>Ga0065165_1001876_pt1 | contig 20360 bp, 13 predicted proteins | sample AraplaMF_Cvi_mMF_FD_63813 | JGI IMG/M metagenome (GOLD analysis project Ga0065165, IMG submission 63813) | Arabidopsis root microbial communities from the University of North Carolina, USA - plate scrape MF_Cvi_mMF (version 2) (version 3) | ecosystem: Host-associated > Plants > Roots >... | reverse complement strand
GCGGCCTTCACGCTGCCCTTCCTTCGCCTCAACCGGCATCTGTAGTTTGAGTTTGCCCGCGCTCAACGCTTCGAGTACCGGCTGTACAATGCGCGTGAGCATGTCTACCCAATACGCCCGCTCGTTTACAACACGTGGCACAGGTTGAACGGCGGCGGGGGTATGTGTCGTATTCAGAAAGCTAAAGGCTCCCAGAAAGGAAAGACCGCGCATAAAATGACGTCGCTGCATAAGGATTTGTTTGTAGGATTAGAAAATCAAAAAGCTCCGGATCAGACCAGGAGCTTTTTAATGTATGGATTACGTGTTGAACGAATGAACTACTTCAGTTTCATCGTATAGAGCTCACTTCCCGCCAGCAGGAAAGCACCTGAGCCATATTCCTGGTTGTTATCAATCGTTACCTTGTCCGGTGCCGCACCAATGGGCTGCACCCACTGCAGCTTGCCCTGGTCGGTAACGTATTGATTGAGCCCCTGCCAGGCCTTCTGTACCACAGGCAGATACTCGTCGCGGGGGAGTATATTCTGATTGATGCCCCACGCCAGTGCATAGCAGAAGAAGGCGGAGCCGCTGGTTTCAGGATGCGGCACTTCGCTTTCGTCAAGCAGGCTCGGGCGCCACAGCCCGTCGGCACCCTGAATCTTCTTTACCGATGCTGCCATCGCTTTGAGCAGGTCGACGTAGCGGCTATAGTTCGCATGCTTCTTCGGCAGGAATTGCAACACACGCACCGTGCCGGCCATTACCCAGCCGTTGCCACGCGCCCAGAATGTCTTCTTACCGTTAGGAGTCTTACGATCGAAGTATCCCTTGTCGCGGTAGAACAGGTTCTCTTGTTTGTCATACAGAAAATCGTAGCTATCCCAGAACATCTCGTCGAGAAAGTTCAGGTACTTTTCGTCCTTCGTAGCGGCGGCGAGGCGGGCCAGTACCGGGGGTGCCATGAATAAGGCATCGCACCACCACCAGTCGTCGCGGCCCTTGCGCGGATCGAGAATCAACGAGTCGAATGTATTGCGTACATCGGCGATCATCTTTGGGTCGTGATCCAGCGCATAGAGTTCGAGATAGGTTTGCCCCTTGGCGTGATCGTCGGCATGGCGGAAGCGTTTGGCGAGTTTCCAGTCAAACGACGCAGACCATTTGCGGGCAGCATGCAGATACTTCGTGTCTTTCGTGGTCGTATAGGTGGCCATAACGCCCGTATAGAACGCTGCGCGGGCCCAGTCGTTATCGTTCTTTTCATTAATGGCTACCGGGTTGGCCAATTGCCAGTCGCAGACCTTCTTCATCTGCGTTTCAATAAAAGGCTTTGTATACAGCGAAGCCTTTTGCTTCTGTGCTTGTACGTCTGCCGCGGCAAAGGCCGCCAGCATAAAACCGGTAAACACCATACCGGCACGTAAACGATCCAAAACGTTCATAAGTTTAGCGTTAGCGGATTCAATATAGAAAAACATTACATATAATCTTATATTCGCTGCGGTTCCACCACGAGAGTATTTACCGTAAACAACATTTATGAAGCACACAAGCGCATTACTGGCGGGCACACTCCTGCTGGCAGCCGTACACCACGGTACGGCTCAGGATGCCGGTACCGTAAAGCAAATCGACGCCTACACACAGAAAGACTACCCGGCACTCGAAAAACTCTACAAGGAACTACACCAGGCACCCGAGCTCTCGTTGCACGAAGAGAAGACCTCACAACGTATGGCCGCTGAATTGAAGGCACTGGGCTTCGAGGTAACCGAGAAGATCGGCGGCTACGGTATAGCAGCGGTACTGCGCAACGGCAAAGGCCCTACCATACTGCTGCGGACAGACATGGACGCCCTGCCCCTGGAAGAAAAGACAGGCCTTCCCTACGCCAGCAAAGCCAAAGGCATAAACGCCGCCGGACAGACCGTATCCGTTATGCACGCCTGTGGTCACGACATCCACATGACCGTGTTTATAGGCACCGCACGCGCCCTGGTAGAAACCCGCAAACAATGGAAAGGCACACTCGTAATGGTCGGTCAGCCTGCCGAAGAAAACGGCATGGGCGCCGACCTGATGTTTAAAGACGGACTATACAGCAAAATACCGGTACCCGACTACGCCCTCGCAGTACACGACAACGCCACACTACCGGCCGGAACCATCGGCTATAAGTCCGGCCCCTTTATGGCCAGCGTAGACATGATGGACATTACCGTGTTCGGCAAAGGTGGACACGGCGCAGCACCCCACACAACGATCGATCCGGTTGTGCTGAGCGCCGAGATGATCATGGCCTTCCAAACCATTGTAAGCCGCGAAATGAACCCACTGGATCCTGCTGTCGTAACCGTCGGTTCCATCCACGGCGGCACCGTACACAACATTATATCAGACCAGGTAAAGATGCAGCTCACACTCCGCTCGTATTCGCCTGAGGTAAGGGATAAGATCATCGCCTCCATCCGTAACAAAAGTAAACACCTCGCGGCCCAGGCCGGTCTGCCGGAAGATAAGGTGCCTGTGATTACAATACTCGAACCGCAGATACCAGCAACATTAAATGATGCCGTACTCACCCCGAAACTTGTAGAGGTATTGATTAAAAACTTGGGAAAGGAAAATGTAGTTGAAACACCACCGTCGATGGTAGGCGAAGACTTCAGCCGCTTCGCACTGCAGCCCGGAAAGAAAGTACCGATTTGTATGTTCTGGCTTGGCGCGGTAGACCCTGCAAAAGTCAGGGAAGCACAGGCTAACGGCACTGCGTTACCATCCTTGCACTCGCCAATGTTTGCCCCACTGCCCGAGCCTACAATAAAAACAGGCGTCAAAGCCCTCGCTACAACCGCGTTGTTTTTATTTGAGAATCGTCCGTAACCCAGAATTGAATAGCTCGAAAAAGCAACAATCGCCCTACGCGATTGTTGCTTTTTCTCCACAAGCTGTGTCGATTATCTTTTCCAGATTCCCCACATCAAACGGCTTGGATATATACAAATCGGCGCCAGCTTCCTGGGCCAGCCGCTGCACATCATTGTTTGCTGAGAAATAGATCACAGGTATCTGCCGAAGCTCGGGATCGTTCTTGATCGAGTGGGTGGCATACTTACCGCCCCTGTCGGGGATCCAGTTGTCCATCAGAATAACGTCGGGCGTAATCGTCCGTACACGCTCAACCACATCACAGGCGTTGTTAAAGGTATGTACCTCATAGCCACGCCCCTGCAGTATAATCGAACAGATCATCAGTGTATCCTGATCATCGTCAAACACCATCACCTTTTTCTTACCCGGTATTGACTCCATATACGCGTTAGTTTTAATGCTTGGTATTCGGCCCGTCGCCCGGCTACTCCCGGCTACAGGCTTCTAAAAATTCCTTCACGTTGCTCTCGTGGATCACGAAATCCACCGCGACCTCTTCCAGCGCCCGTCTGGGCATAAAAGCCATCTCGGCAGTTGCCGGATCCTGAACAGCAGTAAGACCGCCGGCGGCTTTAACCGCCTTCATACCCGTTACGCCATCAGCATTAGACCCAGATAGCAAAAGACAGGCCAGCCGTCCTTTATACACATCTGCCGCCGACTCGAAGGTGGCGTCAATGCTCGGACGTGAGTAGTTTATCTTCTCCGAATAGTCCAGCGAGAACGTAAAATCCTTCTCAATAAGAACGTGATAATCCGGCGGAGCAATGTATACCACGCCGGGTAAAATAGCCTCTTTCTCCTCAACCTCTTTTACCACCAGCGACGTTCGCGAGGCAAGCAGATTGGTCAGCGTCGAATCGCCATTGCTTTTACGGTGCAATACAATAACCACCGCCAGCCCCAGCCCGGTCCAAAAGAACGGAAGCGAACGAATCAGGAATTCAAGACTCCCCGCGGACCCCCCAATGGCCAGCAGATCGCGCTTCATGACATCTTACGGAAGATCTTCTCCCGCCCTCCATATTGTTTAAACCGTTGCGCCAGCGGTGAAAACCGCAGCGTTTCCTTCGCGCCCAGCGCCAGGAAACCCAGCGTTTCAAGGCTATCGTCGAACAACTGAAACACCTTACTTTGCAGATCCTTATCAAAGTAGATCAACACATTGCGACAAAGTATAAGCTGGAATTCATTAAACGAACGGTCCGATACAAGATTGTGCGTGGCAAAGATCATCTTACTCCGCAGACTGTCGTCGAACTTCACACGATCGTAGCTGGCCGAGTAATACGATGAAAAATCGTGCTTACCACCGGCCTGTATATAATTTTCAGAGTACTGTTTCATGTGCGTCATCGAAAAAATGCCGCTCCGTGCCTGCTCCAGCACCTGGGGGTTTATGTCCGTGGCATACAAAAGCGACTTGTGCAGCAGTCCCTCCTCCTTCAGCAGAATGGCCATCGAATATACCTCCTCACCGGTAGAACATCCCGCGTGCCAGATGCGTATAAACGGATACGTGCCAAGCACAGACAGTACATCCTTTCGCAGTGTTCGGTAAAACGACGCGTCGCGAAACATCTCCGTTACATTAACGGTAATCTCTTCAATAAAACGCTTGAGGTAATCCTGGTCGTTGCGTACACGGTAACGAAACTCGGCAAAACTCGGGAAGCCGTCGATAGTAAACAGGCGGGTAATGCGGCGCTTGATCGATGCGCGCGCATAGTCTGTAAAATCATATCCATATAGTTCGAGCAGGTCGTTGAGTAAAATCTCAAGTCCCTCGTCACTAACCGCTTCCGAACCTGTCATACTTTCGTTACCCAAGGTATTGTTTTAAATACACCAGCAAATGGTCTACGTTTACGGGTTTCGATACATACGCATTGGCTCCGGCAGTCAAAGCTCTCTCGCGATCGCCCACCATGGCCTGTGCCGTAACCGCAACCACGGGTATATCACGAATGCCCTCGGTGGCGCGGATCTGGCCAATAGCCTCGTAGCCGTCCATGTCGGGCATCATCATATCCATCAGCACCAGGCCGATTCCTGATTCTGCCTCAAGCCTTTCGATGCCTTCGCGCGCACCCGGTGCCGAAACACACGTATATCCTCTCGCCTTCAAAACAGCCGACAACGCAAAAATGTTACGGCTGTCGTCGTCAATAATTAAAATTTTGGGAGTGTCCGTCTGCATATGCTTACCGTTAGAAGCCCTTGTCGTATAGCCATACCCGGAGCAGCGAGATCAGCTGATCCATATCCACCGGCTTCGTGATGTAGTCCGACGCCCCCGCACTGATACACTTCTCCCGGTCTCCCATCATCGCCTTTGCCGTAACGGCCAGAATCGGCAGATTTCTGTGCTTCGGATTCTGCCTGATTTTCATCGTACTCTCGTAGCCATCCATCTCAGGCATCATCATATCCATCAGCACCACATCAACATCCGGGTGCTCCTCCAACTGGCGCAACGCCTCCTTACCGTCTACCGCGGCAACTACCTGCATCTTATGAAACTCCAATGCCTTCGTTATCGAATAAATGTTCCGAACATCGTCGTCGGCAATAAGCACCTTCTTGTCTTTCAATACCTCGTTCAACACCCCCAGCTTGCTGAGGTTGTTAGCCGGTTTCGCGGGCTTCTCCTTTTCCTCAATGAGATGCAGGAACAACGCCACCTCATCCAGGATACGCTGGTACGAATGCGCGGTCTTCACAACAATAGAATCGGCATACTGGCGTATGCGGGTCTCTTCCACCTTCGAAATACTCTTACCGGTGAAGATGATTACCGGCAGATCCTGTAATGCCGGGTTCTTCTTCACCATTTCCAGCGCCTCGTAGGCACTCATAGCCGGAATTCCCATATCGAGGATCACACAGTCTACATCCTCCTTCTGAATAGCGTTGGCGCCGTCGTTTATCGAGCCGGCAATTTCAGTCGCTACATTAAAGTTCTCCAGGTAATACGATAGCGCCTGAGCGTGTTTCGTATTCTCTTCCAGGATCACCACCTTACGCGAATCGCGGTTCAGTGCCGCTTCCAGCTTCGTAAACATCTCCTGCATCTGGTCTATCGCCACCGGCTTGTTGATAAAGTCAACAGCCCCCTTCACAAGACTCTCCTTCTTCACTTCCATAGACGACATAATGTGCACCGGTATATGGCGGGTCTCCGGATTGCTCTTCAACTCGTCCATAACATCCCAGCCGCTTTTTACAGGTAACACAATATCGAGCAGGATCGCTATAGGCTTGAATTGACGGGCCAGGTCCACAGCATGATCGCCACGAACCGAAACCACGCCCTTATACCCGCGTTGACGCGTAAAAGCCATTAGCGCTCCGGCAAACGACGTATCGTCCTCAATGATCAGCACAACCTTATCGTTACTGTCAATCACCTTGCGGTCATCCTCAACATCGTGAGGAATAGAAGGCGCAACGAACTTAGAACGCTCCTCGGCCGTCAGATCTTTGGCCGGCTTCGGCCATTGATCCTCGATCAGCAACCTTGGCGACGCCTCCTTCGGCGCGGTAAACGCCTCCTTGGTGGCCGGTATCGACACCGTGAAATCACTGCCCACTTCAGGCTGACTGCTCAGGCGGATCTCACCACCAAGAAGCTTGGCCAACTCGCGGCTGATAGACAACCCAAGGCCCGTACCACCGAACTTACGACGGGTAGAACCATCCGCCTGCTGGAACGCCTCGAATACCTGTGCCTGCTTGTCGAGCGGTATCCCGATACCCGTATCCTTAACGCTGAACTCGATGTATGGCGTAGCGTCTGCCATCTGAATCTCCACACGCACATAACCGCGTGCCGTGAACTTGAAGGCATTCGATAACAGGTTTCGTAAAATCTGTTCAAGACGTAACTTATCCGTATAGATCGTTACCGGTATATCGTGCGATGTCTCTATGCGGAACTCCAGCGCCTTCTCGCGCGCAAGCGGATTGAACATCGATTCCATATCGGCCGTGATCTCGCTGATCTGCACATCGGCCAGCTCCAGATCCATCTTTCCGGATTCGATCTTCGAGAGGTCAAGAATCTCATCGATGAGGCTGAGCAAGCCGTTACCTGAACTTTGAATTACACGGGCATATTCAATCTGATCCGGCGAGAGGTTCTGCTCGTTGTTCTCGGCCATTAACCGCGACAACAGCAGAATCGAGTTCAGCGGTGTACGCAATTCGTGCGACATGTTCGCCAGGAATTCCGACTTGTACCGTGTGCTCTGCGCAAGCTCGTCGGCCTTGCGCTGAACCTCCATATTCCGTTCAATAATAATCTGGTTCTTCTCTTCCAGCAGACGCGTGCGCTCTTCAAGCTCCTGGTTGGCCTGCAGCAGTTCTTCCTGCTGCACCTTCAACTCTTCTTCCGAGGCCTGTAGCTTCTGTGTCTGCGCCTCCATTTCGGCGTTGAGCGACTCCAGCTCGTTATGCTGAGACTGCAATTCCTCCGTCTGGGCCTGGGTTTCTTCCAACAACTCCTGCAGACGCTTCCGGTTCTTTGCCGTGCTGATACCGAGACCGATGTTGCTCGTTATGCTGGTCAGAAAATCGATCTCACGCGGCGTGTACGGCGTAAGCGCTCCCATTTCGATAACGCCCTTCAGCTTACGCTCATGGAATAACGGAAGCGCGATAACGTTACCCGGCTTGACCTCGCCCGAAGCAAAACTTATCAGCATATTACCCGGAACATCCGACAACAACTGCATCTTGGCGCTCACCGCGGCCTGCCCCACAACACCTTCGCCCAGCGGAATCCGCTCGGGCACGGAAGATTTCTTCAGCGCTATACTTGACGATAAAAAGAGATGATCATTATCGGCCAGGTATACCGCCCCTACCGCACTGTTGGTATACCGCGTGAGGTATTCCAAAACACCATACGTAAGATCGGGCACCGTCTTCTCGCCTACCATCGTATCGTTAAGCCCGGCCACACCCGCCTGATACCACTCCTTATCCGACAGTAACGTAAACGAGTTGTCCAACGACTGGGCCATACGATTCAACGATCCGGCCAGACTGCCCAGTGAATCCGATTCCGAATCCTCTACCCGTGTGCTGTACTCGCCCGCCGAAATCTTGCTGGCAATATTTTCAATAATCGCAATACGACGCATAATGTCCTCGTCCTTGCGTTCAAGTTCCTTCTGAAGAAGAATCCGTTCCGAAAAGTCGCGGCTTACACGAACATAAAATACAATGGTGATAGCAATGGCCAGTGCCGAAGCAAGGATAATCAGAATGGGCGTGAACGACGCAAAACGGTTCATACTCTCGGTACGCGAGATAAGCAACGCCTCTTCATCCTTCTTCATCTTCTCGACATGCGCACGCAGATCGTCCATATACATCTTGCCACGCGTCAGGTCGTTCAAATCGATCTCCTCCCCAGCACGACGTGAATCAATCGATCGTTTAAAAATCTCGAAACGTCGCTTCAGGAGAGCTTCAAGTTCTGCGCAATTGATCCGCTGCTGCGGATTATCCCCGGTCTCGTCCCGCAGCTTCGCCAGCATAACATCGGTCTTGGCCGTAGCGGTATGGTAGGGCTCCAGGTATTCTTCATTACCGGTAAGCAAAAAACCACGCTGCCCGGTTTCAGCATCCTTCATAACCGAGATGATGTTATCGAGGTCTTGAATTACAATATGCGTGTGGTTGACCCACCACGAACTGTCCAGCAGGCTGCGAATACTAATAAACGACGCGGCGGCCGTCACGATCAGGATGAGTAGCGAAACTCCGAAACCAACAAGGAGGTTCCGTTTATACGTTGTCTTCATTCAGGGCGTTGAGTCTGGTATTAACGATAGCAGAGGGTATTGTTTGCGGCTCGTTGAGCACGGGAATAGCAAAGAAGAACACCGAGCCCTCGCCTGGCGTGCTCTTCACACCGTACGAACCACCGTGCAGACGAATGATCTCCGAACAGATATACAGTCCGATTCCAAGTCCCTGGAACCTGTTTGAGCTGTCTTCTGCCCGGTAAAACTTCTGGAAGATGTGCTCATGTTTCTCAACCGGTATACCGATGCCCTTGTCGTGCACCTCTACCACCAGCTCCCCTTTATCAGACAGAAAAGTGTTTACGAGAATGTCCTTCTTATCCGGCGAGTATTTGATAGCATTGCTCAGGTAATTCATCAACACCTGCTCGATACGCACATCATCGCCGTACACCTCAGCCGAAACATCACCTGTACGGGTAATAACCACGGCGGGCTGCGTCTGGTGAATCATATCGATGGTGCTGGTGAGCAGCGTATTGAAATCAAACACATGCTTATTCAACTGCAGCTTGCCATTCTCCAGCTTCGATATATCCAGTAAGTCCGCCACCAGGCCGTGTAACTTATCGAGCTGCGTTAACGTCCGTTGCAGATACACGCGACGGGTATCCGCACTCGTGTCGTCCTCCGAGCGGGCCAGCAGCTGCAGATACGCCTTCATACTGGTGAGCGGCGTTTTAAGTTCATGGCTCGCAATGGTCATAAACTCATCCTTCTTCTCCTCAGCGCGCTTCCTGAACTCGATCTCTTCTCGCAGACTCTCCTGCATACGGGTGAGCTGCTGCGTCTGCTCGAACAGCTTATAAAAAGTCTTAACCTTTAACAGTAAAATATCAGGGTCGACCGGCTTGGTTACATAATCCACCCCACCCGACGCATACCCCTTTTGAATAAACCGTTTGTCTGTATTAACAGCCGAGAGGAAAATAATAGAGAGGTCTTTTGTTTTGCTGTATCCGGTAATCGCTTCGGCCACTTCAAACCCGTCCATGCCGGGCATTTGTACGTCGAGGATTACAAGGGCATAGGTATTTTTCAGAATCTTCCGTAAAGCCTCTTCCCCGGATGCAGCGGTATCGACAGCAAAGTCGTTAAGCTCAAGAATCCGTTTTAGCGAGAACAGGTTTACAGGTTTATCGTCAACAATCAGTATCATAACGTAAAGGCTCCCTTCGTAAAAACCAGTTAAAAAAATGTGGGTTTAGCTGCCTGGAAACAATAAGCGACCACAAAGCACATAGATTTGATGCTAAATTGAGTAATTATTTACCCAAAAAGCAACACCTTGGGGACCCGATATATACACTCCGGGAGAGTTCGTACAAATTGTTCCATCGGGAAAAAGTCCCGTTTTCAACGTCTTAGCAGTCATTTTACTAGAATTTAAAGGGCTCGTAGCGCAAAGAATGAAAATCTCATACCAGGGCAAATAATTCTACACAACAGCACTTATGCTGCAAGACAAGAACATCACAATTAAACCCATCACGACCGGCCAGTTAAAAATGAGCCTTTGCAATTGTCATTGCAAAGGCTCATTCGGTATTACTCAAAAAGATCCGACCGATGTCTTATTCGAGCCAGATCTTCTCAACGCTTAACGCCACGTCAGCGGTACTTGTTTTCGCACCGGTAAGGGTAACTTCAAGCTTCTCCACATCGCTCAGGGTAACCGTTGTCGCCTTAGACGCTCCGTCGAACGTAAGGGGCTGGAACCCGGGATATGAACGAGGCAACAGTAAGGCTGCGTCCTTTTTAAACGCCGTAAGCGGAATACGGATATCGGTAGCAGTCACGCCAACCTCGTTGTAGGCAGCGAAACACTGACCATCGCGGTTAACCAATCCGGTTTTTACCCGCAGGCCTGACGCATGCTTTGCATGTACACGAACAACAACACTCTTGAACGACGATACTTCTGTTGACCGTCCTTTCAGGGCGTCGCCAATGTAATGCTGGAAGCCAAGGAAGTCCGCAGGCTTCAATTCTTTCGCCGTGAGGGTTAGTACCAGCTGGTTGGACCGTGCCGCAGCGGCAACCTGCTTCTCGTCCGAGCGCCACAGGTTGGGATAAATGTAGATATCGTGATCGTACGTGGCATCAAATAGCGTCAGCGCACCACCAGGAGCGGCTACGAACGTCTGCCAGGTCTCTTTGATCACGTTATCCCATGCCCAGGGATCGCCGGCATGGTTACCCGGGAAGGCTGTATAGGTATCATTGTGTTTTACAATAATGCGGTATTGCAATACACCAGGCTGTACTTGCATTGCCGGCAGCGTGGCCGCATAGCGATAGGCCGTCTGTGCTTCCATCGTGAGGCTTTGATACATGCCCGAACGTGACGTTACTTCCAGCGTTACCTTATCGGCTGCTGTCAGACCAGGGATTACCGCAGTGATCGTGAGCGGTTGGCCAGTACTGATTTCACGGTCAGGTTCGTGCTGTACATACAGCGTAGACCGTACAGGCTGCGGTGCCACAAACTCGTTAAGACGAATGGCATGGAGTGTACTGGTACCGGTCCAACCATGCTTCTTCGTGCCGCGCCGGGTAAGCAGGTAGCTACCGGGACGGATCATTACTTTCGAATCCTTTGCCACTGCCGTGAACGTATTTCCTTCATTGAGGCCCTGCACCGAGAAGTCTGTCCCCAGGTCGGTCAGCTTCAGCGTAAGGCTCTGCTCGTTCCACACAATGCGTTGTACTTCTTTTGACGGGGACGCTTTCGCGAACGGATCGCTTACCGGTATAGCATCGGGCATTACTTCCAGACGCCAGATTCCATTTTCAAGTTTATCGAGGAAGTATGCGCCTTCACCGGTATACAGTACAACCTGCGAGCTGCCCACACCGACCACACGCTTCAGCGCAGTGGCCTTCACAGGCTGCGTAGCCGTGGTGCCCGAATAGATAAACTCTTCGGCGCTGTTCAACTCGCTGAGGGCCGAACGGTAGCTGATGCGAAAATTATCAAACGTACTGTCGATGGGGTAACGGCCATAGTCTTTCAACCGGGGAACGGCATGAAAAACCCGTGACGCGATCAACAGGCTTATAGCCTTTGCCGGCGTATAGGCCAGGTTGAGATAGTGCGTTTGGTATTCGGTGTTAGCATAAGCCGTGGCCAGTGGATCGTAGGCGAACTGTGTAGCCCATTGAAAGCCCGCCTTGCGGAACGTACGCGCCATAGCCGGGTACATGATCGGCTGGAAAATATCGCCCGCGTCGAACTCGTAGACCATCCGTGCTTTGTTGGCAAAGGCGGCAATAGTATCGAACGGAATACGGTACTCGTCTACATAAGGCAGGTAATTCCCTTTCAACGTATGGTTAGCCACCAGGCCGGAAGGATACCACTGCATGCTGATGCCGTCGATGTTGGACTTTGCCACGGCATCGGCATACGTTGGCGATTCGCTGATGTTATAGAAGATCGGCTTCTTCCACCCTGCCGCGCGCATCGAAGCCGCCAGGCGGTTGATGTATTCGGTTACCTTGGCTTTGGACCCGGAATGGTGAGGCTCGTTATTGATTTCGGCCGCAATGATATCCGGGTCATTCAGATAGGCTAGCTTCGTATACGGGTTCACGTGCTGCGCCAGCTGGCGCATATAGTTTTCCTGCGCCTGAATGGCCAGCTCGTTTACCGGTGTCTGCTGTTTACCATACACACGCGAGAACCCGGGCGTACGTTCATCTTTCTCCGGATAGCCGTTGCCCCAGAAGGCGATGGGGGTTATAAATATTTTGATGTTGCGCTCCTTTAAACGGTTTATCAAATAGTCGAATAACCGAAGGTGTTCGTTGTTCAGAACGTTGCCGAGCGAATCGGCGATCTCTGTATCCCACACGTGAACACGGAACGCGTCGATGCCCAGGCGTGACAGGTGATAAACATCCTGATCGATCGCCTTCTCCAGATCCACACCCAGCTTACCGTGCGACCGGTAGCCGTAGGCGAACGGCGTTGTATAATTTACACCAAAGAATGCGGCTTCCTTACCGGTATTCTCCCAGCGAAGTACGCCTTGTTTATCAACATAAACACCTTTGCCTTTACCATCTTTTGAAGCCTGTCCGTAGGCACCAACGCCAAACAGAACGGACAGAAACAGTGCGATGAATATCTTCATACTTGTTACATGTTAAAACCCTAAAAAAGCGATAGAGCCGTGTTTTGTCACGGCTCTATCGTTATACTACCGAATTTACTTATTTATAACTGTACCGGGCATAGTTTGCTCCGAGAATCACATTACCCGTATAATCGAACAATGCGGCATTCTCGTACGATGATCCGGTGGCAGTACCATCGTTCATTTGCGACGTTATCCAGTCGGGTGCCCAATAGATAACCCCAATACCACCGCCCGTTTTAACGGCCTGCGTTAAGGCGACCAGGTAATCGTACTGGCCTTGCTGGGTAAACGGATAACCGGTTAACGGTGTCTCGCCGCCCATAGCGTTGCTGTAGTTATCGGCCCACTGCGTTGTCCATGGATAAGCCGTTTCAACGATCATCACGTCCTTACCAAACTTTGCTTTAAACGCCGCAACATTGTCGGCAATCTGGTCCGGCTTTATGAAGGTGTGCCACAGCGGATAGTACGAGAACCCGATGATATCGAAGTCAGACACGCCGCCTTCGCCGGTTACTTTCGTAAACCAATAGTCTACGTTAACGGGATTAGCCACGTGAAGGATCACTTTCGTTTTAATATCTCCGGTTGCCGATACTTCGCGAACCGCTTTGACAGCACTATTGATAAAGCCGGCCAGCACGTTCATGTGTTCCAGGCTCGCCACCGGAAAACCAGCGGGAGCTTTGGTATACACCATGCCGCCGTTAGTCTCGTTACCGATCTGTACAAACTCCGGCAACAGGTCCTTACCCTTGAGGTGTGTAAGCACCTTGAGTGTATAGCGGTATACAGAATCGTTCAGCACAGCGGCGTCCGTTATATTCAGCCATGCTGCCGGTACATCCTGCGCGCCCGGGTCGGCCCAGGTATCGGAATAATGAAAGTCCAGCAGTACCTCAGCGCCCTGCTCTTTCGAAGCACGGATGCTCTTCTCAACGTCTGCCAGGTTGTTGTATAGAGGACCAGCGTTGCCATAGCCGGCATTGGTCCATGTAGGGTTATGCCACAAGCGCAGGCGCACGAGGTTCGTTCCGTGGTCGGTTAAGATCGTATAGGAACTGGCTGCCGCACCGGCATCTTTATAAACGCCACCGTGATCGCTAACCTGGTTGGTAAACGAAAGGTCGGCGCCAAAATAAAAGTCCGGTTTTGCCGGTGCTTCCGTGGCAGGCGTCTCAATAGCATCGTCATCGCTGCAAGCTGACAAGACTGTCAGTGAAAGGGCCAACGGTAACCCCAGGCGTATTGTACGCCGGAGCATATGATCTGTTATTTTCGATAAAGCCTTCATAAATCGTTCCGGATATATCCGATCAATTTTTAATTACAGTATAACGACCATCGAGGTCGTTGAAAATTACACGGCAGGTTCCCGCAACCTCTATGGAGAAGTTGGCATCATTACCCTGTGTCGTTCTTCCATAAAGTGGTTTCCAATCACTCGTCAAGCCCCATTTTGCTGCCCAGCCCGGTGTTGCAAATTTCACCATCCAGTCTGGCGCAAGCGTATACGTACCACTCCAGATATGCGGATTCAGCGCCGTTGACGTCATCGGGTTAGCAATCGCCCAGCCATCAAAATCTCCTGTAACACCGATCGCGGTATAGGTAACCGCCGACGACGCATCGTACGGTGTAAGCGTATAGGTATTAAACTGAAGATCGACCTTGAGTGTATAGTAGCCGGCAGCCGCAACGTTAATTGACGCCGGATCGGGATCTGCATCCGTCTCACGGAACACCAGCGTTCCGTTGGCACCACCCCACTGCGGGGCCCAAACGGTTGTCGTGGCCATGATCTTGAGGCTACCCGCTTTGAAGTTACCGGTAAAGATATAGACAAACGGGTTGGCCTCGTCCCGGAACATCGGCACAGCCTGTCCAAGATTCCAGTCAGCTTCCGTTGCATCGCCTACAAGATATAGCGTAGCATATGGAGACTCTGCTACATAAGGCGTAACCTTGATTGTCACCGGCTTGGAGTACGACGCCTTATCGGTACGGGCTACCATGGCCTGTATACGAACCAGCACATCTTGCTCAGTTCCGGCGGGTATCCCCAGTTGTGTCGCCAGCGCGTTGAATTCTGCTACGGTATACTCCTGGCGAAGTATGGCCGTTCCAATCTCGTCGCTTACGGGCTGAGAGAACCCTTCCTCGTTTAGCGCAAGCTGTAGCGTATATGTAGTGGATGCAGGATATCCGAAGTCGGCTTCGGTCCAGGTAAACGCAACCGCGTTATCATCGGCCAGGTCATTCTGCATCACAACGCTGTGGGTCGATGCCGACAGCGTAGAGACCTCTCCTATCCGAAGTATCGTTTTATCCTCGTCTTTATCGCAAGCACCCAGCAGTATCATGCCGGCGGCGACTGTAAATAGAGTTTTCAAAAAAGTCTTCATAAACCAGGGGATTAAGCATGCTCCGGATGCATAACGATCCGGAGCATGGCAAGGTTAATTATATTCGGGGTAAAGCTGCTTTAGCTTGGGATTTGCGGCCATGTCGGACGCTGGTATCGGAAATACCTCGCGATGATCAGCTACCGCTCTGCCGCCAATGATGCCGCCCTTATAGGCCCACAGGTAATTACCGGACGTGAACTTACCAAAACGGATCAGGTCCGTACGGCGGTAGCACTCCCAGTTCAGCTCACGTGCACGTTCGTCGAGAATGAAATCCAGCGTTAATGCCGAAACATTACCCGTCGTGCCGTTATACGCGCGCTCGCGCAGACGGTTCACATAATCGATCGCAGTACCCATGCTGCCGCCCTGACCGTTACGTACCACGGCTTCTGCATACATCAGGTATACATCTTCAATGCGGAACAACGGGAAGTCGATATCGGCAAACTCGCCGGTAGCATCAGAACCCTCTTCTCCCGCAGCCGTGATGTTTCTGTATTTGGTTATCGGATAACCGGAACGGAAATCAGCCATAACTTCTACGTTTTTCGACTGCCCTGTGGGAAAGAACATACCACGTTCATCAATCGTCGCCGTCTCATCGGGGAAGAGGTCTACGATCTGTTGCGTGGTACGCTGACCAGACCATCCGCCTTTCTTCATCCCAAACGCAGCCGCAGACATGTCGCCACCGATAGCACCGGCAGTCATAAACGTAGTGCCGCCAAAGCTCTTGGTCTTTACACCGTCGAACGCGATGGCGAAAATGATTCCCTGCGCGGTGTGATTATCGGCCAGGAACAAATGACCATAATCCTGCTCCATACCATAACCAGCGTCAATTACTTTCTGCGTGTAGGTAATGACATCGGTATAACGGCCCGCACCGGGAACAGCCGGTGTACCGGTATATGTTGGCGCATTCAGGTAAAGTTTTGCCAGCAACGTCCACACAGCGGCCTTATCGGCACGCGCGTATTCGTTCATACGGGCGTCCTTCAACAGTGGCTCAATAGCCAGCAGTTCAGACTCAACATAGGCAAAAAGATCAGGCCGTGAAATTTGATCCGGAAGATAGGTACCCACACCATCGTTTTCTGTAACAAAGGGTACGCTGCCATAAAGATCAAGCGCATGCCAGTACGATAACGCACGGAGAAACCGGGCTTCGGCATGGTATAGTTTTGCTCCTTCAAGCGCTGCTCCGGTAATGCCACGCCCATTAAGTTTTTCATCCGTGGTCTCACGGATAAACTCGTTCAGCGATGCTATCTGGTAGTAAATCCGGTCATACATAAACCGCATGTAGGGGTTCAGTGGTGACCAGGTCATATTGTGCAGATCGACTTCGTCCGATCCCCAGCCGATAACGGCTTCGTCGGTGGAAACTTCCTGCAACATCCAGTATGCGCGCAGATACGACGACTTACCTTCGTCGAAGCCGCTGATGTCCGGCGCGTTCACGGCGCTTTGTCCGGTTACCGCATAGCCACCATACAGCTTTGCCAGTACGCCTTTATAATTCGCGAAATCGGCATAAACCGTATTCGACGTCTGATCATAAAATGGTTGCCGGTCAAGATCGTCTACACAGGCCGTTAGCAGCAAGGCCAGCAGGCCGCTGAAAATACCATATCGTATTGTTCTCGTTTTCATTGTCAATCCGGTTTAAAAGTCCAGGTTAATACCTATTGAATAAACTCGCGGACGGGGATAGAACTTGTTATCGATACCGCCCACTACCTCAGGATCGATCCCGCTGTAGTTCGAAATCACAAACACATTTTGTGCGTTAGCCGAAATATTCAGACCGATCTTCTCGTTCATGAAACGTTTGAAGCGGTATGACAACGAGATGTTATCCATACGTGCAAACGAAGCATTCTCAACCCAGTAATCCGAGTGCAACAGGTCAGACATGTTGTCTGAACCGCGGAAGTTGGTCTTCAGTACGCTGCTCGGAATGTTCAGCAGGTAGCCGCTCCAGTTCACGTTTTGATACACCGCGCCGGCTGCCGTGTTGTTGTACACGTAGTTGCCAAAGTTGGCGCGCATAACCATGTTCAGGCTCCAGTTCTTGTAGGTGAACTGAGGCGAGAAGCCCATAAACAGTTTCGGGTTCGGCGACTTGTAACGGTACCAGTCATCGGAGCTGATGTTGCCGTCCCCATTGCGATCGACAAACGCGTTCTCGATCGGACTTCCATTCTCGTCGTACACCTGTTGGTATACATAAAACGAGAAGGCCGGGTGATTTACAGTATGCACCTGGATCGTGTTACCGGTACCACCGGCTATACCGCCGGTCAATATACCTACGGAGCTTTCGTTAGACACTTTGCTCAGGCTGGTGATCTCATTACGGTTAACCGTAGCGTTGACACCAAACGAGAACGTAAAGTCTTTGCGCTCAATAACCTTGAAATTCAACGCGGCTTCAACACCGGTATTTTCAATGCTACCCACATTCGTCAGGATCTGGTTTGTCAGGTTTGTACCTGCCGCCGTCGGGGTAATGCTCAACAGATCGTCCGTCTTACGCACATAGTAGTCCACAGAACCCGTAACCTTGCCGTCGAAGAACCCAAAGTCCAGACCGGCGTTATAGTTTGTTGTGGTTTCCCATTTGATCTTGGGATCGTAACCTTCTGCACGAAGTGTGTTATAGTATGTATTGCCGAACGGATACATTACGGCGCCATCGCCCACGGTGTAACGTGCCAGATACGGGTAATCGCGCCCTACAATATCCTGCTGACCGGTAACCCCATAACCTAAACGAAGCTTAAGCTCGCTCAGGAATGTGGCGTCGCTCAGGAATGCCTCTTTGTTTATACGCCATGCAAACGCCAGCGACGGGAAGGTGCCCCAGCGATTATCATCGCTGAAACGTGATGAACCATCACGACGCACAGTAGCTGTAAACAGGTAACGGTCCTTGAAGGTATAGTTGGCACGGCCGAAGAAAGACACCAATGTATTCTGGGTCTTCAGCGGAAATGCCGTAGGCGGTGTAATAATCGCACCGGAACCGGCTACCACCGCGTACGACGGCTCATACCGGTAAAAGTCCTGGTACGAATAACCACCGGTTACATCCACACGGCTTTCGATGTTCTCAAAATTGTGGGCGTAATTCAAATAGAAATCGAGCAACAGGTTGCGTTTGTTCTGAGCGTACTGTGTATTGCTTCCGCCCGCACTATACACCGATGCTGCCGTTGCTGGAAGATTGGTGTGACCATCGCTACGCGATACATCGTAACCCATGTTCAGGTTGGCATGCAGTTCGGGCAGGAAGTGCATAGAGTAATCGAGCTGGATGTTACCGATGCTGCGTTTCGAGTCGCCTACGGCATCGCGCTGCAGCAGTAAGCTAAGCGGGTTACGCGGCGCAAGCGCCACGGGAATTCCGTCCGGGCTGGCAAACTCATAGTAGCCGCCAAAAGCGGGATTCTCTGAATAAATGGGCTGCGTAGGGTCCATGTTCACCGCCGCGCCAATAGCGCCTTCATCGGCAAAACGGCTCTTCGACAAAATACCTTTCACGCTCATGTTGATCTTGAGGTGCTCGTCGAACAGTGTCGGATTCAGATTCAGTGAAGCCGTAGTACGCTTCATATTCGATGTCTTGATGATACCGTCCTGGTTAAGATATCCTACCGACAGGCGGTACGGCAACGTTTTATATGAACCGGCGATGCTCAGGTTGTTATCGTAGCTTACGGCCGTGCGATAAATAAGGTCTTGCCAGTTGGTGTTTTCGGTTCCCAACAGCGCCTTCTGCGAATCGGTAGCGTACTGGTTTACCGCGGCACGGTACTGATCGCCATTCAGAACATCGACGGTGTTGGTCACTTCAGAGACAGATACAACCGAGTTGAAGTTCACATTCAGCTTATCGCCATCAAGCCCTTTCTTGGTCGTGATAATGATTACACCGTTCGAAGCACGTGAACCGTAGATGGCCGTAGCCGACGCATCTTTCAATACGGTAAACGTTTCGATATCGTTCGGGTTTATCAGGCTGAGCGGATTGGATGTACCCGACACGCCAGTGTTATCCAGCGGCACGCCGTCTACCACGATAAGCGGATCGTTGCTCGCGTTAAGGGAAGAACCACCGCGAATACGGATCTGGCTGCCGGCACCGGGAGCCCCACCGTTAGACGTGATCTGAACACCGGCAACCTTACCCGAAATCAATTGCTCGGGCGTAGTAACCTGTCCTTTATTAAAATCCTTGGTCGATACGGCAATAACAGAACCGGTCATATCCTCCTTCTTGGTCGTACCATAACCGATCACCACAACCTCGTTTAAGGTTTGCGCGTCAGGAGTCATGTTCACCGTAAGGTTTGTCTGGCTTCCCACTGCGATTTCCTGCAGCGTATAACCAATAAACGAGAATTGTAGTACAGCATTCTCATCGGTTACATTCAAGGCGAACGTTCCATCCACACCGGAGCTTACACCGTTGGTGGTTCCTTTCTCGATCACATTAACACCCGGAAGTGTAGACCCGAATTCGTCGTATACGGTACCCGTTACCCGAACGGAAACCGGAGCCTTTATAACCTGAGCTGGTGTGGTGATGATGGGTACAGTAACGGCAATCGGCAAGGCAGATGCCGTACGGGAAGCCGGAAGCTGTGCTTCGGCACGTACCGGAGCTTCCGCCCGGGGAGTCGATAATACGATATAGTCTCCGGAAAACTTAAACGATACCGCAGTGTTGCGGAAGATATCGTTCAACACCCGAGACACGGCAACTGAAGTATACCGGAGCGACACCTTACGGTCGATATCGACCTGGTTGTTGCTATAAAAGAACTTGTAGCCCGTTTGCTGTTCAATGGTCGTAAACACCTCGATCAGGCTTGCATTTTCTTTGTTAATGGTGACATTCTTTGCGGTATCAGATGCCTGCAATGAGAATGTCGCGATACATAATACCAGAAATGCTGTCATAATTATCGCCCTCAAGGGCTTTGGCCCAGGACTTAATTTCCATACATTTTTTTTCATAGATTTAGATTGAAATGTGGTTACTAAGGATGCCCTCTTGTCTT
>Ga0065165_1001873_pt1 | contig 20385 bp, 16 predicted proteins | sample AraplaMF_Cvi_mMF_FD_63813 | JGI IMG/M metagenome (GOLD analysis project Ga0065165, IMG submission 63813) | Arabidopsis root microbial communities from the University of North Carolina, USA - plate scrape MF_Cvi_mMF (version 2) (version 3) | ecosystem: Host-associated > Plants > Roots >... | reverse complement strand
CGCCCCCTCCACCACTTCGTGGTCCCCCTCCCCCGCTTCGCAGGGGAGGAACAGGTGGGTAGATCTGTTCCAGTTCCTCACCCGTTTACGGGGGAGGGGGAGATGGTGAAGTGGTGGAGGGGCGCTGACCCTCGCAGGGCCTACGCCGCCCCCGCCACATACGCATCGATCTCCGCCAGCCGCCGCGCCACCTCCGCCTCGGGCAGGAACGACCCCGTGAAGCTGTTCTTCGCCAGGGTCACCAACTCGTCCCGCGTCAGCCCCAGCGCCTGCGCCGTCTGCGTCCAGTTCGCGCCCAGATAGCCGCCGAAATACGCCGGGTCGTCGGAGTTCAGGGTGGCCTTCAGCCCCAGCCCCAGCATCCGCTTCAGCGGGTGGGCCTTCAAATCGTCGACCACGCAGAGCTTCAGGTTCGACAGCGGGCAGACGGTCAGCGTCATCTCCTCCGCCACCAGCCGCTTCACCAGCTTGTCGTCCTCCAGCGCCCGGTTGCCGTGGTCGATGCGGTCGACGTGCAGCAGGTCCAGCGCCTCCCAGACGTATTCGGGCGGCCCCTCCTCGCCGGCGTGGGCCACCACCTTCAGGCCCTTGGCCTTGGCGGCGGCGAACACCCGGGCGAACTTCGACGGCGGGTGGCCCACTTCGGAGCTGTCGAGCCCCACCCCCGCGATGCGGTCCAGCCACGGCTCGGCGTCGGCCAGCGTCGCGAAGGCGGCCTCTTCATCCAGGTGGCGCAGGAAGCAGAGGATCAGCGACGAGGTGACCCCCAGCGTCCGCTCGGCCTCCGCCATCCCCGCCAGCAGCCCCTCGATGACCGTGGCGAAGGCGATGCCCCGGTCGGTGTGGGTCTGGGGATCGAAGAACAGCTCCACGTGGCGGCAGCCGTCGGCGGCCACGCGGCGAAAGTAGGCCATGGCCAGGTCGTGGAAGTCCTGCCGGCCGATCAGCACGCCGGCGCCCTGGTAGTAGATGTCCAGGAAGTCCTGCAGGTTGGAGAAGGCGTAGGCGGCGCGCACGTCGTCCACCGTCTTGAACGGCAGGTCGATCCCGTTGCGCTTGGAAAGCTCGAACATCAGCTCGGGCTCGAGGCTGCCCTCGATGTGCAGGTGCAGTTCGGCCTTGGGCAGGCCGCGAATGAAATCGGCGTCGGTCATGCCGATGTGGTCGCCCCGAAAGTGCGGCGGGGTCAAGGCTCGGGGTTTGCGGCGCCGGTGCGGTCGTCTAGGTTCCTGGCCGCAACTCGGGAGTGTGCGTGCAGGGTTCGGAGGTGGGGGCGACGGTCGGACCGACGGCGGATCGCAGCTTCGCCGCGGCGCACGCGGCGTTGCGCAAGACCCCCGGCATCCAGTTCGACTTCGCCGGCCCGCCGCCGCAGCCCAAGCCGCCCGCCTGGCTGGAGCCGCTGGCCCAGTTCCTGAAGTTCATCGCGCCGATCACGCCCTACGTCTTCTGGGGCGGGGTGATCCTGGCCGTCGGCCTGATGCTGTACTTCATCGCCCGCGAGGTCGTTCCGCAGCACTGGTTCCGCCGCAAGCGCGCCGGGACGCCGGTGGTCGACTGGCGGCCCGAGCCCGAGAAGGCCCGTGCGCTGCTGGAGGACGCCGACGGCCTGGCCGCCGCCGGCCGCTTCGAGGAGGCGATCCACCTCCTGCTGTTCCGGTCGATCGACGACCTGCGCGGCCGCCGCCCCGGGGCGGTGAGGCCGGCCTTGACGGCCCGCGACATCGCCGGCCTCGACGTGCTGCCGGCCGGCCCACGCGACGCCTTCGCCCGGCTGGCCCGGGCGGTGGAGCTCACCTTCTTCGGCGGCCGGCCCGCCGGCGCCGACGAGTTCGCCGGCGCGCGCCGCGACTACGAGGCCTTCGCCTTCGCCGAGGCCTGGCGATGAGCGAGGCCGCGCCCGCGCCGCGCCCCGCCTTCGCGGCGGGCGCCATCCTGGGCCTGGTGCTCGCGGGCATCGTGGCCGCCGCGGCCATGGCGGTGCTGTCGGCCTACGCCCCCGACCTGCGCTCGGGCGAGGACGGCCGGGCGCACGCGCTGTCGAAGTCGGCCGTCGGCTACGCCGGGGCGCCGATCCTGATGAAGGCGCTGGGCGCCCCGGTGGTGGTCAGCCGCACCCGGCCCTCGCGGCCGTCGCCGTCGGCCGTAGTGTTGACCCCCGACTTCGGCCTAAGCCCGCAGGAGCTGCAGAACTTCCCCAAGGGTGGCCTCACCCTGATCGTCCTGCCCAAGTGGGCCGCCTCGCCCGACCCGTTCCGCAAGGGCTTCGTGCGCAAGGTCGGCGCCCCGGCGCGCGACGAGGCGGTGCAGGCGCTGCTGAAGTCGTATGCCCCGGAGACCAAGGTCGCGATCCGCAAGGGCGTCTCACGGCCGTCGGTCTACGGCGCGGCGGGCTCGCCGCTGGCGGGCTTCTCAGGCCGGCTCGGCCCCGTCGACGGGCTGAAGACCATCTCGGGCGCCGGCTGGACGCCGATGCTAGTCGACGAGCAGGGCCGCGCGGTGCTGGTCCGCTCGACCAAGACGCCCAGCCTCTGGGTGCTGGCCGACGCCGACCTCCTGAACAACCAAGGCCTGGGCAACCGCGACACCGCCCGCGCCGGCGCCGCCATCCTGGAAGCCGCCCGCGGCGACGGTCGGCCGCTGATGTTCGACGTGACCCTGAACGGGCTGGAGCGCGGCCAGGGCCTGGGCCGCCTGATGCTGGAGCCGCCGCTGCTGGCCGCAACCCTGATCGGCGTGGCGGCCGGGATCCTGATGGGCCTGCATGCCCTGGCCCGCTTCGGCCAGCCGCGCGCCCGCGGCCGGGCCTTCGCGCTGGGCGCGCGGGCGCTGGTGGACAACGCCGCCGGCCTGGTGCGCATGGCGCGCAAGGAGCACGAGCTGGCGCCCGCCTACGCCGACCTCACGCGCGCCCTGGTGGCCCGCGCGGCCGGCGGGCATACGGCGCAGGAACACTGGCTGGACGACCTGGCCCGCCGACGCAGCGCGACCGCGCCCGGCGAGCTGGCCGCCGAGGCCGCGAAGGCCAAGACCAGCGACGAGCTGATGGCCGTCGCGCGCAGACTGTACGACTGGCGAGGGGAGATGACGCGTGAACGTCGCTGACGTGAGGGGCCTGGCCGACAAGGTCCGGGCCGAGATCGCCAAGGCCATCGTGGGCCAGCAGGACACCATCGACCTCCTGCTGACCGCGCTGTTCGCCCGCGGCCACGTGCTGCTGGAAGGACCGCCGGGCGTGGCCAAGACCTACCTGGCCCAGTGCTTCGCCCGCACGCTGGGGCTGGACTTCGGCCGCATCCAGTTCACGCCCGACCTGATGCCAGCCGACATCATCGGATCCAACGTCTTCAACTTCCAGACCTCGACCTTCTCGCTGACCGAGGGGCCGCTGTTCTGCGAGCTGTTGCTGGCCGACGAGATCAACCGCACGCCGCCCAAGACCCAGGCCGCACTGCTGGAGGCCATGCAGGAGCGCCGCGTCACCATCGACGGCAAGGCCCGCGAGCTGTCGCCCAGCTTCATGGTCGTCGCCACCCAGAACCCGCTGGAGCAGCAGGGCACCTATCCGCTGCCCGAGGCCCAGTTGGACCGCTTCCTGTTCAAGCAGACCCTGGCTTACCCCAGCCGCGAGGAAGAGCGCCGGATCGTCGCCGAGTACGGGATGCAGAGCGGCCACGCCGACCCCGCGGCCCGCGGCGTCGCCCGGGTGGTCACCGCCAAGCAGCTCACCGACGCGCACAAGGCCGTGGCGGCCGTGCGGCTGACCGACGAGATCGTGGACTATGTCCTGGACCTGGTCCGCTCCACGCGCGAGACGCCCGACCTCTCCAGCGGCGCCTCGCCCCGCGCGGCGGCCCAGCTCGCGCTGTCGGCCCGCGCCCGCGCGGCGCTGGACGGGCGCGACTACGTCATCCCCGACGACGTGAAGGCGCTGGCCCTGCCGGCGCTGCGCCATCGCGTGATCCTGTCGCCCGCCGCCGAGATCGACGGCCGCCGGCCCGACCAGATCATCCAGGGCCTCGTCGACCTGGCCGCGGCCCCGAGGTAGCCGAAGGCCGTGCGCCTCTATCCCACCCGCCGTGCGATCGCGCTGATGGCCGTGGGCGCCTTGCCCGCCCTGGCCGTGGCCGTGCTCGCGCCCGGGCTGTGGACGGCGGCGGCGGCCTGGATCGTGCTGGCCTTCGGGCTGATGCTGGCCGACGCCCTGCTGGCCGCGCCGCCGCGCTCGCTGGAGCTGGCCCTGGCCGCGCCGCGGGTGATGGGCGTGGGCCGGCCCGAGACCGCCCGCATCACCGCCGCCTTCGCCGGCCGCGGACCCGCGCGGGTGGAGCTGGCCGTCGGCGTCAACGACCGCCTCGTCGCCGAGCCCGACCGCCAGGCCGTGATCCTGCACGACGGCCGCGCCGAGGCCGACGTCACGCTGTCGCCTGCCCGCCGAGGCGAGGGCCGCATTGAGGGCCTCTGGGCGCGCTGGCGCGGGCCGCTGGGCCTGGTCTGGCTGCAGCGCCACGAACCGCCCGGCCCGCCGCTCGCCGTCACGCCCGACGTGGCCGGGGTGAAGGAGCAGGCGCTCCGCCTCTTCGCGCGCGACGCCCCGCTGGGCGCCAAGCCGCTGACCGACGCCGGCGAGGGTTCGGACTTCCACGCCCTGAAGGAATTCCAGACCGGCATGGACCTTGGCGACATCGACTGGAAGCAGTCGGCCCGCCACGCCAAGCTGATCGGCCGCGAGTACCGCACCGAGCGCAACCACCACATCCTGCTGGCGCTGGACACCGGCCGGCTGATGAGCGCGCCCGCCGCCGGCCTGCCGCGCATCGACCGGGCGATCAACGCCGCGCTGCTGTTGGCCTTCGTCGGCCTGCGGATGGGCGACCGCGTCGGCGTCTTCGCCTTCGACTCCCGGCCGCGCCTGGCCAGTGGCCTCGCCTCCGGCCCCGCCGCCTTCCCGCTGCTGCAGAAGCTCTGCTCGTCGATCGACTACTCGAGCGAGGAGACCAACTTCACCCTGGGCCTGACCGCCCTGGCCGGCCGCCTGGACCGCCGCGCGGTGATCGTCGTCTTCACCGATTTCGCCGATGCCACCTCGGCCGAGCTGATGATCGAGAACGTGGCGCGGCTGATGCGCACCCACCTTGTCCTCTTCGTCGTCTTCCGCGACGAGGAGCTGGAGGGCCTGGTCGGCCGCGAGCCCACCGAGCCCGACGACGTCTCGCGCGCCGTCATCGCCGAGCGGATGCTGCGCCAGCGCGAGGCCGTGGCCGCCCGCCTGCGCCGCCTCGGCGCGCAGATCGTCGATGCGCCGGCCGAGGGTCTCGCGGCCAACCTGCTCAACAGCTACCTCGACGTGAAGCGGCGAGGGCTCGTCTGATGGCGGAACTGCACCTCAAGAGCTGGCGGTTCCGGGCCGAGCGCGAGCAGGACTGGCGCCGGCTTGAGACCCTGCTGACCAAGGCCGAGGCGGCCGGCGGCGCCCGCAACCTGCGGCGCGAGGAGCTGCTGGAGATGCCCGTGCTCTACCGCCAGGCGCTGTCGTCGCTGTCGGTGGCCCGCTCGATCTCGCTGGACCAGAGTTTGGTCGCCTACCTCGAGAGCCTCTGCACGCGGGCCTATTTCATTGTCTACGGCGCCCGCACCCGCCTGCCGCAGCGGATCGCCGCCTTCTTCGTCCGCGACTGGCCGGCTGCGGTGCAGGCCCTTTGGCGCGAGACCCTGGTGTCCTTCGTGATGTCGGCCGTGGCGGCCGTCGTGGCGTTCGTGCTGGTCCGGCGCGACGCCGACTGGTTTCACGCCTTCGTCGACCCCGGCCTCGCCAGCGGCCGCGATCCCACCGCGACCACCGCCTCGCTGCGCGACACGCTCTACCACGAGGGGACCACCGGCGACGGCCTGTCGGTCTTCGCGACCTTCCTCTTCACCCACAACGCCCAGATCGCGCTGTTCGCCTTCGCGCTGGGCTTCCTGCTCTGCCTGCCGACGGCGGCGCTGCTGATCCTCAACGGCGGCATGTTCGGCGCCTTCCTGGCCCTCTTCGTTTCGCGCGGCCTGGGCGTGGAGGCGGGCGGCTGGCTGATGATCCACGGCACGACCGAGCTCTTCGCCATCATCCTCGCCGGCGCCGCGGGCTTCGCCATCGGCTGGTCGGTCTGTTTCCCCGGCGAGCGCAGCCGGGTGGACGGCGCCGCCGAGGCCGGCCGCCGGGCCGCCACCGCCATGGCCGGCGTCGTGGTCATGCTGTTCGTGGCGGGCCTGCTGGAGGGATTCGGCCGCCAGCTGATCAAGGACGACCTGGTCCGCTACATCATCGCGGGCGTGATGCTCCTGGTCTGGCTGGCCTACTTTTACTGGCCACGGAGGGCGTCCGCATGACGTCCCAGGGCGTCCTGGCCCGCTTCCGCCGGGGCCGGCCGAAGCCTACGGCCGCCAAGCCTGCGCCCTACGACGGCTGGCGCGAGCTGGTGACCCCGGAAGGCGTGGACCTACGCCTCAAGGTGGGGTCCTACGCCGAGCGCTTCGCCGCGCTGCTGATCGATGGGCTGATCCTGGTGCTGAGCCTCGCGCTCTTCAGCCTGCTGGCGCTGTTGGCGTTCTGGGCGACGAAGGGCGACTCGTCCGAGTTCCTGGGCGTCGTGTGGCTGCTGGGCATGTTCGTCGGCCGCAACTTCTACTTCCTGGCCTTCGAGGTCGGCCCGAAGGCCGCGACGCCGGGCAAGCGCGCCATGGGCCTGCGCGTGGCCGCCGCCGACGGCGGCCGGCTGACCGCCGACATGGTCTTCGCCCGCAACGCCATGCGCGAGGTGGAGGTGGTCCTGCCCGCCACCTTCTTCCTGGCTCGCGGCGAGGGCGTCGATGCGGCGCTGATCGGGCTGGGCGCCCTGTGGAGCTTGGTCTTCGTGCTGTTCCCGCTGTTCAACCGCGACCGGCGCCGCATGGGCGACCTGGTGGCCGGGACCATGGTGGTGAAAGCGCCGAGGAAGGTGCTGCAGCCCGACCTCGCCGACACCGAGCGCACCGCCTCGCAGGGGATCACCTTCACCCCGGCCCAGCTCGACGCCTACGGCATCAAGGAACTGCACGTGCTGGAGGATGTGATCCGCGCCGGCGACCGCAAGTCGATGGCCGAGGTGGCGATGCGCATCCGCGGCAAGATCGGCTGGGAAGGCCCCGGCGACATTCCCGACCGCACCTTCCTCAACGCCTACTACGCCGGCCTGCGCGGGCGGCTGGAGAGCCGGATGCTGTTCGGGCACCGCCGCAAGGACAAGTTCGACCGCAGCTAGCCGAAGACCTCGGCCAGCCACTGCGGCGGCGCCCCTTCGCGCGCCTTGCGCAGCTCGACGTAGAGCACGGCCACCCCCGTCGAACTGATCAGCGCGCTCAGGGCGTTGCTGACGACGTTGCCGATGATGTTGGCCGGGCTCCGCGCGATCGCGATGGGGTCGAGGCCGCCGCTGAAGCTGGCCGCCATGGCGGCGGCGCCGATCACGGCCCCGATGACGAGGGCGATCACCCAGACCACCACGAACAGGGCGAAGACCCGCCAGCGATTGCCGCGGGTCAGCTCGGCGCTGCGGCTGAACGCGCCGAACACGCCGGTCCGCTCCGCCACCAGCGAGGGCACGGCCACGCACCAGGCGCAGGCCATCATGATCCCCGGCACGATCAGGAGGATCAGGCCGAACATCAGGGCGATGATCAGCACGATGGTCAGTCCGATCAGCGGCAGGAAGGCCCGCAGTCCCGTGGTCAGGCAGTCGGCGACGCCGGGCTTCTGGCCATTCAGGTCCTGCACCGTGCCGTAGACCAGCGCGCCCTGCAGGATGGCGCCGGTGATCAGGGCCGCCAGGCCGCTGAAGCCGATCGCCTGAAAATAGCCGGGGCGCAGCTCGAACGTCGCATTGGCCTCGATGTTGGTCGCCTGCAGGTAGCCCACGATGGCGGTCGGAACGCCCGAAAGGATCAGCGCCAGCAGGCCGAACGTCACGAAGTTGCGGCCGAGAACCTGGAACGTCTCCTGGATCACCTGGCCGATGTCGATCTTGCCCGGTTCCCGGATGGCGGCGTCGGTCATGCTGTCCCTCTCGGCGTGTCCTAGAGGGCGATGCTAACCACGGGTGGTCGGGGCTGTCGACGCGCCGCCCCGGATGCGGGACAGTTCCGCCGGTGAGCCTCGTCCTGCACATCCGGCCCGAGCGGCTGGCGCTGAAGGCGCCCTTCCGCATCTCCCGCGGCGTGAAGACCCATGCCGAGGTGGTGGTCGCCAAACTGGCCGACGGCGCGCTCGTGGGCCATGGCGAGTGTGTGCCCTACGCCCGCTACGGCGAGACGGTGGCTTCGGTCGAGGCCGAGCTGGCCGAGGCGGCGCGGCGGCTGGCGGCGGGAGAACCGATCCGCGCCGTGCTGGCCGGCCTGCCGCCCGGCGCGGCGCGCAACGCGCTGGACTGCGCGGCCTGGGACCTGGAAGCAAAGCGCGGCCGCACCGTCGCCGAGCGCCTCGGCCGCGCGCCGCCCGGGCCGACGCCCACCGCCGTGACGGTGAGCCTGGACACGCCTGACGCCATGGCCGCCGCCGCGGCCGCTGTGCGCGACGCGCCGCTGCTGAAGGTGAAGCTGGGCCCGGACGACCCCGCCGCCCGGCTGCTCGCCGTCGCGCAGGCCGCGCCGAACGCCCGACTCATCGTCGATCCCAACGAGGGCTGGACGCTGCCGATCCTGCAGGCCATGGCCGAACCCATCTCGCGCCTGCCGGTGGTGATGGTCGAGCAGCCGCTGCCCGCCGACGACGACCGGGGCCTGGCGGGCCTCGGCTACCCGGCGCCGCTCTGCGCCGACGAGGCCGTTCACACCGCCGCCGACGTGGCCCGCGTCGCCGACCGCTACCGGATGGTCAACGTCAAGCTCGACAAGGCCGGCGGATTCACCGAGGCGCTGGCGATGGTGAAACAGGCGCGCGACCTGGGGCTGGGCGTGCTGGTCGGCTGCATGGTGTCGAGTTCGCTCTCCATCGCGCCGGCCCTGTGGGCGGCCGCCCTGGCCGATGCGGTCGACCTGGACGGGCCTTGGTGGCTGGTCGAGGATCGTCCCGGCGGCTGCCGGATCGAGAAGGGCGTGCTCTATCCGCCACAGCCCGGCTTCTGGGGTTAGTCGCCTGCTCGACCGTCGGTTGACACAGTTCGCGCATCATCGATTTCATCCAACTGCAATATTCGGCGGAGGCCCCGGTGTCGGGCGCGGCGGCAGAGACGGTCGGGACTCTCGAGGTCGCCCTCGGCCACGCCGCGCGGCTGCTGCCGGTCGACGCCCCCGCCGCCGCGGCCCAGGCCCGCGAGATCCTCAAGGTCGTCCCTGACCATCCGCCCACCCTGCGCCTGCTGGGCGAGGCGCTGCGCCGGCAGGGCGACATGGAGGGCGCCGAGGCCGCCTACCTGCGCTCGGTCAAGGGCTCGACCCAGGATCCCGAACTGATCAAGGCGGCCAACGCCCTGGTCGAGAACCGCCTGGCCGTCGCCGAGCAGACCCTGCGCGCGATCCTCATGGCGCGGCCCACCGACGTCGCCGCCATCCGCATGCTCGCCGAGACGGGGATGCGCCTGGGCCGCTACGACGACGCCGAGAACCTGCTGGCCCGCTGCGTCGAGCTGGCGCCCGGGTTCACCGCCGCGCGGCACAACTACGCCACCGTCCTCTATCGCCAGAACAAGTCTCAGGCGGCGATCGCCGAGGTCGACCGGCTGCTGGCCGAAGACCCCGCCAATCCCGGCTACCGCAACCTCAAGGCCGCCGCCCTGGCCCGGATTGGCGAGTACGAGCAGGCCATCGCCCTCTACGGCGCCGTGCTCAAGGACCAGCCCCGCCAGCCCAAGGTCTGGATGAGCTACGGCCACTCGCTGAAGACCGTCGGCCGCCAGGCGGACTGCATCGAGGCCTACCGCCGCTGCGTGGCGCTGGCGCCGCAGTTCGGCGAGGCGTGGTGGAGCCTGGCCAACCTCAAGACCGTGACCTTCGATGCGGCCGACGTCGCCGCGATGGAGGACCAGCTCCGGCGCGCCGACCTCACCGACGAGGACCGCTTCCACCTGGAGTTCGCGCTGGGCAAGGCGCGTGAGGACGCGGGCGAGTACGAGGCCTCGTTCGGCCACTACGCCCGCGGCAACGCCCTGCGCCGCCAGGCGCTGGACTACGAGGCGGCCGAGACCGAGGACCAGGTGCGCCGCGCCAGGACGCTGTTCGACAGGCCGTTCTTCGCCGCGCGGGCGGGGCAGGGGTCTTCGGCGCCCGATCCGATCTTCGTCGTCGGCCTGCCGCGCGCCGGGTCCACGCTGGTCGAGCAGATCCTGGCCAGCCACAGCCAGGTCGAGGGCACGCAGGAGCTGCCCGACATCATCGCGCTCGCCCGCCGGATCGGAGGCAAGGCGAAGAAGGCCTCCGAGAGCAGCTACCCCGAGGCCCTGGCCGAACTGGGTCCGCGCCAGCTGACCGCCCTGGGCGAGGAGTACATGGCCCGCGCCGAGGTGCACCGGAAGCTGGGCCGGCCGTTCTTCATCGACAAGATGCCCAACAACTGGGCGCACCTGGGCCTGATCCACCTGGCCTTGCCGAACGCGAAGATCGTCGACGCGCGGCGCCATCCGCTGGGCTGCGGGTTCTCAGGGTTCAAACAGCACTTCGCCCGCGGCCAGGGCTTCACGTACGACCTGACCGACATCGGCCGCTACTACGTGTCGTACGTCGAGTATTTGGCGCACTTCGACGCAATCCTGCCCGGCCGCGTCCACCGCGTGATCTATGAGCGCATGGTGGCCGATCCTGAGGCGGAAACGCGCGCCCTGCTCGCGTACTGCGGTCTTCCCTTCGAAGACGCCTGCCTGCGGTTCTACGAAAACGACCGGGCGGTGCGCACGGCCAGCTCCGAACAGGTGCGCCGCCCGATCTTCACCGACGCCGCCGACCACTGGCGCAACTACGACCCCTGGCTCGGCCCGCTCAAGGCCGCGCTGGGACCAGTGCTCGACGCTTACCCGCACGCGCCCGGGGCCTGAGGCGCTTCAAAGTATCTATGGGGGATACCATGACGAACGATCGGCGGAACTTCAGGCGCGCCTCGCGCTGGTCGGCGGGGCTGCTCGCCACGACCATGCTCAGCGGGGTCGCGGGCTCGGCCTTGGCCCAGGCGACGCCGTCTGGGGAAGTAGGCCTGGAAGAGGTGGTCGTCACCGCCCAGAAGCGGTCGGAAAACCTGCAGGACGTGCCGATCAGCATCCAGGCGCTGGGCACCGACCGGCTCGAGTCGCTGCAGGTGAACGACACCACCGACTACGTGCGCTTCATGCCCAGCGTCTCGGCGCCCACCGGCGCGCCGGGCTTCTCGAACTTCTACATGCGCGGCGTCGCCTCGGGTGAGAACAACAACCACTCGGGCCCGCTGCCCAGCGTCGGCGTCTACCTCGACGAACAGCCGGTGACGACCATCACCGGGCCGCTGGACGTCCACATCTACGACATCGCCCGCGTCGAGGTGCTGGCCGGCCCGCAGGGCACGCTGTATGGCGCGAGCTCGCAGGCGGGCACGATCCGCATCATCACCAACAAGCCCGAGACCTCGGGCTTCAAGGCCGGCTACGACGTCGAGGTGAACTCCACGGCGCACGGCGACTTCGGCTATGGCGCCGAGGGCTTCGTCAACATCCCGCTGCACGAGAAGGCGGCCATCCGCCTGGTGGCCTGGGCCGAGCACGACGGCGGCTACATCGACAACGTGCCGGGCTCGTTCGTCTTCCCGACCGGCAACATCCGCGTGAACAACGCCAAGGAAGTGAAGAACGACTACAACGAGGTCGACACCGTCGGCGCCCGCGCGGCGCTGAAGATCGACCTTACCGACAACTGGTCGGTCACACCCACGCTGATGGGCCAGCGCACCCAGGCCGACGGCGGCTTCGCGGCCGACCCGTCCAAGGGCGACCTGAAGATCAGCCGCTACTACCCCGAGGGTTCCGACGACAAGTGGTTCCAGGCGGCCGCCACCATCGAAGGCAAGGTCGCCAACCTCGACGTCCTCTACGCCGGCGCGCACATGCGCCGCTGGATCGACACCGACTCCGACTATTCGGACTACAGCTACTTCTACGACACCCTGTTCGGGTACGGCGCCTACACCACCGACGACGCCGGCAACTTCATTAACACGTCGCAGTACATCCAGGGCCGCGACTACTTCAAGAAGACCAGCCACGAGCTGCGGGTGGCGTCGCCCACCGAGAACCGGTTCAAGGTCGTCGCCGGGCTGTTCTACCAGAAGCAGACCCACAACATCGAGCAGCGCTACCGCATCGATAACCTGGCCGCGGTCAGCGAGGTGCCGGGCTGGCCCGACACCCTGTGGCTGACCAAGCAGCTGCGCACCGACCGTGACTACGCCGCCTTCGCGGACGGCACCTTCGACGTCACCGACAAGCTGTCGGTCACCGGCGGCATCCGGTTCTTCAAGTACAAGAACTCGCTGCAGGGCTTCTTCGGCTTCGGTGCGGGCTTCGGCAGCACCGGCCAGCGGCAGTGCGTCCCGCCCCTCGGCTCGCCGACCCCCATCGTCCAGGGCGGCCCCTGCACCAACGTGGACAAGACGACCAAGGGCGACGGTCACACCTATCGCCTGAACGCCACCTACAAGCTCACGCCCAACAAGATGGTCTACGCCACTCTGTCCACGGGCTTCCGGCCGGGCGGCATCAACCGGCGCGGCACCCTGCCGCCCTACGACGCCGACTTCCTGAAGAACCACGAGGTGGGCTGGAAGACGTCGTGGCTGGACAACCGGCTGCGGTGGAACGGGGCGGTCTTCTACGAGAAGTGGAACGACTTCCAGTTCTCGTTCCTTGGCGCCAACGGCCTCACCGAGATCCGCAACGCCGGCAAGGCCAAGATGAAGGGCGTGGAATCCGACATCAACTGGCTGGTGGCGGACGGCTTCACCCTGATCGCCGCCGGCGCCTACACCGACGCCGAGTTGGACGAGGACTACATCCCCGATCCGTCGGCGCCGCCCGAGGCGACCAAGGGCACGTCCCTGCCGGTCACGCCCAAGTTCAAGGGCAACGTCTCGGCGCGCTACGAGTGGACCTGGAACGACCTCGAGGCCCACGTCCAGGCGTCGGCCGTGCACACCGGCTCGGCCTATCCCGACCTGCGCATCTCGGACCGCGCGGTGATCGGCAAGCTGCCCAGCTCCACCACCTTCGACCTGACGGTGGGCATCGAGGGCGAGAGCTGGCGGGTCGAGGCGTTCGCCAAGAACCTGTTCGACGACGACGGCCAGAACGACCGCTTCGTGCAGTGCGCCTCGGCGGTCTGCACCCGCGTCTACACCATCCCGATCCGCCCGCGGATCATCGGCGTGAAGGTCGGCCAGACCTTCTAGGCGTCAGGAAGTCGCCGCCCCGTCGTCCCACCAGGGCCAGGCGGGCGGCATGTCCGAGGAGACCCGCCCCGGGAACCGGGGCGGGCGCTTCTCCAGGAACGCGCCGACACCCTCGCGCACGTCCGGGCCGGCGCCCAGCTGCATCGACAGCGGTCCGTCCACCTTCAGCAGCTCCCACGGATCGGGCGCGCCGGCGAACCGCCACAGCATCTGCCGCGCCAGGGCGATGGAGACCGGCGCCGTGTTCTCGGCGATCTCGGTGGCGATCTCCCGCGCCCGCGCCAGCAGCGCCTCGGGTTCGACGATCTCGCTCACCAGCCCCGCCGCCTTCGCCTCTTCGGCGGGGATCAGCGACCCGGTCAGGCACCAGCGCAGCGCCTGCGGCAGGCCCACCAGCTTCGGCAGGAACCAGGCGCTGCCAGCCTCGGGCACCAGTCCGCGCCGGGCGAAGATGAAGCCCACCCGCGCCCCGGCCGCCGCGATCCGGATGTCCATCGGCAGCGTCATGGTCGCGCCCACGCCGACCGCCGCGCCGTTCAGCGCCGCGATCGAGGGCTTGCGGCAGTTGAAGATCGCCTCGACGAACCCGCCGCCCGCCTGCCGCGCGCGGCCCGGCGCCGCGAAGGCGACCGAGCCCTCGGCCTTGGAGTCGAAGGCGCCCGCGCCGCCCGAGATGTCCGCCCCGGCGCAGAACGCGCGGCCGGAGCCCGTGACGATCACCACCCGCACGTCGTCGTCCGCATCGGCCCGCTGGAAGGCGTCGGCCAGCTCCGCGCCCATCACCGCGGTGTAGGCGTTCAGCTTGTCGGGCCGGTTCAGGGTGAGGGTCAGGATCGGTCCGTCGACCTCGTACAGAATCGTCTCATAGGCCATCGGCGCGTCCTCCCTGCGCGTGTCGTTTCCCCCATCCCGCGCCCTTGACGAGGCGGCAGGTCAAGCGCGGCGCGACGCGCTATAAGCCCGGCCGTGAGGAGCCGCCCCGCCAGCCAGCCAACTGTCCGCCCGAACGATCTCGCCTGCGTCGCCCTGCGCGCCACCGCTTGGGCCGACCCCGTGGAGGTCGCCTCGGCCTTCGCCGACGAGCTGCACGCGTGCGTCCTGCTCTCGGGCGCCGAAGGCTGGTCCTATGTGCTGCGTGCTCCGGACGCCGTGGCGGAGGACGACCTCGGCCTCGCCGGGCTGCTGGGCCCGGGCGAGATGGCGGCCGACGGCCCGCCGTTCCAGGGTGGCGTCGTGGGCCTGGCGGGCTACGAACTCTCGGCCCGCCTGGAACCGACCGCCCCTCAGGCCCGAGGCGCCTGGCCCGACCTGACCCTGCTGCGCTACCCGGCGCTGCTCGCTTTCCACGCCGGCCGGCGCCGCGGCTTCGCCATCGGTCGGGGCGCCGATTCCCGAGCGGCCGCAGCGGCGGCCGATTTCGCGCTGAGCTGGCTCGACCTGCCGCGCGGGGAGGCCCGCGCCGGCGTCCTGGCCGCCGAGGTCCGGCTCGCCACGCCCGACGAGGACCACGCCGCCGCCGTCGCCGAGACGGTGGGCCGGATCGCCGCCGGCGAGATCTTCCAGGCCAATCTCGCCCGCCCCTGGCGCGGGACGCTGGCGCCCGGCGTCCGGCCCTTCGACCTCTTCGCCCGCCTGGCCCGGCGCAGCGCCGCCGGCTACGCGGCCTTCCTCAACCTGCCCGGCCGCGCCCTGGTCTCGAACTCGCCCGAGCGGTTCCTGTCGGTGCGGCGCGAGCAGGGCGGCTTCTGGGCCGAGACCCATCCGATCAAGGGCACCCGGCCGCGCGGCGCCGATCCGCTCGCCGACGCCGCCCTGGCCGCCGAGCTGCTGGTCAGCGACAAGGACCGCGCCGAGAACCTGATGATCGTCGACCTGATGCGCAACGACCTGGCGCGCATGGCGGTCCCGGGCACGGTCCAGGTCCCGCGGCTCTTCGGCCTGGAGAGCTACGCCAACGTCCACCACCTGGTCTCCCGCGTCCGCGCCCGGCTGCGCGAGGACCGCACCGCCTGGGACGCCTTCCTGGCCGCCTTCCCGCCGGGCTCGGTGACGGGCGCGCCCAAGCTGCAGGCCATGCGGGTGATCGCCGCGCACGAGCCGCCGCGCGGCCCCTATTGCGGCAGCCTGTTCTGGGCGGGCGTCGACGGCGCCCTGGATGCAAGCGTGCTGATCCGCACCGTGGCCTTGACCGAAAATGCGGCGGAATGGACTTTCGAAGCGCGCGCGGGGGGCGGCGTCGTCGCCGACAGCGATCCGGCCGCCGAGGTTGCGGAGACCACGGCGAAGATCGGCGCCATCCTGGCTGCGCTGACGGAGGGGACATGACGGCGATCCCGCTCGACGACCGTGGCTTCACGCTGGGTCACGGCCTGTTCGAAACGGTCCTGTGGGCCGACGGGCGGCTCGAGTACTGGGACGACCACCTCGAGCGCCTTGCGCGAGGCTGCCGCACGCTGCGCCTGCCCGAGCCCGACCGCGCCGCCGTGCGCGCCGAGGCCGACGCCGTCCTGGCCGCGGCGGGCGGGCCGAAGCGGGCGGCCGTCCGCCTCAACTGGAGCGCCGGCCCCGGCGACCGCGGCCTCGATCCGCCCGCCGAATACCATCCCGCCCTGACCGTCCAGGTCTCGGCGCTGGGCGCGGCGCCCGGCCCGGCCCGGCTGGTCACCGCCCACGTCCGCCGCAACGACCGCTCGCCGGTCTCGCGGCTGAAGACGCTCTCCTACCTCGACAATGTGCTGGCCCGCGCCGAAGCGGTGGAGGCCGGCGGCGACGAGGCCCTCATGCTGAACACTGCCGGCGAGGTCGCCTGCGCCGCGGCGGCCAATGTCTTCTGGGTGCGCCACGAGGAGGTGTTCACCCCCGACCTGGACTGCGGCGTGCTGGACGGGATCATGCGCCGGCAGGTGCTCGCCGCCTGCCACGACCTGGGCGTGCCGGTGCAGGAGGTCTACGCCAACCCGGGCCGGATGGCCGGCGCGCCGATGTTCCTGACCAACAGCCTCGTCGGCGTGCGCCCCGTGGCCAGCCTCGACGGCCAGGACCTGCCGAAGTCGTCCCTGGTGGCGGCCATCGCCAAGGCGGTCAGCCGAGCTTCGAAATGACCTCGCGCAGGGTCGTGACGAGCTGGTCGATCTGGGCCTCGCTCACGATCAGCGGCGGCGACATGGCCAGCGTGTCGCCTGTGGCGCGCACCAGGATGCCGGCCTCGAAGGCCGCCACCATCGCCGCATAGCCGCGCTCGCCGCCCTTGGGGACCAGGTCGATCCCGGCCATCAGGCCCAGGTTGCGCACGTCGGTGACCAGCGGCAGGTCCTTCAGCCCGTGCACCGCGTCGGCCCAGGCCTCGGAGAGCTCGCCGGCCCGGGTGAACAGGCCCTCGCGACGGTAGATGTCGAGGGTCGCCAGGCCGGCCGCGCAGGCCACCGGGTGGCCGGAATAGGTGTAGCCGTGGAACAGCTCCATCGGCGTCTCCGAGCCGTTCACAACCGCGTCGTGCACCTCGCGCCGGGCGAACACCGCGCCCATCGGCAGGACCCCGTTGGTGATGCCCTTGGCGGTGGTCATCAGGTCGGGCGTGACGCCGAAGTGCTGGCCCGCGAACGGCGCGCCCAGGCGGCCGAACCCGGTGATCACCTCGTCGAAGATCAGCAGGATGCCGTGCGTGTCGCAGATCTTCCGCAGCCGCTCCAGGTAACCCTGCGGCGGCGGCAGCACGCCCGCCGACCCTGCCACAGGTTCGACGATCACCGCCGCCAGCGTCTCGGCGCCGTGCAGCGCCACCAGGCCTTCCAGATCGTCGGCCAGCTCGGCCCCGTGCGGCGGCAGCCCGCGCGAGAAGGCGTTCCGGCCCACGTCCAGGGTGTGGCGGATGTGGTCGCTGGGCAGCAGCGGATAGACCCGGCGGTTGTTCACCAGTCCCCCGGCCGAAATGCCGCCGAAGCCGACCCCGTGGTAGCCCTTCTCGCGGCCGATGATCTTGCTGCGCTGCCCCTGGCCGCGCGCGCGGTGGTAGGCGATGGCGATCTTCAGCGCCGTGTCCACCGACTCCGAGCCCGAGTTGGTGAAGAACACCCGGTCCAGCCCCTGCGGCGCGACACCCGCCAGGGCGGTGGCGAAGTCGAACGAGATGGGGTGGCCCATCTGGAACGACGGGGCGTAGTCCAGGGTCATGAGCTGCTGGTTCACCGCCGCGGCGATCTCGGGCCGCGCGTGGCCGGCGTTCACGCACCAGAGCCCCGAGGTCCCGTCCAGCACCTCGCGGCCGTCCTCGGAGCGGTAGTGCATGCCCTTGGCCGACACCAGGAGGCGCGGCGCGGCCTTGAACTGGCGGTTGGCCGTGAACGGCATCCAGTGGTGCGAGAGGTCCGGGCGGTTGTCGCGGTCGTAGGCCATCGGCGGCTCCTGGGCAGGTGGGCATGAAGCCAGCTTCGCCGGGAGGCGGCTAGTCCCCGGCGACCGCCGGCCGGAAGTCCGGCCCCAAGGTGCGCGCCGGACGACCAAAGAGGCCCACGAGCGCCGCCGTGGCGGCCACCAGGCCGCAGGCGAACGCCGTCCCGGCCGGGCCCAGCGCCGGCAGGATGAACGGCCCGGCCGCCGTCGACGCCATCATCGCCGTGATCACCAACACCAGCCGCAGGCGCAGCACCGCCGCATAGTCGTCGCTGGAGAGCCGCATGCTGAAGAAGTTCAGCATCTGTAGCCCGGCGATCGAATGGGCCACGCCCATCGCCAGCGCCGCCGCCACCATCGCCGGGATCCGCGCCGGCCCCGGCAGCATCGCCGCCGCGCCGATCAGCGCCTGGCTCACCCCGATCGCCAAATAGCCCTCGAACTGTCGCCGCAGAGGACGCCGGGGATGGGTCAGCACCACCAGCGGCCCGGCGATCAGCTCCGAGGCCGCCGCCGCGCCGAACACGATCGCCACGCTGGCGAGCCCGCCCGAGCCGCTCCCGCCCTCAGCGAAGATCAGCGGCACGGCGACCGTGAAGCCCAGCGCATACGATCCGCCGCGGACGCCGGTGGTGAGGAGCGCGCTCCAGACCCCCGGGCAGGCGTTGGCCGCATGCACCCCGCGCGCCAGCCGGCGGAAGAACCCGGCGGGCTTGCTTGGCTCGGTCGAAGGCGGTCGGTCCAGGGATCGGCCCACCGCCGCCACCGCCCAGGCCGAGGCCAGGAAGCTCGCGGCGTTGGCGGTCAGCAGGTGGATGGCGGGCAGCACGGCCATGATGGCCGCGGCCAGGAACGGTCCGCTGGCCTGGGCCACCCGCACGGTGCCGTCGAACAGCCCGTTGGCGGCGCGCAGTTCGCTGGAGGGCGCGAGCGCCGGCAGGCTGGACAGGAAGACCGGGCGGTGCACGGCGCCCATCGCCCCCAGCACCACGCTGACGGCCACCAGCAGCGGAAAGCTCAGGCCCGACATGGCGGAGGCGATCACGACCACGGCGCAGGCCGCCGCCGACAAGAGGTCGACCCCGACGAGGAAGCCCCGGCGGGGCAGCGCCTCGACGATCGGCCCGCCCAGGATGCTCACGGCCAGGATCGCCGCCGACTGGGCCGTCACCATCAGCGAGGCGTTCGGCCCGGCCATCCCCGCCGCCAGCCACAGCGCGCCCACGCCATAGAGCTGCCCGCCGATCGCCGACGTGGCGAGGCCGATCCACAGGACGCGGACTCGCCGGTCCCGGAGCAGGGCGACATAGGGGTGGGCCATGGGGCGCGAATCACGCCGGCGAGTCGCGCAGGCTGTGAATGAAGGGCCGTGCAGAATCGGCCGCTTGTCCTCGTGATTCTGCGGCAGGCGGAAACCGGGATGACAACCTGGCGCGGGGGCGGGATGCTGGCTTCAATGAGCGGGCGCACGAGCGTCGGCCGGGAGGGACCGCCATGCGCTTCGGCGTCTTCTATGAGCACCAGCTGCCCAAGCCCTGGAATCCCGGCGACGAGGCGCGGCTGTTCCACGAGGCGCTGGAGCAGGTCCAACTCGCCGACCGACTAGGCTTCGACTACGCCTGGGAGGTCGAGCACCACTTCCTGGAGGAATATTCCCACTCTTCCGCGCCCGAGGTGTTCCTGGCCGCCTGCGCCGCGCTGACCAAGACGATCCGCCTGGGCCACGGCATCCGCCAGGTGATCCCCAACTACAACCACCCCGCTCGTACGGCCGAGGGGCTCGGCACGCTGGACATCATCTCGAAGGGACGGCTGGACTTCGGCATCGGCGAGGGCGCCACGCGCCTGGAGTTGGGCGGCTTCGGCATCCCCGCCAAGGAGAAGCGCGCCCTCGCGCTCGAGGCGGCCGAGCAGATCGCCAACATGATGACGATGAGCCCCTATCCGGGCTTCGAGGGGACGGGCTTCTCCATGCCCTGCCGCAACATCGTGCCGAAGCCCGTCCAGGCGCCGCACCCGCCCATGTGGATGGCCTGCACCAACCGCGACACCATCAAGGTCGCCGCCGCCAACGGCCTGGGCGCCTTGGCGTTCTCGTTCCTCGATCCCGAGGAGGCCCGCGGCTGGGCCGAGATCTACTACGGCATCATCAAGTCGGATCAATGCGTGCCCCTGGGCCACAGCGTGAACGCCAACCTGGCCATGGTCTCGAACTTCTCGGTGCATCCCGACCGCGACGAGGCGATCCGGCGGGGGCAGGAGGGGTTCGAGTTCTTCTCCTACGCCGTGAACGCCCTGGTGGCGCACGATGTGCTGCCCGGCCGCTCCAACCTGTTCGCCGACTTCCAGAAGAGCCGCGCCGCCAGCGACGACGAGATCATCGCCGCCCGCAAGGCCGCCGCGGTCAACGCCAGCGGCATCGGCACGCCCGACGACATCCGCCAGCACATCCAGGCCTTCCGCGACGCCGGCGTCGATCAGGTGATCTTCATGCAGCAGGCCGGCCGCAACCGGCACCCGCACATCGTGGAGTCCCTCGAACTCTTCGCCGCGGAGGTCATGCCGGTCTTCAAGGCCGAGAC
>Ga0065165_1001871_pt1 | contig 20401 bp, 13 predicted proteins | sample AraplaMF_Cvi_mMF_FD_63813 | JGI IMG/M metagenome (GOLD analysis project Ga0065165, IMG submission 63813) | Arabidopsis root microbial communities from the University of North Carolina, USA - plate scrape MF_Cvi_mMF (version 2) (version 3) | ecosystem: Host-associated > Plants > Roots >... | reverse complement strand
GTTGTTGGGGTTCGCCTGCGGCTCACCCCAACCTGCGTCCGACGATCAGCGCGGGTACCTGGCCATGATCTTGTGCACCTCGTGCACCAGCGCCACCGCCTGGTCCAGCGGGCGCAGCCACATGTTGCGGCCGAACATCACGCCCTGCGCGCCGGAGGCCATGTAGAACTCGACCTTGCGCAGCACCGCCGCATCGTCGTCGTTCTTCTCGCCGCCGGAGAACAGCACCATGGTGCGGCCGGCCGAGCGCACCACGCGTTCGGCACGCGCGGCGGCATCTTCCTGCAGCTGGTCGTACGGTGCCGGTGCATTCGTGCGGTGGTCGTTGGGCTCGTGCAGCTTGACGATGTCCGCGCCCATCTCGATCGCCACGCGCGCCGCGTAGTCCTGCGCGAACAGGCTGTTCTTGCCGCCCTTCGCCTCGATCGCCTCGCCGCGCGGATACGACCACATCACCAGCGGCATGCCGTAGCGCTCGCAGTCCTGGCGCACCTTTTCGAACTGGCGGATCTCGTCCGCCTGGCGCGGCGAACCCACATACATGGTGTAGCCCACCGCGTCGGCGCCCAGGCGCACCGCATCCTCGACCGAAGCGAACAGCGGCGAGGTGGCTTCCGCGTCGCTGGGGATATTGGTCTTGCCGTTGAGCTTGAGGATCAGCGGAATGCGCCCGCAGTACTCGCCCATGTACTTCTCGGCCAGGCCTACGCCCAGCGCGATGGCGGAGAAGTTGCCTTCCACGGCGAGGCGGAACTGGTAGTCCGGATCGATCGCGGGCGGGTTGGGGAAGAAATCGGTCGGGCCGTGTTCCAGGCCCTGGTCCAGCGGCAGCACCAGCAGGCTGCCGTTGCGCGGGCCATGGCCGTACAGCAGGCGCCACAGGCGGGTGCGCTTGCCGTGTGAAAGCGCCAATTTCGAAAACCGTTCGGAAGTTTTCGAAAGGGCTTGTGTGCTCTGAATCATTTCGAATACCCTGCGTTTCGTGATCGAACGGTTTCACATTCGAGCGAAACGGCCGAAATGTCAATAGTTGATAAGAAAACGAAAGAAAACGACGGTCTTTCCGGACTGCGCAGCCGTCCCGTGGCGGAGCAGCAGACGGCCGGCTATGCCGACACCTTGCGCGAGGTGCTGCAGCAGCCAGCCACCTGGCGCGGCACCGCGGCCCTGCTGCGCGAGCCGGCGGTGCGCGAGCGGCTGGCGCGCGCCATGTCGCCGCGGCCGCCGCACATCGTGCTGACCGGTTCGGGCAGCTCCATGTATATCGGCGAATGCCTGGCGCCCACGCTGCAGGAGGGCCTGGGCATTCCCGCGCAGGCGATCGCCGCCGGCACCTTGCTTACGCACTGGCGCGGCGTGCTGCCGCCGGGCGAGGGCCTGCTGATCTCGCTGGCGCGTTCGGGCGACAGCCCCGAAAGCTGCGGCGTGGTGGACCGCGTGCTGGCCGATGCGCCGGCATGGCGGCACCTGGTGATCACCTGCAATGCCAACGGCAAGCTCGCCACGCGCTACAACCACGATCCGCGCGTCACCGTGCTGGTGCTGGACGAGCGCACCAACGACCGCAGCCTGGTGATGACCAGCAGCTTTACCAACTTGCTGCTGGCCGGTTCCGGCCTGCTGCTGGACAGCGCCGGCGTGCTGACCGGGCAGGCCGTCGCCGCGCTGGCCGCGGTGGTCGACTACCTGTTCGACGAACAAGCCGTGGCGCTGGCGGAACTGGCTTCGCGCAACGTCGAGGGCGCGGTGTACCTGGGTAGCGGCGGCGGCATCGGCGCCGCGCACGAGGCAGCGCTGAAGATGGTGGAGATGACCGGCGGCAAGGTCATCACTATGGCCGAGACTTTCCTGGGCCTGCGCCACGGGCCGATGTCGAGCATCCGCCCCGGCACGCTGATCGTCGGCTTCCTGTCGGCGGATCCGGCGGTGCGCGGCTACGAGCTGGACCTGCTGCGCGAACTGGACCGCAAGCAGCTGGGCCTGGCCAAGCTGGTGGTGGGCGAGGGCATCCCCGCCGACGTACTGCGGCCCGGCGACGTGGCGATCGAACTCGCCGGCCTGGGCCACCACGGCGAACTGCCTTCGCTGCTGGCGGATGTGGCGGTGGGCCAGCTGCTGGCATTCTTCCGTTGCCTGCGTCTTGGCGATCGCCCCGACGCACCCTCGCAAGGCGTGCTCACGCGCGTGGTGCAGTCCTTCACGTTGCACGGAAACGGCGCGTGACGACGGCCGTGCCTGGACGCGTGCTGGTGGTGGGCGAGGTCAATGTCGACCTGGTCCTGAAAGGCCTGCATGCCGAGCCCGCGCCGGGCCAGGAAGTGCTGGCCGACGATTTCCTGATGACGCCGGGCAGTTCCTCGATGATCTGCGCGATGGGCCTGGCGCGGCTGGGCAATGCGGTGGCGTTCCATGGCCGGCTGGGTGCGGATGCGTGGGGGCACTATTGCCTCGGCGCCATGCGCGAGGCCGGCATCGATGTCGCTTCGCTGCAGCCGGAAGCCAGCTTGCGCACCGGCATCACCGTCTCGCTGTCCACGCCGCGCGACCGTGCGCTGGTGACCTTCAGCGGCGCCATTGCGGCACTGCGCGCGGAAGATGTCAGCGATGCGCTGCTGGCGGGCGCGGGCCACCTGCATGTGTCTTCGTTCTATCTGCAGAAAGCGCTGCGGCCCGAGATCCGCCAACTGTTCGCGCGCGCCCGCGAGGCCGGGCTGAGCATCTCGCTGGACCCGGGTTTCGATCCCGAGCAGCGCTGGGGCGACGATCTGCGCGGCGTGCTCGAAGACGTCGACGTATTTCTGCCAAACGAAGAAGAGCTGCGCGCGCTGACCGGCGAGACCGACGTGCGCAAGGCGCTGGCCGCCCTGGACAACGGCCGCACCCTGATCGTGGCCAAGCGCGGCCGGCAAGGCTGCGCGGTGCTGCATGACGGCGCGCTGCTGATCGCACCGGCGCTCGCCATCGAAGCGGTGGACAGCACGGGTGCCGGCGACTCCTTCGATGCGGGCTTCCTGCATGCGTGGCTGCGCCAGCTGCCGCTGCGCGACTGCCTGCGCTGGGGCAATGCCTGCGGCAGCCTGTCCACGCGCGGTATCGGCGGCACCACGCGCCAGGCCAGCGCGGACGAAGTCGCGGCCTTGCTGGCGGGCGCCGCATGATCACCGTCGCCGGCTTCAACACCGCGATCGACCGGCTGTACACGCTGGAGGCGCTGGAGCCTGGCGTAGTTCAGCGCGCCGCCGCGGTGCAGGCGTATCCCGGCGGCAAGGGCCTGCACGTGGCGCAGACCATCGCCGCCTTGGGCGAGCCGGTGCAGCTGGTCGGCCTGACCGACGCCTTCCACCGCAACCTGATCGCCCGCCGCATGAGCGAGCGCGGCGTGCTGTTCCACGGCGTGGAAATTCCCGGCGAGCTGCGCCACTGCCTGGCGCTGCGCGAGCGCGGCGGGCGCATGACCGAAGTGCTCGATCCCGGCCCGTTGCTGCAGCCGCGCGCGCAGCAGCAATTGCTGGACACCTTGTGGCGCTGCGTGGAAGACACCGACGCCATGGTGTTCTCCGGCAGCCTGCCGCGCGGTTTCGAAGCAGATACCTATGCCGCGCTGCTGCGCCAGATCGCGCCGCGCCGCTTGCCCTGCCTGGTCGACGCCAGCGGCGAAGCGCTGCGCCTGGCCGCCGCTGCCGGCGCCTTCCTGCTCAAGCCCAACCGCGACGAGGCGGGCCAGCTGGCCGGCCGCGCGGTGGACACGCTGGAAGACGCCGCCGCCGTGGCGCGCGAGCTGCACACGCGCGGCGTGGCATTTCCGGTGATCACGCTCGGCGCGCAAGGCGCGCTGGGGTTCGACGGCGCGGCCTGCTGGCACGCCTCGCTCGCCATCGCGCACAGCGCGAATGCGGTGGGCTCGGGCGATTGCTTCCTGGCCGGCGTGGCGGTGGCGCTGCGGCGCGGCCAGGAGCCCGCGCAGGCGCTGCGCCTGGGCGTGGCCTGCGGCGCGGCCAACGCGCTGCACGAGGAGACCGGCTATGTGCAGCGGGCGCAGGTGGAAACGCTGCTGCCGGAGGTACGGCTGGTCCGTTACGACGGTTGACGACACCGCGCGACGCCGTGGGAGCGGCGGCGCGCGGGACGGTGTTACGAGGCCACGGGGAGGACCGTGGTGTTTTCCAGAACTGGAGAGAACTGCGGCATGTCACCTGTATCCGTATCCGAACTTCCGCCTTCGCTGCGGCCTGCGTTAGCCAGGCCGCGCCGCAAATTCATCGCCGTGCTGCTCGCCGTGCTCGGCATCGGCTCCGCCCAGGCCGCGGATGATGCGGCCTTCGGCAACAGCGCCATCGCCGCGCGCTGGTCGTATGCCGACGGCAAGCTCGATCGCCTGGTGGTGGACGACAAGATCAACCAGCGCCCGCTGGAGGTCACCGCCCCCTTCGTGCTGACCCTCGCCGACGGCAGCAAAATCACCACGGCCGACATGCGCGCCAGCGCCGCGCCGAAGACAGCGGCACTCAAGGCCAATGCCAAGGCTTCGCGCCTGGCCGAGCGCCTGAAGGGGCAGTCGGTGCAGACCAGCTTCATCGACGCCGACGGCCGCTTCCGCGTCGACTGGCAACTGGTGCAGCGCGAAGGTTCGGATTACCTGCGCGAGATCGTCACCGTCACGGCGCTGAAGCAGGACGAGGCGATCAAGCGCATCGACCTGCTGCAGGCGAAGATCGCCGATGCGGAAGTGATCGGCACGGTGGCCGGCTCGCCGGTGGTATCGGGCCGCGATTACCTCGGCTTCGAACATCCGCTGTCCGGCAGCCAGGTGCACGGCAGCAAGGTGAATCTGTGGATCGACCGCGAGCTGCCGCTGCGCAAGGGGCAATCGGTGACCTACTCGGCGGTGATCGGCGCCACCCATGGCGACCAGCTGCGCCGCGATTTCGCCGCCTACGTCGAACGCGAACGCGCGCGGCCTTACGCGCCATTCCTGCATTACAACTCCTGGTACGACATCGGCTACTTCACGCCCTACACGGAAGCGCAGGCGCTGGACCGCATCCATGCCTTCGGCGAGGCGCTGAGCGTGAAACGCCACGTCAAGCTCGATTCCTTCCTGTTCGACGACGGCTGGGACGACCGCAGCGGCAGCTGGCATTTCAGCAAGGACTTCCCGCACGGCTTCCTGCCGCTGCGCGATGCCGCCGCCAGGTACGGCGCCGCGCCCGGCATGTGGCTGTCGCCCTGGGGCGGCTATGGCCCGCCGAAGAAGGAGCGCGCCGAGCGCGGCGCGCAGGCCGGCTACGAGATCATCGACGGCGGCCTGGCGCTGTCCGGCCCGAAGTACTACCAGCGTTTCCACGATGCGGTGATGGAGCTGGTGACCAAGGACGGCGTCAACCAGTTCAAGTTTGACGGCACCGGCAATGCGGACAAGGTATTCCCGGGCAGCGTGTTCGACAGCGACTTCGGCGCGGCGATCCAGCTGATCGAGGACATCCGCGCGGCCAAGCCGGGCACCTATATCAACCTGACCACCGGCACCACGGCTTCGCCGTTCTGGCTGCGCTACGCCGATTCGATCTGGCGCGACGGCGAGGACGACGACCTCACCGGCGTGGGCAGCAAGCGCGAGCGCTGGATCACTTACCGCGACCGCGAGACCTACCGCAATATCGTGGTCAAGGGGCCGCTGTTCCCGCTCAATTCGCTGATGCTCCACGGCATCATCTATGCGAAGGAAAACCGCAACCTCGGCAGCGATCCGGGCCACGACTTCGCCAGCGAAGTGCGCTCGTACTTCGCCACCGGCACCCAGCTGCAGGAGCTCTACATCACGCCCACGCTGCTGACCGAAGCGGACTGGGACGCGCTGGCCGAGGCCGCGCGCTGGGCGCGCGACAACGCCGACGTGCTGCGCGATTCGCACTGGATCGGCGGCGACCCGGGACGCCTGGACGTGTACGGCTGGGGCGCGTGGTCGCCGAAGAAATCCATCGTCACCTTGCGCAATCCGGATGCGCAGCCGCAGACGGCCGTGCTCGACCTGGCCCGGCAACTGCAGCTGCCGGCCGATGCCGCGCGCAACTTCAGCGTGCGCGACGTATGGAAGACCGGCGGCGGGCAGGTGCCCGCTTCGCTCGATGCCGACCACGCGGCGACGGTGCAGCTGGCGCCGTTCGAAGTGCTGACGCTGGAACTGACACCCACGCGCTGAGCGGATCCGGCTGTCCGGCACGGGAGGTGCGCGGACGGCCGGCGATCTTCGGGGAGGTAGGCATGACCACGTTCGAGCGCACGAGGCGCGGACTGTTGAAAGCGGCGGCCCTGCTGCCGCTGGCGGGTACGCTGGGCGGGCTGGCGCGGGCAGCGGAGCGGGCACCGTCCGTGGCCGATGCGGCGCAGGCGAGTTTCGCGATCAAACCGGAAGGAACGGGGCGCGTCGTCAGCGAGTCGCTGGCGAGCCTCAGCTACGAGACCGGCCAGCTGGCCGATCCGACCTTCTTCTCGGCCGGCAATCGCTCACTGGTGGAACTGCTGCGCCGCATGAATCCGCGGGGCGTGCTGCGCATCGGCGGCAATACCAGCGACTTCACGGTGTGGAGCGAATACCGCGGCACGCTGCCGCCGCAGCCGGCGCGCAAGGGCGGGCCGCAGCATCCGGTGATGCTGCGCCCGGAGGCCTTGCGCGAACTGGCCGGCTTTCTGCGTGCGACCGGATGGAAGCTGATCTTCGGCGTCAATCTGAAGATCGGCGTGCCGGCGATGGCGGTGGAGCTGGCCCAGGCCGTGCGCAAGGCGGCGGGTGACGATCTGGTGGCGATCCAGATCGGCAACGAGGCGAACAACTACGCGAAGGACTACGCCAGCTTCGAGGCGATGTGGCTGCCATACGCCGAAGCGTTGCGGAAGGCCGGCCTGCCGCTCGGCGGACCGGATACCGGCGCCAACTCCGACTGGGTGGCCGAGTTCGCCCGGCGGCACGGCAAGGACAGCGTTTTTCTCAGCCGCCACTACTATCGCGATGCCGCGCCGCGCGGTTCGATCGGCGACCTGCTCGGCGGCGATCCAGGTTGCATCGAAGATACCGAGCGCCTGGCGGGCCTTGCCGATGCCACGCATCTGCCGCTGCGCCTGACCGAAGCCAACTCGTATTACTTCGGCGGCCGCGACGGCGTCAGCAACGTTTTCGCTTCCGCGCTCTGGGGCGCGGACTTCATGCTCGCATTGGCGCAACTGGGCGTTGCGGGCATCCATTTCCATGGCGGCACGCTGGCTTCGGTGGAGGCTTCTCTTGGCCGCGAGGCCAATGCTTCCACCACGGCGACGGACATCGCCGCGCGCCGCGATGCCGTGAGTTCCCGCTATTCGGCCATCGCCGGCAACGTCGAACTGGGTTTCCAGCCGCGGCCGTTGTTCCACGGCATCGAGCTGGCGCAGCGCTTTGCCGGCGCACGCATGCTGCCGGCGCGCTTCGACACCGGCGGCGCCAACCTCGGCGCCTATGCCGCGCGGCGCGGCGACAGCGTGCTGGTCGCCTTGATCAACAAGGACTGCCTGCGCGACGCCGACGTCGCCGTCGGCGGCCTGGCCGGCTACGGCAAGGGCAACACCATGCGCCTGCGCGCGCCGGCGCTGGACAGCCGCGATGGCGTGAGCTTCGCCGATGCCAACGAAGACGTGCACCTGGATACGCAAGGCGCGGCGCGCATCGCCGTGCCGCGCGGCAGCGCCGCGCTGCTGAGTTTCGAACGGATGGTTTGAAAGGGCCGGCATGGACGCCGATAGCTGCCGGCCGCGCGCCGGCAGCGGGGAAGGAGCGGTCAATCAATGAGCCATAAAACGATTGGGGAGTTGCCGAAATGAACAAGCGTCAAGCCAAGTACCAGAGTCTGTGTCCACGCCCATTGAGCCTGTTGATCGCGCTCAGCCTCACCGGCGGCATCGCGCATGCGCAGTCCACCACCGGCAGCATCGTCGGCCAGGTGCCGGCGGGCATGGGCGATACCGTCACCCTGCAGAGCGGCAATGGCCTGCAGCGCGACGTGGCGGTGGACGAGCGCGGCCGTTATTCGGCCAACCAGCTGCCGCTGGGCAATTACACGGTGACCTTGAAGCGCGGCGGCCAGGCCGTGCAGACGCGCGACAACGTGGCCCTGCGCGTGGGTGCGGCCACCGACGTGTCGTTTACCGAGGCCGCCACCAAGAACCTCGAAGGCGTCAGCGTCTCCGCCAATGCACTGCCGGCGATCGACGTGACCAGCGTGGACTCGCGCACGGTGATCACCTCCGAGCAGCTGGCCAAGCTGCCGCTGGGCTATTCGGCCGAAGCCGTGGCGCGGCTGGCGCCGGGCGCGGTGAACAACGGCGGCGGCTTCACCAGCGCCACCGGCGGCTCGCTGGTCAGCTTCGGCGGTTCGGGCGCCAACGAGAACGCGTACTACATCAACGGCTTCAACACGACCGATCCGCTGAAGTCGGAGGGCGGCCTGACCTTGCCCTACGGTTCGATCGACCAGGAAGAGGCCTACACCGGCGGCTACAGCGCGCAGTACGGCCGCTCCGACGGCGGCGTGCTCAACATGGTGGGCAAGCGCGGTACCAACGAATGGCATTTCGGCGGACGCGCGAGCTGGGAACCAGCATCGCTGCGTTCCTCGGCCAAGAACTTCTATTACCAGAACGGCCTGCCGAATCCGCCGCTGCCGACCGGCTCGCTGTATTCGCCGCGCGAGAAGAACGAATACTGGATCACCACCTACGACGCCTATGTCGGCGGCCCGATCGTCAAGGACAAGCTGTTCTTCTTCGCCTCGGCGGAGATGTCCAAGCAGCAGGGCAGCTCGGTCGGCACGGTGACCAGCAGTTCGCCGTACCAGACCTACCAGTACAAGATGCCCAAGTGGTACGCGAAGCTGGACTGGAACATCAACGACAGCAATATTGTCGAACTGACCGGCGCCTCCAACAAGCGCTCGTACCAGGGCAACCTGTACCGCTACGACTTCCAGAACATGGTGCCCGGCCGCCTGGTCAGCCATGCCGACAGCACCAAGAACGGCGGCGACCTGTGGACGGGCAAGTACACCGGCTACCTGACCGAGAGCCTCACGCTCACCGCGCAGTACGGCAAGATGAAGACGCGCGCGTTCCAGCAGCCGGTCGGCTATGCCCCGGATCTGACCTACGTGTCGGGCATCACCGCGCAGAACCCGGCCATCGTCGGCAGCCAGCCGCGCTTCAACAACCAGACCACCACTTCGCTGTACGACCCGGACCGCGGCAACACGGTGACCAACCTGCGCGTGGCGCTGGAGTACAAGCTGGGCGACCACACGCTGACCGCCGGCATCGACAACCTCACCGCCGAAGCGCTGAACCAGGGCAGGGTGACTTCCGGTCCGGGCTACAGCTGGAGCTATGGCCATTCGGATCATCCGACCGCGCCGCTGGACCCGGGCCTGGGCGTGGGCCCAACCGCGGGCTTTCCCAACGGCGCCACCGGCTATTACGTGATGAGGAACGTCAACAGCCAGCTGGCCAACGTCAAGACGGTGGAGCATGCGCAGTACATCGAGGACAACTGGCAGTTCAACGACCGCCTGCTGCTGTCGCTCGGTATCCGCAACGACCAGTTCACCAACTACAACGCCAACGCGCAGCCGTACATCAAGCAGACCGCGCAATGGGCGCCGCGCCTGGGCTTTGCCTGGGACGTCAACGGCGATTCCAGCTTCAAGGTATTCGGCAATATCGGCCGCTACTATCTGGCCTCGCCGCTGGAGCCGGCGCTGAGCGCTGCTGGCGCGCAGACCAGCACCACGCAGTACTTCACCTACAGCGGCATCAATCCGGACGGCACGCCCAGCGGGCTGACCCAGATGTCGCCGCCGGTCTCGGCCAACAACAACTTCGGCGTGCTGCCCGACCCGAAGACGGTGACGGCCAAGGACCTGAAGTCGATGTACCAGGACGAGTACATCCTGGGCTTCACCAAGACCCTGGGGCAGGAGTGGGTGTACGGCGCCAAGGCCACCCGCCGCGTGCTGCGCAGCGCGATCGACGACTTCTGCGACGTCGACCTGATCACCGCCAAGGCGCAGGCGCTGGGCTACAACGTCAGCTCGCTCAACAGCTGCTATCTGATCAACGCTGGCCGCGCCAACACCTTCGTGGTGGTGGACGACGCGGGCCAGCACCACGACGTGAAGCTCAGCCGCGAGGAACTCGGCTTCCCGGACATGAAGCGCAAGTACTACGAGCTCGACCTGTTCCTGGAGCATCCGTTCGACGGCAAGTGGTACGGCAAGCTCGACTACGTGTTCTCGCGCAGCTATGGCAATACCGAGGGCTGGACGCAGTCGAACGTGCAGTCCGACGGCCCGAGCGAATCGGCCGACTGGGACAATGCGCCGATCATGGTCTACAGCAATGGCGACCAGGGCAACGACCACCGCCACCAGATCAAGCTGTGGGGCTATTACCAGATCACGCCGGAGTGGCTGGTGTCGGGCAATGTGTCGTTGATCTCGGGTGCGCCGAATGTGTGCCTGGGGCTGTTCCCGGGCGACAACCCGGATCCGTCCGGCTATGGCTCCTCGTACCACTTCTGCCGCGGCGTGCCGGTGACGCCGGGCAGCATCGGCCGCCTGCCGTGGCAGCGCCAGGTGGACCTGGGCGTGAAGTACACGCCGGACTTCGCCGCGCACAAGCTGGGCCTGCACCTGGACGTGTTCAATGTGTTCAACAGCCAGCCGGTGGTGAACATCACGCCGAACCTGTATGCCAAGTCCGACGGCACCTTGAATCCGCTGTACGGCACGCCGCGCGTGATGCAGGCGCCGCGCTACCTGCGCTTCTCGGTGACTTACGACTATTGATGAGCGACGGCACAGGGACGTGCCTTTCCATGGAATGCCCATCCGGCCACATGGCGTGTCCGGATGATTTGAACTGCAGCGGGCGGAGATATCGATGGCTGGTTTGGGGTTAATCAAGGCAGGTTCGATCTTTTTTCTCCTGTGCGGGATGTCCGCCATGCATGCCCAGCCGATGCCAGCCAAGACCGCGGCGGCGCCCGCCGCCGTGGACGACGACGCCAACGCGCCTTACAAGGTCTACGACGCCACGCCGGCCATCACCATGGGTCCGCTGCTGCTGGACATGGCCGAGGACTCGGTGGTGATCGAGTGGATGACCGATGCGCCAAGCGACGCCAAGGTCAGCTACGGCGAGCATGCGCTCGACCATGAGGCGGTGCCGCAGGTCGACGGCCTGGTCTCGGTGGGCACGATGCATCGCGTGGTGCTGCGCGGATTGCAGCCGGGGCGCACCTATCAGTACCGGGTTGCCTCACGGCGCGTGGTTGCGTTGCGGCCGTACTGGCCGGACCGCGGCAGGACCGCGGAGAGTGATGTCTACAGCTTCACGACGTTCGATGCGTCCAAGCCGAGTACCAGCTTCGCGACGATGACGGACACGCATGAAAACGTCGAGCGCGTCCGCGCCCTGGCGGAACTGGCGCAGCGCCAACCGGTGGACTTCGTCGTGCATACCGGCGACGGCGTGCATTACGCCACCGGCGAGAATCAGGTGAAAGACAAGTTCCTGGAACCGCTGGCGACGGGGCTGCAGGGCCGCATGCCGCTGCTCTATGCGCGCGGCAACCACGAATACCGCGGCGAGTTCGCCCGTTCGCTCGGCGACTATCTGCATGCGCAGGAAAGCCGCTATTACTACACGCGCGACCAGGGGCCGGTGCATCTGGTCGTGGTCGATACCGGCGAGGACAAGCCTGACGCCACCAACGTCTATGCGGGCCTCAACGATCTGCGCGCATACCGTGCAGAGGAATACGCCTGGTTCAAGCGTGTGCTGGCTGAAGAGCCACGGGTGCGCGCTGCGCCGTTCACGGTGGTGCTTGGCCACGATCCCGCATGGGGTTGGCTGGACGGCGCCGATGGCGAATGGACGAAGCGCGCGAACGAAGCGAAGGTCGACCTGTTCATCGCCGGCCATCTGCATCGGCTGGAACGGGTGAAGCCGGGCGAGCGCGGCAACGACTTCACCATCCTGGCGCTGGGCCAGGACCAGATCGCGCGGGTCGAAGCCGATGAGCGCGTGCTGAAAGTGAGCGTGATCGATCGGACGGGCAAGACCGTGGAGGCCTTCGTGCTGAAGCGGCGGGATAAATAGCGGCAGGTGTCGCCCTGCTAGCGGGGCGCACGGAAATGGCTGCTGACATCCAGATTGACGTCGCGCGGGGACGGGAAGGGTGTGGTGGCCGCAGGTGAATGCGGTCCTGCACTTGCGCTTGTCGCCGCCGCGGCGATCTGGGGTTCCGCACGAGCGCGTTTGGTGGCACGTGAAGTGGAAGGGTCAGCAACGACCTGCGTTGTCTGCCTGCCGTGAACCGCGGCGGGCCGAGTCGGACCCGCGACAGTGCCGGCAGGCGGGGAATCCGCGCGCCTCCGCTTGGCGCTTCCAGACGCAGCGCCCGGGGGCGGCTGCTGTGACGCCGCGGAAGAGGCGCTTGCCGTCGCGGCCTGGTGGGTGGAGCGCGGCGCTGCGACGGAGGTGCCTGAAGCCGCCGCGGGTGGAGGCAGCGCCAGTGGCGGAGGTTGCATATAGCTGCCGCCGGCGATGGCTGCTCCGGTCGGACCGGTGGGATGACGCAAAGGCGAATGAGGCGCGTCGGGCAGCAAGTGCCGCCCGCTGTCCTGGAGATCGCCCATCGCGCCGCCCATCAGGCGCATTACCGTGGCCTGATCGGCGGCGGACAGCGCGCGGTGATAGCGCGAGAGCTTGGTCTTGGCTGCGTTGCGATCGCTTTCATAGGTCTTGCGCGCTCCCCGGTCCTTGAGCTTGCCCGCATCCTTGACCCTGGCGGCGCGTTCTCCGGGCGCCATGCTCATCACCATCAGCGCGGCCGAGGCTACGCCGGCCGAAGGGGGCGTCAGATCGGGCGCCCGCAGCATCTTCATCATCTGCACGCGATTGAAATCGTGTCCCGCAGCCTGGCCGGCGGTATGCGTATCCGAGCCGCTATGTCCGGCCGCGCCGCCGCCGGGCACGCTGACGAAGGTTCTGCCCGTATCCGTACGCGCACCATCGCTGGCTTCCATGACGGGCCTGACGTTGGCCTCGCGGATCTTCCCGCCGGAGAAATGGCGCAGCGCCGACTTGCTCTTGGTGGCGGGCAGGGTCGACTCCACCGCACCCTTGGTGCGGCCGGACAGAAATACCGCCATGTCGGTGGGGGCAGCCGCTTCGTGGTATCCGGTGCTATGCGCGGACGCGGCCTTGGTCGGGTTGGAGGCGGCGCGGAATTCCGCCGAGGTGGTCTTGTTGCCCTTCACGATCTTTTCGGTGGCTTCCTTCTTGAACGCTCCGGCCTTGGCCTGCGAAGGCGTCAGTGTCCGGTCGTCCGCGGCGCGATAACGGGGCGCCATGGGCGGCCGCGACGCGGGAGTGAGGGGCGTCACCATCGGCGACAGCGTGCCTGCCGCGGCGGCGGTTGCCGCACGGCGCGGATCATGTTGAGACGATACGGATCGAGTGGCCGGCGATGGCGTGCGCAAGCCCGCCGCCGGCATCGGCGACAGCGATCCCGGCGAGCTGACGGCGGCCGGTGTCGTCCCCATGCCTGCCAGCGCCCCGGATGAAGGCACCACGGGTGATGGTGACGAAGGAGGCATGTGCCGGGCGGGCAAAGACCCCGTGGCAGCCTGAGGCTTATGCGACATCGTCAACGGCGCCGCGGCGCCGAATGGGCGGGGCGGCACCAACGGCGTCGACGGCGGCATGCGGGTCAGGCCGGGTGACGCATGCGTCCTTGGCATGGGCGGCGGTAACCGCAGCGGGGGAGCGGTGGGTGGGGCAACGCCGCCAGGCGCACGGCCCGACGGCCGCGCGGCAGGGGGCGTGCCCTGCGGCTTGGCTGATCCCGAACCACCGCCTGCTGCGTCCGGCTTCCCTGGCATTGCCCTGATCCCCATCAAGGACCCCGAAGACTAATCGCGGTCGCCGCCGCCTGCCAGTGAGCCGGCGGCCGGTGCCGCCGGCACCGCGAGGCAGGCGCGCGAGCAAGTAATCTGGCGGCTCTGGCCCATGGGAGGAGTACCGATGGCTCGCACCGGCACGATGAAGGGGTTGCTGGCGGGCGTGCTGGCCGTGGCATCGTGCGCTGCCTATGCCGGCGCGGCTTTCGAAGTGGGGCCCGCACGCGCGGCGTTGCAGCGCCTGCTGCCGCATCATGCGCAGCAGATCGCGCTGGTCGCACTGCCGTCCGGCACGGAAGAGCGCTACCGCATTCGCGGCCTGGCGGGCCATATCGAGATCGCCGGCACATCGCCACTTGCGCTGCTGGCCGGCGCGGAGGCTTATCTCGAACACGTGCCGCAAGTGAGCATCGGCTGGCCGGGCGACAGCCTCGACCGGCTGCCCGCCACGCTGCCTGCGCCGACGCATCCGATCGAAAGCCATGCGGTGGTGCCCGACCGATTCGCCCTCAACGACGTCGACGACGGTTATTCGGACGCCTATCTCGACTGGCCGGGATGGGAACACAAGATCGACCTGCTCGCATTGCGCGGCATCAACGAGGTGTTCGTGCCGGCGGGTGCGGAGGAGGTGTACCGCCGCGCGTTCCGTGAGTTCGGCTATAGCGATGATGAACTGCGCGCGTGGATCCCGGCACCCGCGCATCAGCCGTGGTGGCTGCTGCAGAACATGTCGGGTTTCGGCGGGCCGATATCGGCGCAACTGTTCGCGCAGCGAGTGGCATTGGGTCGCCGTATCGTCGAGCGCCTGCGCGAACTGGGCATGCAGCCGGTGCTGCCGGGTTATTTCGGCACGGTGCCGCCGGGCTTCGCGGCGAAGCAGCCCGGTGCGGCCCTGGTGCCGCAGGGCGAGTGGGTGGGATTCCAGCGGCCGGACTGGCTGGATCCGCGCGATGCGCATTTCGCCAAGGTGGCTGCTGCGTTCTATCGCCACCAGCGTGAGCTGTTCGGTGATGGTGTGCTGTACAAGATGGATCTGTTGCACGAGGGCGGGCGCGCCGGTGACGTACCGGTGGGCGAGGCTGCGAAGAAAGTGTTCGCCGCGTTGGATGCCGCGCATCCTGCCGCGCGCTGGGTGCTGCTCGGCTGGCAGCACAATCCGCCGCATGCGGTGATGGCGGCGGTACCGCATGAGCGCCTGCTGATCGTCGATGGCCTGTCCGACCGCTACAACGGCATCGACCGCAAACGCGATTGGGCGGGCGCGCCGTTCGCATTCGGCACCATTCCCAATTTCGGCGGCCACACCACGCTGGGGGCGAACGCCGGTGTGTGGATCCGGCGCTTCGCCGCGTGGCGGCGCGAGGATGCGGGCTCGCTGCGTGGCATCGCCTATATGCCGGAGGGCAGCGGCACCGATCCGGCCACATATGCGCTGTTCACGGCCCTGGCCTGGACGCCGGTGCCGGACGATGCGCCGCGCTGGTTCGAGCGCTATGCGGTGTACCGCTACGGCGGCGGCGGCGCTCATGCGCGCGCTGCGTGGCGGATCCTCGCGCAGACCGCTTATGCGATGCCGTCGGGCGAATGGTCGGAACCGCACGACGGTCTGTTTGGCGCAAGGCCGAGCCTGGATGTACGCAGCGCGGCGACCTGGTCGCCCACCGCTGCGCGCTACGATCCCGCACGCTTCAACGGCGCCGTATGCGAGTTGCTCGAGGTGGCGCCGGCATTGCGCACCACCTCTGCGTATCGCCACGACCTGGTCGACATCACGCGGCAGGCGCTCAGCAATCAATCGCGGCTGCTGCTGCCGCGCATCAAGGCAGCCTACGAAGCGAAAGACACGAAGCAGTTCCAGGCACTGACCACCGCATGGATGGACGACATGGCAATGCTCGACCGCCTGCTCGCCTCCGACCCCGACTTCCTGCTCGGCCGCTGGCTGATGCACGCAAAGGCCGCCGCGCGCGACGACGCCGAAGCGGCGCAGCTCGAATACGACCAGCGCTCGATCCTGGCCAGCTGGGGCGACCGCTCGGGCGCCGACCGCGGCGGCTTGCACGACTATGCCAATCGCGAGCTGGCGGGCCTGGTCGGCGGGCTGTATGCGCAACGGTGGCGGCGTTTGTTCGACACGCTGCAGGATGGATTGAACGGCAGTCGGACGCAGCCGATCGATTGGTACGCGATGGAGCAGTCCTGGGCGCGCTCGCGCGAGCCGTACGTTACGGAACCCGCCGGCGATCCATGGCGCCTCGCCGGGGAGGTCGCGCATCGGTTGCGGCTCTGCGCCGCTGCCGGCGACTGAGCCGGATCGTCATCCGGTCGCGGCAGGCTGCGCGCGTACGGCTATTTGCGATCGGAACGGAACGAACTGGTGATGTCCATGGCGATGCCGCGGGCATCGGCGCCGGATCCGCCGGCCGCGGTGCTCGGCGTGGTCGGCGGCGTGGCGGTGGCGACGGTGGTCGTGGTGGTGGTCGTCGTGGCCAGTCTCGGGGGCGCGGTGACGACAGGCGTGCCGATCGTCGGCGTCTGGTGCGTGCTGGATGTCGACGACGAGCTCGACGAGCTGCTGGTGGGTATGGGCGCGAACGCGGACGGCGGCGGTGTCGGCGTAAGCACGGGCGGCATGGGCAGGTAGCCGCCGCCGCTGAGGGCGGCCCCGGTACCGCCGGTCGGATCGCGCAGCGGCGAGTGGGGACGGTCGGGCAGCAGGCGGCGGCCGCTGTCCTTGAGATCGCCCATGCCCTGCTTGGCCAGTTTCATCACGACGTTCTGCTCTTTCGGCGGCAGCGACTGGTAGTACGCGCCAAGCTTGCGCTTGGCGTCGTTCCTGCGCTCCTCGTAGCTCGAGCGGGCCTGCACGTCCTTGAGGTTGCCGGCGCCTTGCGCGGTGCTGGCGATCTGGCCCGGAGCGACGCTCATGACCGTCATGGCGCCGGCGACGGTGCCTGCCACGCCGGAGGTGACGCCGGGTTCCTGCAGGGTGCGCATGCCCTGGTGGCGCAGGAAGTCGTGCGCCGCGGCCTGTCCCGTCGTCTTGACGCCGGAGCCGGTATGGCCCGCGGGCTTGCCGCCGGGCACGCTCAGCACGGTCTGCGCGGTATCCGTGCGCGCACCGTCGCTGGCTTCGGCGACGGGCCTGACGTTCGGTTCCAGGATCGTGCTGCCGGCGTACTTGGGCAGCACGCTGTTGCCGCTCCAGGCCGGCATGGTGGCCGTGCCGTCGGTGTTGACCTTGCGCCGCGACAGGAACCGCATGGCGTCCGTCGGCAGAAAGCTCTCGTGGTAGCCGCTGCTGTGCCCGGAGGTGGTCGGGTTGGACGGTGAGCGGAACTCGCTCTCGTCGATCGGCTTGGCCTGCACCACTTTTTCGGTGCCGGCGGGGCGGAAGCCGCCGGAAGAAGCCTGCCCCGAGGTCAACGTCTTGTCGGACGAGGCCTTGTAGCCAGGCATGGGCGACAGCGTCGGCGGCGCGGTCGGCGGCGGTGGCATCGGCGACAGCGAGCTCGATGGCGATGCTGCACCGGACGAGGTGGCCTGCGCGGTCGAATGCGTCGCGCCGCCATGCAAGGGCAGCATGGGCGAAAGCGCTGAGGAGGAGGTGGTGGACGAGGGCGGCGGCGTGGAGGTCGTCGATGCCGTGGTGGTGATCGAAGGCCGTGGCGCGCTGGCCGCGCCACTGCGTAACACGGGCGACAGCGTGGTCGGCCTGGGCGATGGGGTGACCATGGGCGACAGCGTCGTACTGGATGTGCGCGTGGACGAGGTGGACGAATGCTGCAGTGGCTGCCCCGAGGTCGAAGACGACGACGAAGGCGTGGAACTGCGCGGGCGCCCGCCTCCCGAACCGCCGCTGCCAGAACCGCTCCCGCTCCCGCTCCCGCTGCCGGAGCCGCTGCCGCCCGTGCCAGAACTCCCTGTTCCGTGTGGCATGACCCTGATTCCCCCTCAAGGACCCCGGAGGTTACTCCGGGCCCGGGGCGCTCGCCAGGGCGCGGCAGCCGTGGGCATTCGCGCACGGCGGGGCCTGCCGGCCCGCGCTACCATCGAACGGCTTTCGCCCAGCCCGGACGCCACGCGGATGCGCCTCCATCCCCTGCCAGCCTGAGGAGTTCCCGTGCGGCGAAGAGCCTTCCTGCGCCTGAGTGCGCTCGCACCGTTGGGTGCATTGAGCCTGCGTGTCGACGCGGCAACCGCTCCGCCGAAGCATGCGGAGCCTGCGCCCGATGGCCGCGTCCATCGCTTCGCACTCGGCAAGCGCGAGTTTCTGCTGGATGGACGTCCATTCCAGATCCGCAGCGGCGAGATGCATCCGATCCGCGTGCCGGCGGAGTACTGGACGCAGCGCATCCGCATGGTCAAGGCGATGGGCCTGAACACGGTAGCCATCTATCTGATGTGGAACGCGCTGGAACAAGAACCCGGCGTGTTCGATCTGGAAAGCGGCAACCGCGACTTCGTGCGCTTCATCAAGCTGTGCCAGCAGGAAGGCATGTGGGTGTATCTGCGACCCGGTCCGTATGTCTGCGCCGAATGGGATTTCGGCGGGCTGCCGCCGTATCTGCTGCGCGAGCCTGACATCCGCGTGCGCGACAAGGACGATCCGCGCTACATGCGGGCAGTGGCGCGTTATCTGGACACGATCGCGCCGCATATCGCGCCGCTGATGGCGGACAAGGGCGGGCCGATCCTGATGGTGCAGGTGGAGAACGAGTACGCCTCGTTCGGCGGCGACCTGGCGTATCTGCAGCGGATCCAGGCGATGTGGCGCGAGCGCGGCATCGAGGGGCCGTTCTCCATTTCGGATGGGCTGGGCACGATCCAGAAGCAGCAGACGTATCTGCCCGGCAGCGCGCTGGGCCTGGACGGCGATACCGATTTCGCCGCGGCGCAGGCGGTCGCCGGCGAGGCGCCGGTGTGGGTGGGCGAGGGTTATCCCGGCTGGCTGACGCACTGGGGCGACCAGGAGTTCCAGCGCGGCGATTACGCGGCGACGCTGAAGAAGCTGATGGCCGAGGGGCGCTCGTTCAATCTGTACGTGGCGCATGGCGGCAGCAATTTCGGTTTCGGCGCGGGCGCCAATGCGGATGCCGATTACGGCAAGTTCGATCCGGTGATCACCAGCTACGACTACGGCGCGCCGATCGACGAGCGCGGCGCGGCGACGGCGGATTACCGCGAGTTCCGCCGCATCATCGGCGAGAAGCTGGCGCATCCGCTGCCGGCGGTTCCGGCGGCGCCGCCGGCGATGCGGTTCGCGAAGTTCGAGCTGCAGCCGTATGCGTCGCTGTGGGAGAACCTTACGCCGGCGAAGCCGCTCGATCAGGGGCCGGTGGCGAACGAGCTGCTGTTCGGGCAGGACCACGGCATGGTGCTGTATCGCGCGATGTCGCCGAAGGGCGGGCGCCTGTCCGTCGAAGGCGTGCGCGATTACGCGACCGTGTTCGGCGCGGGGCGTTATCTCGGCTACATCTCGCGCGTGCGCAAGCCGGGCTTGCGCGAGGCCACCTACGTGGAGGTGCCGGCGCCGCATGCGCAGGATGGCGAGGCGATCGAGATCCTGGTCGACAGCTTCGGGCACGTCGGCTATGGGCAGGCGATGGCGGACCGCAAGGGCATCGTGGGCGAGATACGGCTGGATGGCGAAGTGCAGCAGCACTGGTCGGCGCATGGTTTTCCGCTCGACGATGCTTATCTGGCGGGGCTGCGTCCGCTGGCGCGCAAGCCGGAGCGGCCGGGGCTGTTCTTCAAGGGCGCCCTGGCGCTGCAGAAGACGGCGGATACCTATCTGGACATGAGCGCCTGGGACAAGGGCTATGTGTGGGTGAACGGGCATCTGCTGGGAAGGTATTGGCGGATCGGGCCGCAGCAGCGGTTGTTCTGTCCGGCTTCGTGGTTGAAGGCGGGGGAGAACGAGGTGCTGGTGTTCGATATGCATCGTGTTGAAGCGGCGGCGATCGAAGGGTTCGAGCACCTGCACGCCTAGCCGTCATTCCGGCGTAGGCCGGAATCCAGTAGCGACAGTGTTGGATTGTCGCGTCATCGCCCAAAAGCGAAATGCGTGGCGATATCGCGACAATCGAGCCCCGACGTCACTGGATTCCGGCCTGCGCCGGAATGACGAGGATTGAGAGGTTGTCGCGGTCCCGTCAGAACTCCACATGCGCACGCAGCGCCACGAACCTCGCCGGCCCGCGGTCGCGGTTGTAGCCAGGGTGCCGCACCCACTGGACATCCGGGCTCAGCGTCAGATGCTCGAACGGCACGAAGCTGTAGTACGCCTCCATGATTTGTTCGCGGCCGTAATTCAAGGCGCCGTCGCCCAGCACGAAACCGCTGCCGCCCAGCTCCAGATATTCGCGGTGCGGCGAAGACAGCGCATTGATCGCCAGGCCCAGGCTGAAGTGATC
>Ga0065165_1001870_pt1 | contig 20423 bp, 20 predicted proteins | sample AraplaMF_Cvi_mMF_FD_63813 | JGI IMG/M metagenome (GOLD analysis project Ga0065165, IMG submission 63813) | Arabidopsis root microbial communities from the University of North Carolina, USA - plate scrape MF_Cvi_mMF (version 2) (version 3) | ecosystem: Host-associated > Plants > Roots >... | reverse complement strand
CATCGGGCCGCCCGGCACGAAGATGCCCGGGATGTGGCCGAAGTGCAGCGCGCCGATCAGGAGGCCCGGCACGATCTTGTCGCAGATACCCAGGTAGAGCGCGGAGTCGAACATATTGTGCGACATCGCGATGGCGGTCGACATGGCGATGGTGTCGCGCGAGAACAGCGACAGCTCCATGCCCGGCTGGCCCTGCGTGACGCCGTCGCACATGGCCGGCACGCCGCCCGCGAACTGGGCCACGGCGCCGACTTCGCGCACCGCCTCCTTGATCACTTTCGGGAAGTATTCGAAGGGCTGGTGGGCCGACAGCATGTCGTTGTACGAAGAGACGATGGCCACCGACGGCTGCTTCTGCTCGCGCAGCTTGAGCTTGTCGTTGGCCGGGAAGGCGGCGAACCCGTGCGCCAGGTTCGTGCACGCCAGCGTTCCACGCTGCACGCCCTTCACGCGCGCGGCGTCCAGATGCGCCAGGTAAGCCTGGCGCGAAGGCCGGCTGCGCTGGATGATGCGTTGGGTCACCTTCTCTACTACGGGATGCACCGCCATGATCGTTCCTTATGAATTGGATTTCTGAAATTTTACTACAAAATGGGAAGGGGCGCATGCAGGCGCCCCTTTTCCATATGCAGCCATCGAGAATTCAAGTGTTGATGGTGGGCACGAGGTGCTCACCCTACCGGTCGGCGTAGGGCGGGCACCTCGTGCCCACGCCTCTTCACGTACATTTTGTAGTGATTTTACGTCCGCTTCCTGTATGATTCGATAATCTGCACAAAATGACATCATAACGTCCAAACTATGCGCCAACCTCTCCTCACCAGCACCTCCAGCTACCAGTCGCTCCGCAACCATGCATCCCAGGCCAAAACCTGGCAGATGCGCGAGCTGTTCGCACAGGATCCGCAACGCTTCGAGCGTCTGTCGGTCGAGGCGGCCGGGCTGTTCCTAGACTATTCAAAAAACCGTCTGGACGGGCGCACGCTTGAACTGCTGGCCGAGCTCGCGCGCGAGCGCGGCGTGGAGCGCCTGCGCGATGCGATGTTTGCCGGCGAGAAGATCAACCTGACCGAAAACCGCGCCGTCCTGCACACCGCCCTGCGCGCCCCTGCTAGCCGTCCCTTCACGCTCGACGGCCAGGACGTCACCGGCGACGTGCACGCTGTGCTCGACCGCATCAAGACCTTCAGCGACAGGGTGCGTAGCGGTGATTGGCGCGGCCACACCGGCAAGGAAATCACCGACGTCGTCAACATCGGCATCGGCGGCTCCGACCTCGGCCCGAAGATGGTCTGCCTGGCCCTGCGCCAGTTCGCCCATCCGCGCCTGAGCATGCACTTCGTCTCGAACGTCGACGGCCACGACATGGACGCCGCGCTGTCGCGCGTGAATCCGGAAACGACCCTCTTCATCATCGCCTCGAAGACCTTCTCCACGGCCGAGACCATGATGAACGCGAACACCGCGCGCGCCTGGTTCCTGCAGCAGGCGCCGGAAGAGGCGCTGGCAAAACACTTCGTCGCGGTATCGACCAATGTCGAAGCCATCAAGACCTTCGGCATCGACCCGGCCAACATGTTCCCGTTCTGGGACTGGGTCGGCGGCCGCTACTCCGTGTGGTCGGCGATCGGCCTGCCGGTCGCGCTGTGCGTCGGCTTCGGCTATTTCAACGACTTCCTGGCCGGTGCGCACGCCATGGACGAGCACTTCCGCACCGCCCCGATCGAGCAGAACCTGCCGATGATCATGGGCCTGGTCGGCTTCTGGAACCGCGAGTTCCTGGAATGCGGCTCGGTCTCGATCGCGCCCTACCACCAGGACCTGAACCGCTTCCCGGCCTACCTGCAGCAGCTCGACATGGAAAGCAACGGCAAGCGCGTCACGCGCGCCGGCGACACCATCACCGACTACGAAACCGGCCCGGTGATCTGGGGCGACGTCGGCACCAACGGCCAGCACGCCTACTTCCAGCTGCTGCACCAGGGCACCGACGTGACGCCAATCGACTTCATCGCCGCCCTGCGCCCGGCCCACGAGTTCCACAACCACCACGCGGCCCTGCTGGCCAACTGCTTCGCGCAGTCGGAAGCCTTCATGAAGGGCAAGACGGCCGACGAAGTGCGTCAGGACCTGGCCGGCCAGCCTGCGGACGAGATCGAACGCCTGGTGCCGCACAAGACCTTCCCGGGCAACCGCCCCAGCAACACCATCCTGATGGATTACCTGAACCCGGCCACGCTGGGCGCCCTGATCGCGCTGTACGAGCACAAGGTGTTCGTGCAGGGCGCGCTGTGGGACGTCAACAGCTATGACCAGTGGGGCGTTGAACTGGGCAAGGTACTGGCCAAGAAGATCGAGGCGGAGCTCAACGGCGAAGCGCAGCCGGCGCAGCACGACAGCTCGACCAATGGCTTGATCGCGCGCGCCAAGGCCGCAGTCTGAATCCCCTCCCAGGAAGGAAGAGCAACTCTATGAAAAACGAACAGTTCGTGGTGGTGCATGACGAAGCGATGAAGACCGGCGAGTGCCCGGTATGGCACGCGGTGGAATCGGCGCTGTATTGGGTCGACGTGCCCGGCTTCACGGTGCACCGCCTGCACCCGGCCAGCGGCAAGTATTCATCGTGGAAGATGGACAGCGAGCCCTCGGCGCTGGCGGTCGACGTGGACAATAACCTGGTCGTCGCCACCCGCAATGGCTTCGTCTACCTGAACACCAGCACCGGCGAAGTCGAGGACATCGCACCGGCGCCCTACGACACAAAGATCATGCGCTTCAACGACGGCCGCGTCGACCCGGCGGGCCGCTTCTGGGTCGGGACGCTGTACGAACCGCGCGACCAGCCCAAGGCCGAGATGCACGTGCTCGAAGCCGGCAAGCTGCGCCAGGCCTGGGCCGGCGGAATGACCAACTCGAACGGCCTGGCCTGGACGCCGGACGGCAAGACCATGTTCCACGCCGACACCACAAGCCACCGCATCGACGTCTACGACTACGACCTCGCTACCGGCACGCAGTCGAACGGCCGCAACCTGGTGACCTTCGAAGCGACCAAGACCACCGGCACCTATGGCGGCCGTCCGGACGGCGCGGCGATCGACAGCGAAGGGAATTACTGGATCGCCATGTACGAAGGCGGCCGCATCCTTCGGCTCTCGCCGACTGGAGAGCTGCTGCAGCAGGTCGATTTGCCGCTGAAGTGTCCGACTGCGGTTTGCTTTGGCGGACCGGATTTGCGCACCTTGTACGTGACCAGCGCCTGCGGCGGCCGGCCGGCGGAGGAGCTGGCGCAGTATCCGAACAGCGGAAAGGTGCTGGCGTTCCGGGTGGATGTGGCTGGGCTGGAGATGCCGGAATATCGGGGCTGAGCCAGGGTAGGCAAACACCGGGCCAGCACGGCGTGTCTTACTGGTGACGGTCTTCGATATAGACGGGCGTGAAGCGCTCGATGATGCCGATCGCCCGCCTCGAATCCGACTCCACCACTGCGCTGACGGTAATGACGTGGCGGCCGGGCAGAAAGCCCGGTTCTTCCACGCGCTCCGGCTCCTGGTGCGGCGTTCCGAACACGCGCACAAACGCCCGTCTCACCATGCCTCCAAGGCCGGGATCGAATGAGTGGCCGTGACCATCGCCCACATGCGGGCTGATCAATGCGATTCCGGAACGCGGATAGCCGGCCACGAGCAAAGCATCCAGCACATGCTGGGCGTCACCCTGGTTGTTGAAGACTGCAGTGAGATGATGGCGCATGAGCTTAGTCGCCCTTGGCGTCTTCGACAATCCGCGTAATACTGACGGCAGCCGGGTCACTTGCCGGAAACGACTCTTCCAATCCTTCATCCAGCAATTCGCTGGCATGCTTCTCGCTCGGTGGGTCAGCCTCGTGAAACTGAACCACTGGCGCAGGTTGGAAATTAACAATGTTATCCATTTCAAGCTCCTTATCGCGGCGTATCCGCATAAAAGCCGGGTGTGTGTGTCTTCACCCAAAATCAGTCTACGCGCTTTAGAACAAGACGTACGAATGCAACGCGCCAAAGCCCCGCGACTTCAACGGCATGGATGTGGCACCATATGCCACCAGCATCCCTCTGACGTAGTAAATTTACTTGCGCGATGAATAATCATGTAGTAAATTTACAATTCAAGCTCATCCCCTCTTCTTACGATCAGACACCCATGGCAATTTCCGATTTCGACCTCGTTTTCTTCGGCGGCTCCGGCGACCTCGCAATGCGCAAACTCCTGCCTGCGATGTATGCCCGCGACGTCGCCAACGACCTGCCGGCCAGCGCCCGCATCATCTGCGTGGGCCGTGAAGACATGTCGCAGGATGAATTCCTGAAGATGGTCGAGACGAATTCGAAGCCGCACATCAAGGAGACCGTCGACGAATCGGCATGGCAGAAATTCCTGAGCCGGATCACCTGGGTCGCCGTCGATGCCGTCAACCTGAAGAGCTATGCCAGCCTGGTCGAAGCGCTGCGCAAGGACGAGCAGCTGACCCGCGTCTACTACCTGGCCACCCCGCCCTCGCTGTTCGCGAAGATCTGCGACAACCTGGCCGCCAGCGGCCTGGCCACCGCGAACTCGCGCGTAGTGCTGGAAAAGCCGCTGGGCCGCGACCTCGAATCGGCCAAGCAGATCAACGCCGACGTCGGCAAGGTCTTCGCCGAATCGCAGATCTACCGGATCGACCACTACCTCGGCAAGGAGACCGTGCAGAACCTGCTGGCCCTGCGCTTCGGTAACATCCTGTTCGAACCGCTGTGGCGCCGCGAGTGGATCTCGGACGTGCAGATCACCATCGCCGAGAAGATCGGCGTCGGCAATCGCCTCGGCTACTACGACACCTCGGGCGCGCTGCGCGACATGCTGCAGAACCACCTGCTGCAGCTGCTGTGTATCGTCGCGATGGAACCGCCGACCTCGATCGCGCCGGACGCCGTGCGCGACGCCAAACTGCAGGTGCTGCGCTCGCTGAAGCGCTTCACGCCGACCACGCTGTCGCAGAACATCATCCGCGGCCAGTACCGCGCCGGTTACGTCGATGGCCAGCAGGTGCCGGGCTACCGCGACGAACCGGGCGCGCCCAAGCAGTCGAAGACCGAGACCTTCGTCGCCATGAAGGCCGAGATCGACACCTGGCGCTGGGCCGGCGTGCCCTTCTATCTGCGCACCGGCAAGCGCATGGCCGACCGCCTGGCCGAGATCGTCGTGCGCTTCAAGCCGATCCCGCACTCGATCTTCAACCAGCCGACGTCGAGCTTCCAGCCGAACAGCCTGGTGATCCGCCTGCAGCCGGACGAGGGCCTGTCGCTGAACCTGATGGCCAAGACCCCGGGCGACAGCATGCGCCTGAAGCAGGCCGAGCTCGAACTCGACTTCCGCGAGCAGTTCAAGGCGCCGCGCATGGAAGCCTACGAGCGGCTGCTGCTGGATGTGCTCCGCGGCCAGCTGACCCTGTTCATGCGCGGCGACGAGCTGGAAGCCGCATGGGAATGGGTCGAGCCGATTCTCGACTACTGGGACCAGGACGACAACTCGCCGGTGCCCTACACCTCGGGCACCTGGGGACCGGCGGCATCGTCGGCGCTGATCGGCCGCGACGGCCTGCAGTGGCGCGAAGAAGCGCTGCCGGAAGATTAAGGCTTAGTCAGAGGATCTCATTCCCGTGCTGCTCGATTCCATCCGCACCCAGCTCGACTCGCTGTCGAAGTCCGAGCGCAAGGTGGCGCTCGCCGTGCTGGCCTCGCCCAACGGCACCGTCAGCCAGAACATCACCGCGCTGGCGCGCGCCGCCCAGGTCTCGGAACCGACTGTGGTGCGCTTCTGCCGCACCCTCGGCTACGACGGCTGGCACGAATTCAAACTGAAGCTGGCGCAAGGCCTCGCATTGGCGCTGCCCGGCGCCAGCGAGCAGCCGGCCCAGGACGACCTCGCTGCGGACCTGGTCAACAAGATCTGCAGCCGCTCGATCAACACCCTGCTCGACCTGCGCAACAACCTCAAGCCGGAGCTGATCCAGAAGGCGCTGGACATCCTGTCGCGCGCCAACAAGATCGAGTTCTACGGCCAGGGCACTTCGGGCTTCGTCGCCGCCGATGCCCAGCACAAGTTCTTCCGCTCGGGCGTGCCGACCATCGCCTACACCGATCCGGCGATCCATTCGATTGCCGCGGCCCTGCTGCGCGAAGGCGACGTGGTGGTGGCGATCTCGCAGCGCGGCAACAACCCGGCGCTCACGCGCTCGGCCAAGCTGGCGCGCCGCGGCGGCGCCGAGGTGATCGTGCTGGCGCCGTCCGGCACGCCGCTGGCCGACATGGCCAGCCTCTTGATCCCGATCGATCTCGTGTTCGCGATTGACCCCTACACGCCGATCTCGGCGCGCCTGGCCTACCTGGTCGTGATCGACGTGCTGGCCGTCGGCCTGGCCCTGCAGCGCGGTCCGGAGTTCCGCAAGAAGATGCAGAATGCGCAGAAGGCGCTGCAGGAATTCGACATGCAGTTCGATTCCTTTATTGGATGAGATGCGTGGCTGATACGGTCAAATGATCACCGTCTGGGGCAACGCCGATTCGATCAACGTGCAGAAGGTCCTGTGGGCCTGCGAAGAGCTGGCGCTCGACTATCGGCGCATCGACGCAGGGCGCCATTTCGGCGTGGTCGGCACACCGGCGTTCCGCGCGCTGAATCCGAATGGCCTGGTCCCGACCATCGACGACGATGGCTACGTGGTCTGGGAGTCCAATACCATCGTCCGCTACCTGGCCGGCCGCTATGCGCCTGATACCCTGCTGCCGAGTGAAGCGCGCGCACGCGCCGACGCCGAGCGCTGGATGGACTGGACCAATTCGACCTTGTGGCCGGCCCTGCTGCCGCTGTTCCGCGCCTTCATGCGCACGCCCGCGCAGGAGCGCGACCCGGTGCGTATCGAAGAGCAGCGCCTGGCTCTACTGGCCACCATGCGCATCCTCGACCGGCATCTCGACGGCCGGGACTACCTTGGCGGCGCAGCGTTCACGGTGGGCGACATCGCGGCGGGATGCGCGGCCTGGCGCTGGTTCGCACTGCCGATCGAGCGCGAGCCCCTGCCGGCCCTGGAACGCTGGTTCGAGCGCCTGGCCGGGCGGCCGGCCTTCCGCAAGGTGGTGATGATGCCCTTGACCACCTGAGGCGCGGTCTTCGGCTACCATATAGCGGATGAAACACACTCTCTTCCTGTTCGACCTCGACGACACCCTGCTCGACTTCAAGGCCTCCGAAAAGCTGTCCTTCGTGCGGACGCTGGAAGCGCTCGGCGTCCATGAGGGCATCGACACCCTGTTCCCGCAATACCAGGCAATCAACATCGCCCTGTGGCGTGAATTCGAAACCGGCACTGTCTCGAAAGACTTCCTGAAAGTGGAACGCTTCCGCAAGACCTTCGCGCAGAACGGCCTCGATCTCGATCCTGCAGCCGCCAGCCACCTGTACCTCGAATCGCTGTCCGAGACCGTGGTCCTGATCGACGGCGCCAAGCAGGTCTGCGAGACCCTGTGCGCGATCGGCGAAGTGGGCATCATCACGAATGGCGTCGAGCATATCCAGACGCGCCGCATCGCCAGCTCGGGCTTGAAAGACCATATCTCCTTCGTCTCGACGTCCGAGGCCTGCGGCTACGCCAAGCCGGACAGCCGCTTCTTCGACTACGCAGCGAGGATGGCGCGCGCCTTCGCGCACCACGAGACTGTGATCGTCGGCGACCGCCTGGATGCCGACATCCTCGGCGCCAACCGCTTCGGCATCGACAGCTGCTGGTTCAATCCGGACAAGCTGCAAAACGCCACGGAAGCGGTGCCGACCTGCGAGGTCGACAGCCTGCATGCGATCGTGCCGGCCTTGCGGAAGCTGGCGAACGCCTGAGCGCTGCGCTCAGCCTTGCCGGGCGCGCTCGACAGCCGCATCGAACACGGCACGGTCGGAGGTAACACTGATGAGGTTGCCGGCCTGCGACAGATGCTGGGAGATCGATACAACCAGGTTCATGTAGCGCGAGCCGGTCAGCACGACGACGCGCTTGAGCTGCGCACGGCAGTTGGAAAAGAACTGGGTCCATTCCTTGCTGACCTCGGTCGAGACAAACGTCGTCTGCTCGGCGTCGACCAGCAGCTCGAGCGGTTGGGAACGCAGGATTTCCATCCTGATTTCGTCGAGGGCGGCGTGACCGAACTGGCCGTTGTCCTGGCCCCGGATCGTGACCTGGAGGACGCCAGGACGAAGGCGCTGGAAGGTGAAGCTGCCAGCAGCAGAGGAAAGCTCGACAAGTCCGTCCGGATGGGTGTTCCTGGTAAATTGGCTCATTGCTGACAAAGTGGCATCGAATAGCAAAATTATAAAGCAAGCGCGACGCGCTGCGCCGCGGCGCAGCCTGCCGTAGAATATCCGGTTTCGACATCGACAAGCCTCGTCACCGCCATGCACATCAATCCCGAACGCAGCACCCGCCCCGACTACGACCTGCTGGTACGCCAGGTGACCAGCGTCCTCGAGGGCGAGCGCGATCTCACCGCCAACGCCGCGCAGTTCTCGGCCCTGGTCTACGACACCCTCGCCGACCTGAACTGGGCCGGCTTCTACCTGACCGTGCCGAGCAAGAAAGGCGAAGGCGAGGACCTGCTGGTCGGCCCCTTCCAGGGCAAGCCGGCCTGCGCCCGCATCCCCTTCGGCCGCGGCGTCTGCGGCACCACCGCCGTCAAGCGCGAAACCATCGTGGTGCCGGACGTGCACGCCTTCCCGGGCCACATCGCCTGCGATTCTGCCTCGGCTTCGGAAATCGTCATCCCGGTGATCAAGAACGGCAAGCTGGTCGGCGTGTTCGATATCGACAGCCCCTCGCTCAACCGTTTCTCGGACGAGGACAAGGCCGGGCTGGAAGCGATGATCGCGGCCTTCGTGGACGCCACCGATTGCTGAGCGGGCTGAATCACCTGACCCTGGCCGTCACCGATCTCGAACGCAGCTTCGCCTTCTATCAAGACCTGCTGGGCTTCAAACCGGCGGCGCTCTGGAACACGGGCGCCTATCTGAGCCTGGGCGGACTGTGGCTCTGCCTGTCGCTGGACGGCAAGCGCGCAGCCCGCGCGGAGCCCGACTATACGCACTACGCTTTCGACATCGCGCAGGACGATTTCGCCGCCTTTTGCGCGCGCCTGCGCGACGCCGGTGTCGTCGAATGGCGACAGAACCGGAGCGAAGGCGACTCCTTCTATTTCCTCGATCCGGACGGTCACCAGCTCGAGGCGCACGTTGGCAATCTGGCCAGCCGCCTGGCCACATGCCGCGAGGCGCCATATGCCGGCATGCGCTTTTTCGAATAAATCGCCGGCTGTCGGTACGGTACAATCACGGAATTCGACTTCACAACACCTTCACGCATCATGAACCAACTCGAACAGCTCAAGCAGTACACCACCGTGGTGGCCGACACCGGCGACTTCCAGTCGATCAAGGCCTACGCGCCACAGGATGCGACCACCAACCCGTCGCTGATCCTGAAAGCCGTCCAGAAGCCGGAATACCGTCCGCTGCTGGAAAAGGCTGTCGCCGACTCGAAAGGCGCCTCGGTCGAAGAGATCGTCGACCGCCTGCTGATCGCTTTCGGCGTCGAGATCCTGAAGTTCGTGCCGGGCCGCGTCTCGACCGAGATCGACGCCGCGCTGTCCTTCGACACCGAAGCCACCGTCGCCAAGGGCCGCGAACTGATCGCCCTGTACGAAGCCGCCGGCGTCAAGCGCGAGCGCGTGCTGATCAAGATCGCCTCGACCTGGGAAGGCATCCGCGCCGCCGAGATCCTGGAAAAGGAAGGCATCCGCTGCAACCTGACCCTGCTGTTCTCGCTGTGCCAGGCCGTGGCCTGCGCCGAGGCGGGCGTGCAGCTGATTTCGCCCTTCGTCGGCCGCATCTACGACTGGTACAAGAAATCGACCGGCACCGACTACCAGGGTGCCGACGATCCGGGCGTGCAGTCGGTCAAGCGCATTTACCAGTACTACCGCAAGTTCGGCTACAAGACCGAAGTGATGGGCGCGAGCTTCCGCAACACCTCGCAGATCCTGGAACTGGCCGGCTGCGACCTGCTGACCATCTCGCCGGACCTGCTGCAGAAGCTGGCCGACGCCGACGGTACCGTCGAGCGCAAGCTGGTGGCCGATGCGTCGACTGACATCCAGAAGATCGCGATGGACGAGAAGACCTTCCGCTTCATGCTGAACGAAGACGCGATGGGTACCGAGAAGCTGTCGGAAGGTATTCGTGCTTTCGTGGCGGATTCGGTCAAGCTGAAGAAGATGATCGAGGAGCTGCGCTGATCGATCAACGGCGGCCATGTGCCGCCGTTTTACCAAAGCCTTTAGGGCAGGATTACGTCGATCTCGACCAGCGCGCTGCCTTTCGCCGCATAGCCGAGCTTGGCTGCGGCCACGTACGACAGATCAATAATCCTGTCGGAGAGGAAGGGGCCGCGGTCGTTCACGCGAACGATGAGCGTTCGACCGTTCTCGACGTTGGTAACCCTGACATAAGAAGGGATGGGAAGGACCGGATGCGCAGCGGTGAGCTTCATCACGTCGTAGAGTTCACCACTTGCCGTCGGCAACCCGTGGTAACGGGTTCCGTACCAGCTTGCCACGCCACGCGCATGGTAGGGCATTAACTTGTTCATCGGCCGGTAGCTATTTCCCATAGCAACATAAGGCTTGAGCGTACCGGAGACAAACCGCTCTGCCCTGGGTACTGGCTCCTTGACTGCATCAATCTGCGCCTGCGTTACGTCTTTTGGTGGGCCATCGTTGAGGTAATAGCGTCCACCAGCTTTCGTTGGCTGAACTTTTGGTGTCGAGCAGCCTACAAGAGACAGCGCCAACGCAGCTATCAGCCCTGGCGTTGAACAGACAGGTAAAATGCTTCTCATCGTTGCTTTCCACACGTTTTTCATCGCGCCCGACGCTCCGCTGACTTGCCACCATTTCGGGTGACCTGGCTCAGCATCCGTTGGCACACACTGCAAGGCTCAAGGCCGAGCTAGTGGATCATACATGTGGAATGGCGGATCAGCGAAGAGGCTCTGTCAACCGCACTTATGCCGGGAAGGCCGTCAAGCCCGGTGTCGCCGACGCCGCCGGCCCCGGCGTCCGCGCCACATTCATCACCCAGCACACCATCGTAAAGTAGCCGATCAGCGCAGTCAGCTCCACCGTGCCCGGCTCGCCGAAATGCGCCACCGCCTCGGCGTAGGTCGCATCGCTCACCCCATTCCGCAGCATCAGCTCATGCGCAAAATCGACCGCGCAAGCCTGGTCCCCCGGCAGATCGCGCGGACGCCGTCCCGCACCCAGCGAGGCAATCGCCTCTTCCTTCACCCCGGCCTTCACGGCCAGCGGCGCGTGGGTTTGCCACTCGAACTGGTTGCCGGTTTCGCGCGACACCACGCAGATCACCAGCTCGCGAATCGCATCCTTCAAACTGCCGTGGAAGCGCAGCGTCTCGCCCGTCTTGCCGATGTGTTCCATCAGCGCCGGCACCCGCAGCAGCGGCACGAAGGGGCCGAAGATCGCCTTGCGCGGGCCGTTGATGATGGCGTCGGCGGCGGCCTGCTGGGCTTCGCTCATGCTGTCTCGCGACGGAATCGGCAGGCGCTCGGCGCTTAGCGGGCCGAAGCCCTGGGCGGTAGCTTGGACAGTGCTCATTTTTTCTCCTCATTGATCGATCGTTCGTGGCTGCGCAGACGCCAGAGATAAATGCTGCTGCCCAGCAGTCCCAGCGCGGACAGCATCAAGGCCATCCGCAGCGCTCCGGTCTCGGTGGCGGTGAGCCGCGCGATGCCCGCACTGACCAGCGGCCCCGCCAGCTGGCCGAGCGCGAAGCCGGCCGTCATCCGGCCCAGCACGCGTGTGGCCTGCCCTTCCGCGCGCGCCCGCGCTTCCTGCATGCCGACCATCGTGATGACCATAAAGGTGCCGCCGACCAGCAGCGCGGCCAGGGTCACGCTGCTCAAGGAGGTCCACACGGCCGGCAGCAGCACGCCGATCGCCATCAGCACGTGCGCACCGGCCCACACGCTGAGCCGATTTGCGCGCGCCAGGCGCCACGATACCAGCAGCGTCGACACGGCGGCAGCGGTGCCGAACACAGGCCAGGCCAGGCCGAACACGCGCGGGTCGTCGACCAGTTGTCGGGCCAGCGCCGGCAGATAAGTGGCCGGCAGGATGTAGCCGAAGCCGAACAGGGTGTAGCAGGCGACCAGGCCGCCGGTTCGGTCCGGCGCCCCGGGTGCAGGCGCCGCAGCCGGAGCCGCCGGAGTCGACGCAGAAGACGCGGCAGGCGCTGAAGGCGGCACCGCCAAACTACGGCTCAGCATCAGCGGCAGGATCGAAGCCAGCGCCCCCAGCGCCGCCAGCCCGATCCACAGCTGCGGCGACGGCAATGCAGACCCCAGCAGCAGGCAAAACAAGCCGGCCGCAGCAATGCCGATACCGACGCCGGAAAACTGCACGCCGGCCAGGTCGGCGCGGCCGAGCGCGGCCAGCCAGCCAAGGCCCCAGGCACTGGTCGCGACCAGGGTCCAGGCGCTCATCACGCCCGCCAGGAAGCGCAGCACGGCCCACCAGAAGCTGGACGCCGTCCAGCCGACGGCCGCGGTGATGATCACGGTGCCGGCCAGCCCCAGCGCCAGCAGCAGCGCGGGCCGGATCCGGATGCGCGAGGCGACCAGCGCCCCGGCCAGGTAGCCCAGGTAGTTGGCGGCCGCCAGCATGGCGCCGGCGTGGCTGTCGAGCAGGCCGTCGCGCACCATCAGCGGGAACAGGGGCGTGAAGGCGAAGCGGCCGATGCCCATGGCCACCGCCAGCGAAGCCAGGGCCGCCGCACAGACCGCTGCGGCGGTACGCCCGGGCCGGGCGCTCATCGAGAGTGTTGTGCTGTCCATGCCTGTATTAAAGCGCACCCGGGGCGCACTGACTAATGAATAAAAATGGACTATCATTCTCCTTATGAGAACGATCGACCTCGAAGCCCTGCAGATTTTCCGTACCGTCGTCAGCGAAGGCGGCGTCAACCGCGCCGCGGAAAAGCTGCACCGCGTGCCGTCCAACGTCACCACCCGCATCCGCCAGCTGGAAGAATACCTCGGCGTGCGCCTGTTCCGGCGCGACGGCCGTTCGCTGAGCCTGACGAGCGAAGGCAGGACGCTGCTGAACTACGCGACCCGCCTGCTGCGCCTGGCCGACGAAGCCGTCGACGAACTGCGCAGCGGCCGGCCGCAGGGCGTGTTCCGTCTCGGTTCGCTGGAAAGCACGGCCGGCAGCCGCCTCGCGCCCATCCTGTCGCGCTACCACGATGCGCATCCGGGCGTGGTGGTGGAACTCGTCACCGGCACCACCGGTGCCCTGCTCCAGCGCGTACGCAATTTCGAGATCGAGGCGGCGTTTGTATCGGAACCGTTCACGGCGCCGGAACTGCAGGCGCTGCCGGTGTTCCGCGAAGAGCTGGTGCTGATCACGCCGCGCAGTATCGGGGCGATCCGCAGCGCAAAGGATCTGGGACGCCTGACCATGATCGCGTTTGCCCACGGCTGCTCCTACCGCCGGCGCCTGGACGAATGGCTGGGCAGCGAGAACGTGATCGCGGAACGGGTGCTGGAGTTCGGCTCCTACCAGGGGATGATCGCCTGCGTGGCCGCCGGGACCGGCTTTGCCATCGTGCCGCAGAGCGTGCTGGGCGCGGTGCAGGCGGCGGACAAGGTCAGGCAGCACCCGCTGCCGGAAAGGATCGCTGCGAACCGCACGCACCTGGTATGGCGCGGCGAAGCTTCGCTCGCGCTGGAGGGTTTGATCGCCCTTATTTCTTGCGGTGAAACCGTCGCGAGCTGACCGGCTTGCCGTTCACGTAGCCGATCACTTCGATGTGCTGGGTATCGTAGATCAGCGGATAGCGGATGCGCGTGTCTTCGCCGGCGCGGCCGCAGGTGCTGCTGCGCAGCTGGAGCAGCCAGGTCGGGATGCTGCCCTTCACGCCGGCAAGGAAGCGGGTGCCGCGGCCGTCGACGTACAGCGTGCCGGGCCGTTCCGCTTTCACCACGAAGGCCTGCACGCAGGCCGGCGCCACCTTATCCGCGCCCATCCAGGTCATGCTTCCGTCCTCGATGCGCAGGCGTGTGTAGGCCGCTTGCGCGGCGCCCGGATCATCGTCCAGCACCCACTGTCCCGTGAAGGGCAAGGCCTGCGCCATCACGGCCGGGGCGCAGGCGAGGCCAACGAACAGCGTCAGAAAAAGCTTCATGCCCGCCCCGCCCGCAAGCCTTCCATATACGGATCGATCACACACTTCCCCAGCTGCAGCAAGTCGAAGCTCTGCGGCGCGAACATCCAGTTGCGGATCATCCCGTCGATCATGGTCCACATCGCCAGAGCGATCCTGGCCGGATCGACGTCCTTGCCGATCAGGCCCTGGTCCGCAGCCAGCTTGATGCGGCGCTCGGCGCGCGCCATCCACTGGCTCAGGCCGTGCTGGCGGCGGCTACGGACCGCATCCATTTCGTCGACGAATTCCACCTTGAGGGTGGCGATCTCGAACACGCGCCGCGCCACCGGATCCTCGACCGTGCGGCGCAGCACCGCCAGCACGTACTCGCGCAGGTCGGACAGCGGGTCGTTCGACTCGGCTTCGTCGAGCACCTGCAGCTCGGCCTCGAGCGGCAGCGTCGCGCGTTCCATCATCGCGTTGAACAGCGCGCCCTTGTCGTCGAAATGCCAATAAATCGCGCCGCGCGTCACACCGGCTGCGCTTGCGATATGCTGCAAAGTTGTTCTGGATACGCCCTGTTCAACAAACAATTTCTCTGCAGCATCAAGAATGCTGTCACGCGTGGCAGCGGCCTCTTCTTTGGTTCTGCGGGCCATCGGCGCCTCTCTCCAATTTTTTATGGTCCAAAAACATTAAACATACACTCGTGATAGTATAGCTGGGTTTATCCAAAAGCCAGTGACGAATCGACTGTGGCGCCAGCGAAGTGCCGCGGACGGTTTTGTCCTTTTTTCAACTGAAGGAAGTTTAATGCGCTCTGCCCACTCCTCTACCTTGAATCTGACCAGGATTGCCGCGTGCACCCTGACCGCCCTGGCCCTGCTGTCGGCCTGCGGCAAGAAGGATGACGCCCAAGCCGGCGCTCCCGGCGGCAAGATGCCCGCCCCGCAAGTCGGCGTGATCACGACCAAATTCCAGCAGGTCGCCCTCGAAACCGAACTGCCGGCCCGTGTCGAAGCGATCCGCGTGGCCGAAGTGCGCGCCCGCGTCAACGGCGTCGTGCTCAAGCGCCTGTTCACCGAAGGCAGTATCGTCAAGCAGGGGCAGTCGCTGTTCCAGATCGATCCGGAACCCTATCAGGCGCAGGTCAACAGCGCCCAGGCCGCACTCGGCCGCGCCCAGGCCAACCTGACCGCTGCCGCCGCCACCGTCGAGCGCTACAAGCCGCTGCTCGAGGCCAACGCGGTCAGCAAGCAGGAATACACCAATGCCGTCGCCGCCGCCAAACAGGGCGAAGCCGACGTCAACGCCGCCAAGGCCCAGCTGCGCATCTCCCAGATCAACTACAGCTACGCCAATGTGTACGCCCCGATCTCGGGCCGCATCGGCCGCGCCCTCGTCACCGAAGGCGCGCTGGTCTCCGCCACCGAGGCGACCCAGCTGGCCCTGATCCAGCAGACCGACAACGTCTACCTGAACATCACCCAGTCGGCCGCCGAACTGCAGCGCCTGCGCAAGAACGCCGGCAACCGCGGCATCGACTCGGCGATCCCGGTGTCGGTGATCCTCGACGACGGCTCCGAACTTGGCCGCAAGGGCAAGCTGCTGTTCTCGGACGTGACCGTCGACCCGAGCAGCGGCCAGATCACCCTGCGCGCCCAGGTCGCGAATCCGGACAACGCCCTGCTGCCGGGCCAGTACGTGCGCGTGCGCCTGGCCCAGGCCGAACTGCCGTCGGGCATCCTGGTGCCGCAGCAGGCCGTCACCCGCGGCGGCCAGGCCGGCGACACCGTGATGGTGGTCGGCGCCGACAACAAGCCGGCCCAGCGCACCGTCAAGATCGCCTCGCAGGAAGGCAGTAACTGGGTCGTCACCGACGGCCTGAAGGAAGGCGAAAAAGTGATGGTCGACGGCTTCCAGAAGCTGCAGATGCTGCCGCCGGGCACCCCGGTGCAGCCGGTGGCCTGGACACCGCAGACTGCCAGCTCCGCGCCGGCCGCCGCAGGTGCACCGGCTCAGCCGAATGCCGCCGGCGCCAACGCCGCCACGGCCAGCCGCACGGCCGACACGCCGAAAGCCGGTTCGCCGGCTGCGGGCGCCGCCGCCGGCACCGGCAACACCCGCCAGTAAGAGCAACAGACAGAAACAGGATCTCCAATGGCTCGTTTTTTTATTGACCGCCCAATCTTCGCCTGGGTGATCGCGCTGTTCATCATGGTGCTTGGCGGCGTCGCCATCAAGCAGCTGCCGATCGCGCAATACCCGACCGTGGCGCCGCCGTCGATCGTCGTCAGCGTCGCCTACCCCGGCGCCTCGGCACAGACCCTCGAGGACTCAGTCATCTCCGTGATCGAACGCGAGATGAACGGTTCGCCCGGCATGGTCTACATGGAGTCGACCAGCCAGGCCAACGGCACCGGTTCCATCACCATCTCCTTCGAGACCGGTACCGATCCGGACCTGGCCCAGGTCGACGTCCAGAACCGCCTGTCGCGCGCGACCCCGCGCCTGCCGGCGGCCGTGACCCAGCAGGGCGTGCGCGTCGACAAGGCCCGCTCGAACTTCCTGCTGTTCACCATCCTTTCGTCGGACGACCCGAACTGGGACCCGATCGCGCTGGGCGACTACGCCTCGCGTAACGTGCTGCCCGAGATCCAGCGGATCAAGGGCGTGGGCCAGGCCCAGCTGTTCGGCACCGAGAAGGCGATGCGCATCTGGATCGACCCGGCCAAGCTGGTCGGCTTCAACCTGTCGGCCAACGACGTCAACACCGCGATCCGATCGCAGAACGCCCAGGTGGCGTCCGGCACCATCGGCGACCTGCCGCTGAACGTCGGCCAGCAGATCACCGCCACCGTGGTCGTGACCGGCCAGCTGTCGACCGTCGAACAGTTCGGCAACATCGTGCTGCGCGCAAATCCGGACGGCTCGACCGTGCGCCTGAAGGACGTCGCCCGCATCGAGATCGGCGGCCAGGCCTACCAGACCTCGGCACGCCTGAACGGCAAGCCGTCGACCGGTATCGGCGTGCAGCTGTCGCCGACCGGTAACGCGCTCGAAACCGCGCAGCTGATCAAGGCCCGCATGACGGAACTGTCGAAGTACTTCCCGAAAGGGATGAAGTACGCGATCCCGTACGACTCGACCAAGTTCATCCAGATCTCGATCCACCAGGTGGTCGAGACCCTGATCGAAGCGGTGATCCTGGTGTTCATCGTGATGTACGTGTTCCTGCAGAACATCCGCTACACCCTGATCCCGACCATCGTGGTGCCGGTCGCCCTGCTCGGCTCCTTCGCCTGCCTGCTGGCGCTCGGCTTCTCGATCAACGTGCTGACCATGTTCGGCATGGTCCTTGTCATTGGTATCGTGGTCGACGATGCCATTGTGGTGGTCGAGAACGTCGAACGCATCATGTCCGAAGAAGGCTTGCCGCCGCTTGCCGCCACGCGCAAGGCGATGGGCCAGATCTCGGGCGCGATCATCGGCGTGACCGTGGTGCTGATCTCGGTGTTCGTGCCGCTGGCCTTCTTTGCCGGCGCGGTCGGCAACATCTACCGCCAGTTCTCGGCGGTGATGGTGTCCTCGATCGCCTTCTCGGCCTTCCTGGCGCTGTCGCTGACCCCGGCGCTGTGCGCCACCCTGCTGAAGCCGGTCGAAGCCGGCCACCACATGGAGAAGCGCGGCTTCTTCGGCTGGTTCAACCGCACCTTCAGCACCGGCGCCAAGCGCTATGAAGGCTTTGTCGGCAAGATCCTGCGCCGCACCGGCCGCGCACTGGTCGTGTTCGTGCTGCTGATCGGCCTGGTGGGCCTGGTGTTCACCAAAATGCCGAACTCCTTCCTGCCGAACGAAGACCAGGGCTACATCATCGCCAACATCCAGCTGCCGCCTGGCGCCACCGCCGAGCGCACCAGCGCCGTGCTGAAGGCCGCCGAGGACTACGTGATGAAGCAGCCGGAAGTTGCGGACATGGTCGCCGTGACCGGCTTCTCGTTCTCGGGCCAGGGCCAGAACATGGGCCTCGCCTTCATCCCGCTGAAGTCCTGGGACGAGCGCAAGGACAAGGGTTCGGACGCGCAAAGCCTGGCCGGCCGCATCACGATGCATCTGGGCGCCCTGCGCGACTCCTTCATCTTCGTGGTGAGCCCGCCGCCGATCCCGGAACTGGGCCGCGGCGCCGGCTTCTCCTTCCGTCTGCAGGACCGCGGCGGCCTTGGCCACGCAGCCCTGCTGCAGGCTCGTAACCAGCTGCTGGGCATGGCGATGCAGTCGCCGGTCCTGACCGGCATCCGTCCGGAAGGCCTGGAAGACGCGCCGCAGCTGCAGCTCGAGATCGACCGCGACAAGGCGCAGGCCCTGGGCGTGACCTTCGACGCGATCAACAGCGCGATCTCGACCTCGCTCGGTTCGAGCTACGTGAACGACTTCCCGAACGCCGGCCGCCTGCAGCGCGTGGTGGTGCAGGCCGACGCCAAGGACCGCATGCAGCCGGAAGACCTGCTGCGCCTGAACGCGATGAACACCAAGGGCCAGCCGGTGCCGCTGTCGGCGTTTGCTTCGACCAAGTGGATCAACGGTCCGCAGCAGACCACCCGCTACAACGGCTACCCGGCGATGAGCATCACCGGCGAACCGAAGCCGGGCTACTCCTCGGGCGACGCGCTGACGGAGATGCAGAACCTGGCGGCCAAGCTGCCGGCCGGCTTCGCCTACGAATGGACCGGCCAGTCGCGCGAAGAGATCCTGTCCGGATCGACCGTGTTCGTCCTGATCGGCTTCTCGCTGCTGGCGGTGTTCCTGGCCCTGGCGGCGCTGTATGAAAGCTGGTCGATCCCGGTCTCGGTGCTGCTGGTGGTGCCGCTGGGCGTGCTCGGCTCGCTGCTGGCCGCGACCATGCGTTCGATGCCGAACGACGTCTACTTCAAGGTCGGCCTGATCACCGTGATCGGCCTGGCGGCGAAGAACGCGATCCTGATCATCGAGTTCGCGAAAGACCTGCAGGCGCAAGGCAAGTCGCCGATCGAGGCGGCGCTGCAGGCGGCCCACCTGCGCTTCCGTCCGATCATCATGACCTCGCTGGCCTTCATCCTCGGCGTGCTGCCGCTGGTGATCGCAAGCGGCGCCGGCGCGGCATCGCAGCGCGCCATCGGTACCGGCGTGATGGGCGGCATGATCACCGCAACCGCACTGGGTGTGTTCTTCGTGCCGGTGTTCTTCGTCGTGATTCGTAGCTTCTTCAAGGGCAGCAAGCGCCAGCAGGAGATCTACGCACACCACGCCGACGCCGCCGGCATCACGAAGGAAGAAATCAAATGAAAAAGATGAAAAATGTCCTGACTCCCCTGGTGCTGGCCATGTCCCTGGCAGGCTGCGTGAACCTGGCGCCGAAGTACGAGCGCCCGGCCGCGCCGGTGGCCGGCGCCTTCCCTAGCGTGGAAGGCAATGTCCGCAGCGGCAATCCGGTGGCGAATGAAGCCCCGGCCAGCATGGCCTGGCAGAACTTCTTCACCGACGCCCGCCTCCAGCAGCTGATCACGCTGGCGCTGGCCAACAACCGCGACCTGCGCGTCTCGGTGCTGAACATCGAACAGGCGCGCGCCGCTTACCAGATCCAGCGTTCGGAGCGCTTCCCGGCGGTCAACGCAGGCCTCACCGCCAACCGCGCATCGACTCCTGGCGACGCGCCGCTCACCAGCGTCTACCAGGCCGGACTGTCGGTATCGAGCTTCGAACTCGACCTGTTCGGCCGGGTGCGCAACCTGACCGAGTCGGCGCTGGCGCAGTACCTCGCCACCGAGGAAGCGCGCAAGGCATCGCAGATCAGCCTGATCGCCACGGTGGCCAATACTTACCTGGCCTTCCTGGCCGACGAGGAACAGCTGGCGCTGACCCAGCAGACCCTCAAGACGCGCGAGGAATCGCTGCGCCTGACCAAGCTGCGCTTCGAGAACGGCGTGGTGTCCAGGCTGGACCTGCAGCAGGCGGTCTCGCTGGTGGAAGGCGCGCGTGCCGTGCTGGCCCAGCAGCAGCGCCTGCGCGCCCAGGACCTGAATGCGCTGACCCTGCTGATCGGCCAGCCGATCCCGGACAATCTGCCGCAGGGCGCCACCCTGGCCAGCACCAACCTGCCCGACCTG
>Ga0065165_1001869_pt1 | contig 20423 bp, 23 predicted proteins | sample AraplaMF_Cvi_mMF_FD_63813 | JGI IMG/M metagenome (GOLD analysis project Ga0065165, IMG submission 63813) | Arabidopsis root microbial communities from the University of North Carolina, USA - plate scrape MF_Cvi_mMF (version 2) (version 3) | ecosystem: Host-associated > Plants > Roots >... | reverse complement strand
TCAAACCCTTGAACAAATTCACCTCCGGCAGAAATTCAGCGAAAACGCTATACGCAAAAGCCGCCAACAAGCGAGCCGCAATCGTTATTGCAGTGCGTCAGGGCGTCCCATCGCCGCACCGTAGAGCCGCGCATAGGACGCGATCATCTGCGCTTCGTCGAACAACGCACGGGCGCGCTCGCGGTTCTGTTGGCCGATATACCGCATCGAATCCGGATGACGGACGAGTGTGTCGATCCGGTCGCGCAGGTCGACTTCGTGCTGACGCGGCGCCAGAAACGGCTCGTTCTCGCTCGACACCATCGCGGCGATGTCGCCCACCCGCGTCGAGACCACGGGCAGCCCCGCCGCCATCGCCTCGATCACTGAGATCGGCGCCTGCTCGCTCTTCGACGACATCGCATAAAGGTCGAACAGCCCCATATACCGGTGCGGCTCGGGCAGGAATCCGGGAAGGATGACCTGGTCCTCGATCGCCATCGCCTCGGCGGCGTCGAGGATGTTCTGGCGTTCGGGGCCCTCGCCGAGGATCACCAGCTTGAAGCGCGCATTCACGCCGGCGACCGCGCGGATCAGCATTGGCAGATTCTTGACCGGGCGCAGCCCCGCGACGCAGCCGATGAACACCTCGCCTTCGCGGCGATTCCGGAGTTGCGGGATCAGGCTCGCGTCGGGCTTGTTCGCGAACAGCGCGGTGGGCACGCCATTGGCGATGCGGTGGACACGCTCGGGGGGCTGGCGCCACGCCTTGATCGCGACCCGCTCGAGCACCTGGCTCGGCACCACCAGTGCATTGGCCGCGGGGAGCGCGATCCGGCGGTACATGTTGCGCACCGGATTGAGCCGCTCGGCCTCGTCCTGATTGAACCCGTCCTCGTGATGGACGATCGGCGGCAGCCCCTTGCCGAACACCCGCGCCGCCATCACCCCGTCGATCGCGCCCCAATTATAGGTGAGGACGAGGTCGAAGCGCCGCATGAACCGCGCGATCTCCTCATAACGCTTGACCGATGGTTTGCCGGAAAGCGGCGGCGGGTTCTGCGCGATCTCGTATTTGATCCCCTTGGCGATCGCATCACGCGCGCCAAGCTGCTCGGGCATCGCCGACACGATCGTGTGCCGCGCCTTGTCGCCGAACGCATTCATCAGCCGGACGGCCCGGGCTTCCTTGCCGCCATGGTTGAAGGTCGAGTGGAGGTGGAGGATGTGGATCGGCATGTCGGGAGGGGTGCTTAGCGGGGGATTGCCTCCGCGTCATCCACCGGGATAGCCATGATGCGTCTATAGATCGTGACGGAATCCCAATGCTCAGCCGCCTAACCTCATTCATGTTGCCGCTCGGCATTGCGGCCTCGCCAGCTTACGCAACGCTCGCCCCGCTCCCTTGCGAAATTGCCAGCATCAAGAACATCGGCGAGCTTTACCCCTTACTCAGCGAGCGGGCGATTGAGATCGTGCGACGGGCCAACGCATCTGGCTGGAAGGGCGATCGACGGCTGCAGACGCTTGTGTCTCCGGATGCGGAATTCAGCCTCGGCTCCGGTGATGTCGGTCGCCCGATGGGGAGCGGCATCGAAGGAGCGCACGCGATGGCCGGAGATATGCGTGCGGACTCCTTCCGCTATCTGACCTGGTCCTCCATTCCGATGCCGATCGATGCTTGCGGCGAGCATAAGGTAAAAGTGGAATTTATCCGGACAAGCGCCCGAGAATTCGACTCTGTTGATTTCACCTTTCGCGCCGGACGGCTGATCTCCGCAGAAGGTTGGAGCGCTTGGTTCGTCAGTGGCAATATGGGCAACATAAAGCGCTAATCAAAAGTGACCTTGGCCAGCAGCCGCTCGATCGCCTCCACCACTTCGGGCTCGTCGAGCGTCGGCGCGTGCCCGACCCCCGGCACCATCACCAGCTCGCCCTGGGGCAGCCGCGCCAGCATCTTGTCCGCGGTCTCGGCGCTGAGGATGTCCGAGCGCTCGCCGCGTACCACAAGCACCGGCTTGTCGCGCAGCGCGTCGATCGTCGGCCACATATCCGGCCCCGCCCCCGCCTCGTTGCCCGGCACCCGGAACGGCTCGGCGATCTTCATGTCGTAGTCGAGCACGATCCGCCCCGAGCTGTTCACGCGGTACAGCCGCTTGGCCATCCGCAGCCAATCCTCGATTCCGTAGCCGGGATAGACGTCGCTATTGCCCTCGGCGACTGCGCGCGCGGCGTGCATCCAGGTGGGGTGCCACACCGCCTTGCCGACATAGGTGCGGATCCGCGCCAGTCCGGCGGGCTCGAGCTCGGGCCCGACATCGTTGAGCACCGCGCCGGCCAGCTTGGCGCCGTCGGTCGCCGCGAGCAGCATCGTCACCAGCCCGCCCAGCGAGGTTCCCACCGCAACGAAGCGCGTCACTCCCAGCTCGGCAAGCAATGCCTCGACGTCCTGCAGATAGGTCAGCGGGACATAGGACATCGGGTCCTTGGCATAGGCACTCTCGCCGCGCCCACGGAACTCGACACACAATACCCGCCGCGCCCCCGCCAGCCGCTCGGCCAGCGGCGCATAATCGCGCGCGTTGCGGGTCAGGCCTGGAAAGCAGATCACCGGCGGCCGGTCGTCCGCCCCGGCATAATCGCGATAATGCAGCCGCAGGCCGTCCTTCGACCACCAATAGCCATCGCTGTAGTTGCGCCGCTCGCCCATCGGTCCCCATATCGCCGCATGCCTTTCACTCCGCAACAGGCGATCCTCGAACTCGGCGACGCCTTCTACGATCCGGTCACCGCCGCGCGCTTTCCCCAGACGATCCTGCGCTTCCGCAACGATCGCGCGGCGGCGGAGGTCGGGCTCGACGGGCTGGGCAATGACGAATGGATCGCGCATTTCGGCCGGTTCGAGCCCTTGCCCGGCGCGCTCCCGCAGCCGCTGGCGCTGCGCTATCACGGGCACCAGTTCCGCGTGTACAATCCCGAGATCGGCGACGGCCGGGGCTTCCTGCTCGCGCAGATGACCGACGATCGCGGCCGCCTGATGGACCTCGGCACCAAGGGGTCGGGCCAGACTCCTTGGAGCCGCTTCGGCGACGGACGCCTCACGCTCAAGGGCGGCGTCCGCGAAATCCTCGCCACCGAAATGCTCGAGGCACTGGGCGTGGAAACCTCGCGCACCTTCTCGCTGATCGAGACCGGCGAGGAGCTTCATCGCGGCGACGAGCCCTCGCCCACCCGCTCGGCGGTACTCGTCCGGCTGAGCCACGGCCATATCCGTATCGGCACCTTCCAGCGGCTGGCCTACTCGCGGGATGTCGACAATATCGCGACGCTCGTCGGCTATGTCCTGCGCCATTATTACGGCGAGCAACCTGGCGACGATGCCCCGCAGCGGCTGCTCGGCCATGTTGCCGCCCGCACTGCCCGGATGGCCGGCCGGTTCATGGCCGCAGGATTCGTCCACGGCGTGCTCAACAGCGACAACATCAACGTCACCGGCGAGAGCTTCGATTACGGCCCGTGGCGTTGGGCGCCGAGCTGGGCACCGGGCTTCACCGCGGCGTATTTCGACCAGTCCGGGCTCTATGCCTTCGGTCGCCAGCCCGAGGCGATCTATTGGGACCTGATGCAGCTCGCCAGTTCGCTCCGCCTGATCGCCGACGAGGAGCCCTTGATCGAGGCGATGGAAGTCTTCCCGCAAGTCTTCCAGCGCGAAGTCGCCGCCGCGATGCTGTGGCGACTGGGAGTCGTCCCGCGCGGCCCCGAGCATGACCGCCCGCTGGTCGGCGCGATCGAATCCGCTTTGGTCGCGAGCGGCGCATCGATCGACCGCTTCTTCTTCGACGGGTTCGGCGGCGCGCTTCCCGACGATTATGGCGAGCCGTTCGACGATCTCCGCGCCCGGCTCGCACACTACGTCCCGCGCAAGCCGCGCGACCATCCCTATTGGTCCGATGCCGAGCCCTGCGCGATGCTGATCGACGAAGTCGAGGCGATCTGGGCGCGGATCGCCCAGGGCGACGACTGGGCGCCGCTCACCGCCAAGGTCGCCGCGATCCGAAGAATGGGCGAAGCGCTCGCCTAGGGGTTGGCAAGCCTTCCTCATTTCGGGCAAGAGCGTTGCCATTCTTCCGGGGACACAAGCCAAAAAATGCCGGGAACGGAAATCATCTCCACGGAGCCGGCAACGGGCGCCGTGCTCTGGCGCCAGAAGGTCGGCGACGTCGACGTCGAAGTCGCGCACGCCCGGCGCAGCTGGGCCGAATGGGCCGCGCGCCCGCTCGCTTACCGCATCGAGGCGCTGCGCCGCTTCGCCAATGTCGTTCGGCAAAAAGCCGACGCGTTCACCGACCTGCTCGCCCGCGAGACCGGCAAGCCGCTCTGGGAAGCGCGCACCGAAGTCGAGACGGTGATCGGCAAGGTCGACATCTCGATCAGCGCCTATTCCGAGCGCACCGGCCAGCGCCGCATCGAAGCGCCGATGAACACCCGGCTCGCGCTGCGCCACAAGCCGCACGGCGTGCTTGCGGTACTCGGGCCCTATAATTTCCCGGCGCATTTGCCCAACGGCCACATCGTCCCCGCTTTGCTCGCCGGCAATGCGGTGGTGTTCAAGCCGTCCGAAAAGACCCCGGCGAGCGGCGCCTTCCTCGTCGACTGCTTCCATCAGGCCGGCATCCCCGAAGGCTGCATCCGCCTGCTGATCGGCGGACCCGACGAAGGCAAGGCGCTCGCCGCGCATCCCGATATCGACGGGCTGCTGTTCACCGGCTCCGCCAATACCGGCATCGCACTCAACCGTCAGTTCGCCACCCGGCCCGAGAAGATCCTCGCGCTCGAAATGGGCGGCAACAATCCGATCGTGGTGTGGGACACGCCAGACCTCTACTCGGCTGCCGTGCTCGTCATCCAGTCGGCCTTCACCACCGCGGGCCAGCGCTGCACCGCCGCGCGCCGACTGATCGTCGACCAGACTCTCTACGATCCGCTGATGGAGGAAGTGAACAAGCTGCTCGGCCGGCTGATCATCGGCGAGCCGCATGCCGATCCCGCCCCGTTCATGGGCCCGGTGATCGACAACGACGCTGCCGACATGCTGACCGAGAGCTTCCTCGCGCTGTCGACGATGGGCGGCCGCCCGCTGCGCCACATGGAGCGCCCGATCGAGGGCCGCCCGTTCATCACCCCGGGCATGATCGACATGACCCAGGCCAATGACAAGCCCGACGTCGAACTGTTCGGCCCGGTCCTCCAGATCTATCGCAAGGCCAGCTTCGAGGAAGCGATCATCGAGGCCAACGACACGCGTTACGGGCTGTCGGCCTCGCTGGTCAGCCAGAATCCGCGGCTCTACGACCAGTTCTGGGCGAACATCCGCGCCGGCATCGTCAACTGGAACCGCCCGACCAACGGCGCCTCCTCGGCGGCGCCGTTCGGCGGAGTCGGCTGGTCGGGCAACCATCGCCCGAGCGCCTATTACGCCGCGGATTATTGCGCCTATCCGGTGGTCTCATCGGAATCCGAACAGGCGCGCGCCGCAATCGGGCTGGGGCTAAGGGACGCCTGACGACCCACGAACGCGAGCGAGCATCGCTCACTCGCATCCGTCACCCCGGCCCAAGGCCGGGGTGACGACAAGATCGCGCCTGATTATTTCCGCCCTGCGTGGCGGATGCCTGGACACTTCCCCCGGCCCCTCGCTATCGCCGCCGCATGCCCGTAATCGCGACCATCATGAATTCCACCACCGGCCAGCCGATCCAGCGGATGACCTTCGGCCGCATGCCCAAGCCGTGGGCGTCGTTCACCTTGGAGAGCGGCGAGCTCGTCACCGCCGACCGGGTCGATGTCGGCAAGCCCGCGCCGGGCAAGGTCGTGGTGCCCGTATCGGTGTGGGTCACCCCGAAGAAATAGCGTCCCAAGCCGCCGTTCTCCCAAGGCCGTCATCCCCGCGCAGGCGGGGATCCAGGGCAGCAAAGCGACAACCTCGCGACTCAGTATCCCCGCCTTCGCGGGATGGCGATGCATGGGAAAGCGTATTTGTAACAAAGCATTGCTGCCCGCCGCGCCGCATTGAAGCGCCACGCCGGTCCCCCTAGATTCAAGCCTGCGGGACCGGGCCCCTCTGGCGGCGGCTTCACCTGAAGCCCCGTGATGTCGGACCGCATCGAGCGCGCTCGGTGCCGGCGACTTTCGTCACCCCCCACCGAACCGCTCGATCGATGCAATTCGATTTGGAGTGGCAGATGAGTAACCTGATCGAGCGGCTGATTGCCGCACACCGCGTCCTCAACCGCGAGATCCGCCGCGAAGTCGCGCGGCGCTTCCCCGACGCTGTTCGCCTGACCCGACTCAAGAAGGAGCGGCTGGCGATCAAGGACCGGCTGTTCCGCCATTTTCCCGACGCCGCCGAGATGCGCCGCGTCGCCCGCAGCGCGATCGCTCGCGCGCGCCACGCCTGAGGAGACCACCAACGTGGACAATCTTTCCGCCTTCAATCGCAGCGCCGCCGCTTCGGCGCAGGTCCGCTACGATGAGGGTCTGCGCCGGCACATGCTCGGCATCTATCGCAACATGGGGATCGGCCTCGCCATCACCGGCGTGATCGCGCTCCTCGTCGCGAGCTCGCCGCCGCTGGTCGCCTTGATCTTCGGCACCCCGCTGAAGTGGGTCGCGATGCTCGCGCCGCTCGCCTTCGTGTTCTTCTTCACTTTCCGCATCGAGCGGATGACCACGGCCGGCGCCCGCGCGACCTTCTTCGCCTTCGCCGCGGTGATGGGCGTGTCGATGGCGAGCATCTTCCTCGTCTTCACCGGCACCAGCATCGCGATGGCGTTCTTCACTGCCGCGGCGATGTTCGCCGGCCTCAGCCTGTGGGGCTACACCACCAGGCGCGACCTGACCGGCATGGGCACCTTCCTGTTCGTCGGCCTGATCGCCGTGATCGGTGCCAGCCTGATCAACCTGTTCCTCGGCTCGAGCCTGCTCCAGATGGCGCTTTCGGTGGTCGGCGTGGTGGTCTTCGCCGGCCTCACCGCCTGGGACACGCAGCGCCTCAAGAGCGAATATGTCGTCTACGGCAACAGCCAGGCGTCAGAGAAGCTCGCGATCATGGGCGCGCTGTCGCTCTATCTCAACCTGATCAACATGTTCCAGCTGCTGCTGGGGCTGATGGGCGAGCGGGAGTAAGCGCATGACCGGCACCTTCGCCTGCCCCGTCGACGGCACCAAATTGGTGCCGATCGAGCGCGCGGGGATCGAGATCGATCATTGCCCCAGTTGCCGCGGCGTCTGGCTCGATCGCGGCGAGCTCGACAAGATCATCGAGCGCAGCGCTGCCCCGGCGGCGCCCCAGCAGGGCCAGCCGGCACCCGCGCCCTGGCCCGAGCCGCGTTCGCATCATGACGACCGCCACAAGCATCATGGTGGCCAATACGGCCAGAAGCGCCGCAAGTCGTTCCTTGAGGAACTGTTCGACTAGCTCCCGCACTCCCCGAACAGTTCTGAACCTGCCCGTCGCCGATCGCTCGGCGGCGGGCCTTTCTTTGCATCAGAGCCCGACACCCCGGCACAATTGATAGAGGCGCCGGACTTTGGGGTTTTCTGCGCCATATCGCGCGCGAAACTGCGCTTTCCCGCGACAGGCCGAGACCTGCGCCGCAGTCGGCTGGCGGCGCGCCTGGCGCGCGCGGCTGTTCCGGAGCAGCGAGCGCGTCGTCGAATCCTGAAGAACCACCCTGCCATGATCCTCGAGCTGGGTTGTCGGAAGGTCCTGGGCGAATCCCGGCGCGGCGATCGCCAGCAGCGCAACGGCGAACCACATCCGCATGACTGATCTCCCTTGGTCGCGCCCTGCATAGATCGCGAAGGCCGCCGGGGTCCACGGGCCGCTCCCTCTGTCCGTCGCGAACCGCGCGGCACTGGGCTTTTCTTTGCGCGGAGGCTCCCGCTATCGTCGGCGCGCAACGGCAAGGGAGGAAAGCATGGTCACACGCAGGTCGCTCATCGGCGGCTCGGCCGCGCTCGCGGCGACACTGAGCCTGCCCCTCCCCGCTGGCGCCGCACCCGCTTTCGTCCGGCGCGAGGGCACCCGGCTGATGCTGGGCGGCCGGCCATACCGATTTGCCGGCGCCAATCTCTGGTATGCCGCATGGCTCGGCGCCGACGCAGCCTATGGCGACCGCGCCCGGCTGGTGCGCGAACTCGATGCGCTCGCCGCGACCGGCGTCACTAACCTGCGCATCGCTGCCTCGGCCGAGGATTCGCCGCTCAGGAATTCGGTGAAGCCGGCCTTCCACGGCGCTGCACCCGATTCCGCCGACCCGGCGCTGCTCGGCGGGCTCGATTTCTGCCTCGCCGAAATGGCCAAGCGGGGGATGAAGGGGGTGCTGTACCTGACCAATTTCTGGGAATGGTCGGGCGGGATGATGACCTATCTCTATTACGTCACCGGCAAGTACATGGACGTCAACGATCCGGCGCATCCCTGGCCGGCCTTCCCCAACGCCGTCGCTTCCTTCTACGCCAACCCCAGGGCAGTGGCGCGCAACCACGATTGGGTTCGGAAGATCGTGACGCGCACCAACGCCGTCACCGGCACGGCCTATCGCAACGATCCGACGATCATGGCGTGGCAGCTCGCCAACGAGCCGCGCCCCGCCGGCGACCGCGACGCCGCCACGCCGTTGCTCCCGGCTTATTATGGCTGGATCCGCGGCACCGCGAAGCTGATCAAGTCGCTCGACCCCAACCACCTCGTCTCGACCGGCAGCGAGGGCCTGATGGGCAGCGTCGAGGACGCCGAGATCTACCGCACCGCGCACGCAGCGCCCGAAATCGACTATCTGACCGCGCACATCTGGCCGCTCAACTGGAGCTGGGTCGATGCGAAGGACATTCCCGGCACGCATGCCGGCGCCTCGGCCAAGGTCGCCGACTATCTACGCCAGCATCAGGCGCTCGCGAAGCAGATCGGCAAGCCGCTGGTGATCGAGGAGTTCGGCTATCCGCGCGACGGCGGCGGCTACGATCCCGAGGCAAGCACGCACTATAAGGACCTCTATTACCAACAGATCTACGACGCCGTCCTCACCAGCGCGCGCACCGGCGGCCCGATCGCCGGCTCCAACTTCTGGGCATGGAACGGCGCCGGCCGCGCCGCGCATGGCGACCACCGCTTCAAACCCGGCGACACCGCCTGGCTCGGCGACCCGCCGCACGAGCCGCAAGGCTGGTACGGCGTGTTCGACAGCGACGCGAGCACCCGCGCGGTGATTGCCGCGCACGCCAAGGCGCTGGCGAGCGTAGGGGAACCGATCGCTACCTGACCGTCACCCGGCCTTGTGCCGGGGTCCACTGCGCCGCGATGGAAGGGGCCGAAGGCGATAGCTTCTCGATCGCCTCCCGGTGGCCCCCGGCACAAGGCCGGGGTGACGAAGCGAACAAAGTTCACCTTCCGCCCCCCCAAACAACCCTCCGTTGCCCGCAAAGCCCGGCAAGCCCATCTCCCGCCCCATGGCATCTCTGCTCGATCCTTCCGCGCGCGGGCGCGTCATCCTTGTCGGGGCCGGCCCCGGCGATCCGGGCCTGCTCACCGTGCGCGCGGTCGAAGCGCTGCGCGAGGCCGACGTCCTTGTCCATGACGGGCTGGTCGATCCGCGCGTGCTTGATCTCGCCCCCCAGGCGCACCGTATTTCGGTGGCGAAGCAGCGCAACCGCCACACCTTGCCGCAGGACGCGATCAACGCGCTGATCGTCGCGCATGTGAAGACCGGTGCGATCGTCGTGCGCCTCAAGGGCGGCGACCCGTTCATTTTCGGCCGCGGCGGCGAGGAAGTCGAAGCGGTTCGCGAAGCCGGGCTGCGCGTCGAGGTCGTCCCCGGCGTCTCCGCCGCGCTGGGCGCCGCCGCCGAGGCGATGTTGCCGCTCACCCATCGCGACTGGTCGAGCGCAGTCAGCTTCGTCGCCGGCCAGTGCAAGGGCCTCTCCGACCAGGACTGGTCGGGCCTCGCCGGCAAGGGCCGCACGCTGGTCATCTACATGGGCGTCGCCAATTGCCCGGCGATCGCCGACAAGTTGATGGCCGACGGCGTCGCCCCCGACATGCCGGTCGCGGTGCTCGAGCGCGCGACGCTCGACGGCCACCGCGCGATCCGCACCCTGCTCGCCGACCTCGGCGACCTCGTCGAGCGCGAGAAGGTGCAGAGCCCGGCGATCATCGTCGTCGGCGAAGTCGTCCGCCTGTCCGACGCCGAAGACAAGCTGATCGCCTGGGCTAAAGCCGCGGAGTCACTGGCATGAAGATCCTCACCGGCAACGATCTGCGCACCGGCGCGGTGATCTGGTGGACCGGCGAGGGCTGGTCGCTCCATGTCGAGGACGCCGCCGATGTCGGCGACCGCGGCGAAGCGATCCTCACCGAGGAAACCGGTGCGCGCCGCGTCAATGGCGGCGTGGTCATCGACGGGACCCTGACTCCCGAGGGCCCCCGCCCCGCCCATATCAAGGACCGCATCCGCGCTTATGGCCCGACCGTGCGCCCCGATCTCACGCTCAAACCCGCCGATCCGAACGCGGGGAGCTGGGTGATATGATGCCGTCCCTCTCCCCGTTCGCGCTGAGCTTGTCGAAGCGCCGTCCTCCTTCTCGCGCCGAAGTCGAAGGCGCGAACCGCCCTTCGACAAGCTCAGGGCGAACGGTTGTGGAAATCCGCTGATGTACCGCTACGACCAATATGACCAGGCCATCGTCGACGCCCGCGTCGAGGAGTTCCGCGACCAGGTCGCGCGCCGCATCTCGGGTGCGATGAACGACGACCAGTTCAAGCCGCTGCGCCTGAAGAACGGCCTCTACCTCCAGCTCCACGCTTATATGCTGCGCGTCGCCATCCCCTATGGCACGTTCGACGGCCGCCAGATGCGCACGCTCGCGATGATCGCGCGCAAGTACGATCGCGGCTATGGCCACATCACAACCCGCCAGAACATCCAGTATAACTGGATCAAACTGGAAGAGGCGCCCGACATCCTCGCCGATCTCGCCAAGGTCGAGATGCACGCGATCCAGACCTCGGGCGAGAGCATCCGCAATCTCTCGGCCGATCAATATGCCGGCGCCGCCGCCGACGAGATCTGCGATCCCCGCCCCTGGGCCGAACTGCTCCGCCAGGCGACGACCTTCCACCCCGAGTTCAGCTATCTGCCCCGGAAATTCAAGATCGCGGTGATCGCCGCGCAGGAGGACCGCGCCGCTTTGCGCTGGCACGATTTCGCGCTGCGCATCGTCAAGAACGACGCCGGCGAGCAGGGCTTCGAAGTCTATGCCGGCGGCGGCATGGGCCGCACCCCGATCATCGCCTATCAGATTCGCGACTTCCTCCCCGCCGCGCAGATCTTCTCCTATCTCCAGGCCGTGCTGCGCGTGTGGAACACCCACGCCCGCCGCGACAACATCCACAAGCAGCGGATGAAGATCCTCGTCCACGAGCTGGGCGAGGAGGAATTCCGCCGTCAGGTCGAGGAAGAATTCCAGCACTTCCTCACCCTCGCCACCGATTTCCCGCAGGCCGAGTACGACCGGATCGCCGCCTATTTCGCGCCGCCCCCGTTCGAGACCGGCCTCAGCGAAGAGATCGACCGCAGCGATCCCGAATTCGCGCTCTGGGTCGATCGCCAGACCGTCGCGCACAAGGCGCCGGGCTACGCCATCGTCAACATCAGCCTCAAGCCGATCACCGGCATCCCCGGTGACATCTCGGCCGAGCAGATGGACGTCGTCGCCGACCTCGCGGAGCGCTACGGCTTCGACGAGATCCGCGCGACCCATGCGCAGAACCTCGTATTGCCGCACGTCCGCAAGGCCGATCTCCATGCGGTCTGGCAGGCGCTCGACGTCGCGGGCCTCGCCAGCGTCAATCTCGATCTGGTTACCGACATCATCGCGTGCCCGGGGCTCGATTATTGCAGCCTCGCCAATGCCCGCTCGATCCCGCTCGCGCAGAAGATTGCGAGTCGCTTCGCCGACATGGATCGCCAGCTCGAGCTTGGCGAGCTCAAGATCAAGATCAGCGGCTGCATCAACGCCTGCGGCCACCACCATGCCGGCCATATCGGCATCCTCGGCGTCGACCGTAAGGGCACCGAGAACTACCAGCTGTTGCTCGGCGGCTCTGGCGCGGAGGACACCTCGCAGGCCAAGATCACCGGCCCCGGCTTCAGCGAGGACGGCGTCGTCGACGCGCTCGAAAAGGCGACCGACGTCTATGTCCGCGAGCGCCAGCCCGGCGAACGCTTCCTCGACACCTATCGCCGGATCGGCATGGATCCGTTCAAGGAGGCGATCTATGGATAACCTGCTCCGCTTCCGCGACGATGCCGAGCATGAGGAGCCTGCGGTCTCGATCGACGCGTTCCTCGGCCAGTCCAACGCCACCGCCGTCCGCATCGAGGCCGGCGAGGACGCACGCGCGCTGATCCCCTATCTCGATCGCCTTGCGCTGGTCGAGATCGACTTCCCGCGCTTCCGCGACGGCCGTGGCTATTCGTCCGCTCGCATCCTGCGCGAGGCCGGGTACAAGGGTGAAATCCGCGCTTCCGGCGACGTCCTGGTTGACCAGATGCTGTTCATGCGCCGCTGCGGCTTCGACAGCTTCGCCCCCAACGCGCCGATCGATCCGGTCGCGCTCGAAGGCGCGCTGAACCGCTTCGACTATGTCTACCAGCATGCGGCCGACGACGCAGTGCCGGTTTGGAAACTGCGCCATGGCTGAAGTCGCGGCGCGGAAGGTGGATCGGCTCGATCTCGCCCCGCGCTTCATCGAGCAGGACGCGATCCGGCTCAACAACCTGTTCCGCGGCAGCTCAACCGACGAGATGCTGCGCGCGGTGATCGGCGATCAGTTGGTCGGCGATCTCGCGATGGTGTCGTCGTTCGGCGCGGAATCCGCAGCGTTGCTACACCTGGTCGCGTCGATCGACCCGTCGGTGCCCGTGCTCTTCCTCGACACCGGCCGCCACTTCCCCGAGACGCTCGCCTATCGCGACGCGCTCGTCGCGCGGCTCGGCCTGAAGGACTTCCGCAACCTCCAGCCCGATCCCGAGACGCTCGCCGCGCGCGACGCCAACCAGTTGCGCTGGTCGTTCGACCCCGACGGCTGCTGCGAGATCCGCAAGGTGGTGCCGCTCGCCAAGGGCCTCGCCGGCTTCGATGCCACGATCACCGGGCGCAAGGCGTTCCAGGCCAAGACCCGCAACGCCCTGCCCCGCTTCGAGATCGATACCTCGGACGCCGCCGGCCGACTCAAGGTCAATCCGCTCGCGGACTGGACCAAGGCCGATCTCGACGCCTATTTCGCCGCGCACGATTTGCCGGTCCATCCGCTGATCGCGCAGGGCTATCTGTCGATCGGCTGCGCGCCGTGCACCAGCGTGGTCAAGCCGGGCGAAGACCCGCGCGCAGGCCGCTGGCGCGGCTGGGACAAGACCGAATGCGGCATCCACACTCCGGTCCCCGACGGCGACCCGAACCAGCCTTCATTCTAATTCCTCCCCGTGCTCGCGCGGAGGATTTCGTTCAGCTCGCCCACGCCCCGACATCGTCTTCCTGCGCCACTAGCGCCAATCCATGCGCGATCGACGTCAACTCGCCGCCGTCGCCGATCCGGTCCTCGCCGAACCGCCGCACGAAGATCTCCCGCACCGCCGGGATAAGCGACGAGCCGCCGGTCAGGAACACCCGGTCGATCCCGCCCGAATCCACGCCAGACGCGGCCAGCGCCTGGTCGACCGTCGCCTCGATCCGCGCCAGATCAGGCGCGATCCACGCCTCGAAATCGCTGCGCCGCACGTCGGTGGCGAGCTTGACCCCGCCGCCCTCGAAGCGGAACTCGGCCTGCGCGACGCTCGACAGCGACCGCTTGAGCTTGCCGACCGCATCGTAGAGCCGATAGCCCAACTCGTTCTCGATGATCGCGATCATCCGCCCGATCGCTGCCGGATCGTTGGCCGAGCGCTGGAGCTTGTGCAGCGCTTCCAGCGTCCGCCGGTTGCGCATCAGCGCCAGCCGCGACCAGTCGCCGAAATCGGCGAAATAGCCCGGCGGGATCTCGAGCACCTTGTCGAACGAACGATAGCTGCCGCCCTTGCCGAGCAGCGGCAGTACCAACTGGTCGATGATCCGATAGTCGAAGCGGTCCCCAGCGATACCGATCCCGGCATGGCCGAGCGCGGTGCAGCGTCGCGCGGTGCCCGGCGCATCGACCCGCACCACCGAAAAGTCGCTGGTACCCCCGCCGAAATCCGCCACCAGCAAGGTCGCCGGATCGCTCAGCCGCTTGGCGTAGCTGAACGCCGCGCCGATCGGCTCGTAGACATAATGGATCTCGGCGCCGAACCCGGCGAACATCGCGTCATAGCGTTCGCGCGCCAGCTTCGGGTCCGGGCGCCCGCCGGCATATTCGATCGGCCGGCCGACCACGATCCGCTCCGGCCGGCTGTCGAGCCTGCCGCCGGCATGCGCGACGAGCTTGTCGAGAAAGGTCCGGCCGAGCTCCTCGAAGCGCAGCCGCCGGTCGAACACCGAAGCATGCTCGAACGCCGGGCTCGCCGCGACCGACTTGAACGACTGGAGGAAGCGGCTGCCTTCGGGATATTCGAGGTATTCGGCGATCGCCCAGGGTCCCACCTCGACCTGGACCCCGCCATCTTCCCAGAAGCACAAAGCCGAGCGGAATACTGCGCTGGTCGCGTCGGGACCCGCGAACTCGACCATCTCGGGCGCCCCGCCCGCAGCAGCCAGCGCGACCACGCTGTTGGTGGTACCGAAATCGAGCCCGAGGGCAGAGGCGGTCACGCGAAAGGTCCAGTCCGAAGCAGGGAAACGGACGGCGCCTATGGCCTTGCGGCACGCGAACGGCAAGGGTCGGCCCGGTCACGCCTCGTCCTGCGCGGGAAGGCATGCGTAATGCTCGGCGCAGAAAAAACCACCGCCGGAACCGCCTCGCGGCGGCCCTGGCGGCTCCTGCTGACGAACGGTTAGAACAAGATCGGCATGCGCGGTGCGATGTGACCGCGGGCGCTGGTGTTGCTCTGCGCTTCGACGAAGCTGCCGAACAGCGCGCCGCCGAGGAAGGCGCCGAGCAGGAAGCTCAGACTCGCGAGCGTCTCGCCGTCGTTCGAGCCCGGGCCGAAGATCGCGCCCGGCTTGGTCGCGTCGAGGTCGGCCTGCGTCGCCACTTCGCCCGTATAGGCAGAGCGCCAGCCCGCGCCGCTGGCATTCTCGTGAAGCACGAAGCCGTCGGCATTCGCGCGGTCGAGCGCGCGGCCGTTGCTGCCCATGCTGATCTGCAGGTCACCGAGCTTCTGCTGGCTGAGCCCGGTCACTTCGATCGCCTGGTCGCCCTTGGTGATCGCCACCGAGCTGGCGAAATAGACGTTCGGATTGCCCTGCCCCTGCTCGGTGTTGATCGTGATCTTGGTGCCGTTGTCGAGCGTGAAGGTCGTGGTGCCCCAGAAGTCGTAGACGTGCTGGCCATTCACATCGACATGCGGGTCGCCCCAGATCCGCGTGGTCTCGCCGGTATTGGCGTTGGTGATCGTCATCTCCGAGTTGTTCTCGTTGAGATTGAGGCTGTAGCCGTCGCCGAGATCGATCGCTGCCTTGCCCTCGCCGCCGGTCTTGACCGTCCACTTAGCCTGGGTCTCGCCGCCGCATTTGGCGTCGACGTTCCAGCCCTTGGGGAAGCAGGACGAGGCGAAGGGGCCCGCGCCGAGCGGGTTGAGCATCTTGCCCGCGATCCCCGCGGCAAGCACGAAATTGGCCGAGGCCGAACCGGCGGCAAGCGCCTGGAACGCGCCGAAGGAAGCAGTGCCGTTTGCAGCGATCGTCGTCATGTCGCGGTTTCCCTGTCCTTGGTGAACGACAGGTTGGTACGCCGTCGCGACGAACCGCGCGCTCCGCATTCCGACTAGAGAGGGTAATCGCTTCGACTAGTCGCGCAGCGCGCCCGTCCTGCCGTGCGCTCAATAATCCTCGTGCGCGAGGTCGCTGAACTTGGTGAACTGGCGGTCGAAGCGCATGTGCACCGATCCCGTCGCGCCGTGGCGCTGCTTGGCGATGATCACCGTCGCCTTGCCCGACACCTCGAGCTGCTTGGCCTGCCAATTCTCATAGGCGATCCGCTCCTCGGCGGTCTCGGTGCCGTCGGGCGTCTTCGTCGGCGCCTTGAAGTCGTGATAATATTCGTCGCGATAAACGAACAGCACGATGTCGGCGTCCTGCTCGATCGATCCCGACTCGCGAAGGTCGGAGAGCTGCGGGCGCTTGTCCTCGCGGCTCTCGACGCCGCGGCTCAGCTGCGACAGCGCCAGCACCGGCACATGGAGTTCCTTGGCCAGCGTCTTCAGGCCGCGGCTGATCTCCGAGATTTCCTGCACGCGCCCGTCGCCCGAGGCCTTGGCGCTGCCGCTCAGCAGCTGCAGATAGTCGACCACGACCATCCCGATCTTGTGCTGGCGCTTCATCCGCCGCGCGCGCGTGCGGAGCGCCGCGATCGTCAGGCCCGGCGTGTCGTCGATATAGAGCGGCAGCCGCTCGAGATCGCCCGCCGCCCGCGCGAACTTCTGGAACTCGCTATGGCTGATCTGGCCGGTGCGCAGCTTCTCGGAGACCACTTCGGCCTGCTCGGAAAGGATGCGCATCGCCAGCTGGTCTGCCGACATTTCGAGGCTGAAGAAGGCGACGGGCGCACCGATCGACTTCTCCTCGGGGATGCCCGCTTCCATGTCGTCTGCCCAGCGCTTGGCGGCATTGAATGCGATGTTCGTCGCGAGCGAGGTCTTGCCCATGCCCGGACGCCCGGCGAGGATCAGCAGGTCCGATCGATTGAACCCGCCGGTGCTCGCATTGAGGTCGGTCAGCCCGGTGGTGATGCCCGAGATGCCGCCGCCCGAGTTCATCGCCTTCTCGGCCTGGCGCACCGCCAGCGTCGCGGCGCGGGTGAAGCTCTTGAGTCCCGCGTCCGACTCGCCCTTCTCGGCGACTTCGTAGAGCTTCATTTCGGCCTGCTCGATCTGCTTGGCCGGGTTGATGTCCTGGCTCGTGTCGAGCGCGCCGTCGACAAGGTCGCGGCCGACGCTGACCAGCGCGCGGAGCATCGCGAGGTCGTAGATCTGGTCGGCGAACGAGCGCGCGCCGATCAGGCTCGCAGGGTTGCCGGTGAGCTGCGCCAGATAGGCAGGGCCGCCCAGCTCCTTCATCGCCGGATCGGCGGCGAACAGCGGGCGCAGCGTCACCGGGGTCGCCAGCCGGTTGTCGCCGACCATCGCCGCCACCGCCTCGTAGATCCGCCCGTGCAGCGGCTCGAAGAAATGCTCGGGGCGCAACTTCTGGAGCACGTCCTCGGCGACGCGGTTGTCGATCATTATCGCGCCGAGCAGCGCCGCCTCGGCCTCGACATTGGCAGGCAGGCTCGTGCCTTCGGGGGTTTCGGGTGCGGGAAAGGGAATCGGTTGTGCCATTGGACCCCCCTAGTCGCGCAGCCGCGGCCCGGCATCAACCGCCGCGCTTGTGGAAAACGGTAATAGACCCCAAAGCTTCGACGAGATGGCCGATCCGCGCATCATCGACGTGACTCTCGACGAGCGCACGATTCTGTGGCGCTCGGCCGATATCGAGCAGGAGCGCCGCATCGCGATCTTCGACCTGCTCGAAGAGAATCGCTTCGCCCCGCAGCGCAAGCATGCCGATGGCTATGCCGGCCCCTACAAGCTGCATCTCCGCGTCGAGGAAGGCCGGCTCGCGCTCGAGATCCACCGCGCCGACGGTTCGCCGCTCGAGACCCTCGTCCTCGGCCTCGCCCGTTTCCGCCGCCCGATCCGCGACTATTTCGCGATCTGCGACAGCTATTATCAGGCGATCCGCAATGCCTCGCCCGCGCAGATCGAAACCGTCGACATGGCAAGGCGCGGAGTCCACAATCAGGCCGCCGAGCTTCTCCAGGAGCGGCTCGAGGGCAAGATCGAAGTCGATTTCGACACCGCCCGCCGCCTGTTCACGCTGATCTGCGTGCTGCACATCAAGGGATGATACGGTGCCGCTGATTGCGCTGATCCTCACGCTGGCAGCCCCATGCAGCGACGCCGACCCCAAGGTCGCCGATCTCCTGGGGCGGTGGTGCCTTGCGATCGAACAAGTCGAGCGGCAGCGGCCGAGTGCGGATTCCGATTTGCGCGCGAAGATGCTTCATCTGATCCGTCGCGACGAAGTGACGCGTCAGCATCTCTGGATGCTCGACGCCCCTTCGCTCGACGCGCGTCAGCGGGAACGCGTCGGCGAAACGATCGGCGCCTCGCTGGTCTCGATCGACGGGCAGAACACCAGCGAGCTTCGCACGCTTCTCCCCAAAACGGGCTGGTTCGGCAATCGCCGCTATGGCCGGCAGATCACCCATGGCGCCTGGCTGATTGCCCAGCATTCGCCCGACGCAGCCTTCCGCGAATATGCGCTCGGCAAGATGGCCGCGCTGCGCAAATCGGGCGAGATCGACGCACGCGACTATGCGCTGACCTTCGACCGGGTGCAGGTGCGCAAGGGTCTGCCCCAGCGCTACGGCAGCCAGGCCCGCTGCGTCGAAGGGCACCTTGCCCTCCAGCCGATCGAGGACGAAGCCGCGGTCAATGCGGCTCGCGAGGCGATCGGGTGGGCGCAGACGATCGAGGAGACGCGGGGCGATCTCGAAATCGGCAAACCCTGCAATTGAACAAATGGATGACGCGATGAACGACCAGGCCCGCCTCTTGATCGAAGCCGCCCGCCAGGCTGCCCAGAACGCCTACGCCCCCTATTCCAACTTCGCGGTTGGGGCGGCGGTGCTACTCAGCGACGGCAGCGTCGTCACGGGCGCCAATTTCGAGAATGCCAGCTACGGCCTGTCGCTCTGCGCCGAGACCGTGGCGCTCGCGACGGTCAACGCGCAGGGTCGATTCCGCGACGTCGTCGCGATCGGCGTGATCGGCGGTCGGATGGGGCATGCCGACACCAGCCCGGTCAGCCCGTGCGGGCGCTGCCGCCAGGTCATCAACGAGGCTGCGCAACTCGGCGGGCGCGACTTGCCCGTTTACTGTGGCGGGGCGGCGGGCGACACGATCGCCGAATATCGCCTGTCGGAACTCCTGCCTCATGCTTTCGGTCCCGCCGATCTCGGGCTTGCCTGAGACCGGCACCAGCCTGCTCAGCGGCGTACCAGCAGGACCCCCGCCAGGATGCATGCCACGCCCGCCAGGCGGGCCAGCGTGATCGGCGAACGGTCCAGGCCCAGCACGCCGAAATGGTCAAAGATCACCGCCGCGGTCAGCTGTGCACCCACCGTCAGGGTGAGCGTGAGCGCCAGTCCCAGCCGCGGCGCGGCAAACGCCACGGCGGCGACGAAGAACGCGCCGTACAGCCCGCCGATCCACGCCCAGGGCGGCGCCTGACGCATGGCGGCGAAGGGCGTGCGATCGATCAGCACCCAGGTCGCGAGCACGGCCGCGGTGCCGCCGAGGAACGAGATCGACGCCGCCAGCCAGAGCGACCCGGTGCTGCGCGCCAGCATCGCGTTGCTCGGCGTCTGGGTGGCAACGGCCAGGCCCGCTATCAGGGCGAGCACGATCGGAAGGATATTCTGCATCGGTATCCACAAGGCTGACGGGAAGCGAGCGGCGGTCTCCTTGCCGTATAGCCCCCATTTGCCCCGTCAATCCTTCCCGAACGTACCGGAAGCCGGGTCCCGCCGGAGGAGTGCCAAGCCCCTTGCCACCACCCCCTCCGCTCTGCTCTGTTACCGCTAACGGAGGAGATGACATGAAGATGCCGAGCCGGAGCGCATTTGCGCTGCCGATCCTGTTCGCCAGCCCCGCTTTCGCCCAGGAACCGGCGCCTTTGCTCCACCCGATGTTCCAGGATCACGCCGTGCTCCAGCGCGACCGGCCGATCGCCGTGTGGGGCGACGCGCCTTCCGGCGAGCCGCTCGTCGTCGCGCTGGGCGACCGCAAGGTGTCGACCCGCGCCGATGCCAACGGCCATTGGCGCGTCGACCTGCCGGCCCGCCGCGCAGGCGGCCCCTATACGCTCGAAGTCACCACGCGCAGCGGCCGGCGGCAGCAGGCCACCGACGTGCTGATCGGCGATGTCTGGCTGTGTTCGGGCCAGTCGAACATGGAATATCCGGTGAGCGGCGTGCTCGGCGCAGCCGGCGAGATCGGCAAGGCGAACGATCCCGAGCTGCGCTTGATGACGATCGAGAAGAAGACCAGCCTCGCGCCCGAGCGCCAGTTCCCCGCCCCGGTCGAGTGGCAGCGGACCACCCCAGAAACCGTGCGCGACTTCTCCGCCGCCTGCTATTTCATGGCCCGCGACCTGCGCGCCTCTCAGAAGGTGCCGATGGGCCTGATCGACGCGAGCTGGGGCGGCAC
>Ga0065165_1001868_pt1 | contig 20433 bp, 26 predicted proteins | sample AraplaMF_Cvi_mMF_FD_63813 | JGI IMG/M metagenome (GOLD analysis project Ga0065165, IMG submission 63813) | Arabidopsis root microbial communities from the University of North Carolina, USA - plate scrape MF_Cvi_mMF (version 2) (version 3) | ecosystem: Host-associated > Plants > Roots >... | reverse complement strand
AACGATCTCGGCGATGCAGCGCAGAAGATCGTCGCGGAGGTCCAGAAGGTCGCGGCCTGACGCGACTCGGGCGGCCGCGAGGTCGCTGGCGATAGGAGGGCGGAAGAGACCGGATCCGGTTTCTTCCGCCCTTTTTCGTCAAGCGCCCTGCGTCAATGCGGGCGCGAGGCCGATACGCCCTTTTCGCTGATGCTCTTTCCCGCGGGTGCGGGCGGCTCGGCCGCCGTCCTGGCGGTGGTCGGGGTCATCGATAGCCGCGAGGGCATGTCGCCAGCGGTCGGCGCGGCCATGCTCGCCTCTGCCGATACCGAAGGCGCCTCCTCGTTGCGGCGCCCGCCGGTATAGGTGCGATGCTCGTCTCCGCTATCAGCCGCCGGGCATTCTCCGGAGCCTGCGAGTCCCTGGGCCGGAGTGGCCCCGCCCTTCACGATGATTCCGCCGATCGGCTGGCCGCAGCGGGCATAGCTCGGCGATGCGGCGCCCGGTGAACCGGAAAGCGTGCCGCTCTTGGGTTTTGCTTCCTTGGCAGTTGCCGGCGCGTTCTGCGCGTGGGCGGGCACTGCGGCGCCGGCTGCCGCCAGCAATGCCCAGATTGCGAGACCGAATTTCCCCATATCGCCTCTCCCTTCCTGCAGGAAATTGCAGATTCGTATCTGAATTTCCGGTGAACTCATCGCGCCTCCGTAACAAGGCATTTGATCCGGCTTTTTAGATGATCGGGTATGCTGGGGGCGCTTTCGGGCTGGACTTGGATCGATTCTCGTTCATTAGCGATTGGCATTGCCGATCTTCCAGCGATGGAGAGGATTTCGATGAAGGTGCTGGTGCCGGTCAAGCGGGTGCTTGACTATAATGTGAAGCCCCGCGTGAAGGCGGATGGGACGGGCGTCGATCTGGCGAACGTCAAGATGAGCATGAATCCGTTCGACGAGATCGCCATCGAAGAGGCGGTGCGTCTGAAGGAAAAGGGCGCCGCGACCGAAGTCGTCGTGGTCACGATCGGCGTGCCCAAGGCCGAGACCGACGTGCTGCTCACCGCGCGCGCAATGGGCGCCGACCGCGCGATCCTGATCGCCACCGAGGACGAGATCGAGCCGCTCGGCGTTGCCAAATTGCTCGCCAAGGTCGCCGAAGAGGAACAGCCCGGGCTGGTCATCCTCGGCAAGCAGGCGATCGACGACGATTCGAACCAGACCGGGCAGATGCTCGCGGCCTTGCTCGGCTGGAGCCAGGGCACCTTCGCCTCGAAGGTCGAATTGGGCGGCAACGGCGTGAAGGTCACGCGCGAAGTCGATGGCGGCCTCGAGACCGTCGATCTCAAGCTTCCCGCGATCGTCACCACCGACCTCCGTCTCAACGAGCCGCGTTATGCGACTCTGCCCAACATCATGAAGGCCAAGACCAAGCCGGTCGCGAAGAAGACCGTCGCCGACTACGGCGTCGACGTCGCGCCGCGTCTCAAGACGCTCAAGGTGGTCGAGCCCGGCAAGCGCCAGGCCGGCATCAAGGTGGGCTCGGTCGACGAGCTGGTCGAGAAGCTCAAGGGCCTCGGCGTCGCCAAGTAATTCAGCGTTCGGGCTGAGCTTGTCGAAGCCCGAATGAGTCTCACCGCCCTTCGACAAGGTCAGGGCGAACGGATCGGGGAACGCCCCCGCGGAGAATAGATATGAAGACTCTGGTCTGGGTCGAACACGACAACAAGCACGTCAAGGACGCGACGCTCGCCGCGGTGACGGCCGCTTCGCAGCTCGGTGAAGTCCACCTGCTCGTCGCGGGTGCCGGCGCCGCTGCGGTGGCCGACGAAGCCGCCAAGATCGCCGGCGTGGGCAAGGTCCATCTCGCCGACGACGCGGCCTACGAGCATGCGCTCGCCGAGAATGTCGCGCCGCTGATCGTCGGGCTGATGGACAGCCACGACGCGATCGTCTTCCCGGCGACCACCACCGGCAAGAACATCGCGCCGCGCGTCGCCGCCGCGCTCGACGTGATGCAGATCTCGGACATCCTCTCGGTCGAGGGTCCGGACACCTTCACCCGCCCGATCTATGCCGGCAACGCGATCGCCACGGTGCAGACCAGCGACAAGAAGCTGGTGATCACGGTGCGCGGCACCGCTTTCGCCAAGGCGGCGACCAGCGGCGGATCGGGCACGGTGGAAGCGGTGTCGGGCGCGGGCGACAAGGGTCTCTCGACTTTCGCCGGTGCCGAGATCGCCGAATCGACGCGTCCCGAGCTGACCGCCGCCAAGGTGATCGTCTCGGGCGGCCGCGCGCTGCAGAACAGCGAGAACTTCCATTCGATCATCGAGCCGCTTGCCGACAAGCTCGGCGCCGCGGTCGGCGCCTCGCGCGCCGCGGTCGATGCGGGCTATGTCCCCAACGACTATCAGGTCGGGCAGACCGGCAAGATCGTCGCGCCGGAAGTCTATATCGCGATCGGCATCTCGGGCGCGATCCAGCATCTCGCCGGCATGAAGGATTCGAAGACGATCATCGCGATCAACAAGGACGAGGACGCCCCGATCTTCCAGGTCGCGGACATCGGCCTGGTCGGCGACCTGTTCAAGATCGTCCCGGAGCTGACCGAGAAGCTCTGAGGCAAGCCAGGAGGGCACGGACGTGAAACTCGCACCGATGCTCTCCGTCAGAAACGGCAAGGAGGCGGTGGCGTATTACGCTGCCGCCTTCGGCGCATCTGCGCTCGTCCATGCCGAGGATGAGGAGGGCCGCATCGTCGCCGAGCTGCGTGCAGGCGACGCGCATTTCTGGGTCGCCGACGAATCGCCCGAGAACGCCAATTTCGCGCCGCAGTCGATCGGCGGCTCGGCGGCGCGGATGATCCTCAGCGTCGACGATCCCGACGCAGTGTTCGCCCAGGCGCTCGCGGCGGGCGCCGAGACGGTGTGGCCGGTGGTCGACGCCTATGGCTGGCGCGTCGGGCGGCTGGTCGATCCCTTCGGGCACCATTGGGAAATCGGACGGCCGCTGCGTGGGTGAGTCGGCGCTGCGGCTTGATCGCGACGGCGCCGCTCATTTTCCCGAGGCCGCGATCCCCCTGCTCGATCGACTCGAAGCCCTGGCGGCGAGCGTGCCGCCGGATCGCGCGGGGGCCCGGCTCCACGGCAACCCCGGCCTCGCCGCATTGCTCGCACCCACCGCACTGGGCGCGCTGGCTGGAGCCGGCATGCGACCGGTCCGGGCGATCCTGTTCGACAAAAGCGCCGCGACGAACTGGGCGCTAGGCTGGCACCAGGATCGCACGATCGCGGTGCGGCGACGCGTAGATGTGCCCGGCTTCGGGCCGTGGTCGGTCAAGCAGGGCATGCCGCATGTGGAGCCGCCATTCGCGCTGATCGAGGCGATGCGGACGCTGCGCATCCATCTCGACCCGGGCCCGGCGGACAACGCGCCTCTGCTGATCGCGCCGGGCTCGCACCGGTTCGGGCGCATCGCCGAACCCAGGCTGGCCGATATCGTCGCGCGTTGCGGCAGCGTCGCCTGCTTAGCCGAAGCGGGCGATGTCTGGGTCTATGCCACGCCGATCGTCCACGCCTCGGCGGCGGCCGCAGGCGGGCGGCACCGCCGCGTGCTGCAGGTCGATTTCTCGGCGGACGCCCTGCCAAGCGGGCTCGAGTGGCTAGGCGTCGTATAATTAGCATTGACTAATGCATTAGTTCTGACTAATGTCATCGCATGCTCCAATCCACGCCCGTAGACGCCGTCCTCCGCGCCTTGGCCGATCCGACACGGCGCGCCGTGTACGAGCGTCTCACGCGTTCCGAAATCAATGTCGCCGAGCTGACGCGCGCCAGCGGCGTCACCCAGGGTGCGGTGTCGCAGCATCTGAAGGCGCTCAAGCTCGCCGGGCTCGTCGTCGAGCGGCCACAGGGGCGCAGCACCTATTATCGCGCGCGGCCCGAGGGGCTGGCGCCGCTGTTCGACTGGCTCAACCACTATGACGCCTTCTGGCGCGATCGCTTCGCCGATCTGCGCAGCCTGCTCAAGGAGATCGACTCGTGAACACCGCAACGCTGACCGACTCGCAGGCGATCGTCATCGACGAGCTGTTTCCGCACGCCCCCGAGACGTTGTGGCGGGCACTCACGTCCGGCGCGCTGATGGGGCGCTGGCTGGGCATGGTGCCGAGCGACTTCGCCCCCGTGCCGGGGAGCCGCTTCACCTATCAGACCACGCCCGCCGGCGAATGGGACGGCACGATCCATTGCGAAGTGCTCGAGGCCGAGCCCAACCGGCGCTTCGCCTATTCGTGGAAAGGCGGGCATGCCGATAACCGCGGCTACGGCTCGCCGCTCGACACCGTGGTCACCTTCACGCTCGAGCCGGCCGAAGGCGGCACCCGGCTGATGCTCGTCCATTCGGGCTTCGTCCTGCCGACCAACGAGACCGCGTTCCGCAACATGCAGGGCGGCTGGATCAAGGTCGTCCCGCGCATCGGCGCGGTCGCCGACGAAGCCGCCGATTGAGGCCTCCCGCCACGCCAGGAGTATGCATCATGCATTCCGAACTGCCCAACAGCCATCCGCCGGTCTTATCCCTCGAGCAATGGGAGGCGGCGCGCGCGGCGCTGCTGATCCAGGAAAAGGCGCAGACGCGCGCCCGCGATGCGCTGGCCGCCGAGCGGCGACGGATGCCCTGGACGGAAGTCGACAAGGACTATGCGTTCGAGGGACCCGACGGCCGACTGCGACTGCTCGACCTGTTCGAGGGGCGCCGCCAGTTGATCATCTATCGGGCCTTCTTCGAACCCGGCGTGTTCGGCTGGCCCGACCATGCCTGTCGCGGCTGCTCGCTCGGCGCCGACCAGGTCTCGCACCTCGCGCATCTCCACGCGCGCGACACCAGCCTGGTTTATGCCTCGCGCGCGCCGCAGCCGGATATCGCGCGATTGAAGGCGCGGATGGGCTGGGACATGCCGTGGGTGACGATCACCGACAGCTTCGACTCGGACTTCGGCGTCGACGAATGGCACGGCCACAACGTCTTCATCCGTGACGGCGAGCGGATCTACCGGACCTATTTCATCAACAATCGCGGCGACGAGGCGATGGGGACGGTGTGGAGCTATCTCGATCTGACTCCGCTCGGCCGGCAGGAGGTCTGGGAGGATTCGCCCGAGGGCTATCCGCAGACCCAGACCTACAAATGGTGGAACTGGCACGACAATTACGAAGCCGAGGCCGCGCCCGATCCCAAATGGGTCGAAGTGTCCGACGCCGGCGAGGCCGCTTTCCGCGACGCCGGGCAACAGAAATGAGCGCCGTCGCCATTCCCCGGCTCGCCGACGGGTTGCGCCTCGCAGCGGCGCCCTGCTTCGCCGCGATGGCGCTGATGACGGCGCTACAGGGCGATGTCGGCGCGCTGCTCTGCGGTGGGCAAGGCGGCTGGGCGCTCGGCGGGATGGCGCCGATGTATGCCTTGATGAGCCTGTTCCACGCGACGCCGTGGCTGCGACGGATCGCGCGATAGCGCCGGCGATTGCACCGACTGCATTCGTATGTGCAGCGCCGACCGGTTGACGCTGCAGTGCAGCATGGCCACTTGGGGCCGATGCATGCCCCTGCTCCCCGCGCTACGCCCGTAGCGCTCGTCCATTTCGCGCTGGCGATGGGCGGGTTCGCGATCGGCACCACCGAATTCGCGACGATGAGCCTCGTGCCCTATTTCGCGCACGGCCTCGGGATCGACGAGCCGACCGCGGGGCATGTGATCAGCGCCTATGCGCTCGGCGTGGTGGTCGGCGCGCCGTTGCTGGCGGTGCTCGGTGCCAGGCTGCCCCGGCGGACCCTGCTCATCCTGCTGATGGCGGCGTTCGGCATCTTCAACGGGCTGAGCGCGCTCGCGCCGACCTATGGCTGGATGCTGGTCTTCCGCTTCCTCTCGGGCCTGCCGCACGGCGCCTATTTCGGAGTCGCCGCGCTGGTCGCCGCGTCGCTGGTCCCCGACAACAAGCGCTCGCAGGCGGTCGGGCGGGTGCTGCTCGGGCTGACCATCGCCACGGTGATCGGCGTGCCGCTGGCCAATTGGATGGGGCAGGCGATCGGCTGGCGCTGGGGGTTCGCGGTGGTGGCGGTGCTCGCCTTGCTGACCATGGCGCTGGTCTACTGGCTCGCGCCGCAGGACCGGCCGGCGCACGACGCCAGTCCCCTGCGCGAACTCGGCGCGCTGGCCAACGGACAGGTGTGGCTGACGCTCGGGATCAGCGCGATCGGCTTTGGCGGGCTGTTCTGTGTCTACACCTATGTCGCCTCGACCCTGCTCGAAGTGACGCGCGTTCCGGCGAGCATGATCCCCGTCGCACTCGCGGTGTTCGGTGCGGGCATGACCGCGGGCAACATCATCGTCCCCAAATTCGCCGATCGCGCGCTGATGCCCAGCGCGGCGGCTTTGCTGCTGTTCAGCGCCGCTGCCCTCGCACTCTATCCGCTCGCCACGGCGCATTTCTGGTCGATCTGTCTCGCCATCTTCGCGATCGGCTTCGCCGGCGCGCTCGGGGCGATCCTGCAGACCCGGCTGATGGACGTCGCCGGCGACGCGCAGATGCTCGCGGCCGCGCTCAACCATTCGGCGTTCAACACCGCCAATGCGCTCGGGCCCTGGCTCGGCGGGATGGCGATCGCGGCGGGCTGGGGCTGGTCCTCGACCGGCATTGTCGGCGCGGGGCTGGCGCTGGGCGGATTCGCGGTCTGGTGCGTCGCGATGCTGGTCGAGCGCCGCGCCGTCAGCGCGCCCGGCGTTCTGCGATCCGCCTGACCGGCGGCGCGAAGCGCAGCACCAGATAGCCCGCCACCGCCGACAGCAGCGATCCGCCGAGGACTCCGACCTTCACGGCATCGCCCAGGGCCGGATCGCCGGCGAACGCCAGCCCGCCGATGAACAGGCTCATCGTGAAGCCGATCCCGGCAAGTAGCGACACGCCATAGATTTGCGGCCAGCTCGACCAGCCCGGCTTGGCTGCGAACCCGGTGCGATGCGCCGCGACGATCGCGGCGAAGATGCCGATCTGCTTGCCGAGGAACAGCCCGAGCGCGATGCCGAGCGGCAGCGGATCGAGCAGCACCTTTGGCGTCATGCCGCCAAGCGATACCCCGGCATTGGCGAAGCCGAACAGCGGCACGACCAGGAACGCCGACCAGGGATGCAGCGCATGTTCCAGCCGGTGGAGCGGCGACTCGCTTTCCCGCGGCGCGATCGGAATGGTCATCGCGGCGAGCACGCCCGCGACGGTCGCGTGCACGCCCGAGCGAAACACGAAGAACCACAGGAACGCCGCGAGCAGCAGATAGGGAGACAGCCGCCGCACCCCCCACCGATTGAGCCCGAACATCGCCAGCACGACGCAGGCTGCAAGCGCCAGAGCGACCAGATCGAGCTTGGCGGTGTAGAACAGGGCGATGATCACCACCGCCCCGAGATCGTCGACGATCGCCACGGTGGTCAGGAACAGCTTGAGCGACGTCGGCGCGCGCTTGCCGAGGATCGCGAGCACCCCGATCGCGAAGGCGATATCGGTCGCCGCCGGAATCGCCCAGCCGCGGACCAGTTGCGGCTGCCCGCCCGCCACCAGCAGATAAAGCAATGCCGGCACCGCCATCCCCGCCGCCGCGGCGACCACCGGCAGTCGTCGCCGGTCCCAGCTCGCCAGCCGCCCGGCGACGAACTCGCGCTTGATCTCCAGCCCGACGAGCAGGAAGAACAGCGCCATCGCGGCGTCGTTGATCCACAGATGCACGGTCATCGGCCCGTATTTCGGGCTGAGCACCGGGCCGGTCTCCAGATGCAGCGCGTCGAAATACGCCACCGACCAGCCGGGCAAATTGGCGACGAACATCGCGCATGCTGCAGCGGCTATCAGAACGATCCCGCCCGCGGCCTCGCTGCGCAGGAAGTCGCGCGTCGCGGAGATGATTTTCCGCCCCCGTTCGTGCCGAGCTTGTCGAAGCACTGTTCTTCCCTTTTCCCCCGCGAATGAAGGCAGGACGGCGCTTCGACAAGCTCAGCGCGAGCGGGTTAGTTTGCCGTGGCGAGCGCCTCGGCGATCAACTTGCGCGAGTTCGCGATGCCGTAGAGCGCGATGAAGCTGCCCATCCGCGGCCCCTGCTCCGAGCCGAGCAGTGTCTCGTAGAGCGCCTTGAACCAGTCGCGGAGGTTCTCGAACCCGCCGGTCTTGCCGATCTCGTAGACGATGTTCTGGATGTCCTCGGCCGACGCGTCGGCGGGCAGCGCCGCGAGTTCGGCATCGAGCCGCCGGAGCGCCTCGATCTCCACGCCTTGCGGCGCGCGCTTCTTGAGCGTCGGCGTGACGAAATCGCGCGCATAAGCGAGCGCATAGCCGATCAGATGGTCGAGCGCGGGATAGCTTTCGGGCGTGGCATCGGGAACGTAATTGGCGAGATAGCCCCAGACCTGTTCCTTGCTCGCCTCGCCCATCACGCCGACCAGGTTGAGCAGCAACCCGAATGTCACCGGCAGCGTCTCGGCCGGCGGCGGGCCGTTATGGATATGGTGGACCGGGTTGCCGAGCTGCTGCGCCGCTTCCTGGGTCGGATAATTGGCGCGAAACTGCCAATAATCGTCCACCGCGCGCGGGATCAGTCCGAGGTGCAGCGCCTTCGCCTTTTTCGGCTCGCGATAGATGTAGAATGCGAGGCTTTCGTCCGGGCCATAGGTCAGCCACTGCTCGATCGACAGCCCGTTGCCCTTGGACTTGGAGATCTTCTCGCCCTTGGCATCGAGGAACAGCTCGTAGATCAGCCCCTCGGGCTTCCGTCCCCCCAGGATTTGCGCGATCTTGCCGCCGAGCACGCCTGAATCGATCAGGTCCTTGCCATACATCTCGTAGTCGACGCCGAGCGCCGCCCAGCGCATGCCCCAATCGGGCTTCCATTGCAGCTTGGCCTGCCCGCCGAGGATCGATTGCTCGATGGTCTCGCCTTCGTCGACGAAGCGAATGGTCCCGGCTTCGGCGTCGATCACCTCGACCGGCACCTGCAGCACCACGCCGCTCTTCGGGCTCACCGGCAGCACCGGCGAATAGGTCGCCTGCCGCTCGGCGCGCAGCGTCGGCAGCATCACCGCCATGATCGCGTCGTAGTTGCGCAGCACGTCGCGCAGCGTCGCGTCGAAGCGGCCCGAGGCGTAATAATCGGTAGAGGAGGCGAATTCATAATCGAAGCCGAAGCGGTCGAGGAATTCGCGAAGCATCGCATTGTTGTGCGCGGCGAAGCTCGCATGCGTGCCGAACGGATCGGGGATGCGGCTGAGCGGCTTGCCGAGATGCGATGCGAGCATCTCCTTGTTGGGAACATTGTCGGGCACCTTGCGCAGCCCGTCCATGTCGTCGCTGAACGCGATCAGCCGGGTCGGCAGGCCGGTCATCTCCTCATAGGCACGGCGAACCATCGTCGTGCGGAGCACTTCCTGGAACGTGCCGATATGCGGCAGGCCCGAGGGTCCGTACCCGGTCTCGAACAGCATCGGCGCGCCGTCGGGCTTGCCGTCGGGATAGCGCTTGAGCAGCTTCCGCGCCTCTTCATAGGGCCAGGCCTTGGAGTCGAGCGCGGCGGCGCGCAGTTCGGGTGCGATCTCGGTCATGATCCGGCGCGTCTAGCGAAGAGCGGCGCAGGGAGCCAGCACCGAGCTATGTTCAACCGATTGGTTGACTAATGCTTCCGCGTCGGTAATTAAACCACATGGTTGAACAACGACTCGACATTACCTTCCACGCGCTCGCGGACCCGACCCGGCGCGGCATGCTGGCCAACCTCGCGCGCGGCGAGCGATCGATCGGCGAACTGGCCGAGCCGTTCGCAATGAGCTTCGCCGGCGCGGCCAAGCACGTGAAGGTGCTCGAAGGCGCCGGTCTCGTCGCGCGGCGCAAGGTCGGGCGCAGCCAGCTCTGCCGTCTCAATGCCGGGCCACTAGCCGAAGCCGATGCGTGGCTCCGCCAATGGGAGCGCTTCTGGACGTTGCGGCTCGACCGGCTCGAGGCGCTGATCGCCGAAGACCAGAACGGAGGCCCCGAATGACCAAGGCAACGCCCTTCCTGATGTTCCAGCACGGCAAGGCGCAGGCGGCGCTCGACTTCTACGCCGAAACCGTCCCCGACAGCCGGATCGTCTCGGTCGAGCTTTTCGGTGCCGACGGACCCGGCCCCGAGGGCACCATCCTGCGCGCTTATGCCGAGATCGCCGGCCGGCCGGTGATGGTGCACGACAGCTTCATCACCCACGGCTTCGACTTCACGCCGTCCTGGTCGTTCTTCCTCGATTGCACCGACGAAGCCGAGGCGGACCGGCTGTTCGGGGCCTTGAGCGACGGCGGGCAGGTGCTGATGCCGCTCGACAATTATGGCTGGAGCCGCCGCTTCGGCTGGGTGTCCGACAGGTTCGGCGTCGCGTGGCAGATCAACCTGCCATGAGCGCGCCGGTCACCCTCACCGTGCGGCACGAATATGCCGCGCCGGCCGCGCGCGTGTTCCGGGCCTGGCTCGACCCGGTCGAGGCCGCACGCTTCCTGTTCGCCACGCCCGGGGGCGAGATGGTCCGCGCCGAGATCGACGCGCGCGTCGACGGATGTTTCCTCTTCGTAGACCGCCGCCCCGACGGCGATGCCGAGCATCACGGCCGCTATGTCGCGATCGAGCCGCCGCACCGCCTGGTCTTCCTGTTCCGCGGCCCCGGCACCGAGGACGGCGAATGGTCCACCGTGACGATCGCCCTCGCCGACACGCCGAGCGGCTGCACGCTCACCCTGACGCACGAAATCCCGCCCAAATGGGCCGATTACGCCGCGCCCGTGCGCGACGGCTGGACAATGATCCTCGCGAGCCTCGCGCGCATCCTGGAGAAATGAAATGACCGACACGATCACGGCGCAGACGCTGCGCTTCGAGCGCGAGCTCGCTGCCCCGGTCGAGACCGTCTGGCAGTATCTCGTCGATCCCGAATTGCGCGCGCGCTGGTTCATGGGCGGGCCCACCGATCTGCGCGAGGGCGGCGAGATCGGCATGACGATGCGCCACGGCAACCTTGCCGACGACGCCGATCCGATGCCAGAGCGCTATGCCCCTTATGACGGCAAGGCGTGGGCGGAGACGATCACCCGGCTCGAGCCGGCGCGGCTGATCGCCTTTACCTGGTCGGGCGGCGATGCCGGCGAAGTGACGATCGCGCTCGAGCCGATCGGCGCGACGCGCACCCGGCTGACGCTCACCCATGCCGGGCTGCGCGGCCCGGACGACGCGCGCAATTTCGGCGGCGGCTGGGGTGCCCATCTCGCGGTGCTGGAGAAGCGGCTCGAGGGCAAGCACATCGCCAGCTTCTGGGCGATCCACGCCCAGGCCGAAGCGGCGGCCGCCCGCGCGCTCGGGCTGGTCTAGGGAATCTCGAACAGCCCGGCGGCGCCCATCCCGCCGGCGGTGCACATCGAGACGACGACGTAGCGCACGCCGCGCTTGCGACCCTCGATCAGCGCATGGCCGACCAGCCGCGATCCGGTCATCCCGAACGGATGGCCGATCGCGATGGCGCCGCCGTTGACGTTGAGCTTGTCGGGATCGATGTCGAGCTGGTCGCGGCAATAGAGGCATTGGCTGGCGAACGCCTCGTTGATCTCCCACAGACCGATATCGGCGATGCTGAGCCCGGCGCGGGCGAGCAATTTGGGCACGGCGAACACCGGGCCGATCCCCATCTCGTCGGGCTCGCAGCCGGCGACCTGGAAGCCGCGATAGAGGCCGAGGATCTCCTTGCCCTCGGCTTCGGCGGTGGCGCGATCCATCAGGATCTGCGCGGCGGCGCCGTCCGAGAGCTGGCTGGCGTTGCCGGCGGTGATGTTATGCCCCTCCTGGACGAAGGCGCCGTCCTTCCAGACGGTCTTGAGCCCGGCCAGCGCCTCGACAGTGGTGCCCGGGCGGATGCCTTCGTCCTGCGTCACCGTCACGGTCTCGCTGCCGGTGCGATTGCCCTCCTTGTCGAATAGCGCCTTCTCGACGGTGATCGGGACGATCTCCTCGGCGAAGGCGCCGTTTGCGAGCCCGGCGGCGGCGCGCTGCTGGCTGGTCGCGGCGAATGCATCCTGGGCGGCGCGAGAAATGCCGTAGCGCTCGGCGACGATCTCGGCGGTCTCGATCATCGGGATATAGGCCGCCGGCTCGCGCACAGTGACCGACTGGTTCACCATGCGCGGCGCGTTCCGCATCGTCAGGCCGATCGATTCCATGCCGCCGGCCAGCGCGACGTCGATCTCGTCGGTCATGATCGAGCGCGCCGCGAGCGCGATCGCGGTGAGGCCCGAGCCGCATTTGCGGTCGAGGCTGAACGCCGGGACGCTGTGCGGGATGCCCGCGGCGAACAATGCGAGCCGCGCCATGTTGCCGCCCTGCGTGCCCCATTGATTGCCCATGCCGTAGAACACGTCGTCGATCCGGGCGGGATCGATCCCGGCGCGCTCGACCGCGGCGTTCATCACATGCGCGGCGAGCACCGGCGCCTCGGTATCGTTGAAATAGCCGCGCCCGGCCTTGCCCACGCCGGTGCGCGCGGTCGAAACGATGGCAGCCTCTCGCATCTCGGGACTCGCTTTTCGAGTTTCGGGTATGGAGGCCGGTCTAGCAGTCGCGCTCGGGATTGCAATGTTCAGTCGGTGAAGGTCGGCGCGCGCTTCTGCAGGTTGGCCATCACTGCCTCGATCTGGTTGGGCGTTCGCAGCAGCGCGGCCTGCTCGGCGCTTTCGGCGCGCAGGATGCCGCCTGCATCCGCCTCGAGCCCGGCGAGCCGCTTGGCGGCGCGGATCGCGTCGGGATTGCGCCCGGCGATCGCCCGGGCCAGCGCCAGCGCATCGGCACGCGGGTCGGCAGCGATACGAGTCACGAAGCCCAGGGCCAGTGCCTCCTCGGCGTCGAACTCGCGCGCGGTGTAGGTTAGCTCGCGCAATAGGTCGTCGCGGACGCACCCTCGCCACAAGGCGAAGCCGGCCATGTCGGGGACGATCCCCCATTTCATCTCCATCACCGACAACCGCGAACCGGGCGCGGCGATCCGCACGTCGGCGCCGCTGGCGATCTGCAAACCCCCGCCGAACGCGACGCCGTGGATCGCGGCGATCACCGGGACCGCCAGGGTCCGCCAGCCCCAGGCGACCTGCTGGAAATCGTTGGCGAGCCCGTGGGTCCGTGTCGCGAGGTCGACGCCGGATCCGGCGCTGGCCATGCTCGCCATGTCGAGCCCCGCACAGAAGCCGCGGCCCTCGCCCGACAGCACTACCGCACGCAGCCCGGGCGTTTCCGCCAGCTGCGCGATCGCGTCGATCAGCGCGGCGAACATCGCCGGATCGAGCGCGTTGAGCTTGTCCGGCCGCGCCAGCCGGACGTCGGCGACATGCTCGTTAATCGTGATGGCGACGCGCTGCTCGGTCATTTCGGCTCCTCTTTGCGGCCACGCTACGCCAAAGCCGCTCGGCGGTCAGCCCGGGTCGACGAGCCGATAGCCGCGGCCCTTGTCGGTCACCAGCATCGGCGCGGCGAAACCGCGATCGAGCCTGGCGCGGAGCCGCGAGACGTGGACCTCGACGACATTGGTGCCCGGATCGAAGCGCAGGCCCCAGACCGCGGCGAGCAGCTCCGCGCGCCCGACGCAACGCCCGGCCGCGCGCGCGAGATGAAGCAGCAAGGCATATTCGCGCGGCAGCAGCGGCACCGCCCGGCCGTCGCGCGCGACCCGGCGTTCGAGCGTGTCGATCCGCAGGCCGCCGATCGCCAAAGCCGGATTGTGGCAGCGCAGCCGTGCGGCGAGCCGCGCCGCGATCTCGCCGGCGCAGGCGGGCAGCGTCACGGCATCGTCGGCGCCTGCATCGAGCGCGCCGGCGACGCTGGCGCCGCTGTCGTTCGCGAGCGCGAGCATCAATGCGCCGCGCCAGCCCTGCGCGCGCACCTGCGCCACGCATGCCGCGGGATCACGCCCGTCGAGCCCGACGATCGCCGCCTGCGCGCCGCTGCTCGCGAGCGCCGCCGCGGCGACGGAGACGATCGCCAGTCCGCGCGCGTCGGCGGCCTCCCGCAATTGGGGGATGTGGAGCGCGCAGGCGACGAGTCCGGCCACGGCGCCAGCCTAGCGTGCATTTCCTCCGGACCGGATCAAAACCTCTCCGTTACGGAGCAACTCGCTGCCCGTCCCGCCGCGCCAGTCGCAGCCGGGCATGCCCGGCGACATAGCCGCTCGTCGCGCACGCCGCCGTTTCGAGCAGTGCGGTGGCCTCGCCCGGCAGCGCCGAGACCAGCGCATCGAGCGCGGTCACCCGCATGCGCTCGCAGGGGTGCCGCCGGACGAAGGCCTCGGCGAGATCGCGGCCATTGGCGAGGTGCACCGCAACGGCGAGCAATGCCTCGGCGCCGGTGCAGGTCAGCCCCTCGGCAATCACGCCGCGGCTTATGTCGAAGCGATATTGTTCGAGCCAGGGCTGGGCCGGATCGGCGCCGAGGATGTTGAGCGAGACCGAAAAGGCGTCGGGGGGCAGCTGGACATGGATGTCGCGGCGCGTCCGGTAGAGCATCAGCCTGCCCGGCTCGAGCCGCGCGCGCTCGATGAAGCGCAGCCGCGCGTCCTCCCCGGGCACCCCGGCCAGCGCCGCCACGTCATATTCGTAATAGTCGCTCCAATAGCCGGGTCCGAGATAGCCCCAGGTCAGGAAGGGGAAATTGTGATCGTGCGGCAGGTCGTAGTAAAACGCGCCGGGACCGCTGGCGCGCACCACGGGGTCGGCGACGGCGGGCCAGAAATTGGCGCGCAGCACCGTGCGGCCATTGGGCGGACGGAGCAGGAAGACCTGGGCGCCATAGCCATTGACGCGATGCTGGTCCTCGCAGCGGCCCTTGAGCTCGCCGATCGCGAGATCGGCGAGGAAAGCGGGATTGCGCCCGAGCCGCGCGAGCCAGGGGCCGAGCGCGGCGAAGCTGTCTTCGTCGCGCACGTCGAAATCGGCGGCGTCGAGGGCGTCGACCAGATCGTCGAGCCCGATCGGCGAACCGTCACCCGGATCGATCAGGCGGGGCATTGCGCCGCGCGCAGCCGGGCATGGATCGCGGGCAGCATCTGCGCCGCGGCCGAACGGACTTCGGCGCTGGGATCCGCCGCAGCCATCTCGGCGAGCCGCGGCGCGGCGCGCGCGGCGTCGAGCGCCAGCCATTCGCGCATCGCCGCCCAGCGCAGGTGGAACGCGGATTCGCGGGTCGCGGCGTCGAAGCAGGCCGCAGCGTCGGCCCTGCCGGCGACGCGCAGGAAACGGAGCAGCATCGCGGTGCGCGATGGGCGGTCGTCGGCATCGGCGACGCGAACCAGCGTGCCGGTGGCGATGTCATATTCGCGCATCAGCGGCGTCGCACCGGCGCGGATCGTCGCGACCAGCGTAACCACATCCTCCGCCGCGTCGCAGATCATCCGCGCCTCGGTCCGGCCATCGGTGCGATACAGCGTCCCGTCCTCCAGCGCACGCGTGCCGCTGCTTCGGCAAAAGGCGGCACCGTCTTCGGCGGGCACGGCCCAGCTTTGCAGCTGCGCACCGCCCGCCTTCACGACGCGGGTCACGGCGCGCCTGCCGGTGAATACGATCGTCCGCGGCGGTGCGGATCCCGCAACGAAGCCGGCGACGCTCGCCGCGATCGACACCGCAGGACAGTCGAACAACACGATCCCGACCCGCCGCCCGTCGCGGTGGAACTTGATCGCCGGCTCGAACCACGGATCCTGGGTGAGCGCATCGACCAAGGGCGTCAGCAATCCCGCGGCCCAGTCGTCATCGGCGAGCAGCCGCTCGGCGCGGTCCGCTATACGCTCGGGACAGTCGGCGCACTCGGCGAAGGCGTCGCCGGTCGCCCGATACAGCGCGCGCTCGCGCCACTGTCGCATCGTCGCGGCGGATCGCGCGCGGGCCGTCGCGATGGCTCCGCGATCCGCCTCGGACATTGCCGCCATGGCTCAGCCGCCGGGCGCGAGTTCGTAGATCAGCACCGCGATGCCGACGAGCAGCTCGAACAGGTCGTCGATGCTGGTCTCTTCCACGCGCACCGCGCCGTGGATCGCCACGCGCGTATCGAGCTCGACGATTTCCGAAGGATCGATCTGTACCAGTCGCATCGGCACGCCTCCTGCAATGTTCGCGGCCAGCGTGACGCGGCGCACCGCCCGAGGCACGTTACAACGCTGTAATGTGACGGTTTGCGCGGCTCCGCGCGGCGCGCTAGGGCGAGCCATGACCGACAGCGAGACGCCCGCGGCGCGCGCCTTCGATCCCAAGAAGCTGTTCGGCGGTCGCTTCGGCGGCCATGGCGGGCGGCTCGGGATCGTCTATCACGATCACGGCGACGACTGGGCCGAGCTCGCTTTGCCCTATCATACCGATCTGATCGGCGACGAGGCCTCCGGGGTCATCGCCTCGGGTCCGATCCTCGCCTTGATGGACATGGCGACCAGCGTCGGTGTGTGGCTCAAGCTCGATGCGTTCAAGGGCCATGCCACGCTCGACCTGCGCATCGACTATCTGCGCCCCGCGCGGCCGGGCCACACCGTGATCGGCCGCGGCGAATGCTATCGCATCACCCGCTCGATCGCGTTCGTCCGCGGCCAGGCGCATGACGGCGACCCGAACGATCCGCTCGCGCACGTCGCGGGGACGTTCATGGCAGTGGAGGGCTATTGGTGATTCCCTATGCCCAATTGCTCGGGCTCGAGGTCGAGCCGGGCGAGACCGCGCCCGTCTATGTCATGCCCTTCGCGATCGACGTGGTCGGGCGGCCGAGCTTCCTCCATGGCGGCGCGATCGGCGGGCTGCTCGAAATGGCGGCGGTCGGCGCGCTCAAGCAGGCGCTCGCCGGCGAGGGCGCGGTACGGATCAAGCCGATCAACTTGACGGTCGATTACATGCGCGGCGGCCGCGACAAGCCGACCCGCGCGCGCGGCACGGTTACCCGGCTCGGCACGCGCGTCGCCAATGTCGAGGCGGTGGCGTGGCAGGACGAACCCGACCGGCCGATCGCCGCGGCGCGGATGAACTATCTGATCGTCCGGTAACCCGGGACCGTCTCGCTCAACCGGCGGGCGTCAACCGCAGCAGACGCCCCTGCGAGCCATCGGCGCCGTCCTCGAGCAGCCAGATCGCGCCATCGGGGCCCTGCTCGACCTCGCGGATGCGCGCGCCCATCGGCCATTGGTCGCCCTTCTTCGCGTTGGTCCCGTCGACATCGACGCGCACCAGCGCCTGGCTCGAAAGCCCGCCGATGAAGATGTCGCCAGCCCATTCAGGGAACAGCTTGCCCGAATAGACCATCAGCCCGCCCGGGCTGATCACCGGGTTCCACCACACTTTCGGCGCCTCGAATCCGTCGCCGGGGGCGTGATCGGGGATGTCGCGGCCGTCATAATGGCTGCCGTTCGAAACCTTTGGATAGCCATAGTTGCGGCCCGGCAGGACCAGATTGACTTCGTCGCCGCCCTTGGGGCCCATCTCCTGCTCCCAGAGATTGCCCTTCGCGTCGAACGCGATGCCGAGCAGGTTGCGGTGGCCGTAGGACCAGACCGCCGGGTGGAAGCCCTGTGCCGCAAGCGGATTGCCTGGCGCTGGCTTGCCGTCGAGGGTGAGCCGCAGCACCTTGCCCAGCGTCGCCTTGGGATCCTGGGCCGGATCGAATTTCTGGCGCTCGCCATTGGTGAAGAACAGGTATTTGCCGTCGGGCGAGAAGGCGATGCGGCCTGAATAATGGCCGTTGCCCTCGACGAACGGCGTCGCGCGGAACAGCTCGGTGACGCCGGTCAGCGCCGGATGGCCGGCACCGGTGCCGAGCACGCCGCGGACGAGGACCACGCCCTTGCCGCCTTCGCCGGCGGCCGAATAGCTCAGATAGACCTGGCGGTTCTTCGCGAAGCCCGGCGCGAGCACGACGTCCATCAAGCCGCCCTGCCCGCCCGAGTCGACCGGGAAGCTGGCGACCGGGTGCTTCGTCTTGCCGTCGGCCGAGACCAGCATCAGCGTGCCGGCCTTTTCGGTGACCAGCATCTGCCCGTCGGGAAGGAAGGTCATCGCCCAGGGTGCGTCGAAATCGGCGACCGGCGTGATCTTGAACGGAGCGCTCGCCGCGGCACTGTCCTGCGCCTCGGCGACCGATGGCGAATTGCATGCGGCAAGCAGCGCCGCGGCCGGCAGGAACATCCAATTGCGCATCGTCTCGACCCTTTTTGCGAACGGCTGGTGCAACGCGCATCCGGCAAATGCGCTCCGCTGTCGAGCGGGGACGGCGCTCATTGCACTTCCGTATCGATTTATTGCGTGTTTTCCCGATATTGCGCAATTTTATTCCGTCGCGCATGCTTGCGGCGGGACAAGAGGCTTGGGGGCAAGCTCATGGTTTGGCAGTATCTGCGCGGCGCCGCGCTGGCGGTCGCGTGCGTGCACAGCGTTTCCGTGTCGGCGATGGCCGAACCCGCGCCGATCGACGCCGCGCGCTATTTCGCGCCCGCGGCGATCGAGGATCCCGCGCTGTCGCCCGATGGTCAGCGAGTCGCGGCGCGCGCGCTCGTCGACGGCCGGCCGCGGCTGGCGATCTTCGATGTCGCGGGCGCATCCTCCGCCCCCCGCCCCGTCGCATTGCCCGAGGAAGATCGGCTCGAATGGCATGGCTGGCTGGGCCCGCACCGGCTGCTGGTCAGCCTGCTGCACCAGGGCCCCGCCCCGAGCGCGCGCTTCGTCATCGTCGATCTCGATAGCGACACGCTGCGCCAGCTCGGCGCCGCGCGGCCGGTCGAGGCCGGCGACGAGGTCCTCCACATCGCCGCCGATCGCGGCTTCCTGCTGCTCAAATCGACGGTTCCCGGCAAGCCCACGCCCGGCGTGTACCGAGTCGATCTCGCCAGCGGTGCCGTCACGCTAGCGGTCGCCCCGCAGGAGCATGTCTGGGACTGGTATGCCGATTCGGCGGGCGTGGTCCGCGCGGGTCTCGCCACCCAGGGCAAGCGCTCCTGGCTGCTTTATCGCAAGAGCGAGCACGATTCGTTCAATCGCGCCGGCCGCGGCGCCGGCGCCACCGATTCGGGCGCCGATCGCTTCGTGCCGATCCGCGGCACCGATCGCGGCTACGCGCTTGCCCAGACCCCGGAGGGTCGCACCGGGCTCTACGCTTATGATTTCGGCCAGGGCCGCCTCGGCGCGCTGGTCTATGCCGACTCGCAGGCCGATCTAGAAGGGTTCCAGACCGCGCCCGACGGCCGGCTGCTCGGCGTCGACACTTCGGGCGATCGTCCCGTCACGCACTGGCTCGATCCCGCGCTGGCGCAGCGCCAGGCGCGGATCGATGCGGCGCTGCCGGGCCGGGTCAACCGGGTGCTGTCGACCAGCGCCGGCAGCGCGCTCGTGTTCAGCGAATCGGCATCGGATCCGGGCGCTTTCTATGTCTATGCCGATGGCGGGGTGCGGCTCGTCGGCGCGATCAGCCCGGGGCGGATGGGCGTGGCGGGCGCCGAGATGAAGCCGGTGCGCTATCGCGCCCGCGACCGGCTGGAGATCGGCGGCTATCTCACTTTGCCCGCCGGCCGCGATGCCAAAGACCTGCCGCTGATCGTCATGCCGCACGGCGGGCCGTTCGCGCGCGACGATTGGGGCTATGACCCCTGGGTCCAGTATCTCGCCGATCGCGGCTATGCCGTGCTCCAGCCCAATTATCGCGGCTCGACCGGTCTCGGCCGCGACTTCGTCGCCAAAGGCGACGGCGAATGGGGCCGCGGGATGCAGGACGATGTCGACGACGGAGTCGACTGGCTCGCCGCCCAGGGCGTGGTCGATTCGCGCCGGGTGTGCATCATGGGCGCGTCCTATGGCGGCTATGCCGCGATGTGGGCGGCGGCGCAGGCCTCGCCGCGCTATCGCTGCGCGATCAGCTTCGCCGGCATCTCGGACGTCGCCGCGCAACTTGCCTACGACCACAAGACCTTCGACGAGCGCGACTATCGCGCCTGGAAGCATCGCATCCAGGGCAATGCGCCCTCGCTCGACGCGCTCTCGCCGATCAAGCGTGTTTCCGGGCTGACCATGCCGATCCTCATCGCGCACGGCACTGCCGACGACACCGTACCGGGCGACCAGTCGGTCCGCCTCCACCAGGCGCTGACCCGGCTCGGCCGCGCGCACGATTATGTCGCCTATCCCGGCCAGGGGCATACGCTGGAAGGCCCGCGCGACAACGCCGATTTCCTCGCCCGGGTCGGCACGTTCCTCGCGACGCACAACCCCGCCTAGCGACCCCTTGCCTGCGGGGCAGGTAGCGCGTATATCGCACGTGCTTTCTCGACATCGTTACACATGCCGAGGTCGGGGCCCGCAGGGCTCCGGCGCTGAAGCTGCTTACCTGATTGCCGGAGACACGATGGCGGATATC
>Ga0065165_1001864_pt1 | contig 20463 bp, 20 predicted proteins | sample AraplaMF_Cvi_mMF_FD_63813 | JGI IMG/M metagenome (GOLD analysis project Ga0065165, IMG submission 63813) | Arabidopsis root microbial communities from the University of North Carolina, USA - plate scrape MF_Cvi_mMF (version 2) (version 3) | ecosystem: Host-associated > Plants > Roots >... | reverse complement strand
CTTCGCCGCGATGCTGATGGCCGGCCTCGACGGCATCAAGAACAAGATCGATCCGGGTCCGGCGATGGACAAGGACCTCTACGACCTGCCGAAGGAAGAGCTGAAGCAGATCCCGACCGTCTGCGGTAGCTTGCGCGAGGCGCTGGAAAACCTCGACAAGGACCGCGGCTTCCTCAAGGCCGGCGGCGTATTCGACGACGACTTCATCGACGCTTACATCGAGCTGAAGATGACCGAAGTCGCCCGCTTCGAGATGACCCCGCATCCGGTCGAGTTCGAGATGTACTATTCGGGCTAGGCCGCCCGTATAGTCTGCGACCAGCAAAAGGCGCTTCCGACGGAAGCGCCTTTTCGTTTGAGGCGTAGCCATCAACTTTCGTTCTGCATCTGACTCCACTTCGTTCTCGAAGAACGAATCGGAATCGCGAAAATCGACGCGCACCAATTCTTGCTGATTGGTTTATTCCGTCAGCTCTGCGGCTTCGGCCTTGCGACTCGCATGCCGTCCGCCCCGATCGCACCGAACGTGCTCGCGATGATCTCGCTGGTCGGCTGCATGCCGCCGAGCGACCAGTGCGAGGGCTCCTGCTCCTCGATCCTGACCCAGACGTTGCGTCGGAAGTCCGGGCTTCCCTGCCCTTCGACCTCGACCATGAGGTCGGTGACGCGTTCGAGCAGCGTCTTCTTCTGCGCGGCGTCCAGAATGCCGCGGACGGTGGAAATGGTGATGTAAGGCATGTCTCTCTCCAATCATGTCGTGTGACGACGGAGCGAGATTGGACCTGACCTCACCCGGAAGGCAGTGGCGGATAAGCCAGAGATCGGGCAATTTCCGCCACGCATCGCCCTGACTGATCGGATAGGCTCGCGGCAGCCCGGAGGTCCCATGAAGCTCGCAATACTGGCGCTGGAAGGCTGCATGCATTCGGCGATCGCCGGAATCGCCGACATCCTGTCGCTCGCCAATCACGTGATGCAGCAGAGCGGCGCCAAACCCCGCTTTAGCTGGCAGACGCTGTCGCTCGACGGCCGGGCCGTGCGCGCCGGCGGCGGCCAGATGGTCGCGGTCGACGGCGCCATCGGCACGCGCGCGAGCTTCGATGCGATCCTCGTCCCCGGCAACCTCGTCGATCACGTCACGGCCGCGCGGCTGCAACCGCAATATGCCCGCGCCGGCGCCTGGCTGCGGCAACAGCACGCGCGCGGCCGGCTGATCGGCGCATTTTGCAGCGGCGTGTTCCTGCTTGCAGGCGCAGGCCTGCTCGACCACCGCCGCGCCACCATCACCTGGTGGCTGCAAGGCGAACTGCGGCAGCGCCATCCCGCCATCGACCTCGCCGCCGACGCCGTCATCACCGTGTCGGACCGCATCGTCTGCGCGGCCGGGCCGATGTCGTGGGTGGACCTCCTGCTCAGGCTGATCGAGATGATCGAGGGCAAGGAGACCGCAAAACTCTGCGCGGACTATGTCGTGATCGACACCGCGCAGCGCACCCAGTCGATCTTCATGCCGGTCGGATACCTGCTCTCGCAGGACCCGCTGCTCACCAAGGCCGACCTGCTGGTTCGCCGCAGCGGCGAGAGCCCGATGACGGTCAGGCGCCTTGCGAGCGCGCTCGGCCTCAGCGAGCGCACGCTGAACCGGAAATTCCAGGAGCTCACGCACGAGCCGCCGCAGGCTTTCATCACGCGCCGCCGCGTCGAGCATGCGCGCACGCTGCTGGAGACGACGACGCAACCGGTCAAGATCATCGCGCGCGCAGCCGGGTATGACGACGAGAGCAGCTTCCGCAAGGCGTTCCGCAAGCTGACCCTGATGTCGCCGCAGGCCTATCGCGCGCGGCGGATGGAGCGGGCGGCGTAGAGAGCCCGAGCCCCGCTCTCACCGCCTCACGTGTCGGGACAACAAGGCGCCGTCCCACCGTCATTGCGAGCGCAGCGAAGCAATCCAGACTGCCGCCGCGGAGAGATTCTGCGCAAACCGGCGGCCTACGCCGCGGCCCTCTGCTTCGCCACCATCGCCTCGCCGAACGCCTCGAACAGTTTCCGGTTCACCGGATTGCGCTGCGGATCGTACTCGGCGTGCCATTGCACGCCGAGCGCGAAGGTCGGGGCTTCCGCGATGCGGATCGCCTCGATGGTGCCGTCCTCGGCGACGCCTTCGATCAGCACGCGCTTGCCGGGCTCCAAAATACCTTGGCCATGCAGCGAATTGACCCTGATCTTCTCGCAGCCGAGCAATCTTGCGAACGCGCCGCCGGGCGTGAGGTCGACGTCGTGTCGATCGGCGAACACCACGGTCGGATCGGGATGGATCTCGCCGTTCTCGAGCCGGGGCATGCGGTGGTTCATGCGGCCGGGGATTTCGCGGATCTCGGGGTGCAGCGAGCCGCCGAAGGCGACGTTCATCTCCTGGAGGCCGCGGCAGATGCCGAACAGCGGGATGCCGCGGGAGACGCAGGCCACCGACAGCGCCAGCGCCACCTCGTCGCGATGGATGTCGTAGGGTTCGTGCTTCTCGCAGGGGTCGACGTTGAAGCGGGTCGGATGGACGTTGGCGCGGGCCCCCGTGAGGACGATGCCGTCGACGGTATCGAGCAGCGCCGCGATGTCGGTGATGTCAGGCGAGCCCGCGAACATCACCGGCAGGCCGCCGGAGACCTCGGCCACGGCGCGCAGATTGCGCTCGCCGACCATCTGCACCTGAAATCGATTTTCGACGCGATGGGCATTCCCGATCACGCCGACGACCGGCTTTCTCATCTCCCGTTCCGACCTCGCCGCTAAGAAGATTCTCCAAACATGCCCCTCTGATGGAACAAATTCAACAGAAGGGATTGCGGGACGGCAATGCTATTTTCGCGCAAATCCCCGGCTGGACGGCGGCCAAGCCCCATAAGGGCTCGTCGGAGGCACCCGTTGGCCCCGCCGGGCGTTGGCTTTGGGGCAGCCCGGCAAGGCTTGATCCCCGACGGAAATTCGCGAAAGAGTGCGCTGTGCAGCCCGAGAAGGATCCGATGTGAGCATTCCCAGAGATGAACGGTCCCGAAGCAGCGCCGATCTGGCCTGGGCCATCTCGGTCGGCGGCATCGCTGTCGTGCTGTTCACGGCGCTGCTCGCCTTCACCTGGTATTTTGCCGCCACCCTGTTCCTGATCTTCGCCGGCATGCTGCTCGGCGTCGCCCTCAACGCGCTGACGAACGCGCTCGGCCGCCGCGTACACCTGCCGCACACGCTGCGGCTCGCAATCGTCTGCGCCGCGCTTGCCGTGCTGCTCGCGGGCGTCGCTTATCTCGGCGGCGCGACCATCGCCGAACAGGCCTCGCTGCTGAGCAAGACCATCAAGTCGCAGATCAGCAACGTCCGCTCCTTCCTCGATAGCCACGGCATCGACACCAGCTTTTTCGATCTTGGCAATGCCGCGCCGGCCGCCACCCCGGACGCCGCGACGACGCCCGCCCCTCCCCCGGCCGCGCATGGCGGATTATCGGGCGGAGCCGGCGCCCTCGCCTCCAGCGGCGGGGCGATCGTGAGCCAGACTTTCAAGCTGCTGTTCGGCGCCATCAGCGCCGTCGGCAACATCTTCATCGTGCTGTTCCTGGGGCTGGCCTTCGCCGCCCAGCCGAGCGTCTATCACGACGGCCTGCTGTTCCTGGCACCCGCGAAGCATCGCACCCGCGCCGCCCTTGTCATCGACCGCATCGGCGAGACGCTGGAGCGCTGGCTGATCGCGCAGATCGTGGTGATGATCGCGGTCGGCGCCGTGACCTGGATCGGGCTTGCCATCATCGGCATTCCCGGCTCGTTCATCCTGGGAATTCAGGCGGGCCTGCTCGCCTTCATCCCGACCGTCGGCGCCATCATCGCCGGCGTCGTCGTGGTGCTGGCGAGCCTTGCCTCGGGCTGGATCCCCGCGCTGTCGGCCTTCATCCTCTTCATGGGCGTCCACGCCATGGAGAGCTACGTGCTCACGCCGCTCCTCCAGCGGCAGGCGCTCGACATCCCGCCAGCCACGCTGTTCGCGTTCCAGATCCTGCTCGGCGTCGTGTTCGGAATCTGGGGCCTCGCGCTGGCGCTGCCCCTCGTCGCCATCGTCAAGGTCATGATCGACCATTTCAAGACATATGAGGCGCCGCCGCTCGCGGAGGCGGCCTAGCGCATGATCCGGAAAAGTGTGAAGCGGTTTTCCGAAAAGATCATGCGCCAGCAATAACCCTCAGGTCGTCAGCACGGTCTCGGTGTGCTCGACTTCCGGAGGCGCAGCAAAATACTGGCCGACCAGACCGCGCCATTCGGTGAAGTTCTCGGAGCCGCGGAAATCGACCGTGTGGTTCTCCAGCGTCGTCCACTTCACCATCAGCCGGTAGCGCTGTGGCTTTTCGATCGACTTGTGAAGCTCGAAGCCTTGAAAGCCCTTGGCGCGGCCGAAGGCGGCCTTGGCCTTGGCGACGGCGGCTTCAAAGTCCTTCTCGCTGCCCGGCTTGACGTCGATTTGCGCGATCTCGGTGATCATCGGTTTCCACCCTTTGTTGTTCGATGGGCGTGTCTACCGCAGCTGCGGGCAAAGAAAAAGGCGCCGAAACGGCGCCCTGCCAAGTCCAAAACGAGGTCCTAAAACGCGGATCCTCTCAGGCGAACAGCAGCACGGTGCCTGCGACGATCAGCGCACAACCGATGAACAGCGCGACCGGCCAATAGCTGCGGCCCTGCGTGTAGCGCCCCTGGGCGCGGCGCTCGGCGATCAGCGCCGTCTCGTACTCGTCCGCGGTCGAGAACAGACAGGCGAAGCCGCCGCGTGCCGAGGCCGCTTGGGCTTCGAGCGACATCAGGGCGGCCTGCGGGGTCTGTCGACGGATCGATTCCATGACCGCAATGGTAGGAACCGAATGGTAAACAGAGGATTACCGCAAGGCCGTCGCCGGCTGTGGCTTGGATTGTCCGTTGGGCACACCGACCCGCGCCGCGCTCTGGCGGCGCCAGTTCTCCAGCGACAGCGGCAGTTCCTCCGCAGCCTCGACGCGGTTACGGCCGCCGCGCTTGGCCTGGTAGAGCGCCGTGTCGGCCGAAGCCAACAGCACCTCGAGCTCGGTGCCCGCCGGACCACCGGCGACGCCGATGCTGACGGTGGTGTCGACCGGGCCGTCATCGACCACGACGCCGGAGGTCTCGAACGCCTCGCGTACGCGCTCGGCGACCAGCACGCCCTCCTCCAGCGAGCACGGCAGGAGCGCAGCGAACTCCTCGCCGCCGATGCGGCCCGACATGTCGGTCATACGCAGATTGCTGACGACGACGGTCGAGAACAGCTTCAGCATCTCGTCGCCGGCGGGATGGCCGAAGCGGTCGTTGATCGACTTGAAATGGTCGATGTCGAAGATCATCACGGTCACGGGACGTCCGGCCTTGGCCTCGCGCTCGATCACGCGGCTACAGGCTTCCGAGAAGCCGCGGCGGTTGAGCATGCCGGTCAGGGGGTCGGTGGATGCGGCGGTCCGGTGCGCGGTGACCGTGCGCTCGGACACCAGCATGAAGATCACGAACACGGTGCCGACGGCATAGAGCACCAGCTCGACCGCGAACACCGTGACCCAGATGCTCGAGGAGAAAGCGGCATCGTGCGGACGCAGGAAGCTGCCGAGCAGGATCGGCAGCATCAAGACGCAGCCGTGCATCACCGGCACCACGAAGGCCGGCCAGCGCCGTTGCAGGCTCTTGCGCCGCTCGACCCAGAGCTCGCCCGCGGTCAGCGCCGCATAGACCGAGACGATGCCGGCGCCGACGATCATGCGCAGCATGGACGCAGCGGGATCGAGCAGCGTGGCGGCCGCGACCCAGGCGAGCGCGCCGACCAGCAGACCCGGCCAGTTCGGCTTGCGGCCGTGAAAGACGCGCGCCGCATTCCACACCATGCCGCAGGCGACGAAGCCGACGGCATTTAACGCCAGATAGAGATGCGGCCCCAGCCTGTCGCCGGCCGCAGTCCACAGCGCAACGGACGCGGCACCGAGCAGATACGCGGTGCCCCACCATTTCAGCGCAGGACTGTTCTCCTGCCTGCCGAAGAACACCATCATGGCGCCGAGCAGTGCGGCAACCATGGTGGCAACCAAATAGAGCGTGATGCTATCGAGCGACATCATGTCGGCCCCCTCAAAAACATAGCAGTTACGCGATCGGCACATCCGATTTGCGCGCCCTTCCAGATGCGACGCTAGGACCGCCGAGTTCCATTCAGGTTTTCACGCAAGACCAAACTTTCGGGAAAGACGTCATCAATTTGCGTACAAACGAACAGCAAAAAGGGCGCTGAAATCAGCGCCCTTTTGCATCTCATTGAAGCCGCTTTCGCGGCGAATCCGACCGAAGCGATTAACGCTTCGAGAACTGGAAGGACCGGCGGGCCTTGGCCTTGCCGTACTTCTTGCGCTCGACGACGCGGGAGTCGCGGGTGAGGAAGCCGCCCTTCTTGAGCACCGTGCGCAGCTCGGGCTCGAAATAGGTGAGCGCCTTGGAGATGCCGTGACGGACAGCGCCGGCCTGGCCGGACAGACCGCCGCCGGCAACCGTGCAGATCACGTCATACTGGCCGGAACGCGCGGCGACGGAGAACGGCTGCTCGATCATCATGCGGAGCACGGGACGGGCGAAATAGACCTCGACCTCGCGCGAGTTGACCGTGACCTTGCCGGCGCCCGGCTTGATCCAGACACGGGCGACCGCGTCCTTGCGCTTGCCGGTGGCGTAGGCGCGGTTGAACTTGTCGACCTTCTTCTCGTGCTTGGGCGCGTCGGGCGCCGTTGCCGTCTTGAGCTGCGAGAGCTGGTCGAGCGACTGGATGGATTCGGCCATGTTATGCGGCCCTCGTGTTCTTGCGGTTCAACTTGGCGATGTCGATCTTCTCGGGCGTCTGGGCCTCGTGCGGATGATCGGCGCCGCCGTAGACGCGGAGGTTGCCCATCTGGACGCGACCGAGCGGACCACGCGGGATCATGCGCTCGACGGCCTTCTCGAGCACGCGCTCGGGATGCTTGCCCTCGAGGATCTGGCGCGCGGTGCGCTCCTTGACGTGGCCGACGTAGCCGGTGTGCTTGTAATAGGTCTTCTGCTCGCGCTTGCGGCCGGTGAGGACCGCATGCTGCGCGTTGATGATGATGACGTTGTCGCCGCAATCAACGTGGGGGGTGTAGGTCGGGAGATGCTTGCCGCGCAGGCGCATGGCAACGATGGTGGCGAGGCGGCCGACGACCAGACCCTTGGCGTCGATCAGCACCCACTTCTTCGTCACCTCAGCCGGCTTTGCCGAAAAGGTTTTCATATCGGAGTTTCCGTGGACGGGAGATATCGGCGCGAACACCGCACCGGACTGGGCCGGTTTCTAGAGAAGCGACGCGCAACGGTCAATGCCCGGCGATGGAATTTATAACAGCGATATCAATGATTTAAAAATATGGTGCGATAGTACCTGCAAAAACCTCAAACATTTGGAATGGAATAGGTGGATGTGACATGGGCGATGGGATCGGGCGAGGTCCCCGACAACAGGTTCACCTCGCCGACCGCCAGGCGCTTGCCGAGCTTGAGCAACCGGGCCTCCGCCAGCACGTCCTGTCCGGGCTGGCCCTTGCGCAGGAAATTGATGTTGAGATTGGTGGTGACCGCGAGCCCCACCGGCCCGATCGCGGACAGCAGCACCACGTACATCGCGAAATCGGCCAGTGCCATCAGGGTCGGGCCGGACACGGTTCCGCCCGGCCGGAGCATCCTTTCGCTGAAGCGCTGGCGCAAGAGGCAGGTCTGGCCGTCCGCGCTCTCGATCGTGATGTCGTCGCCGCCGAAGGCCTGGGGAAACTCGTCACGGAGAAACTGCTCGACCTCCGCCACGCTCATTTTCGCTGACGTCATGCTTCGCCTCACCCTCGCTTCACGTTCCCTGTTACATTAAGTTATCTGCGTCATCCAAACGCAATAATCCAATCGGAAACGCCTCGATGTCCGCCCTGGCCGCCCGCGCCCCCACCCCGCAACCGCCAATTCTGCTGCGCGAAATGCTCGGCGCCATCGCGGTCCTGACGCTGAACCGCCCGGCCGCGCGCAACAGCCTGTCGGCGGCGATGATCGCCACCCTGCATGCGGAGCTCAATGCCATCAGGGACGACAAGGCCGTGCGCGGCGTCGTGATCGCGGCCAACGGCCCCGCCTTCTCCGCCGGCCACGACATGAAGGAGCTGACCGCGCACCGTGCCGACCCGGATCGTGGCCGCGCCTTCTTCGCCGAGATGATGAATGCCTGTAGCGCGATGATGCAGGCCATTGTGCATCTGCCGAAACCCGTGATTGCGTCGGTGCAGGGCATCGCGACCGCGGCCGGCTGCCAACTCGTCGCGAGTTGCGATCTCGCGATCGCATCGCAGGACGCGAAGTTCGCGACGCCCGGCGTCGATATCGGCCTGTTCTGCTCGACGCCAATGGTGGCGCTGTCGCGCAACGTGCCGCGCAAGCAGGCGATGGAGATGCTGCTGACGGGCGAGCCCGTCACGGCCGACCGCGCCCGCGAGATCGGCCTCGTCAATCGCGTAGTGCCCGCCGGCTCCGAACTCGGCGCCGCGATCGAGCTCGCGCAACAGGTCGCGCTCAAATCGGCCTACACCGTCAAGCTCGGCAAGGAGGCCTTCTATCGCCAGGCCGAGATGAGCCTTGCCGACGCCTATCGCTATGCCGCAGAGGTGATGACCGAGAACATGATGGCGCGCGATGCCGAGGAAGGCATCGGCGCTTTCATCGAGAAGCGTACGCCGACATGGCGGGATGAATAGAATTCGTCATTGCGAGCGAAGCGAAGCAATCCAGAAATCCCACCGCGGACGCAGTCTGGATTGCTTCGTCGCTGCGCTCCTCGCAATGGCCAGGAAAAAGAACGACAGATGAACCACGACGCCTATCCCGACAATTACATCCGCGGCATCCTCAACAGCGTGAAGTCGATCGCGATGGTCGGTGCCTCGCCGGTCAATGTGCGGCCGAGCTATTTTGCATTCAAATATCTGGCGCAGCGCGGCTACGACATGATCCCGGTCAATCCCGGCCATGTCGGCAAGGAGCTGCTCGGAAAGCCATTCGTGGCCTCGCTGGCCGACATCGACCGTCCCATCGACATGATCGATATCTTTCGCAACTCCAGCCACATCATGCCGGTGGTCGAGGAAGCGCTCACGCTCGATCCGCTGCCGAAGGTGATTTGGATGCAGTTAGGTGCGCGTGACGACGCGGCGGCTTTGAAAGCGGAATCGGTCGGCATCAAGGTCGTGATGAACCGCTGCCCCAAGATCGAATATGGCCGTTTGTCGTCCGAGATCTCCTGGATGGGCGTGAATTCGCGCACCCTCAGTTCCAAGCGGCCGCCGGCGCCGACCCAAGGCATGCGGCTATCCCTCAATCGGATGAGTGTCGGCGGTGGCGACACCGCGGCCTCTGATCGCGCTGCGAAAAACAAGACCGAGCAGAACTGACGCAATCGCGAAGCATTCATTTCGCGAGCGCGGCAATGCGTAGCAGGATCATTTCCAAATCGAACTGATGTGGCGCGGCGGCTTGACGGCAGCCACGGCGCCGATCAGCATGCCGCGCGATTTCAGGCCACAAGACACAGGACGCCCAAATGAGCGATCGCCTTCCGGGATTTTCGACCCTCGCCGTGCATGCCGGTGCACAGCCCGATCCCACCACCGGTGCGCGCGCTACACCGATTTATCAAACGACCTCGTTCGTCTTCAACGACGCCGACCACGCCGCCTCGCTGTTCGGCCTCCAGGCGTTCGGCAACATCTATACCCGCATCGGCAATCCCACCAACGCGGTGCTGGAAGAGCGCGTTGCGGCGCTCGAAGGCGGCACGGCTGCGCTGGCCGTGGCCTCGGGTCACGCCGCGCAGGTCGTGGTGCTCCAGCAATTGCTCCAGCCCGGCGACGAGTTCATCGCCGCGCGAAAACTCTACGGCGGCTCGATCAACCAGTTCACGCACGCGTTCAAGAGCTTTGGCTGGAACGTGGTGTGGGCCGATCCCGATGACATCGCAAGCTTCGAGCGCGCGGTCACCCCGCGCACCAAGGCAATCTTCATCGAGTCCATCGCCAATCCGGCCGGTAGCATCACCGATATCGAGGCGATCTCGACGGTGGCGAGCAAGGCGGGCGTGCCGCTGATCGTCGACAACACGCTGGCCTCGCCCTATCTGATCCGCCCGATCGACCATGGCGCCGATATCGTCGTGCACTCGCTGACGAAATTTCTCGGTGGCCACGGCAATTCGCTCGGCGGCATCATCGTCGATGCCGGCACGTTCGACTGGTCCACGGGCGGCAAATATCCGATGCTGTCGGAGCCGCGGCCCGAATATCACGGCATCCGCCTGCAAGAGACGTTTGGCAATTTCGCCTTCGCGATCGCCTGCCGTGTGCTTGGCCTGCGGGACCTCGGGCCGGCGCTGTCGCCGTTCAACGCCTTCATGATCCTCACCGGCATCGAGACGCTGCCGCTGCGCATGCAGAGGCACTGCGACAATGCCAAGGCGGTCGCCGAATTCCTCGCCGGACATCCGGCGGTGGCCTCGGTGAGCTATGCGGGCTTGGCAACCGACAAGTACAACCAGCTCGCGCGCAAATACGCACCGAAGGGTGCGGGCGCCGTGTTCACGTTCAGCCTGAAGGGCGGCTACGACGCCGGCGTCAATCTGGTGTCGAAGTTGCAGCTGTTCTCGCATCTGGCCAATGTCGGCGACACCCGCTCGCTGGTGATCCACCCGGCCTCGACCACGCACAGCCAGCTCGACGACGCCGCCAAGGTGAAGTCAGGCGCCGGCCCCGACGTGGTGCGGCTCTCGATCGGCATCGAGGACAAGGAAGATCTGATCGCGGATCTGGAGCAGGCGCTGGGGGCGTGATCGCCCCCGTCATTCCGGGACGGTCCGAAGGACCAGACCTCAGGTGCGCCATTGCGCACCGGGGAATTTCGAGATTCCGGGTTGACCGCCCCGGAATGACAGGCCCGGTTAACAGTCATTAACCATATCTGCCGCATACATCGTCGCTGGATCGCCCCTTTGATTCGGAGCCGACGATGCTGCGCTGGATGGTGCCTGCCCTTGCGGCGATGCTGACGGTCACGACCGCAATTGCCGCCGACTTGCCGGCCACGCCGAAGCGGCGGGCCGCCGCGCCGCCGCAGGAGCCGCCGAAGGTTTATGTCGAGACCGATCCGGATGCGCTGATCTCGCCGGCCTATGGCATCGGCAGCTACATCCGCAATCTGCCGGGCACGCCGCTGCTGCCCGGCTCGCACACCCTGCCGGGCTATTATGGGCGTCCGTGGGACTACGATTATCAGGGCTCGTATTACGGCGGCAAACAGGTCGACTATTTCTGGCGCCTGCCCTACTCGTGCGGCATCTACGGCTATTGCTAGCCGGCCTGACCGACTGGAACCGCGCGCGGCTGCACCTCGGCAGGCTGCCGTGACGCAAGCCGCTCCGCCTGCATCACCGCAAGCGTGAGCACCACGATCGCAACGGCCTGGTGCGAAAGCGCGAGATCAATCCGCACCTGGTTGAGCAGCGTCAGAATGCCGAGCACAGCCTGCATACTCACCGCCGCGAACAGCCAGACCGCGCCACTTGCCGCACGACCAGCGCGTGAGCGCACCGCATCGATCGCATGCAACGCGGCCAGCACGAACAGCGCATAGGCGGTCATGCGGTGCTCGAACTGCACCGTCAGCACATTGTCGAACATGTTGCGCCACCAGGGCGTCTCGAACCACAGCCGGTCCGCAGAGGGAATGAACGTGCCGTCAATCTGCGGCCAGGTGTTGTAGGCACGCCCCGCGCGCAGGCCCGCGACCAGCGCGCCGAAATAGATCTGCACGAAGGTCACGACCAGCAGCAGCACGCTGGTGAAGCGCAGCCGCGCCGGGCTAGCGATCAGCGGCTGCTCCCTGAGCCGCCGCACGGTCCAGACGATGCCGGCGAAGATCAAGAGCGCGAGCACCAGATGCGTCGCCAAGCGATATTGCGAGACCTCGACACGTTCGGTGAGACCCGAGGCCACCATCCACCAGCCGACCGCGCCCTGGAGCCCGCCGAGCGCGAACAGCAGCCACAGCCGCCGCTTCAGTTCACTGGACAGGCCGCCGCGCCACAGGAAGAACAGGAACGGCAGGAGATAAGCGACGCCGATGACGCGGCCGAGCAGCCGGTGGCTCCACTCCCACCAGAAAATCTCCTTGAACTCGGACAGGCTCATGCCCGCGTTGAGCTCGCGATATTGCGGGATCTTCTTGTAGGCCTCGAACGCATCCGTCCACGCCGCGTCCGTCAGCGGCGGAACGCTGCCGGTGACCGGCTTCCATTCGACGATCGAGAGGCCGGATTCGGTCAGCCGCGTCGCGCCGCCGACCAGCACCATCAGCGCGATCAGCGCGGCCACGGAGATCAGCCACCAGCGCACGGCGCGATGCGGGTTGATTGGGGCGGAAATGGTCGTCATTTCAGGGGCAAAACCAGGACTTGAAGGCTTGAACCGGACTGCGTGCCCCTTATAGTCCCCCGCTTCCGCAGCGCAAGTTACGCGAAAGCCGCAAGCCCCCGTCATGACGATCCGCACCCGCAAGTTCCTCGGCGCCATCCTGCTCCTGGTGCTGGCCACCGTCTGGGCCCTGCTCGGCATGGCGGCGGCGCAGATGCCGTGGATCGCCGAGTCCGGCTGGCGGCAGGCGATCTATTACGTGGTGGTCGGCATGGGCTGGGTGCTTCCAGCGATGCCGATCGTGAGCTGGATGCAGCGGCCCGATCGCGTCAAGTCTGGCTCGTAGCGCCGCTGGTCGGTTTCACCGGCGCAAAGGCTGTCCCCGAGACCAGCACCCGCAGCACGCGGAGCGAGCGCACGCGGCCGTCCCAGGAAATCCGCGGCAGCGCGCGCAGATTGGTCCGCCCCTCCGCGTCCACGATGCCCGGGATGGTCGACACCGCACTGGCAAAGCCGGCCTCCTCTGCCATCACGACGTGGTTGCGCCGAAACGACGAGCGATCACCGAACGGAAAGGCCAGATGCCTGATCTCGCGGCGGAACGCCGATTCTGCCACCGCCTTGCCCATCGTCATCTCGCGCAGCGCGGCGGTGTCCTTCATGTTGGCGAGAACGGGATAGTTGACGGTCGCACTGCCGATGGTGACGAGCGGATCGGCCGCGAGCCTCGCCAGATCCTCCCAATCCATCGATGCCGTGCGGGAGAGCGCAGCGAGATCAATCCGGTAGCGCGTGCAGAGATCGGCGACGGCGGCCGACAGATCCGACGGCGGCAGCGAGCGCAGCCAGCCTTCGAGATGCGAGAACAGCGCCTGCTTCTCGGCATTGCCCGTGACGGTGAAGCGCTGCTCCTTCTCGCCCATCATCAGGCTGACGCGGCTCTCGCGCGCGATCACCTGCTCCAGGCCGAGCCACCAGGCATCGCCGACGCCATCGGGAAACGCGGTCGGCACGTAGATCGTGAAGGGCACGGCGTGGCGGGCCAGCACCGGATAGGCGAACTGGATGAGATCCTTCGGCGCGCCGTCGAAGGTGAGTGCAGCGAAGCGCCGCGTCTCCGGCAGCGTCACCGCGCGCCGGCAGACCTCGTCCATGCCGATGATGTCGTAGTTCCAGCGCTTCAGCGCGCCAATGGCACGGTCGAGGAATTGCGGCGTGATCTCGTGCTCGCGCAGCGGCTGGAACGCCCCGCGCCGCCGCGGTCGCACATGCGCGAAGCGCAGGATGGCGCCGGCCCCGCGACCGCGCAGCGCCGCCCGGCCGGTGAACCAGGTCAGCTCAAGGCGCAGCCGTTCCAGCCACCTGTCCTCGAATGCCAATATGCCACCTTCGCGCTCGCCGGCGGTCCCTTCCCTCTCCTATAGTCATTACCCTTTGTTGACATTTCTTTGCAAAGGTCGGCCACAGGCCGAAATACGTATTTTTCGTTTTCTCGACAGGTTTCGTGAATGACCATGGCTGCGGCGATGCCAAGCCGGACGGCAGAATCGCCCGCGCGGTCTAACGCGAGCCGTATCGCGCATGTCGATATTATCAGGGACCCCAACGAGGCCGAGGCGGTCTGGCGCGCGTTCGAGCAGCCCGGCCACCTCTTCACCCCCTACCAGCGCTTCGACCTGCTCGGCCCGTGGCAACGACTTGTCGGCGGCTGCGATGGCGCACGCCCCTTCATCGTGATTGCTCGCGATGCCGAAGGCCGGCCGCTGCTACTGCTGCCGCTCTCGCTGCGCCAAAGCCATGGCGTCCGCACGGCCTGCTTCATGGGCGGCAAGCACACGACCTTCAACATGGGCCTGTGGAACGCTGCGTTCGCCGCACAGGCCGGCGCCGCCGATCTCGACGCACTGCTTGCGCTGCTGCGCGACCATGTCGACGTGCTCTCGCTGACGCAGCAGCCGCTGCGCTGGCACGATCAGCAGAACCCGTTCTCCGCTCTCCCGCGCCAGAGCGCCATCAATGGCTGCCCGCTGCTGGTGATGGAGCCCGGTGGCCCGCCGGCATCGCGGATCAGCAACTCCTTCCGCCGCCGCCTCAAGAGCAAGGAAAAGAAGCTGCAGGCGCTTGCCGGCTACCGCTATCACCTTGCCACGACCGACGCCGACATCACCCGCCTGCTCGACTGGTTCTTCCGCGTCAAGCCGGTGCGGATGGCCGAGCAGAAGCTGCCGAACGTCTTCGCCGAGCCCGGCGTCGAAGCCTTCGTCCGCAGTGCCTGCCTGTCGCCGCGCGGCGAGGGCCGCATCATCGACATCCACGCCCTCGAATGCGACGAGGAAGTCATCGCGATCTTCGCCGGCGTCGCCGACGGCCAGCGCTTCTCGATGATGTTCAACACCTACACGATGTCCGAGCACGCCCGCTACAGCCCCGGCCTGATCCTGATGCGCTACATCATCGACCGCTGCGCCGAGCGCGGCTACCGCTCGCTCGACCTCGGCATCGGCTCGGACGAGTACAAGCGGATGTTCTGCAAGGACGACGAGGATATTTTTGACAGCTTCGTCCCGCTGACCTCGCGCGGAAAACTCGCGGCGATGGCGATGTCATCGCTCAGCCACGGCAAGCGCCTCGTGAAGCAGAACCAGATGCTGTTCGATCTGGCCCAGAGGCTGCGGCGAGCGTTCGGGTAAGAAGCCGAGAACCTTCGCGTCTCTCCATTTGCGAGTTGCCTCTTACCCTCCCCTGGAGGGTCCCCTCCAGGGGAGGGTAAGAGCAGCTCCGATGTCAGTCAGCTGAACGATAGATGGACGGTGAGCGCCCTCGCCTACGCGGCGACCACGCGCGGCGCTTCCACGGCGTCCGGGCCTTGCACCGGCTTGCTCAGCATCGTCACCTCGCTGAATCCGACGGCGCCGAGCTGCTCGGACATCAGCTTGCGCGCATCCGGCGTCATCGCGGCATCCGGCACCACGACGGCGCGGGCATGTGCCGTCAGCAGTTCCGCCGGCAGGTCGGAGGCGCTGCCGGCATCGAGCAGCACGTGATCGTAGGCGCGGAGCAGCGCATCGATCGCGAGCGTCACCCGCGGCGACTGCAGCAGGCTGCGATCAAAGCCGGGACGGCCGGCCATGACCAGGTGCAACCGCGACAGCTTGTCCCTTGTAATGACCTGCGCGAACGAGGCCTGCCCCTGCATCAGCTCGGCAAGGCCGGGCGCCGAGGCATCGACGGACACGGCGGCAATGGTCGGCGAAGACGCGGCGAGATCGACCACGACGACCCGCGCATCGCGCGCCAGGTGCCGGGCCAGCGTCAGCGTCGACAGCGTGATGGCCTCGCTCGAGGCGGTGCCGAGCACAGTGATCTTCCTGGCCGCCGCGCCCGCGGCGCGCAGCCTGTCGGCGAGGTGCCCGATCTCGGCGAACTCGGTGACGTCCGCGTCGGCCGTCATCTCCGGCTGAAGCGGCGTGGGCTCATCCATCACCGGTTCGACGAACGGCTCGGCCGGTGGCTCATGCTTGACCGCCGCCTGGGTTTGCGCCGGCGCCGGAGTGAACACCGCCACCGCGCGCGGCGCGGTCTGACGCAACAGCTCGCCGGTGACGACGACGCCGGACGAAAGCAGCAGCGTCGCGATCGTCGCGATCAGCACGATCGGCAGCTTCTTCGGATAGGCCGGCGTGTTCGAGACGATGGCGCGCGAGATGATGCGGCCTTCCGCCGGCGCGGTGTCGATGCTTTCGCGGGTGCTGGCCTCGCGGTACTTGCCGAGATACGTCTCCAGCAGATCGCGCTGCGCCTTGGCCTCACGCTCGAGCGCGCGGAGCTGGACATCCTGGCCGTTGGTCGAGGTCGCCTGCTTCTTGAGCTGCTCGAGGCTCGCCGTGAGGCCGTCGACCCGGCCGCTGGCAATGCGCGCATCGCTTTCGAGCGAACGGGAGATCTTGGCCGCCTCGTCGCGGATCTGATTGTCGAGGTCGCCGAGCTGGGCCTTCAGCTCCTTGATCCGCGGGTGGTTGCCGAGCAGCGTGGACGATTGCTCGGCGAGCTGCGCACGCAGCGTCACCCTCTGCTCGGACAGTCGCCGCATCAGCTCGGAATTCACCACTTCGGATGCCTCGATCGGCTTGCCGCTCTGGAGCATCTCCTTGATCAGCCGCGCCTTGGATTCCGCATCCGCTTTCATCGAGCGCGCGTTGTTGAGCTGGGTGTTGACCTCGCCCATCTGCTGATTTGACAGCGTGGTGTTGTTGGTGCCGACGAACAGGCTCGACTTGGAACGGAAATCCTCGACCTTGGCCTCGGCGTCCGAGACCTTCTTGCGCAGGTTCTCGATCTCGCCCGAGAGCCACTGGCTGGCATTGCGCGCCTGGTCCTGGCGGGCATTCTGCTGGAGCACGAGATAACCGTCGGCGATCGAATTGGCGACGCGCGCGGCGAGATCGGGATCGGCGGACTGGAATTCGACCACAATCACGCGCGACTTGTCGACGGCGTAGGCCTGGAGGCGCTCGTAATAGGCATCAAGCACGCGCTCTTCCGGCGTCATCGAGAACGGGTCGCGGCCGATGCCGACCATCGCAGCCAGCGACTTCAGCGGCGAAACGCCTTGCAGCACCGGATCGAATTCGGGGCGTTCGGCGAGCTTGTTCTTCTTGATGATCTCGCGCGCGAGATCGCGCGACAGCACGAGCTGCACCTGGCTGGTGACGGCCTCGGCATCGAGCGCCTGCCGCTCTTCGGTGCTGCGGTCGCTGCTGGGACGCAGGAACACGTTCTCGCGGCCGTCGATCAGGATGCGCGACTCCGATTTGTAGCGCGGCGTGATGAGATTGACGATGGCGATGGAGCCGACGAGCGCGAGCACCGTCGGCACGATGATCCAGCCGCGCTTGCGGGCGAGCGCGCCACCGAGCGCATGGAGATCGATATCGCCGGACTCGACGGGTGCCTGCTTCACCGCCACGGGCGCAGGCCGCACGTCAACCTTGGGGGCTGCTTCGGCCACCTTGGCTTCAGCTTTGGGCTTCGAAACAGCCCGCTCGACCACAGCCTTGTCCTTGCCGGCACGCCAGAACGCTAAACGCATCGAACACTCCCGCAGGGCAATGCTGCGACTCTACCTCAACCGGGGCGATTACACTCCATTAAGGTTGCCGCTGGGTTAATCGCCGCGGCCTGCGAATGGAGCCCGCGCGCCCGTCACCGTTTGTTAACCACGAAGGCTCTTAATCCATCTCGATATTTCGAGATTTGTTCGGCATTCGCCGTCGAGCGCCGGTTTTGATCATGCCCCCCTCTCCCGACCAGCCGCTTCGCATCCTGCACGCCGTGCGCGCTCCGGTCGGCGGCATCATCCGCCACATCCTCGATCTCGCCAACGGCCAGGTCGATCGCGGCCATCACGTCGGGATCCTCGCCGACAGCCTCACCGGCGGCGAGCGGGCCGACAACGCGTTGGCCGAACTGGCACCACGCTTGACGCTCGGCGTGCATCGCCTCGCGATCCGCCGCGAGCCGTCACCTGATGATTTTCTGGTGTGGCTGCGGATGCGGCGGCTGATCGCAAAACTCCAGCCCGACGTCATGCACGGCCACGGCGCCAAGGCCGGCGCCTTTGTCCGGATGCGGCGCCGCTCGGACGATACCATCCGCATCTACACCCCGCATGGCGGCTCGCTGCATTATCCGCTGAACACGCTCAAGGGCGAGTTTTACGCGCGGCTCGAGCGGACCTTGATGAACGCGACAGACCTGTTCCTGTTCGAGAGCGCGTTTGCCCGCGACACCTATCAGCGCATCGTCGGCACGCCCAAGGGCGTGGTGCATTGCGTCTTCAACGGCGTGACGCCGGAGGAATTCGAGCCCGTCACCATCGCCGAGGATGCGACTGATCTCGCCTATGTCGGCGAGTTCAGGCACATCAAGGGCGCCGATCTGCTGGTCGATGCGGTGGCGCGCCTGCATGCGGGCGGCAAGAAGGTCACGCTGACGCTCGGCGGCGACGGCGAGGAGACGGCGGCGCTGAAGGCGCAGGTCGGGAAGCTCGGGCTTACCAGTGCCATCCGCTTCATCGGTCACGTCAAGGCACGCTACGGCTTCTCCAAGGGACGGCTGCTGGTCGTGCCCTCGCGCGGCGATTCCATGCCCTATGTCGTGATCGAGGCCGGAGCCGCCGGCATTCCCATGATCGCGGCCCGCGTCGGCGGCATCCCCGAGATCTTCGGGCCGGAAAGTCCGGCGCTGTTCGCGGCCAGCAATGCCGAGGCCATGGCGGAGGCCATCGCCGCCGCGCTCGACGATCCCCGAGGCACCGCGCAGCGCGCCTCCTCGTTGCGGGAGCGGATCTCCGCGCATTTCTCGCAAGCCGCAATGGTCGACGGCGTGCTCGCGGGATATCGCGACGCATTTATCAATCACTAACCATTCTTAAGACCCGCTTTAGAGAATCTTCCGATTTGTTCGGTAATCCATGTGCCAGGGGATACTCACCCGGGGTGCAAGGCCGTGGCCCACGGGCATTTTGGAATGGACGTGGACGCCCGTGGAACCGCTCAACGCACGCTCGATGCTCGATGCCGCGACCAGCGCCGCGGCGAAGCCCGCTGACCAGCCTTTCGTGGAACGCCGCCGCCGCCTGACGCCGGCTGCGCTCGAGGTCGTCAACCAGAAGGTCGCCCGCGCCTATTCGCCGATCGTCATCACCGGCTTCGTGCGCGTGATCGACTTCGTGCTGCTGACCCTCGTCGGCGTCGCGCTCTATGTCGGCTACGTCATGCCGCTTTCCGATTTCAGCTGGTCTTATCCGGCCCAGATCGTCGCCGTCGCGATCGCCGCCGTGGTCTGCTTCCAGGCCGCCGACATCTATCAGGTGCAATTGTTCCGCGGCCAGCTGCGGCAGATGACGCGGATGATCTCGTCCTGGTCGTTCGTCTTCCTGATGTTCACCGGCATTTCCTTCTTCGCCAAGTTCGGCACCGAGGTGTCGCGGCTGTGGCTTGCTGCCTTCTACTTCCTCGGCCTCGCCGCACTGATCTCCGAACGCCTGGTGCTGCGCTCGCTGGTGCGCGGCTGGGCGCGCCAGGGCCGGCTCGACCGCCGCACCATCATCGTCGGCTCCGACAGCAACGGCGAGCAGCTGGTCGAGGCGTTGAAGGCGCAGGAGGATTCCGACATCCACGTGCTCGGCGTGTTCGACGACCGCAACGACAGCCGCGCGCTCGACACCTGCGCCGGCGCGCGCAAGCTCGGCAAGGTCGACGACATCCTCGAATTCGCCCGCCGCACCCGCGTCGATCTGGTGCTGTTCGCGCTGCCGATCTCGGCGGAAACGCGCATCCTGGAAATGCTGAAGAAGCTCTGGGTGCTGCCGGTCGATATCCGCCTCTCCGCCCATACCAACAAGCTGCGCTTCCGTCCCCGCTCCTATTCCTATCTCGGCGAGGTGCCGACCCTCGACGTGTTCGAGGCGCCGATCACCGACTGGGACCTGGTGATGAAATGGATGTTCGACCGCATCGTCGGCAGCATCGCGCTGCTCGCAGCGCTGCCGGTGATGGGACTGGTCGCGCTGGCGGTGAAGCTCGACAGCCCCGGCCCCGTGCTGTTCCGCCAGAAGCGCTTCGGCTTCAACAATGAGCGCATCGACGTCTACAAATTCCGTTCGATGCATCACCATCAGGCCGATCCGACGGCATCGAAGGTCGTGACCAAGAACGATCCGCGCGTCACCCGCGTCGGCCGCTTCATCCGCAAGACCAGCCTCGACGAGCTGCCGCAGCTCTTCAACGTGGTGTTTTCAGGCAATCTCTCGCTGGTCGGCCCGCGTCCGCATGCGGTGCAGGGCAAGCTCCAGAGCCGCCTGTTCGACGAAGCCGTCGACGGCTATTTCGCCCGCCACCGCGTCAAGCCCGGCATCACCGGCTGGGCCCAGATCAACGGCTGGCGC
>Ga0065165_1001863_pt1 | contig 20484 bp, 19 predicted proteins | sample AraplaMF_Cvi_mMF_FD_63813 | JGI IMG/M metagenome (GOLD analysis project Ga0065165, IMG submission 63813) | Arabidopsis root microbial communities from the University of North Carolina, USA - plate scrape MF_Cvi_mMF (version 2) (version 3) | ecosystem: Host-associated > Plants > Roots >... | reverse complement strand
GTAGGTGCGTGTGATATCGCTGGCGTAGCCCGAGGCGCTGGCGCCGGCATCGATCAGAAAGGAACGGCTCTCGGCCGGAGCGCGGCGGTCGAACTTCGTGTAATGCAGCACGGCGCCGTGTTCGTTGAGCCCGACGATGCTCGCGTAGGGCAACTCGGCGTCGATCTGCCCCACGGCCGTGAGGTAGGCGAGGTGGATGCCCAGTTCGCTCTCGCCCTGGCGGAACGCGCGTTCGGCGGCGCGATGCCCGCGCGTGCCGCGGCGGCTGGCCTCACGCATCAGTTCCAACTCGTAGGGCGTCTTGTAGGCGCGGTGGTAGTGCAGGTGGTCGACCACGGCCGGCGGATTGTTCGCGCAGACCTCCTGCAGGTCGCAGTACTGGTCACCGATGATGGCGCAGCGGGACAGCGCGGCCGGCAGTTCGGCGATCGCATCGGCCGGCTTGCGCACCACGACGATGTCGAAGTGTTCCACCCAATATCCCGACGGCGCCTCGGGCACCACGTGCCAGTAGTCGCGCGGCTGCAGGAACACCAGCTTCGGCTTCTCGCCCGGCGTGTAGACGAGCCAGCTTCCCGGCGCGTCGACGAGCGGCAGCCAGTGCTTGAAATGCGGGTTCGCAATGAACGGGTAGTCCTGGTCGTCGAGGAACTTCGTGATGGGCCGGCCCGCCGGCACCACGAGGTGGTCGAAGCCACCGCGGGCCAACGCGGTGTCCGTACGCTCGCGCAAGGTGGCGAGGTGCTGGGGGTAGAGCGCGGCCAGCGCGTCGTTCATGGGTGTCTCCGGGGACGTGGGGCAAACCGCAATGGTGCGCCTCCCTCGATGCTTAGCCAAGCCTCTCGGCGTCGCGCGCCCTATGTAGGAGCCGCTATAGCGGCGAAAAGCCAACGGAGCGGTGCAGCGGTAAGGCGAGGTTTGCTCGCCGCCATGGCGGCTCCTGCAGGGGCTTATGCCTTGGCAAAGACCACGGTGTAATCGCCCGCGATATCGCCCAGGCGGTGGCGCAGGAGCGTGGCGGCGTATTCGTTGCCGCCCAGCAGGCCCTTCAGGTGCGCGCCGTAAAGCGTGATGGCGAAATGCCCCACGGCGAAATCGTGGGACGGCGAGCGCCAGTGGTGCAGCGGTGTCCAGGTGGCGCAGGACGGACAGGCCACATACGCGGAGTCCGGCGCGTCGCACCACACCACCAGCGCCTCTTCCAGCGCATCGCTTCCTTCGTCGCCGAGCGACAGGGCGGCATGGCACTCGGGACAGCGGATGGTGAAGCCGCCGTCGTACCGGCAGAAGATGCCGTTCTCCCTGCCGCCGTCGACCAGGTGGGCACCGCCGTGGCCATCCTCCGACCAGCGGTGTCCGCTGGCGTGCAGGCCGATGGCGCGAATGCCCGTTTCCGAGACGAAGCGTTCGTCCAATACGCGGAAACGGGCGTCCTCGTCGATGCTCGGTAGAGCGGCGATGGTGCCGTCGCCCACCAGGTGGCGATACAGGTCGATCGCGGCTGCCGCGGCGTCGTCGCGCTCGAGCTGGGTGTCGACGAGAATGGTGGTGGCGTCGCTCATGAGCAGGGATGGTGAGCTTCCGCCGGGTGCGTCGTAAAGCATGGTGTGGGCTTCCGTTCAGTCCGCGGGTGGTCCGATCCATTCGTCGATGGCACGTACGTCGTCGTCGCTTGCCGCGACGATGCGGTATCCCGACCAGTATTGACCCGCCGAAGCCGCCGGTTCGTGCCACTGTTCCTGGATGCCGATCTCCACCCGATGTTCGCGATGCTGTGCGTCGTGCAACGTGAAGGCCACCTGGTGGATGCCGCCGTGCCGCGGCGCGTGGGGACCGAGCAGCAACATGCCCGTGGCCGAAAGGTTGCCGAGCTGCCCGAGCACGCGGTCGGTCATTACGTCCGTGACGGGCATGGGCGACGTGGCGCGCTTGCGCGGTGCACGGCGCTGTTCGAATTCGCGGTTCATGCGCGCCCCGCCATGCGCTCGCGCGCGTTTTCACGCCGCAGGTTGCGCGCGACGGCGCGCCACGCGCGGTCGACGATGGACATGCGCTGCTCCTTCCATTCGCGCGCCTCGCCGCTGGCAATGAGCCGGGCGAGGCGGGTGAGGTCGATGTCTTCGCTGCGGCTGCCGCGCTGGTTCACGAACAGGCAGCGTCCGGTGCCGGGCGAGAACCATGCGAGTTTGCGCAGGGTCACGCCGCCTTCCGGCCGGACGAATTCGAACCATGTGCCGAAACGCAGGCTGCCGAACCCGTCGTAGATCGCCTGCGCTGCGGGATCCAGGGGCGTGGGCTGCACCGGCGCGACGGGCTCGCCATGTGCCGTGCCCTCACCGAGACGCGGGCGCTGCTTCAGTCGCAGGGCGATGTCGGTTGGCGTGAGGCCTTCATCCTTCTGTTCGCCGGGCGGTTCGAAGACGCCCGCGGCCACCTGCGCCGCCTCGGCGGCGTGCATGCCAAGGTGTTCCAGACCACGTTCCACGTCCTGGCGCAGTTTCTGTGGGTCGACGACCGGGCGCCTGCCGAGCAATTGATCGGTGACGCCGAGACAGTAAAGAAAGGCTTCGCCCGTTTCTCCGCCGCGCAGGATGTGCAGCGCGAGCACGTCCGCCCATGTGCGTTCCAGCAGGATGCGCAGCACACCGCGTGGCGCGGCACCGCGCACCATGTGCTCGTTCATGATTTCCGTGGCGCGCTGGCGTGCGCGCTCCAGGCGGTCGCGCCCCTCCATCGCCTCGATCTGCCGGCGCTCGGCCACATGCGCCTTGCGCGACAGCAGGGCGATCTGCTGTTCGATGTCCGCGCGCCACGCCGGGTCGATCACCTGCGCATGGCTGGCCTCGACCACCAGCCGCTCCAGCCGGTCGACCAGCGTCGCATCCGGTTCGCCCTCGGCCGGGTCGAGCCAGTGCTGCGCCGCGTCTCCCACGGTGTCGAGGAGCTGGCGAGCGGGATGCTCGGCCTGATCGAAGAAGCCGCGGTCGTTCACCGCCGCCCGCAGCATGGGCCATTGCAGGCCCCCGAGCACGGCGCGACCGGGGCTCGTGGCCCCGATCTGCTGCCCCAGGCTCTGGAACAGCATCGCGGTCAGTTCCACCGTGTCGTTCTGTTCCAGCGTGAGTTCCGCTGGCGGCGATCCGGCGGGCCGGCCGAGATTGAGCTGGTGGATGAGTTCGTCACGCAGCGCCTGTGCGCTGCGTATTTCCCGCTGGGCCGCGTCGGCCACATCGCTCACGTGGCCTTGCAACGCCAGCAGCGCCGTCTGCAGTTCGTCGTCGGAGGCCAGCCGTCCAGGCGCGAAGCCGGCGCCGCGACCGGCCTCGACCCGGCTGGCCAGCAGCGCGCGCAGGCCTTCCAGCACGCCGATGTGTCCTTCCGTCGTGGCCGTAGCGTTGCCCGTTGCCGATTCGCCCGGGGCGTCGGCTGCCTTGCCGCGTCGCTCGGTGGCGGGCGATGTGGCTATGCGCACGTTGGGATACACGCGGAAACCGGGCAGGATGCCCCGTGTGCGGTAGTGCTCGTTCAACGCGCCGTAGAAGGCATCGCCATGGCCGAGCACGTGCGCATCCACGGCCTGGAACAGCAGCAGGCGGTGCGGATTCGACAGGGGCATCGGCGCCACTGCGGCCTTGAGCGCGGCGGTCAGGGCCCGGGGGCCCGCCGGCAAGGCTTCGCCCTCGAGCGGCGCGGTGCCCGCCAACACGGCGAGGCGAAAGCCGAGTTCGAACAGGCTGCTGGCGCTGCGCGCCTCGCCGCGCGCGGCCATGCTGGCCAGGGCATCGGCCTGCTCTTGTTCTTCCGGGTCCACCAGGCTCAAGGTGAGGTGTTCCGGGTTCGCGCCCTCCGGCTTGCCCTCGGGCACCTCGCCCATTCGGCGGAAGCGATCGGACAGGTGCGCCGCGAACCGGTTACGGAAACCCGGCCCTTCGCGTTCGACGATGAGCCGGCTCTCGAAGCAGGCCTGCTGTTCCAGATGGTTGCGGCTGGCTTCCGCCGCCGCGAACAGGCGGCGATCCACGTCGCGCAGCGCTTCGCGCAGCGGCATGTCCAGCCAGGTGAGGCACAGCGACAGCCCCTGCTGCGCTTCGCGTTGGGCACGCGGCGACAGGGCGACAGGATGCGGTCCCGTCCGGCCGTACGGCGGCTGCGTGCCTGCACTCATGCGATCAGGTCCTCCACGACCCTGTCAGGCGAGTTTAGGCGGCCGTACTGCGGCCACGCCAGCGTACAAGCGGCTCGCTTATGGCTTAGGGCAATTGGAATAGGCGCCGCGTGTGGCACGCCGAGTGACGGCCGTCAGACCATGAATGCTTCGATGACGTCGTTCAGGAAGCGCTGCCCCAGGGGCGTGGTCTTCAGCAGCGTGGGATCGTCCTGCAGCCAGCCGCGGGCCACGCATTCGGCGAGCGAGGACGCGATCGCTTCGCGCGGCAGCCCCGTACGCTCCTGGAAGTCTGCCGCCGGCACGCCGTCGATCAGGCGCAGCGCATTGAGCATGTATTCGAAGGGGAGGTCGGCCGGTGCCACCATCGAGTCCCCGCCGATGCGCGCGGGCTGGCCGGTGCTGGCGAGGTAGGCCGCCGGCAGGCGGGTCTTCCAGCGGCGGCGCACGCCCTGTGCGTCGCTGATCTTGCCGTGCGCGCCGGCGCCGATGCCCAGATAGTCGCCGAAGCGCCAGTAGTTCAGGTTGTGCGCGCAGCGGCGGCCCGGGCGGGCATAGGCGGACACTTCGTACTGCCCGTAACCCGCGTCGGCCAACCGGGCCTCGCAGGCCTCCTGGATGGCCCAGGCGTCGTCGTCGTCGGGCAGCGGCGGAGGGTTCGCGGCGAACGCCGTGTTCGGTTCCAGCGTGAGCTGGTAATGCGAAATGTGCGTGGGCGCGAGCGCGACGGCGCGCGCCACGTCGTCGAGCGCGCCCGCCAGATCCTGTTCGGGCAGGGCATACATCAGGTCGATGTTGATGTTGCCGATGCCGGCGTCCTGCGCCTCGCGCACCGCGTTCGCGGCGTCGTTCGAGGAATGGATGCGGCCGAGGCGGCGCAGCTTGTCATCGTCGAAGCTCTGCACGCCGAACGAAATGCGATTGACGCCCGCGGCGAGGTAACCGTCGAAACGGCCATGCTCCACTGTCCCGGGGTTCGTCTCCAGCGTGACCTCGGCATCGGCGGCGAAGGACAGCCGCTCGCGCGCGCCGTCGAGGAAGCGGCCCACGAGTTCGGGCGAGAACAGGCTGGGCGTGCCGCCGCCGAAGAACACCGTTTGTACCGTGCGCCCGTGTAATGCCTCAGCGAAGTCGCGCAGGTCGGCGTCGAGGTCCGCCAGCAGCGCATCCACGTAGGCCGCGTATTCCGGGGTGCCGCGCACGCCGTGCGAATTGAAATCGCAGTACGGACATTTGCGCACGCACCAGGGCATGTGCACATACAGCGACAGCGGCGGCGGCAACAGGGTCATGTGAGGTTGGAAAGGCGGGCTTTCAGCAGCGCCAGGGCCTGGCCACGATGGCTGAGCCGGTTCTTGAGTGCGGGATCGAGTTCCGCCGCCGACGCCTCGTAGCCATCGGGCAGGAAGAGCGGGTCGTAACCGAAACCGCCCGTGCCGCGTTCCGATTCCAGGATGCGGCCGTGCCAGCGCGCCTCGGCGATCAGGGGCGCCGGATCTTCGGCGTGCCGCAACAGGACCAGCACGGCGATGAAGTGCGCCCCGCGGCGCTCCATGGGCACGCCATCGAGCTCGCGCAGGAGTTTTGCGCGGTTCGCAGCGTTGTCGCCGTGGGTGCCTGCATAGCGTGCGGCGTACAGACCGGGGGCGCCGCCCAGCGCGTCGACGCAGATGCCCGAATCGTCGGCAAGCGAAGGCAGGCCGGTGACGCGTGCGGCATGGCGTGCCTTGATGAGCGCGTTCTCGACGAACGTGAGGCCGGTTTCCTCCGCATCGTCCACACCCAGCGTGCTTTGCGCGACCAGTTCGATACCGCTGTCGCCCAGCAGCTGTTCCAGCTCGGCGAGCTTGCCGGCGTTGCCGGACGCGAGGACGATGCGCATCGCTCAGAGTTCCTCGGAAAATTCGGGCGCGTAATCGACCCGGCCGCGATAGCCAGCCAGGCCGTCGACCGTGAGCGGAAGCACCTGGAACGCATTGCCGCCTTCGAACGCATCGTGCAGTCCGTGCGCCGACGCCTTGCCGAAGCCGAAGCCCGAATAATAGACGGGCGATCCCAGGACGAAGATGGCGCGCGCATCGCGCACGAAGCAGGCGCCGATGCCTTCCTCGATCAGTGCTTGGCCGATGCCCTGGCGCTGGTGCTCGGGCAGTACGGCGACGGGCGCAAGCCCGAGCGCCTTGCCGTCGTCGCCTTCCTCCACGGTGACCGGCGAGAACAGCACGTGCCCAAGCACGTTGCCGTCGTCGTCCTCCGCCACCAGGGAGATGGTGGCGCGGCCCGCCTCGACCAGCCGCCGGACGAGGTTGGCCTCGTCGTCCCTGCCGAACGCCGCGCGGTGCACGGCGGCGATGCCGTCGAGGTCGGCGGGCGTCGCGGCGCGGATGCCGCTCATACGGCGGTCTCCAGCGCGGCGCGCTGCGCCGCCACCAGCTCGGCGATGCCTTTGCCCGCGAGGTCGAGCAGTGCGTTCATCTCGTCGCGGCGGAAAGCGTGGCCTTCGGCGGTGCCCTGCACTTCGATGAAACCGCCGCCGTCGTTCATCACCACGTTCATGTCGGTGTCGCAGTTCGAATCCTCGGCGTAGTCGAGGTCGAGCACGGGCAGGCCGTTATAGATGCCGACCGATACCGCGGCGACGGCGCCGAGGATGGGATTGCGCTTGATCGCGTTGCGCTTCGTCAGTGTCGCCACCGCGTCCACGAGCGCCACGTAGGCGCCCGTGATGGCGGCCGTACGCGTGCCGCCGTCGGCCTGGATCACGTCGCAGTCCAGCGTGATGACCCGCTCGCCGAGCGCGGCACGGTCCACGCAGGCGCGCAGCGAACGGCCGATGAGGCGCTGGATTTCCATGGTGCGGCCACCCTGGCCGCCGCGCGCCGCTTCGCGCTGGGTGCGGTCGGTGGTGGCGCGGGGCAGCATGCCGTACTCGGCGGTAACCCAGCCTTCGCCCTTGCCGCGAAGCCACGGCGGCACGCGTTCCTCGACGGACGCGGTGCACAGCACCTTGGTGTCGCCGAAGGAAACCAGCACGGAGCCCTCGGCGTGACGGGTGTAATGGCGTTCGATGCTGACGGCGCGCAACTGGTCGGCGGCACGTCCGCTGGGGCGGATGGATGTCATGAGGGGCCTGATTTGGGCACGGGCGGTGGGTCAGTTTACCATTGGCCCCCCTTTTCGACGCGCATGCCGCGAGGCAACCGATGATCCGCAGCATGACCGCCTACGCTTCCGCCGAACGCGCCGGCCCTTCCGGCACGCTCACCTGCGAGCTGCGCACCGTCAACCACCGCTACCTCGAAATCAGCCCGCGGCTGCCGGATGACATGCGCGGCTTTGAGAGCGCCTTGCGCGAGCGCATCGCCACGCGCCTTTCCCGCGGCAAGGTGGACATCACCGTGCGGCTGCGTGTCGAGGCCGGCTCCGGCGAGGGGCTGCGGGTCAACGGCGAGGTGCTGTCCCGCCTGTCCGAACTCGCTCTGGACCTGGAACAACGCTTCCCTCGCATGCAGGTGCAGTTCACCGAACTGCTTCGCTTCCCCGGCGTGCTTCAGCAAGCGGAGGCGGACGCCGATGCGGTGCAGGCGGCGCTGCTGGGCGTGCTCGACCAGGCCCTGGCCGCACTCGGCGACACCCGTGCCCGCGAAGGCGGCAAGCTCGCCGAGATGCTGCGCGAGCGTCTCGACGCCGTGGAAAAGATCGTCGCCGACGTGCGTGGCTGGCTTCCGGAGATTCGCACCGCGCTGCGCGCGCGCCTCGAAGCCCGCCTCGCCGATATCCGCCAGCCGGCCGATCCCGGCCGCCTGGAACAGGAGCTGGTGCTGCAGATCACACGGATGGACGTGGACGAGGAACTCGACCGCCTCGCCACCCACATCGGCGAGGCACGCCGCGTGCTCGCACTGAAGGAACCGGTCGGCCGCCGCCTCGACTTCCTCATGCAGGAATTCAACCGCGAGGCGAACACCCTGGGCTCGAAGTCCGTCGACTCGCGCACGACCAACGCGGCCGTGGAACTGAAGGTGCTGATCGAGCAGATGCGCGAGCAGGTGCAGAATATCGAGTGACGCGCCAGTCCAGCGATCGGCTACCACGCGTCGTCGTCGTTGAATCCGCTGTCACCGGGCCCGTTGTCGTCCCACGAACTGTCGCCGTTACCCATGTCGATCGGATCGTCACGCAGGTCGTCATAGGCCTGCGCAGATGGATCCCGGTCCTCATGTACCACGGGCCCCTCATCGCGGAAGCCCTCTTGGCCGTTGTGACTGCGCAACGCCTCGTCGAGCAGCATGCCCGCCGCCACGCCACCGAGCCCTGCGGCCACGGCAGTGCCGACGCCAGAGCGAGGCTGCGGTGGCGCCGCGTATGGGCCGCCCTGATACCCGCCGTACGGCGGAACGTTTTCCGGAGGCGGTACGGGAGGGTAGACGGGCGGGGCATTATCGGCGCGCCTGCGGCGCAGCCAGAGGAACACGAGAAGTGCGATGCCGGCGCCGATGACCAGGATATTCAACATATGCGACGACCCCTGTTCACGCCGGTCGGTCACCGGCTGGCGCTCGACGTACCGGCCCGGCGGCATGGCGCCGGCACCGGCCGTCGGAGCCAGCGCAGCATCGAGCTTCCGGCGGAAGGCCTGGAACTTCGCCGGATCGGTGAAGTGCGCGCCCGGATCGAGCGTGGCCGCTCTCGCTGCCTCTGACTTCGCGTCGCCGATATTGCCCTCATGGGCAAGTACTTCCGCTAGCACGTAGTGCGCCTTGGCGCTTTGCGGATGCTCGGCGATGGCCTGGCGCAGCATCGCTTCCGCGCCGGGATAATCGCCCCTGGCAATCAGCGCCTGCACGTCCTTCGGCGAATCCGCCGCGTGGATCGACGGCGCGAGCAGCAGCAGCGCAAGAAGGAAGCTCCGGCTTTGCATCATGTTCCTCGGCATCGGGAATGGTCGCCTCCGGAGACTAGCCCCAGTGATTTTCGGCCAGCTTTCTTCGCATGGGTTATGTTCTTCATCGCTCGATCCGCTCCCCCACTTGGAAATCCGCATGCCCTCCCACAAGGAAGCGACCCTTTTCGCGCGCATCGACCGGCTGCTGGCCGATGCGTTCGCCGCCTGCGGGCTGGATACCGACGGCTTGCGCGCGGTGCCGGCGCAGCGTCCGGATCTTGGCGATCTGCAATGCAACGCCGTCATGGCGCTGGCCGGGCGGCTGCGACGCGCTCCGAGGCAGCTGGCCGAGGAGGTCGTCGCCCGGCTCGCTCCGCGAGAGGAATTCGCCGAGGTGAGCGTCGCCGGTCCCGGCTTCATCAACCTGCGTCTTTCCAACCATCTGCTGTCGACGTTCGCCGCCGCGCAGGCGTCCGCCCCGCACGCGGGCATCCAGCGTCAGGCGGCGGAGACGATCGTGATCGATTTCGGCGGTCCGAACGTCGCGAAACCTCTGCACGTAGGCCACCTGCGTTCGCTGGTACTCGGTGAAAGCGTGCGTCGCATCCTCGCCGCACTGGGACATCGCGTCATCGGCGACGTGCACCTCGGCGACTGGGGCCTGCAGATGGGCATGCTGATTTCCGAGGCGCTGGTGCTGTGGCCCGAGGTGGCCGAAGACGGCCCGTGGCGAGCGAACCCACCCTTCGACATGCAGACCTTGCAGGATCTCTATCCCCGCGTGGCGGCGGCTTGCAAGGCCGACCCGGCGCGGATGGCGCTGGCGCGCGCGGCCACGGCGGAACTGCAAGCCGGCAGCCAGCGGCACATGCGCATCTGGGAAGTCGTCCGGCGCGTGTCGCTCGATGCGCAGACGCGCGACTTCGCCACGCTGGACGCGCATTTCGACGAACTGCTTGGCGAGAGCCACGTGCAGCCGCTGATCCCTGACATGATCGCTGACCTCGTGGCGCGCGGCGTGGCGGTGCGAAGCGAGGGCGCCCTGGTCATCGAGGTGGCCCGGGACGATGACGAATCGCCCATGCCACCCCTACTGCTCGAGAAGTCGGACGGTGCAGCCCTGTATGCCACGACCGACCTCGCGACGATCCTCGATCGCCGTCGTCGGCACCAGCCGTCGCGCATCGTGTACGTGGTCGATCAACGCCAGTCGCTGCATTTCGCCCAGGTGTTCCGTGCGGCCCGGGCGGCCGGGTTCGCGGAAGGCATTACGCTCGTGCACGTCGGCTTCGGCACCGTGAACGGCGTCGACGGCAAGCCCTACAAGACGCGCGACGGCGGCGTGGCACAGTTGCGCGATCTACTGGCGGATGCGGTCGACAAGGCGCGCGCGCGACAGACCGACGATGCTGGCCCCGAAGAAGGTGCCGCCGCGCTTGCCGCCGCCATCGGCATCGCCGCCGTGAAGTTCGCCGACCTGTCCACCTATCGCACGTCCGGCTACGTGTTCGATGCCGAACGCATGGTGTCGTTCGAGGGTCGCACCGGTCCCTACGTGCAATACGCGTGCGTTCGCATCGCCTCCATCCTGGAAAAGGCCAGGCGGGAGGGCGTCGTAGCGGGTGGCATCGACGTGCGCGAGCCGACAGAACGCGAACTGGTATTGCTTTGTGCGCGCTTCCCCGACGTGGTTGCGTCGTCGGCCTCGCGATACGCGCCGAACGAAATCGCCGACTTCGCCTATGAACTCGCCCAGGCATTCAGCCGCTTCTACGCGGAATGCCCCGTGTTGGCTGCTTCCAACGCCGACGAGCGTGGCTCGCGTCTGGCCCTGTCTTCGCTGACCCTGGCTGTTCTGGGCAAGGCCCTCGATCTGCTGGGGATTCGGGTGCCTGAGCGGATGTAGGGCCAGTTAGAATGACCGCCATTCACAACGGAGCGCGCCTTTGAACCAGCAGACGTCGTATCCCATCGGTACCCCCGGCACGCCCTGGGGCCCCGCCGAGATCGCCCAGTGGCGTTCGCGCCAGATGAAGCATCGCGACTACCGCGACGACGTCCTGAGCGCGATAGACGCATTGCGCGATCGGTTCGACGTGTCGGAATACGGTTCACTCGACTACGACGGCGAGCGGTTCCCCTTGCTGGCCGTGCGCAGTCGCGACTGGCAAGACGCTCTTCCTGTGATGCTGGTGACGGGCGGCGTCCACGGTTACGAGACCAGCGGTGTGCACGGGGCTTTGCAGTTCCTGCGCGAGCATGGCACCGCCCATGCAGGGCAGGTGAACCTCCTGGTGGTGCCGTGCGTCAGTCCCTGGGCCTACGAGCGCATCCATCGTTGGAATCCGGACGCCATCGACCCGAACCGGAATTTCCGCGAAGGCAGCGCGTCGGGTGAAGCGGCGGCGCTGGTGGCACTGCTTGCGCCATTGCGCGGGCGCGTGTCGATGCACATCGATCTGCACGAGACCACCGATTCCGACGAGTCCGAGTTCCGTCCCGCGCTTGCGGCGCGCGATGGCAAGGCCTATGTGCCGGGCGAGATTCCGGACGGCTTCTATCTGGTCGACGACACGGCGAATCCGCAGCCCGCGTTCCAGCAGGCCGTGATCGCCGCCGTGGCGAAGGTCACACATATCGCCCCGGCCGATGCGAACGGAGAGATCATCGGTTCGCCGGTGGTGGCCCCCGGCGTGATCGAATATGCGTTGAAGGACCTGGGCCTCTGCGCCGGCATCACCGGCGCGCGCTACACGACCACGACCGAGGTCTATCCCGACAGCCCCCGTGCCACCCCGCAGCAATGCAACGATGCACAGGTGGCAGCGGTACGCGCGGCCATCGGGTACGCTCTGGCGCATGCCGGGCCCGGCGAGACCGCAGGCACTTGACCGATCCGGTCGGCGGGAAGCTAGGATCGGCGATCCCATGCATGGCGCCCGTCCCGATGAGGCTTCGCCGGTACATCCTGTTCCTCGCGGTCTGCGCCAGTCCTGTCATCCTCGCGGCGTCGGAAACCGAAGCCGCGCGTTGGAAGAAGGAGGCCGCCGCGGTGACCATCGTGCGCGACGACTGGGGCATCGCGCACGTGCACGGCAAGCGCGATGTGGATGCCGTGTTCGGCATGGCGTATGCGCAGGCCGAAGACGACTTCAATCGCGTCGAGACGAATTACCTGACATCGCTCGGCTGGATGGCGCAGGCGGAAGGCGAATCCGCGCTGTGGACCGACCTGCGCCAGCGCCTGTTCGTCGACGAGGTGCAACTGAAGGCGATGTACGGCCGCTCGCCGCGGTGGCTGAAGGGCCTGATGGACGCGTGGGCGGACGGCCTCAATTATTTCCTTGCCACCCATCCCGATGTGCATCCTCGTGTCATCCGGCATTTCGAGCCCTGGATGGCGTTGAGCTTCAGTGAGGGCAGCATCGGCGGAGACATCGAGCGCGTAAAACCGGCCTGGCTTCAGGCGTTTTACGGCAAGGACGCGACCGGGGCGCTCGCGCAGTTCGTGCCGCCGTCCAGCTGGGCGGAGCCGACGGGCTCCAACGGCATCGCGGTCGCGCCGAAACTCACGGCCGACGGCCATGCGTTGCTGCTGATCAATCCGCATACCTCGTTTTTCTTCCGTTCCGAGCTGCAGATGTCCAGCGACGAAGGACTGGATGCCTACGGTGCGGTGACCTGGGGGCAATTCTTCGTCTACCAGGGCTTCAACAGGCACGTCGGCTGGATGCACACGTCCACCGGAGCGGATGTCGTGGACGAATTCGCCGAGACGATCGAGCATGGGGACGGCAAGCTCTTCTACCGTTATGGCGGCGCGCTTCGGCCGGTGACAGTGCGCGAGATCGCCATACCGGTACGCGGTGCCGACGGCACGCTTACGCAGCGCCGCTTCACGACCTACGCCACGCACCATGGCCCGATCGTTCGCGCGGAGGGCGACCGCTGGATCGCCGAGGCTTTGATGAACAAGCCGCTGGAGGCGTTGCAGCAGAGCTGGTTGCGAACCAAGGCGAACGACTACCCCACTTACATGAAAGTCGCCGAGCTCAAGGCGAATTCGTCGAACAACACCATCTATGCGGACGACAAGGGCAACATCGCCTACCTGCATCCGCAATTCATTCCAAGGCGGGACGACCGCTTCGACTATACGAAGCCGGTCGACGGCAGCGATCCCTCGACCGACTGGAAGGGGCTGCTCCCGCTCGAGAAGGCGCCGCGGCTCCTCAATCCGGCGACAGGCTGGATCTTCAACACCAACGACTGGCCGTATTCGGCGGCCGGTCCCGACAGTCCCAAGCAGGCCGACTTCCCGCGCTACATGGATGCGGTGGGCGAGAATCCGCGCGGCCTGCATGCGACACGCGTGCTCACGGGGCGGCACGGTTTCACCGTGGCGTCCCTCATCGACACCGCGTTCGATCCCTACCTGCCTGCCTTCGCCCGGCAGCTCCCGATCCTTATCGCGGACTACGACGCACTGCCGGCGAGCGATCCGATGAAGCGGACGCTCGCTGGCCCCATCGCGTTGCTGCGCACGTGGGACTACCGCTGGGGCATCGCGTCCATGCCGACTTCGCTGGCGGTCTTCTGGGGCGACATCCTCTGGGACAAGGCGAGCAAGCTGGATACGGCCGAAGGCTTGTCCGTCTACGACTTGATGGCAGAGAAGGCCGGCCCGGCCACGCGCCTCGGCGCCCTGGCCGAGGCCGCCGACCGCCTCGAAAAGGACTTCGGAAGCTGGGGCGTTCCCTGGGGCGAAGTGAACCGCTTCCAGCGGGTGGACGGAGCCCTCCGTCAGCGCTTCGACGACGCGAAGCCGAGCATACCGGTACCGTTTACCTCGTCGCGGTGGGGGTCGCTCGCGTCGTTTGGCGCCCATCGCTGGCCCGGCACGAAGCGCTACTACGGCACCAGCGGCAACAGTTTCGTCGCCGTGGTGGAATTCGGGGACAAGGTGCGTGCCCGCGCCATTACCGCCGGTGGGGAAAGCGGCGACCCGTCGTCGAAGCACTTCAACGACGAGGCAGAGCGCTACACCACGGGCAACCTGCGCAAAGTGTATTTCTGGCCGGAAGACTTGCAGGGGCACACGGAGCGGACGTACCACCCGGGGGAATGACGCCGCTGCGCTCAGGGGAGTCTCCAGTCACGTGAATGAACGGTTCAGAGGGAGAGTTGCGATGATCCGATGCGCGAAGCTATGCGGCATGCTGGCGCTGTTGTCCGTGGCATCCGTTGCGGCCGACGCCCCGGCGTCCGGCGGTGCGGTGCTCCTCAAGGCCGATCGCGTGTTCGACGCGCGCGACGAGCAGACGCACGAAGGCTGGGTCGTGCTGGTGCAGGGCGACAAGATCGCGGGGGTCGGGCCTGCGTCGAACGTTTCCGTGCCCGCGGGAGCGCGGACGATCGACCTGCCGGGCACGACGCTGTTGCCGGGTCTCATCGACGCGCATTCGCACATCTTCCTGCATCCGTACAACGAGACACTCTGGAACGACCAGGTGCTGAAGGAAACGGTGGCCTTTCGCACGGTGCAGGCGGTCAAGCATGCACGCGACACCTTGCTCAGCGGCTTCACCGCGCTGCGCGACCTCGGCACCGAGGGCGCGGGCTATGCGGACGTGGACGTGCAGCAGGCCATCGACAAGGGCCTGATACCCGGCCCGCACCTTTTCGTCGCCACGCGAGCCACGATCGCGGCCCACTGCTATGGGCCGGGCCCGCTGGGTTTTCGCGACGACGTCGACCTGCCGCAGGGCGGCATTCCCGTCAGCGGCACGGCGCAGATGATCGACGCGGTACGCGACCAGGCGGCGCACGGTGCGGATTGGATCAAGATCTACGCCGATTACCACTGCGGCAAGAGCAAGGGTTCCATGCCCACGTTCACGGAGGAAGAACTGAAGGCGGGCGTCGACATGGCACATTCGCTGGGCCTGCCCGTGGCGGTGCACTCGTCCACGGCGGAAGGCATGCGCCGCTCGGTGCTCGCGGGCGTGGACACCATCGAGCACGGGTACGGCGGCACGCCGGAAGTTTTTGCGCTCATGAAGAAGCACGGCGTGGCATACATGCCGACGCTCGAGGCGAGCGCGGCCTATGCCGAGTATTTCGGCGGATGGAAACCCGGGCAACCGGCGACGGAGTCGATCGAGGCCTCGGCACGGGCCTTCAGGCGGGCCCTCGACGCCGGGGTGACCATCGGCAACGGCAGCGACGTCGGGGTGTTCACCCACGGCAGCAACTACAAGGAACTGGAGTGGATGGTGCGCGACGGCATGCGCCCGGCACAGGCACTGCTGGCCGCGACCGCGGTCGATGCGAAGGTGCTGCGCCAGCAGGATCGCATCGGCCAGCTGCGCAGGGGGCTCGACGCCGACATCATCGCGGTCCCCGGCGACCCGACGAAGGACATCGGGTCCCTGGCGCACGTGACCTTCGTGATGAAAGGCGGGGTGGTCTACAAGCGTCCGGGCGCGGAGGTGGAGGTTCCTTAGGCGTCGGCGGCCTCGCGGCCCACGGCCCGCACGGCCCGATGCGAGTCGCCCCGGTCCGGAAACCCGGTACAATCCTCTTTTGCATAACAGGATGCGTGCCGATACCGACCCGGTCGGTGCGCCGGTGCCACCGGGAGCGAGCCATGTACCCCCAACGAGTTACCCGCGGATGATCGAAGGCACCCTGTTCGTGGTGGCTGCGCCTTCCGGCGCGGGCAAGTCCACGTTGGTCAACGCGCTGCTGGAATGCGAGCCGGGCATCTCCCTTTCCATCTCGCATACCACGCGGCCCCCGCGCGTGGGCGAGGAATACGGGCGGCACTATTTCTTTGTCGAGCGGCCGGATTTCGAACGGGAGATCGCCGACGGCATCTTCCTGGAGCATGCCGAGGTGCACGGCAATCTCTACGGCACCTCGCGCACGGTGGTCGAAGGCACGCTGGCCTCGGGCCGTGACGTGCTGCTGGAGATCGACTGGCAGGGTGCGCGCCAGGTGCGCAAAGGCAAGCCCGACTGCGTCAGCGTGTTCATACTGCCGCCCTCGCGCGTGGAGCTGGAGCGCCGGCTGCGCGGCCGCGCCTCCGACAGCCCGGAGGTCATCGAACGCCGGCTGTTCAATTCGCGCGAGGAAATCGCCCACGCGCACGAGTTCGACTACATCATCGTTAACGACCGCTTCGAGGATGCCCTGGGCGACCTCCGGTCCATCGTGCGCGCGGTGCGTCAGCGCACGCCGCTGGCGGCGCGCCGGCACGAATCGCTGATCGAGGAGCTGACCGCCCCATGACCGACGACGCCATCGTCCGCATACGCGGACTCACCACCGTCCTCAACGGCAAGACCATATTCGACAGCCTGGACCTCGACATCCCGCGAGGGAAGGTCACAGCCATCATGGGCCCCAGCGGCACCGGCAAGACCACCCTGCTGAAACACATTACCGGACAGATGCGCGGCGATGCCGGCAGCGTGGAACTCGACGGTCTGAACGTGCCGGAGCTGTCTCGCGAGAAGCTGTTCGAACTGCGCGAGCGGATCGGTTACCTCTTTCAGAATTCCGCGTTGCTCACCGATTTCGACGTGTTCGAGAACGTGGCCTTTCCGCTGCGCCAGCATACGAAGCTGCCGGAGGAACTGATCCGCAACATCGTGCTCAACAAGCTGCAGGCCGTGGGCCTGCGCGGTGCGGCACGCCTCATGCCCACCGAGCTGTCGGGCGGCATGGCACGGCGCGTGGCGCTGGCTCGCGCCATCGTCTTCGATCCCGCGCTCATCCTGTACGACGAGCCCTTCGTAGGCCTCGATCCCATCGCGCTGAACCAGGTGTTGCTGCTGATCCGCACACTGAACGAGACCCTCGGCATCACCAGCGTGCTGGTGGCGCACGAACTGGCGGCCGTGCAGAAGGTGGCCGACCACGTCTACCTCATCGCGAACGGCAAGGTCGTGGCGCAGGGCGATCCCGCGACGCTGGCCAACGATGGTTCACCGTGGACGGCGCAGTTCTTCGGAGGCGAGGCCGATGGCCCCGTGCCCTTCCAGTATCCCGCCGGCGACTACGCCAGCGCGCTCGGTTTTCCCGGAGGCAAGGCATGAGCAGCAGGAACGACAACATCGTCGTTCGCAGCCTGGCGCAGATCGGCGCCTGCGGGCTGTTCCTCCTGACGATCCTGGCGGCCATTCCGCGCAGCTTCCGGCACGGCCGCGAAACGGTTCGGCAGATCTGGTTCGTCGGCGCCATGAGCCTCACCATCGTGATGACCTGCGGGCTGTTCGTGGGCATGGTGCTGGGCTTGCAGCTATACGACGTGCTGTCCATCTTCGGCGGCACCTCGGCCACCGGCACCGTCGTGGCGATCGCCATCTACCGCGAGCTCGGTCCGGTCGTCACCGCGTTGCTGTTCGCGGGCCGCGCGGGCACGTCCGTCACCGCCGAGATCGGCCTCATGCGCGCCACCGACCAGCTCGACGCCATGGAGATGATGGCCGTCGATCCCATTGCCTACGTGGCCGCACCGCGATTCCTTGCGGGCGTCGTGGCCTTGCCGTTGCTCGGCATCGTGTTCTGCGCCATGGGCGTGTTCGGTGGCCATCTCGTCGGCGTCACCTGGCTGGGCATCGACAACGGCACCTTCTGGTCGAACATGACCGCCACGGTCGATATCCACAAGGACATCGTCAACGGCGTGCTGCTCAAATCCTTCGCCTTCGGCATCGTGGTCTCCCTGATCGCGGTGTTTCAGGGCTACACCACACCGCCCACCAGCGAAGGCGTCGCGTATGCCACGACGCGTACGGTGGTGGCCTCGTCCATCGCCATCCTGGCGCTGGACTTCGTCCTCACCTCGTTCCTGATCTGAGGTCCCGGAGACCCGCCATGACCACCCATTCCCCCCTTGCCCATCCGAGGATCGTGCCGTGACCCAGAGACGTTCCTATGCCGTCGGCACCGGCCTGTTCATCGTGCTCGGTTTCGCCGCCCTGGCCTACCTCGCCACCCAGACCACCTCGGTGGCGAACACCAGCCGTGGCGACACGTACACGATCGACACGCGTTTCGCCAACGTCGGGCAGCTGAAGGTTCGTGCGCCGGTGAAGGTCGCCGGTGTGCGCGTCGGCTCGGTGCAAGCGATCGACCTGGTGCCCGGTAAGGAAGAGGCGAAGGTCACCCTCGCCATCGACGAGAGCCATAAGGACATCCCCGAGGATTCCGTAGCCACGATCTACACCAGTGGCCTTCTGGGCGACCAGTACGTGGGCATCCAGTTCGGGCAGTCCAAGACGCCGGTGAAGGAGGGTGGCGAGATCGGCCTGACCCGTCCCGCCCAGCAGTTGGAAGAAATGCTCGGCAAGTTCTTCGGCGGCGGAAGCGCGCCGGACCACCTGGGCGGCACCTTCCATGTGACCGGCAGCTTCACCAATATCGGCGGCCTCCAGCCGGGCGCGGCGGTGAAGATGGCCGGCGTGCCCATCGGCAGCGTGGAATCGGTGGTGGTAAAGCCGGGCGCGGTGGAAGCCACGGTCACCCTTGCGATCGACAAGCGCTACTCCCAGATACCCGATGACTCCTCGGCCGCGGTGTTCACAAGCGGTTTGATCGGCAGCCAGTATGTTGCGATCCAGCCCGGCGGGTCGCCGGAATACCTGGCGGACGGCGACAGCTTCGTGCTCACCCAGTCCGCGCTTCAACTGGAAGACCTGATCGGCAAGTTCCTGGTGAACGGATCGCCGAGCGAGAACAAGTCCGGCGCCCAGGGCGCCGCTACCGACAACGCCGGCAAGAAGTAAGGCCGGCTCAGGAGACACCGCATGTTGCGTCAGCTTTCCCTAGCCATTGCCCTCGCTGTCACCACGGCCACGGCCATGCCCGCCCTCTCCCAGGACGCGGCCGCTCCGGCGGCCGCGGCCGCCAACCAGTCCCCGCAGCAGATCGTCACCACGATTTCCGACGATCTGGCCAAGGCCATCGAAGGGCACCAGGCCGAGCTGAAGAACGACAAGGAAAAGCTCATCGCCGTCATCGATGACACCTTCCTGCCGCACTTCGACATCGACTACGCGTCGATCCTCGTCCTGGGTCAGAACGCCGCCAAGGCCTCGCCCCAGCAGCGCGAGCGCTTTGCCAAGGCGTTCTACAACTCCATCACCCACCGCTACGCGGAAGGCCTGCTCAACTACACGCGCGGCCGCGTGAAGGTGCTGCCGTTCAGTGGCGATCTGAACAAGAAGCGCACCGTGGTCCGCACGCAGGTGATGCTCGACGACGGCAAGTCGGTTTCCGTGGATTATGCGTTCCGTCAGTCGAAGAGCGGCGATTGGAAGGCGTACGACGTGATCATCGAGGGCATCTCGTACATCACGAACTACCGCAACCAGGTCGATGCCGAGATCAAAAAGGAAGGTCTCGACCAGCTCATCACCGACCTCGAGCAGAAGGGCTCCGCCGCCATCGATCAGCTGCAGCAGGACGGTGGTGGCGCAGGTCAGGGCGGCGCAGCGAAGAAGTGAAGCCGGCCGCCTTCCAACTGAGCCATCCGGCGCCGGATACCCTCGCGGTATCCGGCGCCATCACGTTCGCCACCGCAACGGACGTCCTCGGTTCGGCGCGGGCCGAACTGGACCGCGGCACGGCGGTGTCCCTCGACCTCGCCGGCGTCGGCCAGGCCGACAGTGCCGGCCTGGCCACGGTGCTGGCGCTCCTTGCCCATGCGCGCAGCAAGGGCAGGTCGCTCGCAGTCACCCACGCACCGCCCGGCCTCCTGGCTCTCGCCCGTGTCTCCGGTGTCGAGCCGCTGCTGGCACCGTAGGTGCGCACGACCCTCGCTTAGGTTCGCTTTGTAGGATGGACTCGCCTGTCGGCATCGCGCGCGGCGCCTGCGCCGTGATCGGGAGGCCAGCACCCGTCCCCCTCGCCGCGAAGACTTACGTCGTTCCTTGCGAAAGGAGAGCCGCTACGCGGCTCGGTGTCTTATGGCTGGCGCCGCGGCGGACCCGGGCGTCCGGGCGGGGGTCTTCGACTCGGCATCCTGTCTCGGCGAAGACGGCCGGCCGTCCAGGCCGGCGCCCCCTGCCTTCGCAGGGGCAGGCTCTGACGGGCCTCTTCCGCCCGGACGCCCGCGACTCCAGACATCGCGGCGAGGGGGACGGGTGCTGGCGCCGGACGGTGAGGCGGCGTGATGTTTTGGGTCGCTTTGATTCGTTGTTTCGGCGATCGTCCGCGCCTAAGTCGCTGGGTGCCCGCCTTCGCGGGCACGACGGTGAGGGGCGCGCGCGCGGCATCACGTCATTGCCGGGTCGGCTTTCCCGATCATCTGCTTCAGTTAGCGGGAGAGTCTTCGGTGTCCACCCTCGAGGCGAGTTCCGCACAAGAGAGCGGCCATAGGCCAAATTAAGGACATGGGCCGCGTTAGCGGCCTTTCCTTTCCGAA
>Ga0065165_1001861_pt1 | contig 20492 bp, 13 predicted proteins | sample AraplaMF_Cvi_mMF_FD_63813 | JGI IMG/M metagenome (GOLD analysis project Ga0065165, IMG submission 63813) | Arabidopsis root microbial communities from the University of North Carolina, USA - plate scrape MF_Cvi_mMF (version 2) (version 3) | ecosystem: Host-associated > Plants > Roots >... | reverse complement strand
CGCAGCGTCCAGTAGCGCTCGATGCCGGACTGGAAGCCGTTGTAGGCGCTGTACGCCGCGTCAAAGCCGGAGATGACGGAGAAGAGCTGCGCGTCCTTGGGCTTGAAAGGCGCGGCCAGCGCCGCCGTGCGGCCGTGGCGGGCACAGGCAATGATCTGCCACTGGTTCACCAGGTCGACATACCGGCGCAGCGGCGACGTGGCCCAGGTGTACTGGGAGACGCCCATGCCCGCATGCGGCGCGGGCTTGGTGCCCATGCGCACCTTGATGCCCGGTGCCAGGCTCGCCTGGCTGCGATAGATGCCGGGCACGCCGCACTCGGCCAGGAAGGCACCCCAGCTGCTGTTGGCCAGGATCATCGCTTCCGCGACGATCAGGTCCAGCGCCGCGCCGCGCTGGCGCACGCCGATGCGGACCTGCTCGTTGCCGGCGGGCTCCTGGTCGCCGTTGCCCTCCAGGCGGAAGTTGTAATCCGGCCGGTTGAAGGTTTCGGGCTTGCCGCGCACCACTTCGCGCTTGGCCTTGAGGTCCTTGGCCAGCCGGTAGGCAAAGGCCAGTTCGGGGGCGAAGTCGTAATCGGCCGCAGCGGCGCCGGTCAGCGTCGCGTCGGTGATCACCGTGTCCAGCTTGTCGTGGCGCAGGTTGGCCGCGATAGGCACCCGTTCCAGACGGGTCTCGCGGGCGGTGATCTCCAGCGTCGCCTCATCCATCGTGAGGTAGATGCTGACGGCCGGGCAGTCCCGCCCTTCGATCAGCGTGTAGGCCTGCACCACCTCGTCGGGGAGCATGGTGATCTTCCAGCCCGGCATGTAGACGGTGCTGAAACGGTCGCGGGCCACCTTGTCCACCGGGGAATCCGGCTGGATGGCCAGGCCGGGCGCCGCGATGTGCACGCCAAACACCACCGTGCCGCTGCCCAGGCCCTGCACGGACAGCGCGTCGTCGATCTCGGTCGTGGCGGAATCGTCGATGGAGAACGCCCGCACCGGCGCCAGCGGCAGTTCGTCCTTGATGGCGGGCGCCGACAGGGCCGGGAAACCGGTGCCCTTGGGAAAGTGTTCGAAAAGGAAGCGCTTCCAGTGGAACTGGTAGGGGCTGGTGATCGCGCCAGCGTCCTTGAGCAGGTCCAGGGGCGCTTTCTGGGTGCGCCGGGCCGCTTCCACCAGGGCCTTGTATTCCGGGCCGTTCTTGTCGGGACGGAACAGGATGCGGTAGATCTGCTCGGTGATCGGCGCCGGGCAGCGGCCCTGGGCCAGTTCCCCGGCCCATTCCTCGATCTGGGCGGCCACCTGCTTCTTGCGCTCGATGCCCAGCAGCGCCGCCTTGACGATGTCCGCCGGCGCCTTCTTGAACTGGCCCTTGCCCATGCGCCGGAAGTAATGCGGCGCCTCGAACAGCCGGAACAGCGCGCCGGCCTGCTGGCCGAGCGAGGCCTTGGCGTCGAAATAGTCGCGCGCCAGATCCACAAAGCCGAATTCGGTCTCCGGGGCGAACTCCCACGCCAGGTCCAGGTCGATCTCCTGGGCCAGGCGCTGGCCGTCCGCCATCAGCTCGGCCGGTGACGGCTTGTCGAACTTCAGCAGGACGTTGGCGGATTTCACTTTGACGCGCCGACCCGAATCCAGCTCGATCTGCATCGAGGATTCGGCTTCGGACATCACGCGGCCGGCGAGGAATTTTCCGGCGTCTTCGAACAGGGCAAACATAGCGGCGGGATTGTCGCTGATCGTCGGGACCCCCAAAGGGGGGCGGGACGCAGCTCGGTGTCAATTCGTTCCGGTCGTGGCGGTTGGCCCACGGGTGGCGGGCCCGGCCAGGCGCGGGCGGCCGGCAAGCCGGCCGCACGACGCCCCAAAACCGGTCGGTGGAGGGCCTGAGTGTGCGCGAAACGAGGCATTTGTTGCGCGGGGCGATCAAGGAAGGCTGTCAACCCGTTGTCAAGCCACGGTCACCGGAGCGCCTCACACTGCGGCGGCCCCGTCCGCCGCTGCGTCCATGCCCCATCGCTTCTACACCTTGATCGCCGCCCAGTTCTTTTCAGCGCTGGCGGACAACGCCTTGCTGATTGTGGGTATTGCCGTCCTGAGAGAGCAGGGGCTGCCGGTCTGGTGGGCGCCGCTGCTCAAACTGAGCTTCACCGTGGCCTATGTCGCACTGGCGCCGGTGGTGGGCCTGCTGGCCGACGCCTTGCCCAAGGGCCGCCTGATGATGGCCATGAATGGCCTCAAGGCCCTGGGGGTTGCCAGCCTGGCACTGGGGCTGGACCCTCTGGCTGCCTTTGCGCTGGTTGGCGTGGCCGCGGCCTGCTATGCGCCGGCGAAGTACGGGCTCATCACCGAAATCGTGCCGCCTGCTCGGCTGGTCGCTGCCAACGGCTGGATTGAAGTGTCGGTGGTGTGCTCGGTGCTGCTGGGCACACTGGTGGGCGGCCTGCTGGTGAGCCCGTGGTGGATGGCCTGCGCGGGCACCTGGGGCTTGGGCAGCCCGCTCACCGGCTCACTGCTGGCGCTGCTCATGCTGTATGCCGGGGCGGCGCTGCTGCAGCTGCGGGTGCCCGAAAGTGGCGCCGTGTATGCGCGGGCACCGCGCCGGCCCAGGGCGATCCTGCTCGACTTCCTGGCCGCCAATGCGACGTTGTGGCGCGACCGCTTCGGGGGGCGCCTGTCGCTGTCCATGACCACGCTGTTCTGGGGCGCCGGTGCCACGCTGCAACTGGCGGTACTGCAATGGGCCCAGGAGGTGCTGGCCCTGCGGCTGAACCAGGGTGCCTACCTGCAGGCCATGGTGGCCGTTGGCGTGGTCGGAGGCGCCGGGCTGGCTGGCCGGTGGATTCCCCTGCATCAGGCCCTGCGGGTGATGCCACTGGGCCTGATGCTGGGGCTGCTGATGCTCGCCACGCCGTGGGTGACCTCGCTGCCGTGGGTCTTGCCGGCGATGGTGATGGTGGGCGCGGTCGGCGGCGCCATGGTGGTGCCCATGAACGCGCTGCTGCAACACCGCGGCATCCAGCTGCTGAGCGCGGGGCGCTCCATCGCGGTGCAGGGCTTCAACGAAAACCTCAGCATCCTCGTGATGCTGGGCGTCTATGCGGCGCTTCAGGCGTCGGGCGTGCCCCTGGTGTGGTTGATGAGCGGCCTGGGCCTGTGGGTGAGCCTGTGCGTGCTGGTGCTGATGCTGCGCCGCCGCTGGGCCGGGTCGGCCTGGCCGCCAGCGGTACAGGCCTGAGGTCTATCGAGGCCGCCAGGTGGGGCCGTGGCGCGCCGCCGCCGACGAGCGAAGACGGGATCAACCGCCGCGCAGCGGACGCGCCGTCATGCTTGAGAGCTGGGCGCTCGCGCTCAACGCGACGCTGGTGCCCTCCACCGCACTGGCATAGATCTGCTCGATGCCTTGCACGATGCCGTCCCAGCCCATGGATTCGGCGCCTTCGCGCGCAGCCGCGCGCATGGCGGCCAGCCGGGACCGGTCGCGCAGGAGGTCCAGCAGCCGATCCAGGAACATGGAGGTGCCGGCGCCCAGCGGCACCGTGCCGCCGTTGTGGCCGTCGCGCACCAGCAGTGCGGCGGCGGCATAGTGGTAGGCCAGCACCGGGAGGCCACTGGCCAGCGCCTCGGCCGTGACGTTGCCAAAGGTCTCGGTGACGCTGGGAAAGACGAACAGGTCGCCGCTGGCATAGTGCGCCGCCAGGTCCTCGCCATGGCGCATGCCGGCGAAGAGGGCGTCGGGCAGCTGCTGCTGCAGCTCGGCCCGTGCCGGCCCGTCGCCCACCAGCACCAGCCGGGCGCGCGGATGGTGACGGCGCACGGCCGGCCACAGGTCCACCAGGGCCTGCAGGTTCTTTTCCGCGGCCAGCCGGCCCACATGCAGCAGTACCGGGTCCTGCGGTGCGGCGCCCCAGTGCCCCCGCAAGGCGTCGCTGCGGCGGGCGGGGTCGAAGAGCTGCGTGTCCACGCCCCGCGCAACGACGCTCACATGCCGAAAGCCCTGCGCCATCAGTTCACCGGCCAGCGCGGCATTGGGCACCATGGTGCTGTGGCAGCGGTTGTGGAACTTTCTCAGGTAGGCCAGCAGAGGGCGGCGCAGCCAGCCGATGCCGTAGTGCTGGGCATAGGCATGGAAGTTGGTGCGGAACTCCGACACCACCGGCAGCTTGAGCTGCCGGGCGGCCTGCAGCGCGGACCAGCCCATGGGCCCTTCGGTGGCGATGTGCACCACGTCAGGGCGGCGGCTGGCCCACAACTGCACCAGCGTACGCTTGGACACGACCCCCATGCGCAGATGCGGATAGCGCGGCACCGGCAGACCGCGCATCAGCACCTCGTCGGCGCGCGCAGCGGCGGCATCACTGCCCGCTTGCCGGGGCCGCAGCAGCTGCACCGCATGGTCCCGCGCCTGCAGCCCCTTGACCACGCAGGCAATGCTGCGTGCCACGCCATTGACCTCCGGGGGGTAGGTTTCGGTCACCACGGCCACCCGGAAATGCCGCTGGCGCGTGGGCAGCTCATCCACCTCGAGTTCGATTGGCACGCTGGTCATGCCTGCATCATGGTCGGCCTGCGCAACAGTTGTGTGACGCCCGCCATCGTCACGCGCCTGAAACAGCGCGGCGACACAGTCGCCACGTCGCCGTCGTGCCCGCGCCATGTGGCTGTCACGGCACTGCCATGGCGCCGGGACCGCTCATGCCCGGCGAGCCGCCGCAGGCCCGACCGGCGTTCCTGCTCAACCTATCTGGACGAGGGCCGCATGAAGGACTTTCTGGACCTGCTCAAGGAACAGCGCTGGGACGACCACCGCTTCTATCACCACTGCCGCATCAACCAGTCGCTGCACCTGCTCAGTGCCTGCTGCTTCGTGGTGGCCTACACGCTCTTGCTGGTCGATCCGGCGTGGGCGGCACTGCTGGCCTGGGGCGTCTCGATGACCAGTCGCCAGGCTGGCCATTTCTTCTTCGAACCCAAGGGGTTTGACGAGGTCAACCAGGCGACGCACCAGCACAAGGAAGACATCAAGATTGGCTACAACCTGCGCCGCAAGGTCGTGCTGATGGCCCTGTGGGCCGCCCTGCCGGTGGTGCTGTGGCTGCAACCGGGCCTGTGGGGGCTCTTCGTGCCCGCCGTGAGCTTCATGGACTACCTGCACCAGCTGGGCCTGCTGTGGTTCTGGCTGGGCGTCGGCGGCCTGGCCTTGCGGGTGCTGCAGCTGTGGGTGGCGCGGGACCTGCGCACTGGCCTCGCCTGGGCGACCAAGATCATCACCGACCCCTTCCACGACATCCAGCTCTACCACCGCGCCCCGTTGCATCTGTTGCGCGGTGAGCGCATGGATCCGATGCATCACGTCCTGATGGAACGGCAGAATGCGGGGCACGGCGAGCAGGCGGCCTGAGGCCCGCGCTCCCCGCCTGCCCGCCCGGTCCTGACCGCGGCGCGGCGCGGCGGGCAGCAGCGGCCCCAGGTCGGCTCGTCGCCTTGTCGAGCCGATCAGGAGGTCCCTGCATGTCCCTGCCGCGCTGGCGCCGCTGTCTTGCGCCTGTCCTGTCCTTGTGCGCCGTCGCGCCCGCCCTTGCGCTCCTGGCCGGTTGCGGCGCCATGCCCAACACCGGCACGCAGCGCCTGGTGGGTGGGCCGGTGGTCTACACCTATGTCGGGCAGGGCAAGCCGGTGGTGGTCCTGCAGTCCAGCATTGGCGATGGGCGGGACCCGTGGATTCCCGTGCTGAGCGGGCTGCGCAGCCGCTATGCGGTCTTCGCCTATGACCGCCCGGGCTATGGCGAGAGCACCGCCACGCCCCCGACGCCTCGCAGCCCCTGCGGCATTGCCACCGAACTGCACGACCTGCTGCACGCCTCCGGCATCCAGCCGCCTTACCTGCTGGTGGGCCATTCGATGGGGGGCCTTTATCAATATGCGTTCTCGCGCCTATATCCGGACGAGGTGGCCGGGCTGGTGCTGGTGGATGCCGTGCATCCCATGCACACGCGGCGCATGCAGGTCGAGGTTCCGCTGATGGCCAACATGCTGGAAAGCATGAGCCGGCGAGTCTTTCGCGGCATCTTGCAGGTGGAATACAACATGCAGATCGAGTGCGTGGATGCGCTGCTGCCCAAGCGCCGTCCCGACGTCCCGGTGCGGGTCCTGACGCGCACCGTCTACTCGCCGGAAGAAACGATCAGCGGCTTCGAGGCCATGGTGCACGGCCTGGAGCCCAACTGGCTGCCGCTGACAGGCGGCAAGCGCATCCAGCCGGTGCCCGGTGCCGGGCACTACATCCAGCGGGACCATCCCGAGGCCGTGGTGGCCGCGGTCGATGACGTCGTGCGGGAACTGCGCGAGCGGGAGGCCGCGGCTTCGGCTGTGGCAGCCGCCTCCGCGGTCCCCGCGCCTGTGGGCACTCGGGCCCCGGCCGCCGCTGCGAGTGCGGCATCGGGAGCGGCGGCAGCCTCGGGACCAGCGTCAGGCGCTTGATGCAGTTGCCGCATCGGCGGCGTTACCGTCCGCCGCGCCGGCCTGTGGCCCGGCCGGCGCTCAGCGCGCCAGGCCCAGGGTTTCCTTCAGCAACTGACGCTTGATGGCCCGGTTGGTGAGGTCCTCGGGGCCGGCCCACCAGCCGCCGTCGCGCATGGCCTGCGCGGCCGCCAGAAGGCGGCGCTGCACCTCGTCGAAGTCGCCGTCGCTGAAGTCGGTGCTGAAGATCATGCGGCCCGTGCCCACCCAGCTCAGTGCCAGACCCTCGGCCCGCATGAAGTACTGCAGCATCCAGTTGTAGCGTGAAGGCTGCAGGTAGTAGAGCGTCCAGACCGATGACATGTTGGCCGCCCGTAGCGGCAGCCCGGCCGCCTCCAGGGCCGCATTCAGCTGGGCGCGCCGCCGGTCCTGCACCTCGTCCTGCTCGGCCAGCAGCCGCTGCCAGGCCGGATCTTCCAGCGTATCCAGGAACACCGACATCGCGCCCATCACATACGGATGGGTGTTGAAGGTGCCGCGCGCGAAGCAGACGTCCGCCGGGCGCTGCTCCCGGTAGCGCTTCATCCAGGCCGCCTTGCCGCACACCACGCCCACCGGCAGGCCCCCGCCCAGCGTCTTGCCATAGGTCACCAGGTCCGCCTGCACGCCGAAATAGGCCTGCGCCCCGCCGACCCCGAGGCGAAAGCCCATGAACACCTCGTCGAAGATCAGGGCAATGCCGCGTTCGGTGCAGACCTGGCGCAATTCCCGGAGCCAGGCGCCGTAGGCCTGCCGGTCAAAGGCGGCGCGGCGGGAGCTGTCCACCAGCGAGCCATCACCAGGGGCTGGCTTGTTCGGATGCAGCGCCTGCAGCGGGTTCACCAGGACGCAGGCGATGTCGCGCCGGGTGCGCAGCACCTGCAGGCTGCGTGCGTGCATGTCTCGCAGCGTGTAGGTGCGCTCGGCAGGCAGCGGGTTGCCTGGCCCGGGCTGCGCTTCGTCCCACCAGCCGTGATAGGCGCCGCAAAAGCGCACGAGGTGCGTGCGGCCGGTGTGGTAGCGGGCCAGCCGAACGGCTTGCATCACCGCCTCGGTGCCGGACATGTGGAAGGACAGCTGCTCCATGCCGGAGAGCGCGAGCAGCCGCTGCACATTGCGCTCGACCAGCGGGTGGTAGACCCCCAGCACCGGCCCGAGCGCCGCCACCCGTGCACTGCCTTCCTCGATGCAGCGCTGGTAGAAGGCATAGCCCAGCAGGTTGACGCCATAGCTGCCGGCCAGGTCGATGAAACGCCGGCCATCCAGGTCGGTGAGCCAATGGCCCTCGCTGCGGGCCATCACCGCGCCCAGCGGCAACTGCTCCTGCACCAGCGGACTGAAGGCGGGCGGCACGCGGTAGCCGCTGGTGAATTGCAGGTCGGGCAGGCCCGGCTTGAGCGACTGCGTGGCCGCGATGCTGAGCGCGTGGCGCTCGCGCAGCAGGTGCGACAGGGCCGTGAAGCTGGCCCGGCGGCGCGCGCTCAGTGCCAGCGACGCATCGTCCGCCCGGAAAAAGCGCTCGTCCCCGAAGCGCTGGGACGGCATCCATCGGGCCAGCCGCACGGCCATGCGCGAATGGCCGGCCAGCGACGGATGTTTGGCGCGTGAAAGCTGCAGGCGCCGCCACCCCTTGGGCGCCAGGGCGAGGACAGCGGTGAGCAGGCCGGCGGCGGCTGCTGCGGTGAGCAAGTCTGGATTCATGACAAGGGCCTCGATGCGCTGGGTGTCCTGTCACACAGGATTGGCAAATTAGCGAGATGTACCGGATCCGATTGACACGTCTATGAAACCGGCGAGCTGGCGGGACCGCCTGACCCAGCAGGAAGACCTGAACTTCCTTCTCACCAACCGGGTGCCCCGGCTGGCACTCACGCGCTTCATGGGCTGGTACAGCCGCATCGACAGCCCCTGGCTGACCCGGCTCTCCATAGCGGTCTGGCGGCTGTTCACCGAGCTGGACCTCAGCGAGGCAGAGCCGCGGCGCTACCGCAGCCTCAAGGAGGTGTTCACGCGCCGCCTGCGGCCGGGCGTCCGGCCGGTGGATGCGGACCCTCGCAGCCTCGTGAGCCCTTGCGACTGCATCGTGGGTGAGATGGGGCGGGTGCAGCACGGCATGGCCCTGCAGGCCAAGGGCATGGCCTACGGCATCCACGAGCTGTTCGGGGATGCGCAGCGCGCCGCGCCCTACCTCCATGGCAGCTACCTCACCCTGCGGCTCACCTCCGCCATGTATCACCGCTTCCATGCGCCGGCGGACCTGTGCATCGAGCGGGTCACCCACATCGCTGGGGACACCTGGAACGTCAACCCGATTGCGCTCAAGCGCGTGGAGCGGCTGTTCTGCCGCAATGTGCGCGCGGCCATCGAGGCCCGGCTGCCCGACGGCACGCCGCTGGCGCTGGTGCCGGTCGCCGCCATCCTGGTGGCCAGCTTGCGGCTGCACGCGCTGGACCTGACCCTGCGCCCGGATCATCCGGGCCCCCACCGTTTTGACTGTCGCCATTCGCATACACGCGCAGAGGAAATGGGCTGGTTCGAGCAGGGTTCGACGATCATCGTGTTCCTGCCTCCGGGCGTCGCATTGGCGCCCGGATTGACCACGGGCCAGCAGTTGCGCATGGGGCAGGCGATTGCGCGGCTGCCTGCATCCGCTCATGGCTGACCCTGTCTCCGATCCGATTCCCGACCGTTCCACGGACCGCTCTCCCGCCAGCACGGGCATGCACCCGGCCGCTGCGGCGTTGGCGCCGCAGGTGTCCTCCTATGGCGGTGATGAGCATGGCCTGATCTGCGGCTTCTGGATCCACCCCGAGCGCGAGACCGAGGCGCTGCCCACCCTGGCGCTGGCGCAGGCCCGGCTGGAGCGCCCGGAGGGCGGCTTCGTCTGGTTGCACATGAACCTGAGCCATGCCGGCGCCTGGCCCTGGCTGGCCCGGCATGCCGTGCTGGCCGACAGCTTCATGGAAGCGCGGCAGGCCGGCTCACGGTCCTCGCGCATCGAGCGGGACGGCGACCAGCTGTTCGCGGTGCTCAACGACGTCACCTTCGACTTCGCCTTCGACGTGGGCGATGTGTCCACCTTGTGGATGCAAGTCGGTGAACACCTGGTGCTGAGCGCGCGGCGCTCGCCGCTGCGCTCGGTGGATCGTCTGCGCATGGCGGTCAAGCGCGGGGACCGGCCACATTCCAGCCTGGGCCTGCTGGACCATCTGCTGCGTGACCAGGCCGATGAACTGCAGCGCATCGTCCGCCAGGCCACCGAGCGCGTGGACGATATCGAGGATGCGCTGCTGGCGGGCCGCAGCCCGGGCACGCAAGGGGAGGTGGCCCAGCTGCGGCGGCTGATGGTGCGGCTGCAGCGCCTGCTGGCGCCGGAGCCCAGCGCCTTGCTGCGCATGCTGTCCAACCCGCCCGCCTGGGTGGCGGAGACGGACAAGCAGCAGTTGCAGCAAGCCAGCGAGGAGTTTGCGCTGGTGCTGCGGGATATCCAGGCGCTGCAGGAGCGTATCCGCGCCGTTCAGGATGAAACGGCCGCAAGGGTGGCTCAGGACAACAACCGCACCCTGTACCTGCTGACCATGGTCACCGTGCTGGCGCTGCCCATCAACCTGGTCTCCGGGCTGTTTGGCATGAACGTCGGCGGATTGCCGCTGCTCAATCACCCCCACGGGTTCGTGGTGGTGGTCGGCCTGATCGTGCTGCTGACGGTGCTGGTGACCGTCTTGCTGGTCTGGACGGTTCGCAGACCGTCAAGGTGAGGTGCGGCCGGAGCGAGTGGCGCGCAGGCCTCACAGGCCGAGGAAATCGGTGATGGCGCCCAGGTGGTCGTCAAAGTCGGAGAGGGCATGGTCGCCGCCCTCCAGCAGCCGGATCGTGCTGCCGGGATAACGGCCCGACATTTCCTCCCAGTCCAGCACCTCGTCGCCCTTGGCGATCACGGCCATGAGGCGGTCGGGATGGGTGAGCGGCCCCACGGTGAGCGCCTGCAGCTCGCCGACGAATTCCGGCCGGAAGAAAAAACGCTCCTCCGGGTTCTGCCAGCAGGTCTGTTCGCCGATGTACTGCGTGAGGTCACGGGCCGGGTCCACGGCCGGGTTGATCAGCGCCGTCCGGGCACCGGTGAGCTGCGCCAGATAGGTGGCATAGAAACCGCCAAGCGAACTGCCCATGATGGCCATCGTCTCGCGCGGCCAGTCGCGCACCAGGGCGGTGACCTGCGCCATGGCCTCGCGTGGCGAAGGCGGCAGCTGGGGGCTGGACAGCACCAGGTCCGGCCTGTGCTCGGCCACCCAGCGGGCCATGCGCTGCGCCTTGGCCGAACGCGGCGACGAGCGAAAGCCATGCAGATACAGCAGATGGGTGCGGCGGGCGGGGGAGGGCGAGGTCATGACCCGCAGTGTAGGGGTGGGCCCTGAATCACTTCCGTCACGGGCTGGTCGCGTGCGGTATGGTGCGCCTGTCCCGCGGGAACCCCGCTCCCGTCAAGACACGCCATCACAGGGCCGCGTCACTCGCATTTGCGCATTGACGGCCGGGCCGGGCCCTCGCACATTGGCGCTTTCCATTTGTTCGCGGTCGGCAGCCGTCGCCACCGACGCCGCCTTGTTCCAACGATTCAACGATTGACGATCTGCCCATGATCACCACGGATTCGATCAAGCTCACCGCCATTGCGCTGGCCTCTCTCATGCTGTGCGCCTGCGCGACGCAGCCCGCCGGCAGCGGCGCGGCGCCCGCGGCGGCGGCGGCCGCCTCCGCACCCTCCACGGCCGCCTCGGGCGCTCCGGGGTCGCCGGGCGCCACCTCGCCCATGACGGCGGCACGCCCGCCGGCCGACCCGACCGCCCCCAAGCCCTTCGCCGACGTGTCCAAGGATGCCAAGCGCCAGGACGGCCTCTTCCCCATCCTGCGCAAGGACGAGAAGGTCTGGCTGGAAATCCCGCGGGCCATGCTGAACAAGCCCTTCCTGTTCACCATCAACGTGTCCAGCTCGATCGGTGAGCGTGGCTTCTACGCCAGCCAAATGGGCCCGGACGTCATGGCCGAATGGCGCCGGGTGGGCAACACCATCCAGCTGGTGGCGCTCAACACCCGTTTCCGTGCCGAAGGCGGTGGCAAGCGCGCCGCCGAGGAAGCCTTCTCGCCCAGCTTGCTGGCCGCCGGGCCGGTGGCCAGCGCCGACCATCCCGAGCGCAAGGCCTTCCTGGTCGATGCCGGCCTGCTGCTGACCGACATCCCGGGCATGAGCACCCGCATGGAAATGGCCTTCCGCCTGCCCTACTCGGTGGACCGCGGCAACTCCTATTTCGAGACCACGCGCGCCGACGAGACCCTCAGCACCCTGAGTGCCCGGGTGCACTACTTCACGCCGCGCATCCCGGCCCCACCGCTGGTGGCACCGCCCGTGGCCGTGCCGCCGCCGCCCATGGCCACGCCGGACCCACGCTCCATGTTCATGGGGTTCGTCTATAACTTTCGCGCCTTGCCGGAAGCGGCCATGCCGACTCGCCGTGCCGATGGGCGGCTGGGCCACTTCACGGAGTCCTTCACCGACCTGACGGACGACAGCAAGGCCAACCCACGGGTGCACTACATCAACCGCTGGCGCCTGGAGAAGAAAGACCCGGCGGCGGCGCTGTCCGAGCCGGTGAAGCCCATCGTCTACTGGATGGACAAGAACATTCCGCCGAAGTACCGCCCCGCGGTGGAGGCCGGCATCCTGGAATGGAACAAGGCTTTCGAGAAGATCGGCTTCAAGGACGCCATCGTGGCCAAGCAGCAGCCCGACGACGCCGACTGGGACAACATGGACGCCGAACACGCCTCCATCCGCTGGTTCGTCGGGTCGGACGTGGGCTTTGCCATCGGCCCCAGCCATGTGGACCCCCGTACCGGCGAAATCCTGGATGCCGACATCGGCATGAGCGACGTCTTTGCCCGCGGTGGCCGGGCCTTCATCAGCGAGGACACGCCCCGCCTGACCAGCCTGGGTGAAGAGGCCGCGGCGCTGGCGCAGATCAACCAGGGCTGGCGCGAAGGTCGCAATGCGGCCTATTGCAGCTATGCCATGGATGCCGCGTCCGAGATGAACTTCGCGCTGGACATCCTGGAGGCGCGGGGCGACATCGATCCAGGCAGCCCCGAGGCAGAAGCCTTTGTGCAAGCGCGCATCAAGGATGTGATCATGCACGAGGTGGGTCACACCCTGGGCCTCAAGCACAACTTCAAGGCTTCCACCACGGTCAGCCAGGCGCAGCTCAAGGACAAGGGCTACACCGACACCCATGGCATCTCTGGCTCGGTGATGGACTACAACGCCTACAACATCCCGCTGGAGGGTGAGGCGCCGACCACTTACAACAACACGACTTTGGGCGCCTACGACTACTGGGCCATCGAATACGCCTACAAGCCGGTGGCCAAGGAGCAGGAAGCCGACGAACTCAACCGCATTGCCGCCCGCAACAAGGAGCCCGGCCATGCGTATGCGGACGATACCGACGCCGGTGGATTTGGTCCCTATGACGGCATGGACCCGCTGGCCAACCGGTTCGACCTCGGCGACGACCCGCTGGCCTACTACAAGAAACGCTTGAAGCTTTCGCAGGAACTGTGGGCCCGTGTGCAGAACCGGCAGCCGGAGGCAGGCGAGGATCCGCTTCGCCAGCGCCGTTCGCTGATCAACGGCTTCATGCAGCTCGCGCGTGCCTCTGAGCTGGTGGGCAAGTATGTCGGCGGCATGTACACGACACGCGACGTTCCGGGTGCGGCCCACCCGACGCTCGCGCCGGTAGAGCCCGCCAAGCAGCGTGAAGCCCTGCGCTTCCTGGCCACCGGCCTCTTCAGCGCGGACAGCTTCCGGTTCAAGCCGGAGTTCCTGAGCTCGTTGACGGTGGACTATGTCGAGTTCGCGCGTCCGCAGTGGGTGAGCATTCCGGCGGCGGTCTCGTTCGTGCAGCTGGCGGCGCTGGATCGACTGCTGAGTGTCAGCACGGCGGTGCGCCTGATGGAGCTGCCCAACTATGTGCCGGCTTCCCAGCGCAAGGGCATCATCTCGCTCAACGAGCTGTATGGCACCTTGCAGACGTCGATCTGGAGCGAACTTAAGACCGGTGCCGAGATCGACCGGCTGCGCCGCAACCTGCAGCGCGAGTATCTGCGTCGCCTGCAGGTCAACCTGACACGCGGCAACGCCGCCACGGGCCAGTTCGCCGACGCCTACGCGCTGCTTCGCTTGCATGCAACGCAGCTGCAGTCGGAACTGCGCGCCGCGCAGGCCAGGGGCGGGCAGTCGGTCGAGACCCGCGCCCACATTGCGGAAAGCCTGGACCTGCTGAGCACCACGCTGAAGGCGACCATGATGCGCACCTGATGCGCACCTGATGCGCCGCGGATGTGCGCCCGATGCGGCGCACGTCTTGCCAAGGGCCGGCAGGGATGCCGGCCCTTTGTCATGGGCCTCTGGTCTTGTTTGCGGTGGCGGCCTGATCGCGCAGTTCAGCGTTGCCGCGTGCGCGCCGTGAGCAGCGGCGTCAAGGTATCCGGCGTGCCCTCGATGCGCTCCAGCGCGGGATAACGCAGGCCGCCGGCAACAGCCAGCGTGACGGTCTCCTGCTGGCCCTCCACCTGGATGCCCAGTTGCAGGGGCTGCGACGCCGTGGCCCGGGCAATGCCGTCCGTCAGGCGGTCCGCACTGAAGGGTTCACCGTTGACGGATTTCAAGCGGGTCCCGGGAACAATGCCTGCACGGAAGGCGGCGCCTTCCCAGGCCACCGCTTTCACCTGCCCGGATGCCGTGACGGTCATGCCCGCGGACCAGCTCAGGTCGAGCACGCCTTCGCTCGCTTCATTGAGTCGGAAGTACGGCGTTGGCGTGTCGCGAAAGACCAATCGCCAACCGTGCGCGGTCAGCCCGTCGAGAAGTCCGGCGTCCTCATGCGTTTGGAGCTTGCTGCGCAGTGTGTCGGCCCACGGCCCTGGACACACGCCTTGCAGGGCCGTCACCACGTCGGTGTCGCGGTAGGGTCGCTGACGTTCGCCCGGCTTGCGATCCGCTGCGTTGAAGAAGGCGAGTGCGAAGTCGTCCATGCCGCGGGCGCCGCTGCTGCACCGCCGCAGCCTCGCGTCAACGTCGAGCCAGAAGAGCACGCCTTCGATGTAGTAGTCCTCCCGCCGTTGCCAGTCGCGCCAATAGACCGCGCCGTTCTGGATCAGCGGGTCGTTCGTGCTGTCGGCCAGAGACTTCCAGCGCCGCCCTGCGCGGGACTGCACCATGGCCGCGTCCACCGCCAGCGCCCCCAAGGTCTGCTCCACCGTGCGAAGCCCCGAACGTGCGGCGAGGATGCGCGACCAGAATTCCGTCTGACCTTCGTAGACCCAGAGCAGGGTGCCGGTGAACGGCTCGTTGGGCGTGGCAACCGCCATGTCGGCCGGCACGCGCCACAGCCCGTTCCATGCGTGGATCAGTTCATGCGGGATGACGTCGATGACGGGCAGGGCGTCGTCCGGCGCCGAGGTCAGGGTGGACGGCAGGACCACCTCGCCGGATTCCGCATGTTCGATGCCCCCCGGGCCGGGCAAGCGGTCATCCAGCGCAATCAGCAGGTCGTAGTGGGTGAAGGGCGGGATGCCGAAGACGGCTTCCGTCTCGCGCCGCACCGCCTGCAGGGCTGTGTCGAAGGTCTGCACCTGCTGCAGAGGTGCATCACTCGCTGCCATCCAGTGCGCCCGGACTGGCGCCCGTCCACCGAGCTCACGCGTCGCCACATGGCGCGACGCGAATACCGGCGTATCCAGGAGCCGCTCCAGGGTGGTCATCTCGAAGCGGGTGACAGGACCGTCGGAGACGGCCTGCAGCGGGGCCCTGGGCTTGAAACCTTCGGGCAGCGTGAGCGTGGCCTGCACCTTCAAGGCGCTGGTGGGCCAACCGGCGGGGTAGAGCAGCAGCCGGTTCCAGGACAGGCCGACGAAGCCGTCCACGATGGTGGCGGAAGGGTCTCGTCCGAGTGGGGCGAGATATTGGAAGTCGAGCTGCAATTCCCTTGCCCCGGGCGGCACGTCGATGGCGAAGGCATGCACGCGCGCAGGATCACGTGTCCACGCCAGGGGATGCCCATCAGCCCGGATGGTCAAGCCGGCGAGACGATGCGCGGAGATCGAGGGCGCGTGAGCGGCGATTTCCCACTGCGGATAAAGCAGCGTCGTGGGGCCGGCGTGCTGCACCGGGATGCGCTGCCGGACCGTGACGATGCGCCGGCGGAGGTCGGTGGCGTCCACGTCCAGGGTGATGCTGCCCTTGAACGCTGCAACCGGAGCGGGCTTGGTACTGGCTGAGGGCGATTGCTGCGGGGGCTTGGCAAGCGCCGGTGCCGGGCCATGCAGGGCGACGGCGCTCAGCGCGGCGATCAGCGCCCCTCGGGTGGTGGTCATGTGCGGAAAGGGCCCTGCCGAGCCGGTCAACCAAGGAGTCCGCGTTATAGACCAGCGGGCATGCGCCAGCGAAAGTCACGGCGCCCTGGCTGGCCGTGTGGGGGGTTATCCCGTCCGGTCCTGGTGATAGCGCCGCTCGGCCGCCACGATGTCCCAGACGGCGATGAACATGGCTGCGATCAGTGGCCCGATCACGAAGCCGTTGATGCCAAACACGGCCATGCCACCGATGGTCGTCAGGAGCACCACGTAGTCCGGCATCTTGGTGTCCTTGCCCACCAGCAGCGGGCGCAGCACGTTGTCCACCAGCCCGATGACCAGGGTGCCGTAGACGATCAGTCCGATACCCGCGCCCATGGAGCCGGCCGCCAGGAGATAAATGGCCACCGGCGCCCACACGAGCGCCGCGCCCACCGCCGGCAGCAGAGACAGGAAGGCCATCAGCACGGCCCACAGCACCGGGGCGTGGATGCCCAGCACCCAGAAGGCCAGGCCCCCCAGCGCGCCCTGGATCACCGCCACGACAATGTTGCCCTTCACCGTGGCGCGGATCACCGTGCGGAACTTGTCGCCCAGCTGCCGCTTGTAGGCGTCCTGCAGCGGCACGGCATCACGGATGCGCTTGGAGAGCTGCTCCCCATCACGCATCAGGAAGAACAGCAAATACAGCATCACGAAGAAGCTGAGCACGAAGTCGAAGGTGTCCTGGCCGAAGCCCACCGCCTTGGTGGCAATGAACTGGCTGCCCTGGTTGAGCGCGGAGCCCAGCCGGTCCTGCAGGCTGCTCAAGTCCTGCAGCCCCAGGCGCTCCAGCACATCCATCACCCAGCGCGGCGTGGCCGCATAGACCTGCTGCACATAGGTGTGGAAATCAAAGCGGCCTGACTTGAACAGTTCGTACAGCACCGCGGCCTCACGCATCAGGGCCGCCGTCACGTAGGCCAAGGGCAGCACCACCAGCAGCACGATCACCAGGATGGTCAGGATGCCGGCGATGTTGGGGCGCTTGACCTTGCGCAGCAGCCGCAAGTACAGCGGGCGAAAGACGATGGCCAGCGCCACGCCCCACAGAATGGCGCCCAGCATGGGCCACAGGATCCAGCCAAACCCGACAGTCGCCAGCGTCAGCAGACAGAGGAAGGAACGGTTCTGCAAGGCCGGAACCTGCTTGCCGGTAAGGCTCATCTTGTCTGTGCTCCAGGATCAATCAAGGTGTCGGGACCCAAGGGCAGTTTTGGGGCCCGGGCCGGCATGCAGCTTACTTCAGGGCGGTCAGCAGCTTGTCGTGAATGCCGCCGAAGCCGCCGTTGCTCATGCACAGCAGGTGATCACCGGGCCTCGCGGCCGCCCGCACCAGTTGCACCAGCGCGTCCACGTTGGCCCCCACCACCGCCTGCTCGCCGAGCGGCGCCAGCGCCTCGCGGGCGTCCCAGCTCAGCCCGTCCTGGTTGCAGAAGCTCAGGTCGGCCTCTTCCAGTGCCCAGGGCAGCTGCGCCTTCATGGTGCCCAGCTTCATCGTGTTGGAGCGGGGCTCGAAAATGGCCAGGATCCGCTCAGCCGGGCCGATGCGCCGCCGCAGCCCGTCGATCGTGGTGTGGATGGCCGTCGGGTGGTGCGCGAAGTCGTCATACACCTTGATGCCGCGGACCTCGCCACGCAGCTCCAGGCGACGGCGCACGCTTTTGAAGCCCGCCAGGGCGGTGGCGGCTGCTTCCGGGTCCACGCCCGCATGCTCGGCCGCAGCAATGGCGGCCAGGCCGTTGAGCTGGTTGTGCTCGCCCAGCAGCTCCCAATTCACATGCCCCACCTTCAGGCTGCCGCGCAGCACATCGAAGGAGGTGGGCTCGCCGCGGGCGCGCAAGGCGCCGGGCTCTTCCTTGCGAGCGCCGAACCGCTGCACCTCGCTCCAGCACCCCCGGGCCAGGACCCGCTGCAGCGCCTCCTCGCGGGCGTTCACCACCAGCCGGCCGGAAGGCGGCACGGTGCGCACCAGGTGGTGGAACTGGGTCTCGATGGCCGCCAGGTCCGGGAAGATGTCCGCATGGTCATGCTCCAGGTTGTTCAGGACCGCGGTGCGGGGGCGGTAATGCACGAACTTGCTGCGCTTGTCGAAGAAGGCGGTGTCGTACTCGTCCGCTTCGATCACGAAATAGCGCCCACCGCCCAGGCGCGCCGAGACGCCAAAGTTCTGCGGCACGCCGCCGATCAGGAACCCCGGGGCCAGCCCCGCCGCCTCCAGCACCCACGCCAGCATGGCGCTGGTGGTGGTCTTGCCGTGCGTGCCGGCTACGGCCAGCACGTGCCGCCCTTGCAGCACATGCTCGGCCAGCCATTGGGGTCCGCTGGCGTAGGGCAGTCCGGCATCAAGAATGGCTTCCATCAGCGGGAAGCGCCCCTCGGAGGAGCGCGTCACCACATTGCCCACCACGAACAGGTCAGGCTTGAGGCTGAGCTGGTCCGCCCCAAAGCCTTCTATCAGCTCGATGCCCAGCGCCTGAAGCTGCGTGGACATCGGCGGGTACACATTGGCGTCGCAACCGGTCACCCGGTGGCCGGCTTCCCGCGCCAGGGCGGCCACGCCGCCCATGAATGTGCCGCAGATGCCCAGGATGTGGATATGCATGGTTCGTGCTTCAGCTGCTGTACCAAAGGGTAAGCAAGAGTAATACCTGTCTCAGCGTGGCTCGAAAGCGACCTGCTGGCGTGCGCTTTGCCTATCGCAGCGCCGCGCGGGCGGCGGCCAGCGTGGCGTCGATGTCTGCGTCCGTGTGAGCGGCACTCACGAACCCTGCCTCGTACAGCGCGGGCGCCAGATAGACCCCGGCATCCAGCATGGCGTGGAAGAAGCGGTTGAAGCGCTCCTTGTCCGTGCGCATCACCTCGGTGTAGTTCTGCGGCGCGGTGGGCAGCAGGAAGAAACCGAACATGCCGCCCTCGCTGTCCGCGTGGAACGGCACGCCGTTGTCTTTCGCAACAGCGGTCAAGCCCTGCACCAGGCGCTGCGTGCGGGCTGACAAGGCCTCGAAGAAGCCCGGCTTGCGGATTTCGCGGAGGGTGGCCAGGCCGCAGGCGGTGGCCACCGGGTTGCCCGAGAGCGTTCCGGCCTGGTAGACGCCGCCCAGCGGGGCGAGGTGCTTCATGATGTCGCGGCTGGCGCCGAACGCCGCCAGCGGCATGCCGCCCCCGATCACCTTGCCAAAGACGCTGATGTCGGGCTTGAAGCCCGGGATCAGGTCGGCGTAGTGGCCCTGGGCGCTGCGCAGCCCGACCCGGAAGCCGGTCATCACCTCATCGAGCACCAGCAGGGCGCCATGCTGGCTGCACAGCTCGCGCAGCCGCGTCATGAAGGGCACGCTGGCGCGCACGAAGTTCATGTTGCCGGCAATGGGCTCGACGATGACGCAGGCGAGCTCCGGGCCATACAAGGCAAAGGCCTCTTCCAGCTGCGCGACGTTGTTGTACTCCAGCACGATGGTGTGCTGGGCCGTGGCCTCCGGCACGCCGGCACTGGTGGGGTGTCCAAAGGTCGCGAGGCCAGAGCCTGCCTTGACCAGCAGGGCATCGGTGTGCCCGTGGTAGCAGCCTTCAAACTTGATGAACGAGTTGCGGCCCGTGGCGCCACGCGCCAGCCGGATGGCACTCATGGTGGCTTCGGTGCCGGAGCTGACCAGGCGCACCTGTTCGCAGCTGGGCACGAGCTGCAGGATTTCTTCGGCCAGCTCGATTTCCCGCTCGGTCGGCGCACCGAAGGACAGCCCTTCGGTCACGGCGCGCTGCACCGCCTCGATCACGGCCGGATGGCCGTGGCCAAGGATCATCGGGCCCCAGGAGCCGATGTAGTCGATATAGCGCTTGCCGTCGGCATCGATGATGTAGGCGCCTTCACCGCGGGCGATGAAGCGGGGCGTGCCACCCACCGCGCGGAACGCGCGCACGGGGGAGTTCACGCCGCCGGGAATGACGCGCTGGGCGCGCTCGAAGAGGGAGTCGTTGTGGCTCATGATGACGGCGTTCAATGAATGCGGCGCGGACCGCGGCTGGGCGGTTCCTCGATGTGGGGCTCTTCGGCGCTCGCGGGCTCGCCTTCGACGGCCTCGCCTTCCTCGCCGGGCGGCAGCGCCCAGAAGAAGCGGTCCGGCACCACATTGCCCATGCCGGGCCGGAAACCCGCTTCCAGCGACTGGTCCAGGAAGGCCAGCGCCTCGCCCACCGCGTCATGCGGCTCCGAGCCGACCGACAGCAGGGCGGCCAGCGCCGCGGACAAGGTGTCCCCGGCCCCGACGAAGTTGGCTTCAAACCGTTCGAACTTCTCTCCGGTGATGGGCCCCTGCGGCCCGGCCAGGACGTTGTCCAGGTACTGGTTGGGCAGGCTGATGCCGGTCACCAGCACATGGACGGCGCCATGCTGATGGGCGGCCACGGCCAGCTCGCGTGGGGAGGCGGGGCGGTCGGCATCCCAGTCCGGCAGCAGGCAGTCGCTCAGGGTCTTGTGGTTGCCCACCAGCACCAGCGTCTGCGGCAGCACCAGTTCGCGGAACGCGTCCAGGTAGCTCTGCTGCTGCTCCTCGTCCAGCCAGG
>Ga0065165_1001860_pt1 | contig 20499 bp, 15 predicted proteins | sample AraplaMF_Cvi_mMF_FD_63813 | JGI IMG/M metagenome (GOLD analysis project Ga0065165, IMG submission 63813) | Arabidopsis root microbial communities from the University of North Carolina, USA - plate scrape MF_Cvi_mMF (version 2) (version 3) | ecosystem: Host-associated > Plants > Roots >... | reverse complement strand
CATCCACTTGTGGACGTTTTCGAGGTTGGCATAGCCGCCCATGGCGAAAGCGCGCAGCAGGTTAAGCGTCGCTGCCGACTGGCGGTAGGCGTCCAGCTGGCGTTCCGGGCTCGGGATGCGCGCCGCTTCGGTGAAATCGATGCCGTTGACGATGTCGCCGCGATAGCTCGGCAGCTCGATCTCGCCCTGCTTTTCGAAATTCGACGAGCGCGGCTTGGCGAACTGGCCGGCGATACGGCCAACCTTGACGACCGGCAACTGGGCGCCAAAGGTCAGCACCACGGCCATCTGCAGGAAGGCGCGGAAGAAGTCGCGGATGTTGTCGGCACCATGCTCGGCGAAGCTTTCGGCACAGTCGCCGCCCTGCAGCAGGAAGGCATTGCCTTCCGCCACGCTGGCGAGCTGCTTCTTCAGGCGACGCGCCTCACCGGCAAACACCAGCGGCGGAAAGGTCGAGAGCTGGGCTTCCGTCGCTGCCAAAGCAGCCTTGTCCGGAAAATCCGGAACCTGCTGGATCGGTTTGTGCCGCCAACTGTTCGGGGTCCAATTCTGTGCCATCTCACTCACCTATACACCCGCGGCGGATTTGCCGGGGCACCGTCTCTCGGATTTGAGCCGGGCTTATAAACCTTAACGAAAGCCTTGCATAGACGCTTCGTCGGAGCAGACCGAACGGCTGCGAGCTTGCCGGCCGGCTGGTGCGATCGCTTATATTTACTTTGCCTTTACGACGGCGATTAAGCGGCATTTCACGTCTTTGAGCGATCCTCCTGCCATGACACCGTTAGGAGTGGGACACCGCATGCGCCGGTTCTGGAACGATCGCAGAGGAAATTTCGGCGTGATGACGGCGTTGCTGCTGGTGCCGCTTTGTGGCGCCGCCGGGCTTGCCGTGGATTTCGGTCGCGCGCTTTCGGTCAAATCCGAGCTCGCGGCCGCCGCCGATGCGGCGGCGGTCGGCGCCATCGCCGAAAAATCCAAGGCCGTCGCACAGGCGCTCGCGATCCAGGGTGACGGCAGCGTCACGCTCGACAAGTCGGAAGCCCGTGCCCTGTTCTTCGGCCAGATCCCGCCCGACCTTTCCGATGTCCCGGTCGACGTGGACATTGTGCTCACCAAGACCAACGGAGTGATCACGTCGCGCGTGGCCTACAAAGCGGCCATGCCGACCACCATCATGCGGGTGCTCGGGCGCAACGAGGTCAACGTTTCGGACACGGTCACGGCGCAGTACCAGACCCCGTCCTTCCTCGACTTCTACATGCTGCTCGACAACACGCCGTCGATGGGCGTCGGCGCCACGCCGGCCGACGTCGCCAAGTTGCGGGCCGCCACGGCCAACGGTCGCGGCGGCGCGGACAAGGACTGCGCCTTCGCCTGCCATATCGTATCCGAGAGCGGCGTCGAGGATACTGGAAGCTACTACTACCTCGCCAAGTCGATCGGCGCGACGATCCGCATCGACGTGGTCGCCGACGCCGTGGCGGCGCTGATGAGCACCGCCAAGGTGACGCAGACGGTCACCGGCCAGTTCCGGATGTCGGCCTATACTTTCGGCAAGACCGCGCTCGACGCCGGGCTCTATACGGTCGCCACGCCCACCACCGATTTCGACAGCGTCAGCAAGGCGACCTCCAAGATCGAACTGATGAGCATTCCGAGCCACAGCTATCCGAACAACCAGACCGACTACAACGCGGCGCTGAGCGGCATCGGCGACAAGATCAAGTCGACCGGCGGCGGCACCAGCAGCGCCGACCGGCAGGCGATCGTCTTCCTGGTCGCCGACGGCGTCGGCGATGCGGCCCGGTCCAACTGCACGAAGAAGCTGGCCAGCGGGCCGCGCTGCATGGAACCTCTCGACTCCCAGTACTGCGACACGCTGAAAGCACGCGGGATCAAGGTCGCGGTGCTCTACACGACCTATCTGCCGCTACCCGAAAACAGCTTCTACAAGAGCTGGATCGCTCCCTTCCAGACGGAGATCCCCAACAAGATGAAGGCCTGCGCCAGCACCGGCTACTACTTCGAGGTGACCCCGACCCAGGGCATTTCCGACGCCATGAACGCGCTGTTCCACAGGATCGTCAGCACGCCCCGCATCACCAGCTAGCGGGGTAGTCGACCGATCCCGACGGGGTCAGACCCGCTCGCCGTGCCTAACCCGGTAGCTCGGCGCGTACATGGTCACCAGCTCTTCGGCGGCGGTCGGATGCACGGCCATGGTGCGGTCGAAATCATCCTTGGTGGCGCCGGCCTTCAGCGTCACGCCCAGGAGCTGCGCCATCTCGCCGGCATCGTGGCCGAGGATATGCGCGCCGACCACCTTGCGGCTGGCCGCATCGACAACCAGCTTCATGATCGTCTTTTCGGAGCGTCCTGTCAGCGTCGCCTTCATCGGCCGGAACTCGGCGCGGTAGATGTCGAGCTCCGGATAGCGTGACGCAGCCTCCTCTTCCGACAGGCCGACGGTGCCGATTTCCGGCTGCGAGAAGACGGCGGTCGGAATCAGGTCGTAGTCCGGCGAGGTCGGGTTGTTCTTGTAGACGGTCTCGATAAAGCACATGGCTTCGTGGATCGCGACCGGCGTCAGCTGGACCCGGTTGGTGACGTCGCCCAGTGCATAGATGTTCTCGACATTGGTGCGGGAATAATCGTCGACCACGACGGCGCCACGCTCGTCGAGCTCGACACCCGCGGCATCCAGCCCCAGCCCGTCGGTGTTCGGGTCGCGTCCGAGCGCCAGCATGACCTTGTCGACGGCGATCGTCTCGCCGCATTTGGTCTTGGCGATAAAGCCGCCGGCCGGTGTCTCCGTCACCTCGTTGAGGACATCGGTGAGGATGATGCGGATGCCCTTCTCCACCATCGCCTTGTGCAGGCCCTGGCGCATGTCCTGGTCGAAGCGGGAGAGGATTTCCTGGCCGCGATAGATGAGCGTCGTGTCGACGCCGAGCCCATGGAAGATATTGGCGAATTCCACGGCGATGTAGCCGCCGCCGGCAATCAGAATGGAGCGCGGCAGTTCTTCGAGGTCGAAGGCCTCGTTGGAGGAGATGCACAGCTCGTAGCCAGGCAGCGAGGCGTGCGGATTTGGCGTGCCGCCGGTCGCGATGACGATCTTGTCGGCCGTCACCGTCTTGCCGGATGCAACCAGCCGGATGCTGTGGGCATCGACGAGTTCGGCGCGGCTGGCGATGATTTCGGCGCCGTTGTTTTCCAGCCCGCGACGATAGAGGCCCTCGAGGCGGGTGATCTCGCGGTCCTTGGCGGCGATCAGCTTCTTCCAGTCGAAGCTGCTTTCGCCGACCTCCCAGCCGTAGCCGGCCGCATCCTCGAAATGCTCCGCATATTGCGACGCGTAGACGAGAAGCTTCTTCGGCACGCAGCCGCGGATGACGCAGGTGCCGCCGAAGCGGTATTCCTCGGCAATGCCGACGCGCTTGCCGAGCGACGCGGCGACGCGCGCGGCCCTCACCCCTCCCGAGCCGCCACCGATGACAAACAGGTCATAATCATAGGCAGCCATGGCATTCTCCTTTGGGCAGGCGGCGGGTCGCGCCTGATATAGGGTCTGGCGCCGACAAGCAAAAGCCCGGATCGCTCCGGGCTTTGTCTAACTCTGCATAAACCGCGACGGGATCAGGGCTTGGGTGCCGGCGGCACGGTCAGCTTCAGGGGCGCGCTCGGCTTGGCGGCAGCGGCAGGCTTGGCGGCCGGCTTGGCGGGCGTCGCGGCCGCATCGGCAGGTGCGGGGTCGACCGCAGGAGCCTGGACGGGCGTGGAATCGATGACGCCCTTCAGCTTCGCCGTGCTCTGGTTGGTCAGGTCGCGGGAAATGCCGTTCGCCCAGATCTGCGCGGCCTTGCCGAGCTCGCGCGAAACGAGCGGCTGGTTGGTCAGAAGCTTCTTGCCGGTCTCGGTGTTGAAGAATGTCGAGATCGACTTCAGTTCCTCGGCCGTGAAGCTCTTGGCATAGATGGTGGCGGCTTCCTTTTCGAGGTCGGCGCGGCGCGACGCAAGTGCCAGCGCCTGCTGGTCGACGACGGACGAGATCTGGGTCTGGAAGTTTGGCGATGCCTGGATGAACTGGCCCTTGAGGCGTTCGGCCACGGCCGGGAGGATATTGTCGTAGACGTCCGTCGCCTTCAGCGCCGTGATCGCGTCCCGGGCAGCGGCAAGCTGGGCGTCGGAGACTTCCTGGGCCTGCGCCGAGAAGGTCATGGCGCCGGTCAGAAGGACAGCGAGAGCGGCGGCACGGCCGAATACCGCGTGATTGATCATGGGTTGTCTGCTCCTAGTTATTTCGCCTCAGCGTCCGCGCACCCGCCTCGCCGGCGATGATCGCTAAGGACGCCATGTGAATGAAAAGCCCGTGTTCCACCACACCGGGGATGGAATTCAGTTCGCCAGAGAGAGCCTCTGCATCAGGAATACGGCCAAAAGATGCGTCGAAGATGTAGTGGCCGCCATCCGTCATGAACACGTCTTCGCCGCTTTGCCGCAAGGTCAGCGCACCGCTGAGGCCAAGCCGCGAGGCCGCCTTCTCAATCGCGATGCAGGTGGCCTTGTGACCGAAGGGATTGACTTCGATGGGCAGCGGAAAGGCTCCGAGCGTCGCGACCAGCTTGCTTTCGTCGGCGATCACCAGCACCCGGGCGGAGGTCGAGGCAACGATCTTCTCGCGCAACAGCGCGCCGCCGCCACCCTTGATCAGGGTCAGATTGGCGTCGAGCTCGTCGGCGCCGTCAACGGTGAGGTCCAGCTCGGGCATCTCGTCCAGCGACTTCAACGGCACGCCAAGCTCGACGCACAGCCGTGCCGTGCGCTCGGATGTCGGCACGCCCTGGATCCGCAGCCCGCCATGCACCTTTTCGGCCAGCAGGCGCACGAATTCCTCGGCGGTCGAACCGGTGCCGATGCCGAGCCGCATGCCATCCTCGACATGCGCCAGGGCTGCCTCGGCCGCCTTGACCTTCATTTCCCGGGCGTCCATCCGCCAGTCGCTCCCCGCTGTTTCGTCGAGTGCTGTTTACACGCTGGTTTTCGCAAGTGAAAGTCCCCCCGCCCCGGTTTTGAGGCGCAAGCCCCGCCAGCCTTCCGCATTTGCAATTGCACGGGGATTTGACTATTGCGGGGCACATCCCGACCGATCATGCGAGGCATTCTTGAGCACCCCCATCGTTCTCTTCGACCTCGACGGCACGCTCGTCGACACGGCCCCGGACCTCATCGACAGCCTCAACCACACGATTACCGCGGTCGGCCTCGAACCGGTCTCCTTCGACGACGTCACCTACCTTGTCGGCCAGGGCGTGCGGGTGATGATCCGGAGGGCCTTCGAGCTGCGCCAAGCGCGGCTGGACGACGCGTTGTTCGAAACCCTGATCGACCGCTTCATGGTCCATTATGCGAGCCAGATGCCAGGCCGCAGCCAGATCTATCCGGGCGTGCTCGAGTGTCTCGACCGCCTCTCAGCGGCGGGGATGACGCTTGCCGTCTGCACCAACAAGCCGCATGACCTCGCTCTGCTGCTGATGGGAAAGCTCGGCCTGTCCGACCGTTTTGCGGCCATTACCGGGGGCGATACCTTCGCCATGCGCAAGCCGGATGCGGGCCATATCCTCGGCACGATCGGGATGGCGAATGCGGAGCCGAGCAGGAGCCTGATGGTCGGCGACAGCGTCAACGACATTCTTGCCGCCAAGAACGCCGGCATTGCCTCGATCGCCGTCTCCTTCGGCTATTCCGACGTGCCGGTCGAGCAGCTCGAGCCGGACCACGTGATCGCCGGTTACGAGGAACTGACGGCCGAGCTCGTCGAGGGACTGCTGGCGCGCCGGCCGGACGCGGCCTAGCGCCACCCCTTATCTCCAACGGAAAAAGGCGGCCTCGTGGACCGCCTTTTTTCGTGTCGTGATCGTGTAACCCTATCAGATGCGGCTGGCGCGCGCCTTGGTGGTGGCTTCGAATGCCTTCATCGTCGCGGCGTCGCGGCCATAGACATCGTCGAAGTATTCGACGCGTCCGTCCTTGTTCGGCCACGCGGTAAAATAGGCCACGTAGACGGGGATCTTGGCCGGCACCTTGACCGCGGCATTCTGGCCGGCGGCGATGCGTGCATCGACGTCCTGCTGGGTGGTGCCGAGAACCGCTGCCGCCATCTTGCGCGGCTCCGCGAGGCGGACGCAGCCGTGGCTGAGCGCCCGCATATCACGCTGGAAGAAGCTCTTGGACGGCGTATCGTGCATGTAGATGGCGTGCGCGTTCGGGAACAGGATCTTCAGGTCGCCCAGCGCATTGTCGCCCGACGGCGGCTGGCGGACCGAAATGTTCTGGGTCGAGCCATACCAGTTGACGCTGCTGGACGGCACGGCCTTGCCGTTGACCGCGACCTCGTACCCCATGCGATCGAGATAGCTCGGATCCTGGCGCAGATGCGGCAGCATCTCGTTGACGATGATCGACTGCGGCACGCCCCAATAGGGGTTGAACTCGACCGTCTCGATCTCGTCCTGGAAGAAGAAGGTCTGGTGAGCCTTGGCGCCGACGACGACGCGCATCGAGAACTGCTCGGCGCCGTGGTCGTGGTAGGCGGCGGTAAAGGCCGGCTGGTTGATGAAGACATACCGCTGGCCGAGATCGTTCGGCAGCCAGCGGGCCTGTTCCATCGCGACAACCAGCTTGCCGACCTTGTCCTCGGCCCGGTCGCCGACCATCTTGCGCACCGTCGCCGAACCGATGACGCCGTCAGGCTTCAGGCCGACCTCGCTCTGGAAGGTCTTGACGACCTCGACGAGCTCGGGCGTGTAGTCCTGTGTCTGGGTGTAGGCGGCAAAGGTGGCTGCATGCTTGGTCTTCAGCGCCTCGGATCCGGAATGCTGGATCGCGGCCATGACGCCGGGCATGTCGGGGCTCGAGGCGCCCGGCTTCAACAACAGTTTTTCCGGCAGGGCGACGCGCGCCGTTTCGCTGCCCGCCTCGGCAAGCAGGCGGTCGAGCTCGGTCTTGAGCGCCTGGAACTCCTTGCCCTGGGGAACCAGCCCCTGCAGATAAGCGACCGGATCCTGGCCCTGGGCGGCCGGGAGAATGGCGGCAAGATCGACGTCCTTGCGCTTGAAATCGTGGTAGCCCGAGATGCCGTTCGGATCGAGCCGGCCGCGTACCATGTCCTGGGCGAAGGCGAGAACCTTTGCCGACATCGCCAGTTCGAACTGCATCAGCGCGCGGTCGTGACCATCGCCCGGCGACGCCGTGACGGCCGGCGTATCCGTGGCCGGCGCGTCCGTGGCAGGCAGTGCGGGAGCGTCGTCACCAACCTGCGATGCCGACGCGACCTCGGTCGGAGCCTGAACCGGCGCAGTCACGCTGGCGGTGGTCAGCGCCGGAGCCTCCAGCACGTAATCGGACGGCTCGAGGCCGAACTGATCGGCATGCTTCAACAGCTCGAGAACGCCGCGCGCCTTGTCGTTGACGTCACCGGCCGCGACCCAGAGAGGCGTCGTGTTGGTGGCGTAGAATGCTTCGAGGGCCGAGGCGATGTCGGGTGTAGCGACAACCCGCGCCTGTGCGATGAAACGTGCGGCGTCGGTGGCCGAAGCGGAGGCAAATCCGGTGGTCCTGACCGCGCGGCCCGCGGCAGCCTTATAGGTATAGTACTGGGGACCGGCGACCTTCGGCAGCGGCTCCGGATCGGCAAGCGCCCGCTCGGTCGGCATGCGGCCGACGTCGACGCCCGGAAGCGCCGATTCGGCGCGGCCACGGCCCTGGCCGGGTCCGCCGCGGATGAAATCCATCAGGGTCATCGCCTGCGCCGGGGCGGCGGCACCCGCTACGATCGAAATTCCGGACAAGAGGGCCAGCGCAATGGAGGCCTTGTTTCTGGGTCTGTGGTGCAATGTCGTCCCCGTCACCTGTATCCGCACTGATTTGCGGCCAACACTTACCACGCCATCTAGTCGATGACATGCGCGATGCAAAGAAGCGCCGATGGGTCGAAAAGCGCGAACGCTCACCGGCCGATGCTTCGAAGCAGCCGGAAGGTTAAGAAACTATTGGTTAAATTTTTACTGACAGGCAACGATGGTTAACACATTCCTCGCCTGCGGCCGCTGCACAATTCTCCCCCTCGTGTCTCAAAAAGCACGCAGCGCCGGCCTTGAAACGCCGCGCCTGCGGGCTTGCGGACGGATCGCAATCGTATAGTAATGCCGCCGCCGGCCATGCAGGCGGTCACGCCTTGTTGATCTGCCGCTCCGGCTCGAATGAGACGCGAACAGAGGCAGCGACCATGGCAACCACCCGCACCGAATCCGATACGTTTGGCCCGATCGAGGTGGCGAGCGACCGCTACTGGGGCGCGCAGGCGCAACGCTCGCTCGGCAACTTCAAGATCGGCTGGGAAAAGCAGCCGCTCGCCGTCGTGCGGGCACTCGGCATCGTCAAGCAGGCGGCGGCGCGCGCCAACATGCAGCTGGCCGGGCTTGATGCTTCGGTCGGCAAGGCGATCATCGATGCGGCCCAGGAGGTGATCGACGGCAAGCTCGACGATCATTTTCCGCTGGTCGTCTGGCAGACGGGCTCCGGCACGCAGTCGAACATGAACGCCAACGAGGTGATCTCCAACCGGGCGATCGAAATGCTCGGCGGCGTGATGGGCTCGAAGAAGCCGGTGCATCCGAACGACCACGTCAACATGAGCCAGTCGTCCAACGACACCTATCCGACAGCCATGCACATTGCCTGCGTCGAGACCATCGTGGGACACCTGATCCCCGCGCTGAAGCACCTGCACGCGGCGCTCGACGCCAAGGTCAAGGCGTTTGCCAATATCATCAAGATCGGACGCACCCATACCCAGGACGCGACCCCGCTGACGCTCGGCCAGGAATTTTCCGGCTATGCGGCGCAGGTCGCCTCGGCGATCGCCAATATCGAGCTGACGCTGCCGGCCCTCTCCAAACTCGCCCAGGGCGGCACGGCCGTCGGTACGGGTCTCAACGCGCCGATCGGCTTTGCGGAAAAGGTCGCCGAAGAAATCTCGACGATCACCGGCCTGCCCTTCGTGACGGCGCCGAACAAGTTCGAGGCGCTCGCCTCGCATGATTCGATGGTGTTTGCGCATGGCGCCATCAACGCGGCGGCGGCTGCCCTGTTCAAGATCGCCAACGACATCCGCTTTCTCGGATCCGGCCCGCGCGCCGGTCTCGGCGAACTGTCGCTGCCGGAGAACGAGCCGGGCTCGTCGATCATGCCGGGCAAGGTCAACCCGACCCAGTCGGAAGCCCTCACCCAGGTCTGCGCCCATATCTTCGGAAACCACGCCGCCCTCACCTTCGCCGGCAGCCAGGGTCATTTCGAGCTCAACGTCTACAATCCGATGATGGCCTACAACTTCCTGCAGTCCGTGCAGCTTCTCGGCGACGCCGCCGTGTCGTTCACCGACAACTGCGTCGTCGGCATCGAGGCGCGCGAGGACAATATCCGGCGGGGCGTGGAAAACTCGCTGATGCTGGTGACGGCGCTGAATGGCAAGCTCGGCTACGACATCTGCGCCAAGATCGCCAAGACGGCCCACAAGAACGGCACGACACTGCGCGAGGAAGCGGTCGGCGGCGGCTACCTCACCAATGAAGAGTTCGACCAGTATGTCCGTCCGGAGAACATGATCGGACCGAAGTAAACTCGGCCGGCTGGCAAACACAGGAAGGTCCAAGATCCGCTGGACCTTCCTTTCACAGCGCACTATCATACCACAAATTTTACGAAAATGGCACAACCGCGGCGGCGCCGTGAGCGGACAAGATGCCACATTGCCAAGCTAAGTAATTCTTCTTACGCATAAATCCGCGACTCAACCTTGGCAGGCAGGCCTGCCAGGACTTACCATCTGCGTTGCACTCCTTAATTATTTCCCAATATTTTTCATATACTGCTGCATTTTAAGTAAACTCTGGCTGGGCTTGGTGGGGAGTTGTCGATGACGACGGCGATGGCGCAGAAGGCGCAATCTGGCGATATCGTGGGACAGATCATCTACGCTGTCCGCTCGATGGGCCTCGCGCCTATTCCGCGCAACTACCAGCTTTTCTACGAGGCCTATATCGGCTCGAATGCCGAACTGACGCGCGATCTCGCGTCGCTCGGCAGCCGCACCACCCAGGAAGAACTGGACGAGATCGCCGGCCGCTATCTGGGCAACGGCCACGGAGCGGTGATCGAGAAAGCCCATGACCGGCTGCTGGTCGAGCTCGACTCGCTGCTGAAGCTGCTGCGCCAGGAACAGGCCTCGCTCGAGAGCTACAACCGTCTGCTCGGCGAGACGGCCATGCGCATCAATTCGAAGACCAATTTCTCGTCGGAGCTGATCCGCAACGCCATCGCGCTTCTGACGGAAGCGACCGGCGACACGATGGCGCATGGCGAAAAGACCGTCGGCGGCGTCGCGGAGCGGTCCCACGAGATGGATCAGGTGCGCAAGGAGCTCGACGAATACAAGCGCATCGCCAATACCGACTCGCTGACGCGGCTCGCCAACCGGCGCGCCTTCGACGAACGGCTGGCCGCCATTTTCGACGATCCCGCCGCGCTTCCGGTCACGGCGCTGGTGCTTGCCGACATCGACAACTTCAAGAAGATCAACGACAGCTTTGGACATCCGGTCGGGGACAAGATCCTTGCGACCGTCGCCTCGGTGATCCGCTCGAATGTGCGCAAGGAGATCTTCGTCGCCCGGACCGGCGGCGAGGAGTTCGCGATCGTCGTGCAGGGCAATACGGTCGAGGAGGTGATGGTCATCTGCGAGCGGGTGCGCAGGGCGCTGGAAACGCGGATCTTCCGCAATTCGCGCTCCGGGATCAATTACGGCCCGGTCACCATCTCGCTCGGCTACGCGATGGCCTGCACTGCCGCCGACCCGGGCGAGCTCTACGCAAAGTCCGACAGTGCCCTCTACCATGCCAAGCACGGCGGTCGTAACCGGACCGTCTGCTTCGAGGAGAGCATGAGGAAAGATTACGCCAGCAAGAGCTGGCTGATCTACAAGAAGTAGCGGCGTCCGCTACCACATGGTCTTGGCGGCGCGCTGCGGCCATTCGCGGTCGTAGGTCTCGATGTCGAAATCGGACTTGGCCGATTTCAGCAAGGCGCCGGCGGTCGGCATGCCCTTCGGATCGACAAACCGGTCGGGGTTCCACAGATCCGACCGCATCAGCGCGCGGGCGCACTGGAAATACACTTCCTCGGTCGTCACGACCGTCACGCTGCGCGGATAACGGCCATCCATCTCGAAACTCTCCAGCAACGTCGGATCGACCGAGACGACCGCCTTTCCGTTGACCCGGATGGCCGTGTTCGAGCCCGGAATGAGAAACATCAGGGCGACGCGCGGATCGCGCACGATGTTGATCAGCGAATCGACCCGGTTGTTGCCGCGCCAGTCGGGCAGGAGCAGCGTGTGGTCGTTCTCGACCCGCACGACGCCGCCCAGATCGCCGCGCGGCGAACAATCGAGACCCTCGGGACCGACGGTCGCCAGCGCGACGAAAGGCGCCATCTCGATCATGCTGCGATAGTGCGGCGTCATGGCGACCGTCACCTTGGCAACGGATGCCTCGGACACCCCGTCGTAGATCTCCCGAAGCTGTTCAACCGTCGTAATGATGCTCATGTCCATGTCCCCCAATCTGTGGCGCGCCTAGCGCGCGGATGCGACAGTGGTGTGACAGCCGTTGCTGCACCGCGCAAAGCCATCAGCGCCGCACGCCGGGCGGATCCCGGGTGAGGCCCTTCTCCGCCAGTTCGCGCTCATAGCCGGCAAACAGCTCCTGTCCCTGTTCGCCCAGTTCGCGCAGATAGGCCCAGGTGAAGATGCCGGTGTCGTGGCCGTCGTCGAAGCCGATCCTCACGGCGTAGTTGCCGGTGGGCGTGGCGCTGGCGATGCCCACCAGGCGCTTGCCCGGCACCGTTACCTTCTGACCGGGCCCATGGCCCTGAACTTCGGCCGACGGCGACAGGACGCGCATCGTCTCCGCCGGAATAGCAAAGCCTACCCCGTCGTTGAATGTGATCGTCAGGCTGCGGCGGTCCTTGGACACCCGCAATTCCGTCGGCCAGAGGTCGCTCATCGCCAGATCTCCCGTGCGCTCGTCATGCCTCGCAGGATTAGGATCTGGCGCGGGGGCGGGCAAGCCTTTTGTCGGATATCGCCATCGCGGGCGCCGATCACGCGGGGTTGCTTTTTGCGGGCCCGCCCTCCCCTTGACGGGCAGCGCCCCAGGACCCATTTTTAAGGTCAAAGGGAGACGCAAGTGAACAGTTTTGCAGGACAGGTCGGCGGAGCAATGCCGCTGATCTCGGACAACGGCCCGATGATCGATCCGTTCGGCCGCGCCGTGACCTATCTGCGCGTCTCGGTGACGGATCGCTGCGATTTCCGCTGCACCTATTGCATGGCCGAAAACATGACCTTCCTGCCGAAGAAGGATCTACTGACGCTGGAAGAGCTCGAGCGGCTCTGTTCCACCTTCATCGACAAGGGTGTTCGCAAGATCCGACTGACCGGCGGTGAGCCGCTGGTGCGCAAGAACATCATGCATCTGATTTCGGCGCTCGGCGCCAAGGTCAAGGCGGGCCTGCTCGACGAGCTGACGCTGACGACCAACGGCTCGCAGCTGACGCGCTATGCGGACGAGCTGTTCGCGGCCGGGGTGCGGCGCATCAACGTTTCGCTCGACACGCTCGATCCGCAGAAGTTCAAGGAGATCACCCGCTGGGGCGATTTCGGCAAGGTGATGGAAGGGATCGACGCAGCGCAGAAGGCGGGGCTGAAGATCAAGCTCAATGCTGTCGCTCTGAAGGGGTTCAACGACCTCGAGATTGCCGGGATGATGCGGTTCGCGCATGGCCGCGACATGGAGCTGACTGTCATCGAGACCATGCCGATGGGCGAGATCGACGAGGACCGCACCGACCAGTATCTGCCGCTGTCCCATGTGCGCGCCGATCTCGAAAAGCAGTTCACGCTGACCGACATTCCCTACAAGACCGGCGGCCCGGCCCGCTATGTCGAGGTCAAGGAAACCGGCGGACGCATGGGGTTCATCACGCCCATGACCCATAACTTCTGCGAGAGCTGCAACCGTGTTCGTCTGACCTGCACGGGAACGCTATACATGTGCCTTGGCCAGAACGACGCCGCGGATCTGCGCACTGCGCTTCGCGCCTCCGACAGCAACGACTATCTGTCGGCCGCCATCGACGAGGCGATCGGCCGCAAGCCGAAGGGGCACGACTTCATCATCGATCGCCAGCACAACAAGCCGGCGGTGGCGCGCCACATGAGCGTCACCGGCGGGTGACCTGCCTGCTGACGACCAACGAAAAAGCCGCGGCAGAACCGCGGCTTTTTCGTTTTGTCCGGGGCTCTGGTCCCCGTCAGGCCGCGTTGCTGCGGCCGTAGCGGACCGGGGTCCGCGATGCGCCGTGTCCGACCGGCGCGCCCTGCCCGGTCCTGAAGCGCTCGATCTTTTCCGAAAGCATCTCGACGCGGCGGCGCAGGCCGTGGATTTCGGCGTTGTTTTCCTCGACCATGGCGGCATTGCGCTGGGTGATCAGCTCCACCTCGCTCACCGCTTTCGTGACCTCGTTGATGCCGGTGGACTGCTCGCCGGTTGCCGCCGAGATGTCGGACACCAGTTTGCGAACGTCGGAGACATGCGCGATGATCTGGCTGAGCGCCTGACCGGTCTCCTCGACCAGGTGGACGCCGTTGCTGACCTGGCCCGAGCTTGCGGAAATCAACCCCTTGATCTCGCGTGCGGCAGCAGCGCAGCGCTGTGCCAGTTCGCGAACCTCCTGAGCCACCACGGCAAAGCCGCGGCCCGCCTCGCCGGCCCTTGCAGCCTCGACGCCCGCATTGAGTGCCAGAAGGTTGGTCTGGAAGGCAATCTCGTCGATGACGCTGATGATCGTGGCGATCTTTTCCGACGAGCGGCTGATCTCGGCCATGGCGCCGACGGCGCGGGCGACGACGTCACCGGAGCGCACCGCGAACTCCTCCGTCTCGTTGACCGAGATCGAGGTCTGCCGGGCGCTGTCGGCGGTTGTCCGGACGATTTCGCTCAGATGCCGCAGGGCGCGCGAGCTCTGCTCGAGAGCCGCCGCCTGCTGCTCGGTGCGGCGCGCCAGATCGTCGGCCGAGGAGGCCAGATTGCCGGTGCCGCCGTCGATGTCGGATGCGGCCGAGCGGACATCGGCGAGCGTCAGGCGCAGCGTTTCGATCGCCTGGTTGTAGGTATGCGCCATCTCGACGAAGTCGGCCGGCAGGTCCTCGTCCATCCGGCGTTCGAGATCGCCTTCCGCGAGCCGGGCCAGAACCTCGTTGAGCGCCGTCAGCGCCTGGCGCTGCTCGGCGGCGACGCGGGCACGCTCGGCGGCGCGACGGTCGGCCTCGGCGGCGGACGTTTCGCGCGCCGAGCTCGCTTCCTGTTCGAGCCGGACATTTTCGAGAGCCGCGTCGCGGAACACGGTGACGGAGCGCACCATGTCGCCGATCTCGTCGGCCCGTTCGCGACCCTCGATGCTGACGTCGAGTTCGCCGTCGGCAAGGCGTCTCATCACCTCGGTGACCCGGCGCAGCGGTCCGCGCAGGGTTTCGACCAGCATCAGGCCGCCGGCGATCGCCAGAAGCGTCCCCACGACCATGGCGATGACCGAGACATTGGCCGAGCGCTCGCTGTCGTGCTTGCCGACTTCCTGGGCCTGTGCCACGAAATTCTTGAGGCCCGTCATGCCGGCCGTCAGCGTCTCGGTGGCAGACGCGCGGGCGGCGCTCCATTCGCTGCCGATCGCGAGCGTCTTCGTCGTGCGGTCCACGAGCTCGTCGAGGAGCTTGCCGAGCAGCGGGCCGAAGTCGCGGGTCGTGGCATTGGTGGTGTTGAGCAGCGACACCTTGTTGCTGGCGGCGCGCAGGCTGTTGATGTCGTTCATGACCACCGAACGGGTATCGGCCGAGGGATTGCCGAGGAAGCGCTCGACGTCGAGCTGCAACGTGTTGGCCACCTGAAGCGACATCTCGATCTGCGACAGGAGGTCACGCAGGCTGCCGACATCGCCTTCCATCTGCACGAAGCGCTCGGCGGCGTCGCTGGACTTCTTCGCCACGTCGGCGGTCAGATCGCCCTGCGGTTTCATGAAGGTGCTGGCAGCGACACGCAGCGCCTGCGCCTTGTCGGCGAGTGCCGCATCTCCCTTGGCGGAGGCGAGGAACGCGTCGGTGGCCTGCATCAGCGGCTGCATGACCTTGTGGCCTTCCGACGAGAGCATGCTGTCGATCTTGTCGAATTCGCTTCTCAGCGGCTCTCCGTAAAGCGTCGCCGCCTTGACGACGGCGTCGTCGTTCTCGGCGCCGCGAATGGCATTGCGCAGGTTTTCCAGGCGCTTGGCGATCGACTTGTAGGCAAAGGCTTCGAACAGCAGCTTCTTGGCGAAGCGTTCCTTGGTGTCGAACTGACGCTGGATGACCGTGACCTGCTTGTCGACGCTTGCGGAAGCGTCGCGAACGCCGTTCAGGACCTTGGCGATCTGCGCGGTATTTTCCCGGTGCTTCTGATCGATCGCCCACAACCCGTCGGTGCCGGCGGTCAGCCTGTCGGCAAGGCCCGCCACGACCGCCACACGCTCGCGGTCGCCGTCCGTCACCAGCAGCGCCTCCAGACGTCCGACGCCCTTCTCCTGCGCATCGATGCTCTGGCGCAGCGTTGCGAGGCTCGCATCGTCCGGTTTTTCGGTGAAGGACTGCAGGGCGGCCTGCAGGTTTTCGAAGTCGCCGATGTTCTCGATCGTCGCACGCGTCACGGTCATGTGGCCGTTGAGCGTGTTGGCCGTGAAATAGCCGGCAAGACCGATACCGGCGATCAGAAACACCAAGGGCACGACAAACAGCAGAACCTTGGTGACGATCTTGCGGCCTTGAAGCAGACGGTCGATGAAAGACATGGATTTCCCAATGCAGATCCTGTGCCTTCGTCGCGCAGCGGCATTCACGCAACGGTTGGCTGGGCTTCCTGCATCATGCGGAAGTGATTCCGTCTAAAGTCAGAAATTTCAGTTGAACAAGCGTTAAGGACCGACTGCGACAGGTTGCATTTCTGATTGCGCGCGAAAAAAAGCGATCCGCCCGTTCGGCGCTCCTTCCCGAGGCGCAAATGCACTGGTCTGCAGTGCCAGCGTGCTCTAATAGACGCGGCAACGGAGGAATCGCATGGCCCTGTCGGACAATTCTCGCGGCGCGCTGCTGATGTCACTCGCCATGGCCTCCTTTTCCCTCAACGACGCCATGGTCAAATCCATCACCTCGGAACTGACGATCGCCCAGATCATGGCCGTCCGCGGCACCATGACGACGTGTCTCGTCTATATCGTCGCCCGGCGCATGGGCGCCGACCTGTCCTGGCAGACGCTGAAGAACCGGCACGTGCTGCTGCGCATCCTGTTCGAACTCGGCGCGACGCTGACCTTCTTCTCCGCTTTGTCGCGGATCGAGTTTGCGACCACGTCCTCGATCATGCAGTCGCTGCCGCTCGCCGTGACACTCGGAGCCGCGCTGTTCTTCAGGGAGCCGGTGGGCTGGCGTCGCTGGTCGGCGATCGTCGTCGGCTTCCTCGGCGTGCTCCTGGTGATCCGGCCCGGGCCGGAAGGATTTGCACCGGCAGCATTGTTCGCCGTCGCCGCGGTGTTTTTCACCGCCAGCCGCGACCTTACCACCCGGCGGGTCAGCGCGCGCATTCCGTCGCTGACGATCACGCTCTACACGGCGGCCGCCAATGCGATCCTCGGCGCCCTGCTGATCGTGCCGATGGGCGGCTGGGAGCCGGTCAGCCTTCCGACCTTTGGACGGCTCGCCTTCACAGCCGTCGCCGTGTTCGCCGGCTACCAGACGGTGATCATGTCGATGCGCAGCGGCGAGATTTCGTTCGTTGCACCGTTCCGCTATACGAGCCTGATCTGGGCGCTGCTGATCGGCGTTTTCGTGTTCGGCGAGCACCTGACGCCGACGATGCTGACCGGTGCCGCCGTCATCATCGTGTCCGGCCTCTATACCTTCGTGCGCGAAAACAAGCGGCGTCGCCTGCTGGCCGAGACGGCCGGCATGGTGCTGGCCGCCGAAAGTGCGCGGCGCGAGAACGGCCGATGACGATCGCGCCGGCGCCGATCCCGGGGCTGATCCTCGCCGGTGGTCGCTCGACCCGGATGGGCAGCGACAAGGCACATCTGCCGCTTCGCGGCGACACGATCCTCGGCCACGTGGTGCGCCGCCTGGCGCCGCAGGTGGAGGCTCTGTTCCTCAATGCCGCACCCGGATTTGCCGATCCGTCCAGCCTGCCGCTGATCCCCGACACGATCGCGGGACAGGCCGGGCCGCTTGCCGGCGTGCTCGCCGGGCTGCAGACCCTGGCGCTAAAAGGCTATCGCTCCGTCCTCACCGCGCCCTGCGACAGCCCCTTCCTGCCGCCTGATCTGGCAGAGCGCCTGACAGCCGCGTGCGAGGGCAACGCGATCGTGGTGGCGGAATCGGCCGGCCGCAGCCACCCGGTGTTTGCGCTGTGGCCGACCGCCATCGCCGACGACCTCAAGGGCTGGCTGGCCGATCCGGACAACCGGCGCATCAACGCCTTTCTCAAGCGCCACTCAGTGGTGTCGGTGGATTTTCCACTGCTGGAGACGACCGCCGGTCCGCTCGATCCGTTCATGAACCTCAACACGCCGGACGATCTGGCACAGGCGCATCATTTCTCGGAGCTGCTGGCATGACCCCGCAACCAGTGTTCGGCATCGTCGGCTGGAAGAATTCCGGCAAGACCGGGCTGACCGTGCGCCTGACGGAGGAGTTCACCCGCCGGGGTTTGCGGGTCTCGACCATCAAGCATGCCCACCATGCCTTCGACATCGACAAGCCCGGCGCCGATTCCTTTCGGCATCGGGAAGCCGGCGCGCACGAGGTGGCGATCGTCTCCGGCACGCGGTTTGCGGTGATGCACGAGTTGCGCGGCGATCCGGAGCCGACGCTCGACGACATTCTGGCGCGGCTCGAGCCGGCCGATCTCGTGCTGATCGAGGGCTACAAGCGTGAGGCCGTGCCGAAGATCGAAGCGCGACGGCTGCAGGCACGGGATCGGGCGCCGCTTTGGCCGGACGATCCGCATGTGGCGGCCATCGCCGCCGATCACCCGGTGACCGACGCGGAACGGCCGGTGTTCGATCTCGACGACACCGTGGCGATCGCCGACTTCATAACCGGGTTGCTCGGGCTGACCCGGACGTAAAAAGACCGCCGGATTGCTCCGGCGGCCTCCCTTTAACGTTCTCGCTGCTTACTGGTTCGAAGCGACCGGCTTCACCAGCGCCGTGATGCGGCGGATGGTGACGCGGCGGTTCTCCTGGTTCGGGCCGTCGACCCGCACCTTCAGATACTGCTCGCCATAGCCCTGGGTCGTCAGGTTTTCCGGCGGAATGTTGAAGGCGTCGGTCAGCACACGTGCCACCGATTCAGCCCGCTGGTCGGACAGGACGAGGTTGTCCTGGTCGGAGCCGACGGCATCCGTGTGACCTTCGATGAGGAAGGTTTCCGACGGATCCTTCTGCAGGACCTTGTTGATCGCGTCCGCGACCTTGCGCAGCGAACTGGCCTGGTTCATCGGAATTTCAGCGCTGCCGGTGGCGAAGGTGACGGTATCGAGGTCGATACGCGGAACCTTGTCGCGGATGCGGGCCGAATACCGCACCTCGTCAACCGAGTAGACCCGTTCGACCGGTTCGACCGGCGGCTGTTCGAGGAACTCGTAGTAGTCGCGGTCGGGTTCGCTCGTCGTGTCGATGATGTAGCGGTCGAGCGGCACGTTCAGACGCATGGGCGGCAGGTCTTCGCCCGGGTCGCGCCAGACGTAGTTTTCGCCGCGACGGCCATTGTCCATCAGCTCCGGCGCTTCATAGAGCACGTATTCCTGACCGCCACGCACCACACGGGTCCGCTGCACGATCTCGCCGTAGCGGTTGCGGATGGTCACCACCCGGGTACCGTCATCGCGGACGATGACTTCACGGTAGCGATCGTCGCTCAGGCGGTCATATTCCGGCTGGCGGCCGTCGCGGTCGTAGAAGCGGCGGCTGTCGTCGTGGCGGACGACCGGCTGGTTGTCGATCGAGATGATGACGCGACCGTCATCACGCCCACCGGGACGCCGGGCGGGTCCGTCGAATTCCCAACCCTGGGGACGTTCGAAGTCCGGACGGCGATCCAGCCGTTCGCCACGCGCTTCGTTCAGCTCGCGGAACTGGGCACGCTGCTCGCGCGACATGCGGGTGCTCTGCTGGGCGTCAGCGTCGGTGCGCGGTGGCGGTCCGAGGGGACGGTCGTCGGCCTGCTGCTGGGGCCGCGGACGGCGCGGGCGATCGCTGTCGCCGGGCTGCTTGTCGCTGTCGAACACGGCGGCACCGTTTTCGACCGGCAGGGTCTGCTGTTCGCCGCGGCGAGCCGAATTCGGGTCGCGGGCGAGCTCGCGGGCACGATCCACCTGCTGCGGGGTGGTTGCGACGGCCGGCTGACCGGGCTGCTGATCAGGAGCCGGACGCGGCTGGCCTGCCTGATCACGCGGCGGGCGGCCGTCGAGCGGCGGCTGACCATCGGGGAGCGGCTGGCCGTCCGCACCGAGGCGGCGGGGACGCTCGCCCTGGGGCTGACCCTGCTCGGTCCTGTTGTCGCCGGGACGTACGTCGCCGGGCTGCTGAGCGTTGGGGTCGCGGGCCGGACGGGGCGGACGAGCCTGACCGTCGGGAGCAACGGGGCGCGTGGCGTCAGGAGCTGGCTGACGCGTGGCGTCAGGGGCTGCCGGACGCGTGGCGTCGGGAGCTGCCGGACGCGCGGCATCGGGGGCGGCATTGTCTGCCGGTGCGGGTGTGCCGGGCGTCGCAGCGCGGGCCGGACGCTCGGGCGTCGCATCCGGGGCAGCCGGGCGATCCTTGCCGGGCTTCGGCGGCTGCGGCTTTTCGCCAGGCGTCGCCTGATCCGGGGTTGCCGCATTGCGGGGCGGCTGCTTGCCATTGTCCGCGGGGCGCGGCTCGCGGGCCGCAGGCTCCTGCGCATCCGGGGCCGGCTTCGGCTTGCGGTCACGCGGCAAGGGCTCGCGGTCACTGTTGTTTTGCTGCGGGCGGGCGGCCGGGGCTTCGGGCTGCTGATCGGCCGGCTGTGCGCGGCGCGGCGTTGCGGGCTGCGTTTCGGCATCTCCGGCACGCGGACGCTGCGGCTTCTGGTCGGGCGCATCGGCACCCCTGTCGGCCTTCGGCGGACGCGCCGGGCGGTCACGCTGGTCGGACGCCGTCGGCGGCTGGCCCTGCGGCTTTTCCTGGCCCTGGTCCTGGCCTTTCTGGCGCTTCGGCTTCAGCGGCGGTTCCTCGCCCTGGCCGTCATCGGGAGCTGCCTGGGCCAGGATGACCGGCCGGGCA
>Ga0065165_1001859_pt1 | contig 20504 bp, 14 predicted proteins | sample AraplaMF_Cvi_mMF_FD_63813 | JGI IMG/M metagenome (GOLD analysis project Ga0065165, IMG submission 63813) | Arabidopsis root microbial communities from the University of North Carolina, USA - plate scrape MF_Cvi_mMF (version 2) (version 3) | ecosystem: Host-associated > Plants > Roots >... | reverse complement strand
TGAGCCAGGGCACCACCGGCCATGCCCTGGCGCCACCAGTTCGCAATGATTGCCTCCGAAGGCTCGGCCCCCTCCAGGTTGTAGCCGTAGAACGGATTTTCAGGGACGACGCGGAAAAACTCCGCCCGGTTGCCGAGCACGCCGGCGCGAATTGCTTCGAACCACTCCGGCGGCTGACCGGACGGGTTGTCCTCGCTCCGGTACATGTTCGGCGTCAGTGAAGCGACCAGCACCGCCTTCGCGACGCGCTCCGGGTGGCGAGCAACATAGCGAGCCACTTCGCCGCCACCTGTCGAGTGCCCGATATGGATCGCGTCGCGCAGGTCGAGATGTTCGGTCAGGGCCGCAAGGTCGGCAACCCAGTGGTCCATGTCGTTACCGGTGCCGGGCTGGCCGGAACGGCCGTGGCCGCGCCGGTCGTGGGCGATCACCCGATACCCTTGATGAAGGAAGAATGTCATCTGGGCATCCCAGTCGTCCGCGGTCAACGGCCAACCGTGACTGAAAACGATCGGCTGACCTGATCCCCAATCCTTGTAGAAGATGTCCACGCCGTCCGTGGTTGTGATCGTAGGCATTGGCTTTCTCCTTGATTGGACTTGCAGTCGGGAACCTGCATGCATCCCCGTTATCGGGCAGGACGAGCCGCGCCTGGAGTTAAATGGGGTTAAAACCATTGGGCGCCCCGTGCTTCGGCAACGATGCGACGAAGCTACTCGGCCTTTCGATCATTTACTCCATTTTACCGCCGGTGGGCCTTCGGCTGAGCTAGACTTCACAGGTCTTGCGCGTCGGCGGTGACGCGCGAACTATTGCGACTCGCAACGATTGTTCCGCATCTGCCCGGGTGCTCGGGCGATAGGGTCGGACAGGCAGGGAGGCGATCATGCGCGCGCGATTTGTCGCCTTCGGCAAACTCCTCGCAAAATCTGCGCGCCTTGCGGCCGTGGTCGTCGTCGCCCAGTTCCTGTGTTCATCCGCGCAAGCGCAATATGCGCGACTCGGGTTGGCACAATTCAAGCACACGCGCTGGACCGTCGACGATGGTGTGCCGACGCGAATCTGGGCGATCACCCAGACGCCGGACGGCTATCTATGGCTTGCTGCGGAGGGAGGGCTGTACCGCTTCGACGGGGTCACGAGCGAACGCATCGCGGCGCCCGGCGGCTCACCCATGGAGCATGCGGTGCCAACAACGCTGATGGTTGCCTGGTCCGGCGATCTATGGGTGGGATATAAGCACGGCGCGGGCGTTGCCGTTTATCGCGGAGGGCGATTGCGCGACCTGCGAATGCCGCGCCCGCCCGCGTCCATCGACTTCATGGCTGAAACGCCGGACGGCGCGATTTGGCTCGGTTGGAGCGGGCGGGCACATGTGGGCGTGCGGCTGCGGCGCTGGTTCCAGGGAAGCTGGGCATATGATGCCGAGCGCCTGCTGCCCGAAGGAATGCTGGGGTCGATGCTGGCCAGGCCGGATGGCTCGCTCTGGATCGCGATGGCCCAGGATTCGCAGGATGGAGTCTTCTATCTGCCGCGGGGCGGAAGCCGATTTCAGGACAGCGGCTATCGCGCTTCCAGCATCCTGACGATCGCCGGCGACCCGACGGGAACGCTCTGGGTAGCGGACGCATCCGGCATTCGATCGCTGGTCGGCCGCGACGGCAAGATGCTTTCGGAGCGCAGGCAATTTCCGGCAGTTGCGGGCGCGCGCTACGGCAGTCTGGCCTTCGACACGCACGGCGGGGTGTGGGGCGCAACCGGATCGGTGGGCGCCTTCTACATCCCGAATGCCGGCTCAAAGCCCGATGACGCCGATCCAGGCCTTCTCGCGATCCGCGCCAAGGACGGATTGACCTCGGACGACGCGGGCGTCGCGTTCGTCGATCGCGAAGGGAATATCTGGATCGCCGGCTATGACGGCCTCGATCAATACCGGTTCGCCAGCGTGACGCCCGAACCGCTGATTCCCGGCGATCCGGAGGGCACGATGATCGCGCAGGACCATGCCGGATCGGTCTATATTTCGTCTCGCAGGCAGCTCTTTCTGGTCGCGCCGGACCGTCAGCCACGCGTGATCCTGCACCAGGAACCCTCGGCGATCTGCGCGGCGCAGGCCTCGGGCATCTGGGCCGTGGGGGACGGTCTCGTCACCCGTGTTCGCGGTGATCAACGGGCCGAGGGAATCCCAGTCCCCGCTGGCATTGGCGCGGTGGCAAGTTGTGCCGAGGACCGTCGCGGGCGATTGTGGCTGATGGCGGGTTCGAAGAAGCTGATCTGGCACGACGCAAGCGGCTGGCATGAGGCGACCGATCCCATTCTGCAGAATCGGCTGCAGCACGCGTGGTGGGGCCTCGTCGAGACGCCGTCCGGCGACATAGCCTTCCAGAGCAAAAGCGATATCGTGCGCCTGCAGGCTGGCGGGCCAGCGGTGATGGACCTCTCCAGTTTCAATCTGGGGCATATCACGCTGCTTGCCGCAGGCTTGCGCGACCTCTTCGTCAGCGCGGACGGCGGACTGGCGCGGCTTCGGGGAGGAGAGGTGCGCATTCTGGCCGCGAACCGCTTCCCCTGGGTTGGTGGACTGGACGGACTGGTGCAGACCCCTCAGGGGCAGACCTGGATGGTGGGGGAGTCCGGAATTTCATTGATGGCGACCGCCGATCTCGATCGCGCGTTTGAAGATCCTGCCGTGCCCTTGCCTCGAAGGATTTTCGATTCTCGCGACGGCCTGAACAGTGGCGCCCAGGGTGGCTATGTCGGACCGATAGTCGCTGCAGGGGGCGATCAACGCGTCTGGCTCCTGACGCGAACCGACGTCGCGTTCATCGATGCCGCTCACATCCGCAACAACGCGCTCGCACCGAACGTCGCGATACGCTGGCTCGAGGCTGCGGGGCACAGCTATCGCGACCCGGTCCGAATTTCACTACCGGCCGGCACCCGCTCGGTCGAGATCGCCTATGCCGGCTTGAGCCTGGTCGTACCGCAGCGCGTGCAGTTTCGTTACCGCCTCGACGGCGTGGACAGTGACTGGATCGATCCCGGTACCCGGCGGCTCGCCTCCTATGCGAACCTGGGTCCCGGCCGCTACCGGTTCCATCTTATCGCCGCGAACAACGATGGCATCTGGAACCGCGAAGGCGCGGTGCTGGAGTTCGACATCCAACCGACTTTCTTCCAAAGCTGGCCTTTCCGCCTCCTCTGCGGCCTGCTGCTGCTGGCGCTCCTTTGGCTGGCCTATGCGCTTCGGATGCGCGCAATGGCTGCCCGCATCCGGAAGCGCATGGCCGAGCGGGTGGAGGAGCGGGAACGCATCGCGCGCGAAATTCACGACACGCTTCTCCAGTCGATCCAGAGCCTCACTCTGCGATTCCAGCTGGCGGTCGACGATCTTCCCGCGAAAACGCCCGCGCGGCCTGCGCTGGAACAGGCAATCGATCAGGCCGACAAGGTCATCGCCGAAGGCCGCGACCGCGTGCGCAACCTGCGACCGCCCCCTGGCCGAAGCCGGATAGAGCAGCTCATCGCCGATATCGTCGGCAAGCAAGGCTTCGACCCTGACGTCGAGATATCGATCACGACGACCGGCAACCCTCGGTCGCTCGATCCTCTGTTCCTCGACGAAATCGCGCGTATCGCGCACGAGGCGATCTTCAACATCCGGTGCCATGCACGGGCCAAGCGGGTCGAAATCGAAGTGAGGTTTCTGCGCCGGTTCGGGATTTCTTTCGCCGATGATGGAATTGGCATCGATCCCGCTGTCATCGTGCAAGGCGGCAAAGACGATCATTTCGGCTTGCCAGGCATGCGCGAGCGCGCAGATAAGTTGCACGGCGAGCTGGTCGTGCGACGCGTTCCAGGCGGCGGCACACGGATAGACATCGAGGTGCCCGGCCGGATCGCTTACGGCTCGGGATATGGCTGGCTGTTTCGCCGTTCGTGGAAGGAATGATGTCCTCCCGCTCAGACTCCGCCGCTCCGATCCGGGTCCTTGTCGTCGATGACCACGCGATGGTCCGCGACGGCATTGCGGCTCTACTGCAGCGCCAGCCCGACATGGAGGCGGTCGGTGAGGCGTCGGACGGCGCCGAGGCCATCGACTTGTTTTCAAAACTTGCACCGGACGTCGTGCTCATGGATGTCCGCATGCCCGGCGTGGGCGGGATCGAGGCGATCGAAGCAATCCGCAGATTATCTCCACAAGCGGCGATCCTGGTGCTGACCACCTATCCAGGCGATGCTCAGGCCGTTCGCGCCATGCGCGCGGGCGCCGCGGGATATCTTCTAAAAAACTGCATTCGTAAGGAATTGCTCGATGCGATTCGCTCCGTGCATGGTGGACGCCGTGCAATCAGCCCTGACATCGCGCACGCCTTGGCGAGTCATGCGTTGGACGAGCGCCTGACCGACAGGGAGATCGAAATCCTGAGACTTGTCGCGGACGGTCATGGCAACAAGGGCATCGGCGTCCGGATCGGCCTGTCCACCGATACAGTCAAAGCGCATCTGAAGAACATCTTCGCCAAGCTCGGTGTGGATGATCGCACGCATGCGGTCACCATCGCCGCCCGGCGGGGGTTTATCGAACGCTAGGCTGAAGTTCGTTTTGCAGCGCGCTTGCGCGACTGCAAACCGCCTTGACCAGCATATCGTCGCCGCGCGCCGAGACGAGGCGCGCCTCCGCCAGGTCTCGTCGGATTCTGTCGATTGTCTCGATCAGGCCGTGGAGGCGGACGTGCAACTCCAGCGCGCGATCGCCGGATTGCCTGTCCGCTTTGAGCGTTCGAACGGTGGCGATGAAGCGATAGCCTCTTCCTGCAACGGTCGCGATGTAACGCGGCGCGTCTGCGCGTTCTTCGAGGACGCGTCTTAGCCCGGACACATTGACCTTCAGGTTCGACTCATCGACGAAGGTGGTCGGCCATGCGCGGGATATCAGGGTTGCCCTGTCGACGAGCTGGCCCGGACGCTCGACCAGGGTCGTGAGAATGTCGAGGGCTCGTCCACCGATCCGGACCGGCATCCCGCTCTTCAGCAGCAGCTGGCGCTCCGGCCGCAGGACGAACGGCCCGAAGGCGAAGGATCGCGCATGCCGCCGAAAGGATAGCCGCGCGCGCAATTGCTCCGTGGGATCGGGCAGAAGCGCGGTATCCGGGGCGGTAGTGATCGGCAACGTGGGGACTCCGGGTCTCAATTTATCGCTGCGGTTCGCGCGGGGGCGCACAGTGTCATCAACGGAGTCGATGGTATTCGATCTCGTCATGCTGCGCATGACCCGCCGGAGGCTGGAGCGATACCCGATCGGGTAAAAGGTTGACGCGATCGCTTGGCTCCAGGACCGACAATCGGGTCCTGGGCCGCAGTTCCGAAATGCTGCTTTCCGGCCGCCGTAGCTCGCTGGAGCGCATGTCCGCTTTTCAAGTTTGGTCAGTCGAAAACAGCCCGTCCGCAACCGGCCCGAAAGGCGACGTTTCACCGTGGCGGGATGCCTCAGCTCCGATATCGCGCAATCAGCCTCTTCGGATTCCTGGGGAAAGGACAACAGCTCGCCGGTGGGCCGCTCCTTCGTCTTGTCGATCCGGGGCATAACCCTGATCCTCGCGCTGACGGCAACGGTCGCAATAGAAATTGGCCTCGCTGACAGGGGCGCTCCAGCACCGACGTTGAAACAGCCACCATGGTTCCGGGCCGCTCAGCGCCCCGGACACGCGGGCAGCGCGAGCAGCCGAGCTTCACGTTCCAGAAGCGCGGCGCCATGTCGGTGATGGTGCGCATGGGGGCCGTTCGTCGGCGAGATTGCGGGGACCGCCCATCAGAACATGCGCACTCTAGCCCCTGAAACGTCGAACCCGGAGAACAGGCCGTTGCCGTCCAGCCGGGTCCGGCAGAGTCCAGCCGGGACCATCCTATCGGAAAGGTTTTTGCGCAGCGATCAATCTTTTACGGCCGAATCGCTACGGTCGGCTGGCTGGGGCGGCAGGATTCGAACCTGCGAATGACGGTACCAAAAACCGTTGCCTTACCACTTGGCGACGCCCCAACACCCTGCCGAGCCCGTGAAGGGCGCAACGTGCGGAGGCGGGTGTATAGCGTCCGCCGCCGCGGATGGAAGGGCCGAATGGCCCTTCCACGTCGGTTTCAGGCGATCCGCTCGACCCAATTGTTTGGATCGGGCGCCTGGCCGCGTTGGATCTGCGTGAGCTGGGTCCGCAGTTTCTCGGTGACGAGGCCGGGGCCGCCGTTGCCGATCACGAAGTCGAAACCCTCGCCTTTCACCGTGCCGATCGGCGTCACCACCGCGGCGGTGCCGCAGGCGAAGGCCTCACGTAGCCGGCCGCTGCGCGCGTCTTCCTGCCACTGGTCGATGCCGTAGCGCTCCTCGCGCACGGTGATCCCGGCGTCGCGCGCCAATGTGATCAGCGAATCGCGGGTGATGCCGGGCAGGATCGTGCCGCCCAGTGGCGGGGTCTGGATCGAGCCGTCGTCGAACACGAAGAACACGTTCATGCCGCCCAGTTCCTCGACCCAGCGATGCTCGGCGGCATCGAGAAACACGACCTGGTCGCAGCCATGCTTGATCGCCTCGGCCTGCGCGGTGAGGCTCGCGGCATAGTTGCCGCCGCACTTGGCCGCGCCCGTGCCGCCCGGTGCCGCGCGCGTGTAATGCTCGGACACCCACAGGGTCACGGCCGGCGCGCCACCCTTGAAATAGGCGCCCGCGGGCGAGGCGATCACGAGATAGAGATATTCACTGGCCGGCTTCACGCCGAGGAAGGTCTCGCTCGCGAACATGAAGGGGCGCAGATAGAGCGAGCCGCCCTCGATTTCCGGAATCCACTCGCGATCGGTGCGGACCAGCGCCTTGATCGATTCGAGGAACAATTCCTCCGGCAGCTCGGCCATCGCCATGCGCTGCGCGGATTCGCGGAAGCGCGCGGCATTGGCCTCGGGGCGGAACAGCGCCACGCCGCCATCGGGGAGGCGATAGGCCTTGAGCCCCTCGAAAATCTCCTGGGCATAATGGAGCACGGCGCAGGCCGGATCGATCGACAAGGGACCGCGCGGCTGGATGCGCGCATCGTGCCAGCCGGCCTCGGCCGACCAGCGGATCACGACCATGTGATCGGTGAAGACCTTGCCGAAACCGGGATTTTCGAGCAGCGCCTGACGCTCGGCTACCGGCACGAGCCCAGGGTGCTGCTCGATTTCGAACTGCAGGGGGCTCATGGCGTTCATTGCCGACTCCTTCGGTATTACTTGGCTTGCGGACGCTTAGGCATGCTGCCAAGATAGGTCAACATGGCTGGCCAAAATAGCCCCGAACCCTATCGCTCCGCCTCGCCGCTCTTTCTGCGCGAGCCCGAGATCCGCCGCGGCATCGAGCTGCTCTATTTCGGCTATAGCCACCTCACGCGTTCGATCGACGAGGGGCTGGCGGCCGAAGGCTTGGGGCGCGCACACCACCGCACGCTCTATTTCATCGCGCGAAAGCCCGACCTGACGGTGAGCGAATTGCTCAAATTGCTGTCGATCACCAAACAGTCGCTCGGCCGCGTGCTCGGCGAGCTGACCGAGCGCGGCATGGTCGAGACGCGCACGGGCGACCGCGACCGCCGCCAGCGGCTGCTGCGCCTGACCGAGAAGGGTCGGGTGCTCGAGTCCGAGCTGTTCGACGCGCTGCGCGAGAAGATGTCGGCGGCTTATTCGAGCGCGGGGCAGGGCGCCGTGGGTGGCTTCTGGGCGGTGCTCGAGGGGCTGATCCCTGACGAGGAACGCGCACGGATCGCGGCGCTGGGGCGGTAGCCGCTCACCACCCCCGGAAGCGCGGCCAATGCTGGAGGGTGCCGCCGTCCGCCGGTACCACCGCATATCCGTCGAACTGCGCGCAGGTTGCGCAGGCATGGTTCGGCAGCACGCGCAGCCGCGCGCCGACCGGCAGATCGGGTAGCACGCCGCCGCTCCCGGGGCGCACGGCGACGATGCCATGCTCCTGGTGCGACTTGACCATGATCAGGTCGGGGATCGGCCGTCCCTCGGCATCGCACACCACGCCATAGCCCTGGTCGACCGCCTGGCTCGCGGTGCCGCGGTCGCGCGACATCGCCATCCAGCCGGCGTCGACGAGGATCCATCCGCGCTCCTTCTGGTGGCCGATCACGCTGGTCAGCACCGACGCGGCGATGTCGTCGAGCGCGCACACGCCGATCCCGGCCATCACCAGATCGAAGAACATGTACACGCCTGCGCGCACCTCGGTGACCCCGGTCAGGTCGCGCGCATAATGCGCGGTGGGGCTCGATCCGACGCTGACGACGGGGCAGGGCAGGCCGGCCGCGCGCAATTGCTCCGCCGCCGTGACCACCGCCGCCCGCTCGCGCTCGGCAAAGGCGGCCAGCGCTTCCTCGCCCACGGCATCATAGCTGTCGCCGGCATGCGTCATCACCCCGCGCAGCACGGCGCCGCGCTCGTGCAGCACACGCCCGATCTCGACGATACGGGGGTCGCCCGGGTGCAGCCCGGCGCGATGGTCGTCGCTGTCGATCTCGAGCAACACCGGGATCGGCGGCCCGCCCGCGGCGACTACCGCCTCGGCCTGCTCCACGGAATCGAGAATGACCGCGAGGTCGCAGCCCTGCGCACGCAGTGCCTGTACGCGCGACAATTTGTCCGGAGAGATGCCCACCGCATAGAGCAGGTCGTTGATCCCCGCCGCCGCGAAGACCTCGGCCTCGCGCAGGGTCGAGACCGTCGCCGGCCCGTTCCCACCCTCGAGTACGCGCCGCGCCACCTCGACCGACTTTGCGGTCTTGAGATGCGGTCGCGCGGTCACGCCGAGCCGGTCTAGGCGCTCGCGCAGCCGCGCGATGTTGCGGAGCATCCGCGCTTCGTCGAGGATCAGGCTGGGCGTGGTGAGATGGTCGAGCGTCATGCACCCTGTCTGCGCCCGGGCGCCGCGCCGGGACAACCCCAAAATCCGCCGGACCGGGATTTCGCCCGCTAGCCGCGGACCCCATGGCGGCGCTACGGGTTGAGATGCCGACCCATCCGCGGAGAATCGCATGTCCGAGCCCAGCCTGTTCGCCCCGCTGACGGTCGGATCGCTCCGCCTGCGCAACCGCATCGTGATCGCGCCGATGTGCCAATATTCGGCGACCGACGGCTGCATGACCGACTGGCATCTGATCCATCTCGGCAATCTCGCGCTTTCCGGAGCGGCTCTGCTCACGATCGAGGCGACCGCGGTGGTGCCCGAGGGGCGGATCACCTATGCCGATGTCGGGCTGTGGAACGACGCGACCGAAGCGTCGATCTATCGCACGCTCGAGAGCATCCGCCGCTGGTCGGACATGCCGGTGGCGATCCAGCTCGCCCATGCCGGACGCAAGGCCTCGACCCAGGTGCCGTGGAAGGGCGGGGCGCAGCTTCCCTCTGCCAATCCGGGCGGCTGGCAGACCGTCGCGCCGTCGCCGCTAGCCTTCGGGCCCGAGGACAATCCGCCGATCGCGCTCGACGCCGACGGTCTCGCGCACGTACGCGATGCATTCGCCGCCGCCGCCCGCCGCGCCGCGCGGCTCGGCATCGACGCGGTGCAGATCCACGGCGCCCACGGCTATCTGCTCCACCAGTTCCTCTCGCCGCTCTCCAACCGCCGCGACGATGAATATGGCGGCAGCCTCGCCAACCGCATGCGCTTCCCGCTCGAGGTGTTCGACGCGGTGCGCGCGGCCTTTCCGCCCGAGCGGCCGGTGACGATGCGCATTTCGGGCACCGACTGGGTCGAAGGCGGCTGGGATGTCGAGCAGTCGATCGCCTTCGCCCAGGCGCTCGAGACGCGCGGCTGCTCGGCGATGCACGTATCGAGCGGCGGGCTCGACCCGCGGCAGGATATCCCGCTTGCGCCCGGCTATCAGGTCCCGCTGGCGCGCGCGGTGCGCGAGGCGACGGCGATGCCGGTGGTGGCGGTGGGGCTGATCACCGGCTTCGACCAGGCCGAGGCGATCGTCGCCAATGGCGATGCCGACATGGTCGCGCTCGCCCGCACCATCCTCTACGATCCGCGCTGGCCGTGGCACGCCGCCGCGCATCTCGGCGCTACGGTCCGCGCCCCCGCGCAATATCTCCGCTCGCAGCCGCGCCAATATCGCCACCTGTTCGAGGTCGAGGGCAGCGCGGAGGACTAGGGCGCGCTCGCGGCAAAGCGCCGGCTCGAAGCGACGCGAGGTGCGGATGGACCTTTAGTGTGACGCGGGAAAGGGTTACCCCCCCGCTTCCACCCGCACCCGCTCCGGCGCCCAGCCCAGCGTCATCGAGATCCGCTCCGCCGATTCCCGCAGCACTGCGCGCGTCTCCTCCAGATCGGTGCGCTGCGAGCCGTCGATCGTGATGAGGAAGGGGACCGTCAGCGCTGCGGCGACATGGCCGTCGAAGCCGAAGATCGGATAGCTGATGTCGGTCACGCCCGCGGTACGCGCGCTCGGCTGCATCTCATAGCCCTGCATGCGCACCACCTCGAGCCGCTGCCGCAGCCGTTCGAGCGGCATGGTGGCCGGGCGGGGCAACTTCTCCAGCAAAGCGTCGAGCCGGTCGTCGACGGTGAAGGCCAGCAGCACATGGCCCGAGCAGCTCGTCGCGAGATCGACGCTGGCGCCGAGCCGCATCCCGAAGCCCACGGGTCCGAGATTGTCCTGCCGCTGCACCACCATACTGCGTGTATCGCTGCGTACGACGAGGTGGCAGGACTGGTTGGTCGCCTCGGCGAGCGCGTGCATCACCGGCGCCGCGGCGTAGGTCAGCTCCTGCGCAGGGGTCGCGCGGAACGCCGTCTCGAGCATGCGATAGGTGACGCTGTAGCGGTCGCTGAACGGATCCTTCCGCAGCCAGCGCCGACGCTCCATCACGATGATGACGCGGAAGATCTCGCTGATCGAGCGGCCGAGCCGCTGCCCGATCTCGCTGATCGTGAGCCCCGCCGGCGCGGTGCCGAGCAGTTCGAGGATGTCGATGCCCTTTTCCAGCGCGGGCGCGGAATAGGCGCGGGTGCGGCCGCTGTCCTCGGTGTCGTCGCTGTCTGCAGCGCTGTTCATGGGTGAATGGTAGCCGCCACCCCTGAGAGGCGCAACGCGCAGCTTTCCCTCTTGCCCGCCCCATTTTGCGCCGTTAAATTCCACATATAAAAGTTAGTATCATTAGTGCAGGTAATGCGTGCGGCTTGGAGCCTTGCCGGCGACTTGCGAAACAGGGAGCAGGGCGGGCGATATGCGCATGGACGTGGTGGTGTGCAGCGAACCGGGTACGCTCATGCTCGATCGGCGCGAGAAGCCGGTGCGCGCGCGGGGCGAGGTGCTGATCCGCGTGCGCCGCGTGGGGATGTGCGGGACCGACTTCCACATCTTCCACGGCCGCCAGCCCTATCTCGAATATCCGCGCGTGATCGGCCACGAACTGGCGGGCGAGATCGTCGAAGGTGACGAGGCGGGACGTTTCGTCCCCGGCCAGATCGTGTGCGTGATGCCCTATCTCTCCTGCGGCGAATGCCGAGCCTGCGTCTCGGGCCGCACCAATTGCTGCATGAAGCTGAGCGTGCTCGGCGTGCATCGCGACGGCGGGCTGGCAGAGTATCTCGCGGTCGATGCGCGCTTCGTGATCGATGCGGCCGGGCTGTCGCTCGACGCGGCGGCGATGGTCGAATTCCTCGCGATCGGCCGACATGCGGTCGAACGTGCGCAGCTTGCGGAAGGCCAGGAAGTGCTGGTCGCGGGAGCGGGGCCGATCGGCATGGCCGTGACACTGTTCGCACGCATCCGGGGCGCACGCGTGACCGTGCTCGATCCCAATCCCGACCGGGCGCATTTCTGCGTCGAGGCGCTGGGGGCGGCGGAGATGGTCACTAGCGCCGACGACGTCACGGCGCGGCTAACGCTGGCCGGCTGGCAGGGGTTCGACGCGGTGTTCGACGCCACCGGCAACCCCGCCGCGATGGAGGCGGGCTTCGCCTGGGTGGCGCATGGCGGCACCTATGTGCTGGTATCGGTGGTTGCGGCCGACATCCGCTTCAGCGACCCCGAATTCCACAAGCGCGAGATGGCGCTTCTCGGCAGCCGCAACGCGACGATCGCCGATTTCGAGGCGGTGATCGCGGCGATCCGTGACGGCGAGGTGCCGGTGGCGGCGATGCACACGCACAGCGCGGCGCTGGCGGATCTGCCGCAAGCCTTTGCCGGGTGGATGACACCGGGCGCAGGGGTTATCAAAGCGATCGTCGAACTCTGACGCTTTGGGGAGTAATTTTTACCTGTAGAAGTAATTTGCATCTGTGCGAGTGAGCCGCTAGCACGGATGCCGCAAAGACGGCCAAAGGCCGCGCGACAAAGGGAGGATCGGGTGCGCCCTGCTGTTTCCGCTATCGAGATCGATCGCCGTCTGCTGCTCGCCGGCGGAATGACCGCCCTGTTACCCCTGCCGGCGATCGCGCGGGGCGGCGACGACTTCGTGGTCAGCAAGTCCGGACGTTCCGGACGTTCCGGACGTCCAGGTTCATTCCGAACGGTCGGCGCCGCGCTGGCCGCGGCCAAGGCGGCGGGGAAGCCATGTCGCATACGCATCGAGCCCGGCATCTACGAAGAGAAATTGCTGCTCGACACGCCCGGCGTGCATCTCGCGGGCGAGCCCGGCGCCGTGCTCAGTTTCGGCGCGGCGGCGGGGATGTCCGATCCGCAGGGCAGGAATTGGGGCACGGGCCGCACCGCGACGCTGATCGTCACCGCGCCCGACGTGATCCTGAGCGGCCTGACCATCCGCAACAGTTTCGACTATCTCCAGAACCACATCACCCATGCCGTCGATGGCGCGCAGGCGGTGGCGCTTATGCTCGGCCGCGGCGCCGACCGCAGCCAGGTGCGCGGCTGCCGGCTCGAAGGCTATCAGGACACGCTCTACGTCCAGGAGGGGCGCGCCTGGTTCCGCGACTGCGACGTCAGCGGCAATGTCGACTTCATCTTTGGCGGCGCGGCTACCCTGTTCGAGCGCTGCGAGATCCGCTCGCGCTATGTGCCGGGCAACGACCTTCAGGGTTATCTCGCGGCGCCGAGCACGCCGATGACCCAGCCGATCGGGCTGGTTTTCCGCGACTGCCGGCTGACGCGCGAGGCGGGCCTGCCCGATAATTCGGTCTATCTCGGCCGGCCGTGGCGCGCCGGCGGCAATATGGACCTTACCGGTGCCGCGGCCTTTCTCGATTGCTGGATGGACGCGCATATCCGCCGCGATGGCTGGACATGGATGGGCTATACCAACCCGGCCGGCGAGCGCACCCAACTCACGCCGCAGGAGGCGCGGCTGTTCGAGGCGGGGAGCAAGGGCCCCGGCGCGGGCCCCGCAGCCGATACGCGGCGCATCCTCACGCCCGAACAGGCAAGGCGCTACGACCGCGCCAACATCTTTGGCGACTGGCGGCCGCAATGACCCTGAACGCAATTACCCGACGCGGCTTTCTCGGCGCCGCGGGGGCGGGCACGCTCGTCGCCTTCATTCCCTCGACCCACGCCGCGCCGGTGCTCGCCGAACTGCCCGACACGGGCTGGAAGCTGTGGATCGACCGCGACGCCGCGTGGCAGACGGACCGGATACATCTCCCCGCGGACGTCGACCTCGCCGCATTGCCAATCAATCCGCCGACAGGTGGTTGGTCGGCTTTGTGGAAGGCCGAGACGCGCGATGTCACCCTGCCTACCACCGTCGAGGAGCATTTCTGGGGCGCGTTCGGCGCGCGTCCCTATACCGGCGACGAGTATCGCTATGCCGAGGATGACCCCGTCCCGCAGAACGGGGCGTATCGCGGCGTCTCGTGGTGGTATCGCGAGATCGACATTCCCGCCTCGGCCGCGGGACAGCGCCTGTTCCTGCATCTGCGTGGCGCGCGGTTCCGGGCCGAGATCTTCCTCAACGAGAAGCTGGTCGGCTATTCGATCCTCGCCGAGCTGCCGATCCATTGCGACCTGACCGCGGCGATGCGCCCCGGCGGAACCAACCGGCTCGCGATCCGCATCACCAATCCGGGCGGCCGTTTCGACTGGCGCGATTCGACCACGATGATGTGGGGCGCGGCCAAGTTCTTCGCCTCGCACGGTTTCGGCGGGATCGACCGCGGCATGACGCTGAGCGCGCACCCGACGGATGCGCATATCGAGGATGCGTGGGTGCTCAACACCCCGGATCCGCGCATCGTCACCGCGCACATGCAGGTCCGTTTTGCCAGGGCGCCGCGCACCCTTGCCGCGCTCCGGCGCAAGGCGAATGTGGCGCTGCTCGACGGCGATGGCACGCCGCGTCCCGCGACCGCGACGCTAGAGGATGCGAAGCTGGACGGCGATCTCGCCACCTTCGTTTTCCGCCTGCGTGCCGACGACGCGAAGCTCTGGGACCTCGACAGCCCCAAACTCTATCTGCTCCGTTTCGGCTGGGGCGACGACAGCCGGCTCGCGCGCTTCGGCTTCCGCTGGTTCGCGCCCGAGGGGCTGGGCAGCGACGCGTTGCTGCGGCTCAATGGGCGGCGCGTCCGGCTCTATTCGGCCATCTCCTGGGGCTATTGGGGCCATAACGGCCTGTGGCCAACGCCCGAACTGGCGAAGCGCGAGGTGACCTCGGCCAAGACGCTGGGGCTCAACTGCCTCCATTTCCACCGCAATGTCGGCAAGGAGGAAGTGCTCGCCGCGCAGGACAGCATGGGGCTGTTGCGCGTGATGGAACCGGGCGGCGGGCGGCACGCGATCGGCCGCGACCTCAAGCCCGGCGAGAGCCTGTCCGAAGCCGATCGGTTCAGCCGCGACTATCTCGTCGCGAAATGTGTGGCGATGGTGAAGACCTTCCGCTCGCATCCCTCGCTGGTGCAATACACGCTGCAGAACGAGCTCGGCGCCAACCTCGCCAATCCCGACGTGCGGGCGGTGCTCGCGGCGATGCATGCGGCCGATCCCAGCCGCGCGGTGGTGCTCAACGACGGCTTCGTTCAGCGCGGCGCGGCGCAGGCGATGTACCTGCCATATAGCGACCATTACTGGCGCTCGGATGTCGAGCAATGGGGCGGCTGGTGGAACAACCATCAGGGCGCGGGCGACCAATGGTATGACCGCTTCTACCGCTCGAAGGACGATTATATCCACCGCCAGATCGGCAAGCCCTTCATCGTCGAGTTTGGCGAGATGGAAGGCTGTGCGGTTGCGGACAACCACGCGGCGATGGTCGCCGAGCTCGAGGCGAAGGGCGGCTATTCCTACGATCTCGAGGATCATCGCGCGGTGCTCAAGCCGACCGAAGCGTTCCTCGATCGCTGGGGTTTCCGGAAAGCCTTTCCGACGGCGGAGAGCCTGTATCTCTCGATCGGACGCAAGAGCTACGAGGCCTGGGCTAATTACCTCGAGAATATCCGGATCGGCGATGCGGTCGACGTGGCCTGCATCAGCGGCTGGGAAAGCACCGCGATCGAGAATCATTCGGGCATCGTCGACAATCTGCGCGGGTTCAAGGCCGATCCGGAGCTGGTCCGCGCGAGCCTGTTGCCGGTACGCCCGGTCGCCAAGCAGAAGCGGCTGGCCTACGCCACCGGCGAGGCGGCGGAGCTCGATCTCTGGCTGTTCAACGACACCGGCAAGCCCGCGCCCGGCACGCTGCGGCTGAGCCTGGTCGGCCCGGACGGCCGCGAGACGGAGATCCGCAGCTGGCTCGCGCCCGATTTCGCGGCGAACAGCATGTGCGCGCTGGTCGCGGAGGCGGTGGCTTTGCCCGCTTTTGCCGCGCCGGGATCGCACCGCGTCCGTTTCGTTCATTCGGCGCATCCCGATGCCGCATTCGAGCGCGAATTCTGGGTGGTCGGGCCGGCGCCACGGCTCGGGCGCAAGGCGCGGATCGCGGTCTCGGGCATCGCCCAGTCGCTGCGTCGCCAACTCGCGATGCTGCCGGACGTGACGATCGAGGATTTCCGCCCCGGCGTGCGCTATGACGGCATCATCGCCTCGGGCCTCAAGGCCGACGAGATCGCGCGGCGGCAGATCGGCGAGCAGACCGGGCTCGAGGCGCAGCCCAAGTCGGGAGAGAAGCCCAAGCTGGTGCTGGGTGAATTGCCTGCCGAGATTCTCGCCGCGGTGCGTGCCGGCACGCCGCTCTTCGCTTTGGTGCCCGAGGACGGCCTCGCCGACGGTGTCGCGCGCCAGCTCGCCGGGCTCGGGCTGTTCCGCTACGAGGGCCAGGTCGGCAATCTCCGCGCGCCGTGGATGGGCAACTGGAATTACCTCCGCGCGCATCCGCTGTTCGACGGTATCCCCGCGGATTGCGCGACCAGCGTGCTCCACCAGATCGAGGGCCAGCCCTCGAACGGGCTGCTCGTCGAGGGCGAGGGCGTCGAGATCATCGCCGGCTACAGCCGCGATCATGACCGCAAGAACGGCGCGGCGAGCCTGATCGCGCGGAGCGGCAAGATGCGCGTTGCAGTCCACCGCATGCCCGATATGGTGGCGGTCCTGCAGCAACGGCTGCTCGCGAATGCGGCGCGCTGGCTGGTCGAAGCCGGCGACGACAAGGGTCGGACACCCACAAGGGGAGGATGAGCGTGACTCAGGGATGGAAACTGGCGCTGCTTCTGGGCGTCGCAATGACACCGGTAACAATCGCCCGTGCCGACGTGATCGGCCACATGGCCCCCGCCGAGCCGATCAGCGAGGCACGTATCGCGCAGTTGCCCAAGGCCGAGCAGGCGGCATGGCGCGCCTATCTCGCCCGCGCGCGCGCCCTGATGGCGGCGGACAAGGCCGCGCTCGCCGCCGAGCGCGGCACCGCGCCGGTCCCGCCCTCGCCGCCGACCGGTCCCTCGGGCGGCGCGGCGATGCCGGTCGACAAGACTGCGGAATGGTACGCCAGCCCCGAAGCGCGGCATGTCGCCGACAATATCGTCAGCTTCCAGACGCCCGCCGGCGGCTGGGGCAAGAATGTCGACCGCTCGGGCCCGGTACGCGTCCGCGGGCAGAATTACGTGCCGATCGAGCATCTTCCCGCCTACGCCCAATCCGACATCAAGGGCGACGAGAGCTGGGCCTATGTCGGCACGATCGACAATAACGCCACTACGAGCGAGCTGCGTTTCCTCGCCCGCGTCCAGGCGGCGGCGCCGGGACCCGAGGGCGAGCCCTATCGTGCGGCATTGCTCAAGGGCATCCGCTACCTGCTCGAGGCGCAATTCCCCAATGGCGGCTGGCCGCAGGTCTATCCGCTGGCGGGCGGCTATCACGACGCGCTGACCTTCAACGACAATGCGCTAGGGCAGGTGGTGACCGTGCTGTCGCAGGTCGCATCGCGGCAGGGCGACTATGCCTTCATCCCCGCCGCGCTCGCCGCCGAGGCCGACGCGGCCGAGGACCGCGCGATCGCGGTGATCCTCAAGACGCAGGTGCTCGTCGACGGCAAGCGCACCATCTGGGCGCAGCAGCATGACGCGCTCACGCTCGCCCCCGCCGGCGCGCGCAATTTCGAACCCATCGCCTTGTCGTCGGACGAGAGCGCCGATTTGCTCCTGTTCCTGATGAAGCGGCCCAACCCGTCGCCCGAAATGTCCGCCGCGATCCGCGACGGCGTGGCGTGGCTGCGGGCGCATGCGATCATGGGGCAGGAATGGACGCGCAAGACCGACGATCCCGCCGGCCGCCACCTTGTCGCGAAGGAAGGCGCGGGGCCGATCTGGTCGCGTTACTACGACGTGAAGACCTTCCGCCCGATCTTCGGCGACCGCGATCGCAGCATCCATGACGACGCCAACGAGATCAGCCTCGAGCGGCGCAACGGCTATAGCTGGTTCAACGCTGCGCCGGCCAAGGTGTTCGTCGCCTATGACCGCTGGTCGGCGAAGCAGGGGGCGGGCAAGTGAAGCACGCGCTGCTCGGCCTCGCCGCGGCCGTTTCCTGCATCGCGGCGCCCTGTCTGGCGCAGACGGCACCGGTGCCGGTGACCCCACCGATCAAGGCTTCGAAGATCATCCTCGTCGGCGATTCGACCACGCAGGTCGGCAGTGGCTGGGGTGGGGCCTTCTGCGCCTACCATGTCGTCTCGAGCCTCGCCTGCGTGAACCTCGCGCGGGGCGGGCGCAGCACGCTCAACTATCGCGTCGAGGGTTCATGGAATCTCGCGCTGGCCGAGATGAAGACGCCGGGCTTCGTGAAGACCTGGGTGCTGATCCAGTTCGGCCATAACGACCAGCCGGGCAAGCCGGGCCGATCGACCGATCTCGCGACCGAATTTCCCGCCAACCTCAAGCGTTATATCGCCGAGACGCGCGCCACCGGAGCGATTCCCGTGCTGCTGACGCCGCTCACCCGGCGCCAGTTCAAGGACGGCAAGCTCGACCGCGACCTCGATCCCTGGGCCGATGCGGTGCGCAAGGTCGCGGCGGAGACCAACACGCCGCTGGTTGATCTCAACAAGCTAAGCGCCGATGCGGTGCAGGCGATGGGGCCGGCCGCGTCGCTGCGCCTCGCCGAGATCCCGGCGCCGGCCGAAGTCGTCGAGGCCGCGGCCAAGGGGACGACGATCGCCGCCCCCAAGGTCGACAGTCCAGCGGCGGCGGATACGGGCGGGCCGAATGGTCACATGACCTGGGTGTTCGACTACACCCATATCGGCCGTGAAGGCGCGGACGTCTTCTCGGCGATGGTCGCCGACGCGCTGGCGCGGGCGGTGCCGGAGCTGCGGGGGGCGCTGCTGCCTTAGGCGAAGAAGGTATAGAAGCAGACGAAGAAGGCGGTGAAGCTGAGCACGAACAGCTTGAGATCGCTGTCTTCCTTGCGCTGCGCGGCGATCGCCTGGGCACGACCCACGACGTGGCGGATCGGATGGCGCCGGCGCCGGCGGTCGTTGAGGAAGAAGTGGCTCTGCATGAAGGCAGTTAACGCCGTGTTTACGATTTGCGCCAGCGCCAAGTCTGGTTAACCGCTGTACGGCTTTGGGACGTACCTGGATGAGACAGGAGAGGGAATGAAGATCACCCGACGCGAAGCGCTGGCCACCGCGCTGGTTGCGGGAGCGCCGCTCGCAGCGGAGGCTGCGCCCGTTTTTTCTTCGGCGCCACTGACACCGGTCCCACAAGCCGCACCCCGCTGGCGGCGTGGCTATGACAACCAGCGGATCGCCGACCTGGGCGACGGGCGTTTCCTCAATCCGCTGATGGCGGGCGACCATCCCGATCCGAGCATCCTCAGGGATGGCGCGGATTATTACATGACCTTCTCGACCTTCGATTCCTATCCGGGCCTGATCCTCTGGCATTCGCGCGATCTGGTGAACTGGCGGCCGATCACCGCAGCGCTGACCAAGAATGTCGGGTCGGTCTGGGCGCCCGAGCTGTGCAAGCACAAGGGGCGCTTCTATCTCTACATCCCGGTCAAGGCGTCCCCCAACACGATCCACGTGATCTGGGCCGACCGGATCGAGGGCCCGTGGAGCGATCCGATCGATCTCGGGCTGCACAATCATATCGACCCGGGCCATGCCGTGGCCGAGGACGGCAGCCGCTGGCTGTTCCTGTCGGGCGGCGACCGCGTGCGGCTGACCGATGACGGGCTCGCGACGGTCGGCACGCCCGAGCATGTCTATGATCCCTGGCACTATCCCGAGGAGTGGGACGTCGAGGGCTTCTCGCCCGAGGGCCCCAAGATCACCCGGCACGGCGACTATTTCTACCTCGTCACCGCGGTGGGCGGCACGGCGGGTCCGCCGACCGGGCATATGGTGATCGCGGCGCGCTCGAAGTCGCTGCACGGGCCGTGGGAGAATTGCCCGCACAATCCGATCGTGCGCACGGTGAGCGACACCGAGCATTGGTGGTCGCGCGGCCATGCCACGCTGGTGCAGGGCCCCGCCAACGATTGGTGGTCGGTCTATCACGGCTACGAGAAGGGCTTCTGGACGCTCGGACGCCAGACTCTGCTCGACCCCGTGGAATGGACCGCCGACGGCTGGTTCCGGATGAAAGGCGGCGACCTCTCGCAACCGATCGCCAAGCCTAAAGGCGGCACGGCCCAGCCGCACGGCCAAGCGCTCTCGGACGATTTCAGCACGCTCGCGCTCGGCTCGAAATGGAATTTCTTCAAGCCGGCGGCTGACGAGAAGAATCGCGCTCGGGTGGAGGCCGGCGCCTTGCTGCTCGATGCGCGCGGCAAGGCGCCGGTCGATTCGTCGCCTTTGCTGCTGATCGCGGGCGACCCGGCCTACGAGTTCGAATGCGACATCGAGATCGCGCCGGGCGGCACCGCCGGGCTGCTGCTCTTCTATGACGAGAAGCTCTATTGCGGGCTCGGCTTCAACGAGAAGGGCTTCGTCACCCATCAGTACGGCATGGAGCGCGGCCGCCCGGCCAATCCCTATGGTCGGCGCATGCGCATGCGGCTGACCAACAACCGCCACATCGTGTCCTTCCACCTGAGTGGCGACGACGGAAAGACGTGGAAGCGGTTCGACCGGGGGATGGA
>Ga0065165_1001858_pt1 | contig 20522 bp, 14 predicted proteins | sample AraplaMF_Cvi_mMF_FD_63813 | JGI IMG/M metagenome (GOLD analysis project Ga0065165, IMG submission 63813) | Arabidopsis root microbial communities from the University of North Carolina, USA - plate scrape MF_Cvi_mMF (version 2) (version 3) | ecosystem: Host-associated > Plants > Roots >... | reverse complement strand
CATCCGGTGCTCGATCCGCGCTGGCTCGGCCCGATCGCGGCCAGCGCCACGATCTGCGGGACGAGCGAGGCCGGCTTCAAATGGCCGGGCACCGGCGGGCCGGAAGCCATGCGCCTTTCGCTTGCCTCGAAGCGCACCTTCCTGCCGCTGTTCGGCGTGATCTTCGTGGCTATCGTCGGGCTCGCGGTGCACTGGCTGTGCGCGCGCCAATGGCGGGTGCCCTCTGCCGAGCGCATCGTGGTGCCGCTGCTGCAATGGCTGCTCGCGCTCCGCCTGCTGATCGGGGTCGCGGGGCTCTACAACGACTCGGGTCTGCTGCTCCGGACCGTATTGTTCGATCCGCTCACGGCATTCCTGTGCCTGCCGATCCTCGCGGTCGCGCTGCTTCGCCCCCGGCAACCGGAGACCAGGCCGCTGATGCTCTGCTTCGCGATATTGCTGGTGGCGGGCTTCTATGCGCTGAACCTGCAGCTCGGCCGCGTCGCGATGCCCAGCGTAGCGACGGGGCTGTTCGGAACGACTCTGCTCGCGGTGGTGGCACGCTTCTTCTGGCGCGGCCCGGACAGTACGCTCGCCACCTTCCGCGACCGGCTGGACAGACTGGTCCGCCGCGCAGGCCCTGCCCTGTCGCGCTCGATGCCGCGCGCGCGCGGCGCTTCGCCCATGCTGGCCGCCGGCCTCGCCCTCATTCTTCTGCTGATCCTGTTCCGGCTTGGCTTCCTCGCGATCGGCTATGGGCTCGGCAAGCGTTTCAGCGAGCGACCGTTCGGCGTGCCGCTGAGCCTGATCTACATCCCCGGAATCTTGCTGGGCTTCGCGCTGATGCTCGACGGGTTGCGCGAATTTGCGAACCGGGCCTGGGCGCGGTGGCTCGTGCTCGGCACCTTCGCGGCGGCCTATGTCCTCGTGCCCATCCTGACGCGCGACAATGGCCTGATCTTCATCTCGGGATGGGCGCTCGCGGCACTGATCCTCTGGTTCGGCGCGATGCGGGGCCACGCGGTCGCACGAAAGCCCGCGCTCTGGCTCGTGCCCGTGCTCATGCCGATCGCGCTCGTCACCCTCTTCGCTGTGTGGCTCGCGATCAAAGGGCCGGTGCCGTCGCCTGCCGACAATCTCGGCGGCTACGTCGCCGAAGCGGCCCAATGGGATCGCAACAGCGTGCGGATGCTCGCTTACCTGCAGCCCGCGCACGTGCCCGAGATCGGCACGAAGATCTCGATGGAATCGCTCGACCAGACGACCAGCCTCGGCCCGCTGACCAACGGCCTGATCGGCCACGGCTATCTCACGCCGTCCTATATCCGCACGGCGCTGCGCGATTATCAATATTCGGACAATCTCTCGGCCGTGCACATCATCTGGCCGTGGGGCCGGATCGGGGCGCTGGCCGTGCTCGCGGTCATCCTCGCCGGCGTCGCCGCGTTGCAGCCCGTGCGCCGGCGCCGGACCGACGGCACGGCCGAGGACCGCGACGACTGGGTCCGCATCGCCGCGCTGGGCGCCGGCCTGACCTTCTTCTGGGCCGGCGCCTATATGGTGCTCGCCAACCTCAACTGGGTGCCGTTCACCGGTCGCAACATCTACCTGCTCGCCGTCACCTCGGGCGGCGACCTCGCCGAGGGCTTCGTCCTCCTGCTGATGGCGGCTTTGCCCTTCGCCGGCACTGCCGCACCCGAGGCTCGCTGAGATGGCGTTCGTCCTGACCGAGACCAGGCCGCCGCCGGCAACCGCGACCCGGCCCCCGAAGTTCGACCTTCAGCGCTTCGCGATCGCCGCCATACTCGCGTTCGTCGCCTTGCTCATCCTGCTGCCGCCCAAATGGCTCAACCGCTCGCCCGGCGCGAAGCCACTGCCCGAGGAGGTCGGCTATGTCCGCGCGGTCGACGAGATGGCGATGCTCGGGCTGTTCCGCGTCGACGAGCGTCCGCGTCCCGATCAGCCGCCGTTGCACACGGTCCGGGTCGACTGGACCGCGGCGGTGGCGAACAATCCCGCCTTCGCCGATTGCCGCACGCGCCTCGAACGGCTGCCGCTTTCGCCCTGGTTCAGCCCGGACAAGAAGGGCCAGTGCCGTGCCCGGCTCATGGCCTATCTGAAGCACAGCTATCTCGAATATGACATGCGCCGGATCCAGCAATGGCGCCTCGAAACCAGCTCAGTGCTGGGTCTCGTGCCGCATGCGCACATGCTGGCGGGTGCGGGCGGGCTCAATGCCGCCTGGCCGGGCGAGCTGCGCTACAGCCGCCTCTTCGCACGCACCGAGCAGGATTGGGATCGCACCGAGGAGAAATTGTCGCTGGTGACGGCCGGCAACGCCGTCCCGGTCTTCACCTTCCGCCGCAGCGCCCCGCCCCTCGAAACCTCGCTCCGCGAGTTGCTCTCCGGGGCAGTCTCGGGCGTCGAGGGGCAGGCGATCGAGTTGCGCCTCGGCCGGAAGGACGAGAAGTCGCTGCTCGGCGGCCCCGAGCTCGCGATCCGGCAACTCGGTCGCGCCCTGCTGGTCGAGGTCCCTACCCGCCTCGGCAGCCTCAACATCTATGTCGACGGCCGGCGCGAGGCGGGCAGCGCCTCGGGCAGAGCCAATGCGCCCGACTTCATCCTCGTGCGCCCGCAGCAGACCCTCGGCGTGGAGGATCGCGCCACCGGCCGCGCGATCCTGATGCAGCTCTCGGAAGCGCCCGCCCTCATTTCCGAGCTCGCCGGCAATCGCCGCATCCGCGAGCCGACGCTCTACGATGCCGCGCAGTGGCTCGAGCTTGCCGGACTGGAAAAGGGCAATGTCACCAGCTCGATCGTCGCGCCGCTGCATTTCGGCCTGCAGCGACTGCTCGAGCAGGAGATGCTCCGGCCCAATGAGGACGGCCCTCCCCCCGCCTCGTTCCGCGGCTCCGCCCTGTTGATGGACGGGATGAGCGGCGAGATCGCCGCCGCCGCCACCTTCCCCGCCGAGCCCAGCCATCTCGCGCCCGAGGACCGCGAGAACCCGGACCGGCTCGACTGGCTACACCGCAATTTCAATTTCGAGCCGCTGACCGTCGGGTCGACCGCGAAGGTGCCGTTCGCGGCCGCAGTCACGCAGCAATATCCCGATCTGCTGCGCGTCGTGATCCCGTGGCACGGCAAGTTCACCCGGATCCGCGGCCACCGCGTGGGAAATCTCGGCGGCGGCATGGCCAACGCCATCCCCCGGCCCGAAGGCACGCCGACCAGCTTCGTCGACTTCCTCAAATATTCGAACAACCAGTACATCATGGAGATCGCCACCATCGCGCTGGAGCGCGATCGGGCGCGCCGCCTCTGGAACAGCCGGAGCAGCTGGGTGGCCAATCTGTGGCGCTTCGGCTGCGTCGTCCCCTACACGCTGAGTTCGCCCGACGAGCTGCGCGACAACCGCGCGTTCCGCCGCAGCACGGATTATGGCTGGCGCACCAACGCCACGGACTGCTCGCCCTATCTCTGGCGCGACGCGAGCGGCGCCCCGCTCGGCACCGCACCCCGCGCGGTCGAGCGGGTCCAGCTCGGCATGGCGAGCTTCGACAATGATTTCGCCGACTTCTACCAGAGCCTGATCGGCGGCAGCCGCGGCCTGTGGACCGCGGTCAATCTTTCGCAGGCCTATGCCCGGATCTTGACCGATCGGCCGGTCAATCCGCGGCTGGTCTTCGCCGCGGGTGTGCGCGAGCCGGCAACGCTCGGCATCCGGCCCGAGGTGTGGCGCGCGATCCTCGCCGGGACCCGCGCCGTGGTCGAACCCGGCGGGACCGCGGGCTCGCTCGGGCAGGGCGTGCTGGCCAAGCTTCCGGGTGCCGGCCAGAATGTGTTCTTCTACGCCAAGACCGGCACGCTGAACACCGAAGTGCCGTTCAAGTCGGTCGGCCACGCGCTGGTGCTGACGGCAGTGCGCACCACCACCGGGCACGCTCCGATCTCGCCCAGGGAGATCTGCTCGCTGCGTATCCTGACGATCAACCTCCAGCGCTGGGAGCCGAGCGCGCTCCATCTCGCCGGCACGATGCTGCAGGACGATCCGGCCTTCCGCCAGTGGATGCTGGCCCCCTGCCCCGCTGCACGGAAAGGAGGCGCCTGATGGCCTTCACCCGCACCAACGCGAGCCCGCCGGCGCCTGCCAGGGCGCGCGACAGCGGCGTGCGGCGCGTCGCGGGCACGATCGCCATAGCCGCCCTGCTCTGGCTCGCCGCACTCATTCCCTATGACCGACTCAAGCACGCACCGCAGGAAGCCAGCGATCTGGTGCCGCTCGGGCCGAGCGACCCTCCCGTCCGCACTGTCGCGGAGCTGACCAGCGCCTATGGCATCAGCGCCGCCGCCCAGGCCCATTTCCGCGTCGACGCGAGCGGCATACACCATCTGCGCAAGCCGACGCCCGACGAGGAGGAGCAGAAGTGATGGGAGCCGTCCCGGCATGACGAAGCCCATCAAGCGCCTTGCCGGCATTGCCGTCCCGCCGGGAATCCGGCTGGTCGCGCCGCTGGCATTCGGGCTGGAATGGGAGCTCTATCGTGCCCAGATCGATGGCGCGGAGGCGGCGCTGTTGCGCTTCATGCCGGCACCATTCCGTGCCGCTTGGGACATTCCGGGCAAGATCGCCGGCCCGGCCGCTATGCGCTACACGGCCCTCGCGAACGCGATATCGGAAAGCCTGCGCCGACTGTCGCCCGATGCGCCGCTGATCGCCGGCGACGGCACGCTCTGGCACGTGCCCGGGGCAACGGCCCCGCTCGAGACGATGCCGCGCGACGTCGCAGGCGCGCTCCGGGCGATCGACCGCGTCGCGCAATCGCTCGCAAGCCTCCACCGCGCCGGCATCATCCATGGCGACGTGCACCCGGACCTGATCGACCTGCGCCTCGGCACGCGCTGCCTGCTCGGCGCCGGCACCGATGTCCGCGCGCTCGGCGCCGATTTCGGGAACAACGAAGGCCTCGGCCGCCGCGGCTATTCACCACCCGAACTCTGGGATGCCTCGGGCGGCGCGCCACTCGGCCCCTGGACTGATATCTACGCACTCGGCGCGACACTTTACGCCGCGCTGACGGGCGCCCCTCCGCCCGATTTCCGCGAACATCGTCGCACCCCCGACCGAACGCGCCAGGCCAGTCGCGAGGCGATCCTCGCCGCCTTCGGCCCCGATCCGCGCGCAGCGAAAGTTAGCGATGCGATCCTGTGGGCGCTGTCGCCCAAAATCGGCGATCGACCGCAGGACGTTGCGGAGTGGCAGAAGGCGTTGCCCCCGGATGTCGACGTCGCACCGCCCCCGGCGTCTGAGCCTGTTGCTGGAACGACACCTCCCCGCCCGGCCCCGCGCCGTCGTCGGGCGCTGGTCATCGCCGGAACCACGCTGCTGCTGCTCGGTGCCGGCGGCTATCTCGGATATCGCGCGCTGCCGTCCTTCCGCGCCTGGGTCGAGGCTATCGTCCAGAGGGCGCTGGAGCAGGCGGCACTGAAGGCACCCCGGCCGACCCCGACCCGCCCCCCCTCGCCCACGCCATCGGCCAGGCCACTGCCCAGCCTCGACGGGAAATGGCGCCTCGCGAACGATCCCGATTGCGAGCGGCCGCGGCGGATCACCGTCAACGGGGATTCGCTGACCATGCAGATCGGCGACGTGACGATCGTCGAGGTCGTGGTGAAGCGCGACAAGGCGACCAATGCCCTGATCACCTACGCCCCCAATCTCGACGCGTCCTATGATTTGCGCCCGCTCGGCAGCAGAAAGCTGCGGATGACCGCCCTCAAACAGAATCTGTCCGAAACCTGGACCCGCTGCGACTGATCACCCGACGACGCGCAGCACGGGTCTTTCGCGCAGCAGCGTGATCCGCGCAGGCCAACTCCACCGTCCATCGGTGTCGGACGACTTGAGCAGCGCGCCATAGTCCCAGCGATAGCGCGAGCAGGAGCCCTCCCGTATCCCGCGGCGCCAATAGGTCTTGAGCCAGTTGAGCGCCGGCGAGATCAGCGGCTCGCGCGTCCGGTCCATGCGCACCATGGTCGCGCTCAGGCGATCCACTGCCGCCTGCGAGTCCGGATAGGAGGCACACAGCAATCCGGCCTCGACCGACAGGCGTTGCACGGAATCGATGACCACCACGTCGTACCCATAGCCGAGCGCCTGCGCCATGGCGCCCGTCCGCGCATCCCAGACGACGTGCCTGGTGACCAGGACGAAGCCGCCGGCGACGGCCTCGAATTCCTCATAGGACGAGCAGCTGCCGTCGCGCGCGTCATGGTCGTAGCAGAAATAATAATTGCGATAGAGGTCCACGAGTTCGGCGCCCGACAGGAACGTGTCCGGCGGCGGCATGCGATGGTCCGGCGTAAGCGCCGGCGACGGCTCGACCGATGTGCTCGGGGCTGACGCCGGCGCTGGCGGCGCAGGCGGCAACCTCAGGCTCGCCTTCGGCGCCGGCGCCGACGCCAGTACGATCTTCGGCTTCGGCATTGTCGTCGACGCCACTGCCGACTTGAGCGTCGCTTTCGGCTTCGGCGTCGCTCTGGGCGCAAGTGCCACTACCGGCTTCGGCGTCGCCCTGGAGGCAAAAACCACCACCGGTCTCGGCGTCGCCTTCGGCGCAGGAGCGGCCTTCGGCTTCAGGGCCAGCTCGGGTTCGGCCTTCCGTTTCGGCTTCACCACCGCAAGCGGGGTCGGCGTCGGCTTTGGTGTCGCTTTCGGCGCGGGTGTCGGTTTGGAGACCGGCATGAGCGCTGCGGTTGTCCTGGGGGCCGGCGCCGATGCCGGCGCGGCGGTCTTGCCGGACACGGGGCTCGGCATCGCGGCCGGGCAAAGTCCCTGCCGGGCCGTGGCGATCTCGCGCGCGCTCCTGCCGCCGGTGCCATGGCGGCGCTGCCAGTCACGTAGTTCCTGACAATTGTCGATGCTCAGCCATTCGATGTCGGCAGTGGTCTGCGCATGAGATGGGGGCGAACAGGTCAAGCCGATCGCCGCAGCGATGCCCAGACGCACCAGACCAGTTTGCGCTCGATACTTCTTACGCACAGGCAGCCACCCGCCAGTCGATACCCGGTGGCAGTGCGAAGCCTGCCCCCCCGCAGCCGAAGCTTTGCAGCAACGACTGCGGAGCAGTCTATCACGGATCGATTTGCTTGAAATGCACAAAATATGCTGCGCCGCCGTCCGCTCGACACTTCGGCCGGGGCCGCACCATCGATGTCGCAGGATGCGGTAGCTGGCGTCCCGGGCAACCAGTCAGGAAGCGAGAGACCAAGTGATGCACTCCGATCTCGATCGCCGCTATGTCGAACGGTATTTCTGGAAACTCGACGAACTGGCCGAGACAGCCGGCGCATCGGTCGATCGCATCGAAGCGCTGATCGCTGCGGGATGCGCGCCCGGGCCGATCTATATTTGCGGTCGCGACGGCTGGTGGAGCGCACTCGATCGCTCCCGTCTCCCGGCACCCGATGGGCCGGGCTGGTATTCGCCGGGCGCGGCCTGGGGACTGCGCCGCGCCCTTCTCGCGGCGCGTGACGGAGCCAGCGATGCCGAGGCGGCCATGCTACTCGGGCAGATTTTCTGCGACGCGTTTTTGGCAGCACTCGGAGAAACGGTGGGCGCGGAACTGGCGTTTCCGGATTGCTTCGATCGCGGAGCGGTCGAGCCGGATGCCGCCCGTCGCGCCGCGCAAAGCGAATGGCAGGCATGGCTGGCCGGCGGCTATGGCGTCTGCCTGCGCATATTCACCGGCCGCACTTGCGTCGCCAAGGAGGCGCTCGGCGCTTCGCTCAAGGCGGCACTCGCGGCGGAAAGCTACGATACGGCGAGGTTGCTCACACTCGCCGAAGCGCTGGCGGAGATCATTCTCCCCTTTGCACCCTGGCAACGGCCCTCGGGCACGCCGGGTCGAACCATCGATCGGCTGCTCGACGAGCAGAAGCTAGGGCGCGAACGGCCCTATGCGCGCCTTTGACGATCGCTATTTCGCGGCCGGCTGGGCGATCTTGGTCCCGAGCAGAACAAGGCGGTCGCCCTTGATCCCGAACCAGTGCGGTGTGCCCGCCGGCACCAGGAACACGTCGCCGGGATGCAGCGCCCGTGTCGTGCCGCCCTCGATCCGGCTTCCCTCGATCAGCGTCGGATTGGTCGTGACGGGATCGGCCAGCCGGCCGCCCGATACCATCGTGCCCTCGCCCGCGATCACGACGACATATTCGGCCTGGTCGGGGTGCACCGCGGGCTTGCCCGGCCTCCTCCAATATTCCAGCGCAGCCACCGCGTCGCCGCCGCGGACCAGCGGGCGCCACATGAAGCCCTGGTCCGGCTTCATGTCTTGGCGCATGGCCTCGACCTGCGCCTGGACCTCCGCCGACGCGGCGAAGCCGGTGGGGTCGCCGGCGGTCTGGGCCAAGGCTGCAGCGGGCAGCAGCAGCGTCGCGAGCAGGAGGCGCTTCACAGCTGGATCCTCCGCCCTTCGCGCGCCGAACGATAGATCGCCTCGACGATCCGCATGTCACGCAGCCCTTCCTCGCCGGAGACGATCGGCTCGCTTCCGGTGCGGATGCACTCGACCATATGGTCGAGCTGCCCGGCGAACTGGGTCTTGGCCGGACCGGGCGGCGGGATGATCGGGTTCTCGCGCCCGTCCCGGCCCGTCCACATATGGTTTCCGTCGTAGCGCGTCGCCGGCTCGAGCTCGATCCGGCCCTTGTCGCCCACCAGGATGATGCGGTTCTGGTTGGCGCTGTACATCGACTTGCACGCCGCCACCGCGCCTGAGGGGAAGAGCAGCTGCCAGTCGATCTGGTCTTCCACCTCATGGAAGCGCGGGTCGCTGCGGTCGGTCGATTCGAGCGCCTGCACGGCGATCGGCTCCTCGCCGGTCATGTAGCGCGCCGCCTGAAGCGAATAGACGCCCATATCCATCAGCGAGCCGCCGCCGGCGAGCGCACGCTTGAGACGCCATTTGGACGGATCGCCCTGCGTGAACCCATGTTCGGATCGCACATAGCGAATCTTGCCCGCCGCACCGGCGCGCGCCAGCCGCATCGCCTCGAGGTTGAACGGCTCGAAATGGCAGCGATAGCCGATCATCAGCTTGCGGTTGGCGGTCTTGCACGCGGCGATCATCGCCTCGCATTCCTTCACCGATACCGCCATCGGCTTCTCGCACATCACATGCTTGCCCGCGCGTGCGGCGCGGATGACGTACTCGGCGTGCATCGAATTGGGCAGGCAGACATAGACGATGTCGACGTCCGGGTTGTCGCGGATCCGGTCGAACGTCTCGTAGGAGTAGATCGATCGCTCCGGCAGCCCATGCTCGGCGGCGACGCGGCGCGCCTTTTCGGGGTCGCCGCTGACCACCGCCGCGAGACGGCTATGCGCGCAATTGGCGAATTGCGGGGTGATGACGCCGAGCCCGTACATGCCGAGCCCGACGATCGCATAGCCGAGCGGACGATCGGGCGCGGCGCGCGCGATCCCGCTCGACAGGAACGCGCTCGACGCGGCGGCGAGCAGAAAATCGCGGCGACCCAGTTCCATGTAGCGCACTCCCCTCGCTTCGGAAAAATCGGTGGTTTCGTCTTAATCCAGTGATCCGGTCATAGACAGATCACGGCGTGGTGCTGCTAGCCGTCGCCTTGCCTCCGCCGCCCGGTACCAGCCATCCGCCGTCGCTCAGCCAGTCGTGCAGCCGGTCGGGCCAGTGCTGGAGCGACAGCCGCTCGGAATGCATCGCGACGTTGAAGCCGTGATCGGTATCGGCAAACAGATGCAGCTCCGCGGAAACGCCCGCGTCGCGCAATTGCTGATAGAGGGTCAGCGTGGGCGGCGCGCAACATTTGTCGAGCGTGCCGGCGGCCAGGAAGGCCGGCGGCGCGCCCGCCGCTGCCTTGGCCGGGACGCCGAGCGGGCCGGGATAGATTAGTATCTGGAAGTCCGGCCGCGCGCTCTCGCGATCCACGACATCGTTCGCGACGGAAGGCGGTGCCGGATTGTCGGCGACCAGCGACACCAGTTCGCCGCCGGCCGAAAAGCCCATCAGCCCGATGCGGTGCGGGTCGACGCCATAGTCGGCGGCATGGGCACGCACCCAGCGGACCGCGCGTGCCGCATCGGCGGCAGCGTCGCGCTCGATCGAATAGGTCGAGCCGGTCTCGCGCGCGAGGCGGTATTTGAGCACGAACGCGGTCACGCCGAAGCGGTTGAGCGTGCGCGCCGGCATCACGCCTTCGTTGACCCAGACGAGCATGCGGTGCCCGCCGCCCGGGACGATCACCACGCCCGCCCCGTTGGCGTGCGCCGGATCGGCCCGGAACACGGTGAGCGACGGCTGATGGACGTTGTGGATGTAGCTGTTCTCGACCACTTCCGGCTCGGCGCGCCGCGCTTGCGAGCCGGGGGCGCCGTCGGGCCAGAGCGGGATCCCCGCCGGAACGGTCTGCGCGCCCGCAACGCCGCCGGACAGGAGCAAAGCTACCGCCGCCAGACGGCGGACAAGGGCTCCGGCCGGCATCCTCGCCGCCGGCCTAAAGCCGGATGCCGAGTTCGCGCGCGGCGATCGCCACCTGGGTGCGGTTGCGCACGTTGAGCCGGCGCATCAGCGCGGTCATATGCGCCTTCACCGTTGCCTCGGCGATGCCGAGATCGAAGGCGATCTGCTTGTTGAGCAGGCCCGAATGGACCCCCTGCAGGACCTTGATCTGCGTCGGCGTGAGATGCGGAACGCGGCGCGAATCGCCACCTTGCCGTACCAGGCCGGCGGTTTCGTGCTGATCGATGCTCAAAGCCACGACAATCCTCCCGATCGGGGCCCTCATCGTTCGGCTTAGCCGCCGAACGTGCCGGCCTCATTGCACTTATGCACTCGGAGTATAATGATATTTGTCCAACAGGTTCAAGCGTGGATTTGCACAATTTTCGCTGTTATACGTAACTTAACGTAACATCCAGCGAAAAACCTGTCATACAGCGTTGTCAGCCGTCCCGATGTAGAGTGGGCGATGTTCACATTGAACGCGGGCATTTGGGGGTGAATGCGATGAGCGAGGCCAGGCTGGCCGATCGGGCCTATTCGGGGATCGTGCAGATGATCCGTTCCGACGGGCTCACCGTGGGCGATCGCCTGCCCTCCGAGTCGCGGCTGAGCGAGATCTTCGGCGTCTCGCGCACCATCGTCCGCGAGGCGCTCGCCCGGCTCGCCTCGGACGGCATCACCGAGGCGAGGCGCGGCGCGGGCTCGTTCGTGAAGAGCCGCCCGTCCGACCGCCTCACCGCCTACATGCCGCTTTCCGAGCTGGCGACGACGCTCGGCAGCTACGAAGTCCGCTTCGTCCTCGAAGCCGAAGCGGCGCGACTCGCTGCGCAGAGGCGGTCGCCCGACGACATGGACCGGATCGAGGACGCATTGGCCGATCTGCGCCGCGCTTTGCTGTCGAGCGCGCCGGCGCATGCCGAAGATCTCGAGCTCCACCGCCGTATCGCCGAGGCGACCGGCAACCCCGCCTTCAGCGCCGCGCTCGACGCGCTCGAAGCCGAGATCGACAAGATCCTGCGCGCCGGCGTCGACATCTCGCGCTCACGCGCGCCGCACGTGATCGAGACGATGATGAACGAACATGAGCGCATCGTCGACGCGATCCGCGCGCGCGATCCCGACGGCGCCGCGCTGGCGATGCGCTGGCATCTGTCGGAAGGCCGCAAGCGGCTGATGCCCTGAGCGGGGTCAGCCCGCGACGCGCGCCTGCCGGATCCAGTCGAGCGCCTCGCCGCACAATTGCTCGGGTGCGGCATCGGAAACCAGGGTCAACGCATCCTCGTCGCAAAACGGCCGTTCGAGCGTGGCGAACTGGCTGTCGAGCAGGCTCGCCGGCATATAATGCCCGGGACGCTCGAGCAGCCGGTGCAGGATCACGTCCCGCGCATTGTCGAGCAGCACGAAGCGCACCGGCACACCGATCGCCGCGCGCAGCCGGTCGCGATAGGCGCGGCGCAGCGCCGAGCACGCCGCCACCGCGATCCCGTCGCGCTGCACCGCCTCGCGGGTCGCCCGACCGATCCGGTCGAGCCAGGGCCAGCGGTCCTCATCGGTGAGCGGCGTGCCGCTGCGCATCTTCGCCACCGCCTCGGGAGCGTGGAAACCGTCGCCTTCGAGGAAGCTGCAGCCGAGCCGGTCCGCGAGCAGCCCGCCCACGGTCGACTTGCCGCTGCCGCTCACGCCCATGACGATCACCGCCAGCGGCGCCGCACGGACGGGGGTGAAAGCCTGGTGCTGCAAATCTACCCCCATCGGACGGATGCGCCGCCAGGTACGCTACGCGGCGGTCGGCTCGGGCCTATAGCCGAGCAGGCGAGCGGCCGAGAATTACGACCATCGTCGCGTATTGCCCGTACAGCCCGTGCCATCGATCATGCGGAAAAGGCGGGATTCGCCCGCGCGGGCAGGGAGACGGGTTATGCGTGCAACGATGTTGGCGGCGTTGGTGCCGCTGTTGGCGGGCGTCTCCTTTCCTGCCCTTGCTGCAACCGAATCCGTTTTTCCCGTCGCGCCTGACGAACCGCATGCAGTGACGGTGCAGGCGCCGGGAGACGGCCGGTCCGACGACAGCGATGCGATCCAGAAAGCGCTCACCGCCGCACGCGACAAGACCGGGCACGGCATCGTCTTCCTGCCCTCGGGCCGCTACCGCATCACGCGCAGCCTGATCGTGCCCGCCGGCGTGCGCGTCTATGGCGTGGGCCCGACCCGCCCCGTGCTGCTACTCGCACCCAACACGCCCGGCTTCCAGCAGGGTGTATCGACGATGGTGATCTTCGAGGGCGGCGATCAATATCAGGTCGGCGACATCCCCGTGCCCGTGCCGACGGTGGTGCCGCGCGACAAGCGCGTGCGCGACGCCAATTCGGGCACTTTCTATTCCTCGATGAGCAATGTCGACGTCGAGATCGGCGCGGGCAATCCGGCGGCGGCGGCCGTGCGCTTCCGCATGGCGCAGCACGCCTTTCTCAGCCACATGGACTTCCGCCTCGGCTCTGCCTTCGCCGGCGTCTATCAGGCCGGCAACGTCATGAAGGACGTGCATTTCCACGGCGGCCGCTACGGCATCGTCACCGAGAAGACCTCGCCCGCCTGGCAGTTCACGCTGATCGATTCGAGCTTCGACGGCCAGCGCGACGCCGCGATCCGCGAGCACGAGGTCGACCTCACCCTCGTCAACGTAGCGATCCGCGACACGCCGGTAGGGATCGACATCGACCGCGGCTATTCGGATTCGCTGTGGGGCAAGAACGTCCGCTTCGAGAATGTCTCGCGCGCCGGGGTGGTGATCTCGCAAGAGAACAATGTCTTCACCCAGATCGGCTTCGACAACGCGATCGCATCGAACACCCCGGTATTCGCGCGCTTCCGCGAGAGCGGGCGCACCGTGCCGGGCAAGGGTCGCGCCTATCGCGTCGGCTCCTTCAGCTACGGGCTGGCGGTTCCCGGACTCGGTCATATGGGCGAATACAAGACCAGCGCCGACGTCCAGAGCCTCACCGCATTGCCCCCGCCGCTGCCGGCCGCGGTACGTGCGACGCCGCCCCAATCCGAATGGGTCGACGTCCGCACGCTCGGCGCGAAGGGCGATTTCAAGGCTGACGACACCGCCGCGATCCAGAAGGCAATCGACACGCACCGCGTGCTCTATTTCCCCGCCGGCTTCTACAAGGTCACCGACTCGCTCAAGCTCCGCCCCGACACGGTGCTGATCGGCCTCCATCCTGCGATCACGCAATTGGTAGTGCCGGACAATGACCCGGGCCATGCCGGCGTGGGAACGGTTGTGCCGATCCTCGAAAGCCCGCGCGGCGGCGACAATATCGTGTCGGGCATCGGCCTGTTCACCGGGCGGGCCAACCCTCGGGCCTCGGCGTTGCTATGGCGCTCGGGCGCGAACAGTCTGGTCGAGGACGTCAAGATCATGGGCGGTGGCGGCACGCCTACCGCCGACGGCGCGCCGCTAGGATCGCTGCGCGGGTATAGTGGCGACCCGATCGCCGACGCGCGTCTCGACGCGCAATATCCGAGCATCTGGGTGACCGATGGCGGCGGCGGGACCTTCACCGATGTGTGGAGCCCGAACAGCTTCGCCTCGGCGGGATTCTACATCTCGGACACCAAGACGCCCGGCCATCTTTACGAGGTCTCGGTCGAGCATCATGCGCGCAACGAGTTCGTGCTCGACAATGTCGAGAATTGGGAATTCCTCGCGCCACAGACCGAGCAGGAGGTGGGCGACGGCCCCAATGCGATCGGGCTCGAGATCCGCAACTCGAAGAATTTGCTCTTCGCCAACTACCACGCCTATCGCGTGACGCGCAGCTATCACCCGGCGCGGATGGCGGTGAAGATGTTCAATTCCTCGGACATCCGCTTCCGCAATTTCCACAGCAATGCCGAGAGCGCCTACGCCACCTGCGACGACGAGGGTTGCGGCACCTATGTCCGCGCGAGCAAGTTCGCGTTCGAGAACGGCATCGAGGACTTCACCCGCAAGCTCGCCGTACGCGAGCGCGAGTTCGCCAGCCTCGACATCGGCGCGGAATCCGCGCGTCCGGCGGTCGAGGGCGCGGTGCGCAAGCTCGAGGACGGCTTCTTCTCGATCTCGGGCGCGACCGTCGCCGAGGACGGCACGCTCTACTTCATCGACCGCCGCTTCCAGCGCATCTATCGCTGGCGCGAGCAAGGCGGGCTCGAAATCGTGCGCGACTTCCCGCTCGATCCCGTCAATCTCGGCATCGACCGCTCGGGACATCTGCTCGTGCTCTCGTCGCTCGGACCGAAAGGCGCGGCCTATTCCTTCGACCCTGACGGCCCGAAAGACCAGCTGACACGGATCGAGCCGACGCCCGCGATCGCACATTCCGATGCGCGAACGCTGCTCCCCGCACATTGGTGGAACAATGGCGAGTTCCGCGACCAGCTCGACCAGAAGACCTACGAATTCACTACCCTGGAAGAGATGTTCGTCCGCGACGCCGGCACGCCCAAGGCGCGGGAATATGTCTCGCCCGACGGCAGCCTCGTCCTCCCCGCTTTCCGCACCTGGCAGCAGGGCCCGACCGACCATATCGGCTGGCGCTGGTCGGACAGCCTCGACAGCTACGGCCTCGTTTCCGGCAAGCCGGGCGAGCGCGTGTTCGTCGCCGACAGCTCGCTCAACGCCACCTATAGCGGCACGATCGGCGCCGGCGGCGCGCTAACCGACCTCAAACCCTTCGTAAATCGCGGCGGCGAAAGCGTCGCGGTCGACGGGACGGGCCGCGTCTATGTCGCGAACGGGCAGGTGTTCATCTACGGCAAGGACGGGCAACCGCTCGGCCGGATCGATGTGCCGGACCGTCCGCTGCAGCTGATCGTCGGGGGCAAGGACAGGCGGACCCTGTTCATCCTGACCCACCACGCGCTCTACGCGGCGGGGATCTAGGTTCATCCCGCTCGAATAGAAATAGCCCACCCCGGCGAAGGCCGGGGCCCAGTTTCCACGAAGTTGGTGGCGTTCCGGCGCCTCGTCGACCGCGCTGGAGCTGGGCCCCGGCCTTCGCCGGGGAGGGGATTCTGCATCTCCTGAACACCTTTCGCATCCGCCCGGCGTCGCTTCGACACGGCCCGACCCGGCCGGGTGCGACTTTGGTCGTAGATGTGGCCCGCCACCCGATGCGGTAGGCACGGTCCCATGACGGACCTGAATAGTCCTGACGGCGCGGCCAGGCGGCTGCGGCGATCGGAGAGGTTCGTCCCACGAAAATAGGGGAGGTAGGCCGATGGCCGTTTTCGAGCATATGCGCATTCGCCGGGGGCTGGCGATCACCACGAGCATGGCCGCGATCGCGCTTTGCGCGTGTGCGACGCCTGCGCTGGCCGACCCGTTCGACCAGCCGCTACCCGACCAGGCCCAGACAACCCCGACGCCCGCGCCCGCTCCGTCCGTGCAGCCGCCGGCCGCCGACGCCGCCGCGCAGGCGGACGAACAAGCGAACGAAGGTGCCATCGTCGTCACCGGCTCGCGCATCACCGCGAGCGGCTTCAAAGCGCCGACGCCGACCACGGTGGTAGGGCAGGAACAGATCCAGCAGAGCGCGCAGCCCAACCTCTTCAACACGATCGCCCAGCTGCCGTCGCTGCAGGGCTCGACCGGCGCCGCGACCGGCACGTTCAGCACGTCGAGCGGCCAGCAGGGCCTGAGCTCCTTCTCGCTGCGCGGCCTCCAGCCGATCCGCACGCTGACGCTGATCGACGGCCAGCGCGTGGTCGGCGCCAACGTCACCGGCGTGCCCGACGTCAGCATGTTCCCGCAGTTGCTGGTGACGCGCGTTGACGTCGTCAACGGCGGTGCCTCGGCCTCCTATGGCTCGGACGCGGTCGGCGGCGTGGTCAACTTCATCACCGACACGCATTTCGAGGGTTTCAAGGGCAACATTCTCGGCAGCATCACCCGCTATGGCGACGACAAGACCGGGCTGATCCAGGCAGCCTATGGCACCGCGCTGCTCGACAATCGCCTGCACGTCGTCGTCAGCGGCGAGTACGACAATGAAGAGGGCGTGGGTCCGGGCAATTTCGGCATCGACCTCGCCGGTGACCGCGACTGGTTCAAGGCCTCGACCCTGCTCGACAGCGGCATCACGACAGGCGGCGCGCCGCGCTATACCTATTCCGATTACGCGCAGTCCTATCAGTATGCGAAATACGGCCTGATCACCAACGGGCCGCTGCAGGGGCTCGCCTTCGATCAGAATGGCACCCCCTATAATTTCAACTACGGCTCGAACGGCGTGCCGCTGGGCAACGGCAAGGTCTCGAACTGCTATTCGGGCAACAGCTTCTGCGTCGGCGGCGACCTTTCCGGCGGCGTCGGTTCGGGCGCGTCGCTCAAATCCTCGCTCGAGCGCGTCGTCGGCTATGGCCGCATCGGTTATGATTTTGCCGAGAACCAGGAAGTCTATGTCACCGTCAACATCGCGCAGGTGCTGACGAGCAACCAGCCGAGCCCCGGTTACAACCGCGTCAACCTCACCATGTCGTGCGCCAACGCGTTCCTGCCGCAGCTGGTGAAGGACCGCTGCGCCGCCGCCGGCATCACCACCTTCGCCTTCGGGTCGAGCAACGGCTCCTTCCCCAGCCCCAAGGTCAGCACCGACCGGCAGCAATACCGCTACGTCGTCGGGGCCAGGGGCAGTTTCGCCAACGACTGGCATTATGACGCTTATTATCAGCGCGGCGTCACAAAGTCGTTCATCAATGTCGACCAGATCGTCCTGCAGAACCGTTATGCCGCCGCGGTCGACGCGATCGTGCTCTACGGCGCGATTGTGTGCGCCAACCCGCAGGCCCGCGCGCTCGGCTGCCAGCCGATCAACGTCTTCGGCGGGGCAACGCCCTCCGCCGCCGCGCTCGCTTATGTCATGCCGGAGCATGGGCCGTTCCAGAACACCACGCTGACGCAGGACGTCGCCAGCGTGAACTTCTCGGGTACCCCGGTCGATCTGTGGGCGGGCCCGCTGTCCGTCGCGTTCGGCGGGGAGTATCGCCACGAATATTACCGGGTGAATGCCGATCCCTATGGCGCCGGCGTGTCGGCGCTCAGCCCGAACAGCCCCGAATATCCGGCGGATCCGCTGCTCAATTCCGCGCAGGGCAGCAACTATGCCGCCGGCAACTACAAGAACGGCAACGGTGCCTATAGCGTCTACGAGGGCTTCCTCGAGGTCAATCTGCCGCTTTGGGATGGTCCAGCCGGCAAGGCCAATTTCAACGGCGCCGTCCGCGGCACGCACTACAGCACTTCGGGCACGGTCTGGACGTGGAAGCTCGGCGGCACCTGGGACACGCCGCTCGATGGCTTGCGTCTGCGCGCGGTGACGTCGCGCGACGTGCGCGCACCGAACCTGTCCGAGCTGTTCGCGGCGCCGACCGTCACGACGATCCCGAGCTTCAACAATCCCTATGGCAATCCGCCGACCGTTCAGATCTTCCAGAACACGATCGGCAACCCGGATCTGAAGCCCGAAATCGCGCGCAATACCCAGATCGGCGTCGTCTATTCGCGGCCATCCTGGGCGCCGGGCCTCAGCCTGTCGGTCGACTATTACCACATCAACCTCGAGGGCGTGATTTCGACGCTCTCGGCCGCGCAAATCGTGCAATTCTGCCACGACGGCAACACGGCCTTCTGCGGCGGCTTCGTGCTCGACAGCCCGGTGCAGGGCGCCAATTACGTCAACGTACAGCCGTTCAATCTGGCCTCGTGGAAGACCAGCGGGTTCGACATTGAGGCGAGCTATATATGGCAGCGGCCGCTGGGCCTGCCCGGCTCGTTTACGGTGCGCGCGCTCGGCACGCACATCCGCGAGTTCCTGGTCGATGCCGGCATCGCCGGGGTGGACGTCGTGGACCAGGCCGGCGCGAACAATGGCAATACGCCGCACTGGAAGTGGCTGGCGACCCAGACCTATGACAGCGGCCGGCTGACGCTGACGGCGACGGAGCGCTGGTTCTCGGACGGCACGTTCGGCAACCAATATGTCGTGTGCCAGTCGAACTGCCCGGCCTCGACGTCGAACCATCCGACGATCGACTACAACACGATGAAGGGCGCCTTCTATTTCGACATCGGCGGCTCCTACAAGTTCACCCGCAACGTGACCGCCTACTTCAAGGTCGACAATTTGTTCGACCGCGATCCGACGCCGGCGCCTCAGACCAATACCGGTCTCGACGTCAATCCGGCGCTCTACGACACGCTGGGACGCACCTATCGCGTGGGCGTGAGATTCAGCTTCTGACGCAGCCCCGAAATTTCGTACTCCTCCTCGTCCCGGCTTCGGCCGGGATCTTTTTTCGAAGGACCCGACCGTGCCGCGAGTGTTCGAGAGCGCCATCGCCGCTGCGATCCTGATCGCGTCAACCGTGCCGGCGTCGGCCTCGCGCTCGGTCTATGAGCAGGCGCCCGACGAACCTGCGGCGGTTACGGTTGCCGGCAAGCGCGACGGCCGGGCCGACGACAGCGCGGCGCTCCAGAAGGCGATCGACGATGCCGCGGCGAAGGGCGGCGGCGGGATCGTGTTCATACCTTCGGGCACCTACCGGATCAGCCGCACGATCTTCCTGTGGCCGGGCGTGCGGGTGTTCGGTGTCGGGCCGACGCGCCCGGTGATTCTGCTCGGCGCAAACACGCCGGGATTCCAGCGCGGACTCGCCAATATGGTGATCTTCGCCGGCGGCAAGCGCGAGGGCGTGCAGGGTACGGGGTCGTCGCGCGTCGCCTTCCCGCCGCCGGGCAGCGTGCCGTTCGATCCCAATGTTGGTGATGCCAATCCCGGCACCTTCTACTCCGCGCTGAGCAACGTCGATTTTCGCATCGGCCCGGGCAACCCGGCTGCCACCGCGATCCGCTTCCACGCCGCGCAGCATGCCTATGTCAGCCATGTCGAGTTCGACATCGGCTCGGGTCTCGCCGGTCTCTACCATGTCGCCAACTGGGTGGAGGATCTGCACTTCAAGGGTGGGCGCTACGGCATCCTCGCGGAGAAGACTTCGCCCGCCTGGCCCTTCACGCTGGTCGATTCCACCTTCGAGGGTCAGCGCGACGCCGCGATCCGCGAGCATGAGGCGGGCCTGACCCTGCTCAACGTCGCCTTCCGCGACACGCCGATCGGGATCGATATCGACCGCGGCTATGGCGACTGGCTGTGGGGGCAGGACGTGCGGTTCGAGAATGTCCGCCAGGCGGGCGTGGTCATCTCGAACGAGAACAATGTCTACACCCAGATCGGCTTTCAGAACGCCGTTGCCGCCAACACGCCGGTCTTTGCGCGCTTCCGCGACAGCGGCAAGGCGGTGGCCGGCAAAGGCCGCGCCTATCGCGTCGCCGCGTTCGGCTATGGCCTCGCGCTCCCCGCCGTGGGGCAGATGGGCGAATATCGCACCGACATCAACGCCGAGCCGCTCGCGGCGCTTCCCTCCGCCCCGCCCCCGGCGATCCGCCCGTTGCCGCCGGTCTCGGAATGGGTGAGCGTGCGCAGCCTCGGCGCCAAAGGCGATGACGCGAGCGACGACACCGCCGCGATCCAGAAGGCGATCGACAGCCACCGCGTCGTCTACGTCCCGGCGGGCTTCTATCATGTCCGGGACACGCTGAAGCTGCGTCCCGACAGCGTGCTGCTCGGCCTCCACCCCAGCCTGACCCAGATCGTTCTCCCCGACCGGACACAGGGCTATCAAGGCGTCGGTGCGCCAAAAGCATTGATCGAGAGCGCGTCCGGTGGCGACGCGATCGTCAGCGGCATCGGCCTCAACACCGGCGGCATCAATCCGCGCGCCACGGCGTTGCTGTGGATGGCCGGGGCGCAGTCGCTGGTGAGCGACGTCAAGTTCCAGGGCGGCCACGGCACCAATCTGTTCGATGGTACCCGCGTGATCCCGTACAACGCCAATGCCAGCGGCGATTCCGATCCCGCGAAGCGCTGGGACGGGCAATATGCCAGTCTGTGGGTGACC
>Ga0065165_1001856_pt1 | contig 20527 bp, 12 predicted proteins | sample AraplaMF_Cvi_mMF_FD_63813 | JGI IMG/M metagenome (GOLD analysis project Ga0065165, IMG submission 63813) | Arabidopsis root microbial communities from the University of North Carolina, USA - plate scrape MF_Cvi_mMF (version 2) (version 3) | ecosystem: Host-associated > Plants > Roots >... | reverse complement strand
TCCTCGGCCGGGCATTCATCCTCATCCAGCAAGGCATGATAGACGACAACGAAGGTAACTTCGAGAACGCCCGCGCCAACTACGAAGAAGCCCGGAACATCTTCATACAACAAAAAGCAACCAAAGGCATCGCCACCGCCACCATACGCCTCGGAGTCGTCGAACTGCGTAACGGCAACTACCACAACGCCATCGGGCAATTCCTTGAAGCACTCGAAAAATCAGAAGCCGTACGCGACACCTTTGGAATGATGGAGTCACACTACAGCATTGCCTGGGCGTACATGGACCAGAAGAAAAACGAACAGGCACTGGAATACCTCCAAACTGCGGAAAGCCTCAACAAAAAACTCCCGTTCTCAAACCTCTCACTCAACATATACAACCACCTCGGTGTACTCTATACCCGGTTCAACAAACTCCCGCTGGCCAAACGATACCTATTAAAAGGCATCGACCAAAGCAACAAACCCGAATTCCAGGGCTTACACATAACACTCATAAACAACCTCGCCATAGTCTACAGCAAAGAAGGTCGCTCGGGAGAAGCCATCGCCTTGCAGCAAGGAGCACTCGACCATGCCCGGGAAATGAAAAACTACCTGCGCGAACTCCAACTCCTCTACGGACTCAGCCGCACCTATGCCACGATCGACCCAAAGAAAGCAATAGCATACATAAAAGAAGCCATTACAATCGCGCAACAGAACAAAGCGCACCGTCAGGAAATCCGCTACCTTGAACAAATCGTCAAACTATACAAAGACAACCACCAGTACAAAGAAGCACTTGCCATGCTCGAACGCGAACATGCCGTTGCCGACAGCTTCTTTTACGGCTCCATGACACAACGCATCAATGCGCTCAAAGCCGAATACGAACTCACAAAATCCAAAGCCCGTATCGAAGAACTCGACCACATCAGTAACAAACGTAGACTCGAACTCGAAAAATCAAAACTCGAAAAACGTGTAACACTCGTAGGCATAGCCTTACTACTCATAATCATCGGGCTGCTGTACAACCAGTACCGTCTGAAACAACGCGCCAACGTGGAGGCCGGACAACGCAATGCCGCACTCCAGAAACTCGTAACCGAAAAAGAATGGCTGCTCAAAGAAGTACACCATCGCGTAAAAAATAACTTGCAGACCATCGTAAGCCTGCTCGAAACACAATCGGCTTACCTGCGCGACGATGCGCTCAAGGCCATACAAAACAGCCAGAACCGCGTATACGCCATGTCGCTCATACACCAGAAACTCTATCAGAACGAAAGCGTCTCCACCATAAACATGGCCACATACCTGCCGGAACTCGTACACCACCTGCGCGACAGCTACAACAGCCGCCAGCGAATCCAGTTCCGACTCAACATCGACCCTATCGAAATGAACGTCACACAATCCGTTCCCATATCACTTATACTCAACGAAGCCATCACCAACGCCCTCAAATATGCGTTCCCCGAAAATAGAAACACCCAGGGAAACACCATCATCATCGACATGAAAGAAAACACCGATGGCCGGATCAGCCTCGTCATCGCCGATAACGGCGTCGGATTCCCACCCGACTTCGACACCGACAAAAACACAACTCTTGGGCTAAAACTTATGAAAGGCCTCACCGATGACCTCAACGGCCAATTCATACGCAAAGGAAACAATGGCACCATCATCACCGTCCACTTCCACCGTATGCTATACCCGCACCACGAACCCACCATACTCAAACCAGCACATAACGTCAACAATAACGCCGTAGCCTGACGTACCATGAAAGAGAAAATACTAATCGTTGAAGACCAGTTCATCGAAGCCAACAATCTTCAGATGATACTCGAACGCGCAAACTACCAGGTATGCAGCATCGCCCGCTCCGTACCCGTAGCCCTCAAAATCATTGACGACGAAAAACCAGATATCGTACTCCTCGACATATACCTGCAAGGACCGCAAACCGGCATCGACCTCGCGCATATACTACGTCAAAAGAACATAGCCTTCATTTACCTGTCGGCAAATTCAAACACCGAAACACTCGAAGCAGCAAAAGCCACATGCCCCTACGGCTTCCTCGTAAAGCCCTTCCGTGAAAAAGATGTTCTCGTAACACTCGAAATAGCACAGTACCTGCACAAACACAGCCTCGAATCCATCATCCGAACCAATCCGTCAGATACCGACAATACAACCACACCACAACGCACAGTCCCCACAGCAGATACACACACTGACATACAGGGCATCGTAGGTCAAAGCAAACCCATCCAAGGCGTATTAAAATACCTGCGCATGGTAGCACCCTCCGACACATCTGTACTCATCCTGGGCGAAAGCGGAACAGGCAAAGAACGTATCGCCGAAAACATCCACCGCCTCTCGGCGCGCAAACACAAGCCCATCATCCGCGTAAACTGCGCAGCCCTCCCGGCAACACTCATCGAATCACACCTCTTCGGACACGAGCGCGGAGCTTTCACCGGCGCCACCGAACGACGACTCGGAAAATTCGAACAGGCACACGACGGCACAATCTTCCTCGACGAAATAGGCGAACTACCACTGGAAGTACAGGTAAAGTTCCTGCGCGTATTACAGGAAAAAGAAATCGAACGCATTGGAGGAAACACAACAATCAAAGTCAACGTACGAATCATCGCTGCCACAAACCGTAACCTCGAAAAAGAAGTAGCCGAAGGACGCTTCCGCATGGACCTGTATTACAGGCTAAACGTATTCCCCCTCATCCTCCCTCCGCTACGCGAACGCCGTGAAGACATTCCGCTTCTGGCAAACCACTTCATGCGCCACTACTCCCAAACCATCGGCAAAAACATAACCACCATCGCACCAGCTATACGCCAGGACATGGAACACTACCACTGGCCCGGCAACATACGCGAACTCGAACACGCCATAGAACGTGCCGTCCTCCTTGCCCAGTCCGACACACTCACCGACCTCCCACTTCCCATATTCCACACACCCACGCCCGACAACCGCATCAAAACCATTGAAGAAATCGAACGCGACTACATCCTATCCATACTCACGCAATGCAACGGTAAAATCTCCGGCCCCGGTGGCGCCGCCGAACTCCTCGGCCTGAACGTCTCCACGTTAAACTCCAAACTAAAAAAACTCCAGATCACTCCACAAAAAACGTCCACCACATAGACTGGGTCCGGCTTAGCCGGGATAACTTGCCCTGCAACTCATTCAGCCGGATCCTGCCGAAACATCCGCTCCAGCGCGGCATACAACTCCGGATGCTTCCGCTCCAACAACTCCGGCTGATTAAAAAAGTACTCACTCACAACCGACAAAAACTCACTCTCATTCGTCGCTCCATACGGATTAATATCCGAATGCCGTTCCCGTATCTCTCGAATCTCCTCATGCATCAACTTCAACCACGGTATAATATACTGCTTCTGCATAATCGATTCCGGTATCCCGTCAACTGCCGCATCTGACTTGTCAATCAAATGCACAAACTCATGAATCCCAACATTCGACTTGCTATGTTCGTTCTCAAATCCTTCATGCAACGACTGCCGCGATAAAATCATAGTACGGTTCATCGCACCCCATCCCACCATACCGGCAATCGAACGATCCTCTCCCTGCGTCTCATACTGACCATTAAAACTATTGGGATACAAAAGCACCTCATTCAAATTCCGATACATCCAGTTCGGAAAACCAAAGATCGGAATCACCGCGCTCGCCGCTACCAGCATCCTATCGGTATCCGACAACTCAAAACCAACACCCGTTACAATACAGCTGTCTAAAAAGCTCACCACGTCCTTCTCGAACCGCCCCTTATCCTCCACCGATAGCTTCCTGTAAAACGCAACCGTATCCTCAAGAATCTTCCGCTCCCCATCACTAACCCCGCTACCACCAACCCTATCCGTCTTCACCCGCTTCTTCTTAACACGCGGCTTTACCATAAACACCCATATCACAAACCCAATCAACAAAAGTGCACCCAAATACGGCATAGTATAAAAGGTAGAAAAATAATATCCCTTCTCCCACCAGCCCCCAATATACCGCGTTCCCACAAAAAAAACAGGAAGCCGTTCCAAAAGCTTCCTGTTCCTCTCATCTTAAGTCATCAATCTTGTCTAGGCCGTCATTGCTTCATTATCTTGGTAATGATGTCGATCCTCTCGTCCTGTTTTACTTAACCACAACCTTCTTCACATACCCACCAACCTGCAGCAGATAAAGCCCGGCCTCTGTATCTGCAGGCAGCGTAAACATGCTCTGTGCATAACCATCGGCATCGACAGCAACCACACCGGTAACAATCGCCTGACCTTTCATGTTCGAAATTTTCACAGGCAATTCCGTTGCATTCCGCACACTGCGTAACTCAACTACTACATAGTGGTCCGTTGCAGGATTTGGATAAACCGATACAGACGCGTCTTCAGAGCCACCGCTATATTCCACCGAGCGTAGGTCTGAATACGTCACCTTACCATCAAAGTCCGTTTGCTTGATTCGGTAGTAGGCACGGCCGGTAACGGGAGCTACATCGTCTGCCGTATAGTTATGTTTCACCATAGAAGTACCATTGCCTCGCACACGGGCTACCTCAATAAAGTGTTGTGTATCTGTAGTACGTTCCACCGTAAAGTAATCGTTGTTGGTTTCCGTAGCCGTTGTCCAGTCCAGCTGTACATAGCGCGACTGTGGCTTCGCTACAAAAGTCAGAAGTGATACCGGCAGAATCGTATTGTTACCGGCAAGTGTCCAGGGCGAGAACGTATTGACAGCGGTATTCAGACGGGCTGAAGTAGCTGTGGAAGTCTGACCGGCCTGCGGCGCATCCCAACTTGAACCGTTCCAGCGTTGCGCGTTCAGGTTGGTAATACCGGCAGCTTCGGTAGCCGTAACCGTGAACGTCACCCGGGCAAATGGATTCGTACCGTAACCGGCAAGGTTGATATTCCAGAAGCGGTCCGCTACGTTAGCACTGTTATTATTACCGGGCGTAGTATTAACGTTGGTCACGCCGGCAGGGTAAGGAGTATTGTTCGAAATCGTTCCGTAAGTAGAAACCGACACCGTACCTGCGCCGATACCGGCCGTTGTGACGTTGAATGTGAACGGAATGTAATCGGCGGCGGCGCGGCTCTTGCCAAAAGGGAACACATACGAACCCGTGTTAAAGCCTACAGACCATCTGATCGGCGAATAAGTCGAGCTGTTCGTTTCGCTGATAACAAAACCGTTCGTACGGGCAATAGCGTTTACAGAGCCGTTCGTAATCCCCAACTCATTGCCGTTTATATCGAGACCACCGTTGGTAAGCGTAAGTACATTCGACGTAGCGATATCGCTACCCTGTACCACATCGCCCGCAGTCTTATTGATAACTATATTATAGAATGTTTCCGGGCTTTGAGTAGCAGACACATCCTGGTTCACTGTACCATTGAAAGTAACCGTACCGTTACGCTGCAGGAATGGATCACTGTTCGTGCTGGTAGAGCTCCAATCTCCGCCAACAGTCAACGCATAGTTGCTAGTCGTAACATCAGCCTGCCCCGTGCCTTGGATCGTAAGGTTTCCGGTAATAGTCGTGGCAGAAGCGAAAGTCTTTGTACCGGTACCGCTTACAGTAAGGTTAGAGTAAGTTGAACCTTGCGGAATAATGATCGTCTGTGCGCCACCGCGATTATAGTTGAACGTATTCACACCCGCGCTGTTGCAGAATAACCGAACGTTGGCCGAAGCAGTACCACCCCAGTTCCACATACCGCCGTTCAGGTTATTGAACGTACTCGTTGTAGCGACGTTGGCAAAGTTTCCGCTTTGCGTAAGCGAACCGGAGTTGTTTACCGTAAAGTTTGCCTGGGCAAGCGTAAAGCTCGATACCGTGGCGGTGGCGCCGCTGTTGTTTGTAAATGAGTTGCCGTTGTCCGTATTACCAGCCACCGCGATACCGTTTGTTACAGTAAGCGTACCGTTGTTCGTATAAGAAGCATTCGTACCGTCGAAGATAATCTGGTCGCTCACCGTCAAAATCCCCTCGTTAATCACCGAGCTATTGTTCGACGTATTCGCCAGATAGTTAAGATCGCCGGTTATCGTCATACTGCCGGGAGCACTCATTTCCGTTGTAAGCGTGCGACCGTTGCCCATACCATTATTCACGTTACCGTTCACCGTCGTCGTTCCTGTACCGCTGATAGTAAGGTTCGCCCCGGAATTCAATGTCAGGTTACCGATGCTCAGAATCCCGTCGTTCACAATTGAATAACTGTAGGCGTTGTACACAACCGAGCTGCCGGTACGCGAGTTGAACGAAATCTGCCCCCCCGAATTCACTACAATCTTACCACCACGTGCCATCGTAAGTGCAATGTTGTTCGCGTTCCAGTTAAGTCTGCCGGTATTGCGAACCTCTACACCAGCAGCAGTCGCCGCGTTGTTGATCAAAACCGTACGGTTATTACCGATAATCACCCGCGAGCTCGCATCAGGAGTACAGTTACAGCTGGCACCATTGAACCCTACAGTAGACCATGTGGAACCTGTATTGAAATCACCGTTAGCAATAGAATAAAGTACGCGAATACTGCTTGCCGTCACGTCGTCAAAAGCAAGCGCGCGATCAATCGCAAAACCGAAGCTGTTATCCGTACCGGGTGTACCGTCATAACCGCGAACAATAATCCGTACACTGTTACCTGACACGATAGCGCTCGCTGCCGAGGTAATGTTAAGACCATTAGAACCCAATAGCTCACCAAACTTAGTCTCTGGACCACCATCCACACTGTAGTAGCAACGGATATAATCGGTGGCAAACGTGAAGTACGAATACAGAGTGACTTCGAGAGCTACCTCAGTATACCCGGCAATGTTAATATTCTGAGACATCCATACGCCTTCAGAACCTGTGTTGTCAACCTCAAAAAGCTCATACCCTGCGGCGGGAGTCTGCTTATTAAATTTACGCCCTGCGCCTGAAGGTTGGATCGTAGACCACGCAGTGGTACCATTGTCCACAGTGGCACCATTGGCTAGACCGTTGAAAGTCTCCTGCCAGATCATAACCTGAGCGTTTGCGATGATTGGCAGAAGAAGCGCGACGAAGATGATTACCTTTTTCATTTGCTCGCTAGAAGGCAAACCACACTCCAACCGCCCCAAACGCCTGTCACCGCAATGAAGACAGCCTTCAAAATCCTCTGAATCGTAATAAAAACAAGGATTTTAACACCGAAATTATTTCATTAATAAAAAGAGATTTAATTCCATAATAACAACAACGTCCCAAAAAGGAATTAACTTTTCACAAAAGAGATTAATGTTCCATATTTAACAAAATGATTCATTTTTAGAAATAAAAACCGCAATCGTTTGAAATTGAGGCTCACTAACCACCCACAGCACCTCTCCCACGCTAAAACCGGCATGAAACCGGTATTGGAATAACCGTAAAACCGTACCCGTCGTCCACCATTTATGCGTAACATTACGCCCTACGCTATATGTGGCTTATGAAAATCTCCTACACCATACTCCTTGGCTTTCTGGTCATTCTACTCCTCTTTGCCACAACAACCTATATCAACTACCAACAGTCCGAACAGATAGACGCCAGCAACGAAGTACTCATCCGGTCAGGCGTCGTACTGAAACATAGCAACCGATTCCAACGAAACATACTCAACATGGTCAGCGGCCTTCGTGGATACCTCCTCACAAACGAAAGCTTCTTCCTGCAATCATACGACTCGGCAATGCTTGAGAACGATCAGATCCTGCAAGAACTCGCAGACCTTGTCGAAGACAGCACATCACAAGGCCATCTCCTTTCAGACATCCACACATTAAACGAATCCTGGATAGAAGGGCTTGCTAAACCACTCATCCTCGCACGGCAACAAGCCAATAAATCCGATAGTAGCATGAAGGCGTTCAACCACCTTTACCACATTAAACTCGTCGCGGGAGAAGAACGAAACCTGAACCGAACACTCCAAAACAGATTCAAAGCATTCAGCAACAACGAATATGCTACACGCGACCGGCAACGTGACTTACTAAACGCCACCATCGCACGAACAGGAGTAATATCCTTCTACCTTACACTATTCTCCATCATCATCGGAATATGCATCGCCATATTCCTCGCGCATCACATCGCATCCCGAATATCACGCATGGTACGAATGGCCGACAGCATATCCGGCGGAAACTATGAAGTATCCATGACAGACCACGGACAGGATGAACTCAGTGCACTCGCCCGCGCACTCAATCACATGGCGAAAGTGCTCTCCGAAAACATCTCACTGCTCAAACGTAAAAACGCAGAACTCGACCAGTTCGCTCACATCGTATCACACGACCTCAAAGCACCGCTACGCGGAATCGATAACGTCGTAAACTGGATACAGGAAGACCATGCACGCGACGTCCCCGAAAAAGTAATGGAATATCTCGCCCTCATCAAAGGACGAATAATACGAGCCGAAAACCAACTAAACGGAATACTCTCGTACTCACGCGTCGGGCGCGGACTTGCCACAAAAGAAACAGTAGACGTGCACGCACTCTTAAATGAATTGCGCGAAGACATGCCAGTGCGCCCAGGCATAACGTTAGAGATACAACCCGGCCTGCCCAGACTCTTCACCGAAAAACTCCCGCTGCAGCAAATCTTTACAAACCTGCTCGTAAACGCGTACAAATACCACGATAAACCGGAAGGTACCGTAAGGGTATACTTCAAAGAACTACCCACAGTGTATGAATTCTATATAGAAGACAACGGCCCGGGCATACCACAAGCATATCACCAAAAAATCTTTGTTATTTTTCAAACATTACAGGACCGCGATGCCTTTGAAAGCACAGGCGTCGGACTCGCCATCGTCAGGAAAATACTCGATGATCGGAAATTAACGATCCGGGTAGTGTCTGACGCCGGTAAAGGGGCTATATTTGTCTTTACATGGCCTAAAAATGGATAGTTTATGAAGCGAATTGTGCATATTTTGCTGGTGGAAGACGACAACCTCGACGCCATGGACCTGAAACGTTCTCTCGACAAACTCGGGTTGTTATACAAACTTGAGATTGCAAAAAATGGCGAAGAGGCTATACGCACACTGGATAGCAGGGACATAGAAGGGAACAGTGCACTGGATTTGATAATTCTCGATCTGAATATGCCCAAGATGAACGGTCTTGAGTTCCTTCAGATCCTACGCGGTAACGAACGCTGGCGCGACACAAAAGTATTTGTACTCACCACTTCGTCTGAAAATGAAGACCGCCGCGCAGCTGCCGAATTCGGCATCTCCGGCTACATCGTAAAGCCGCTAAAACTGAACAACGCAGGATCGATCGATGCGTTCAATCTCATGATCGACCTCATGAATATGTAGTCACAAAACCGCCGCTGCCAGCAGCCAGGTCACGACTGCACAAAAGAACGTAAGGCGAATGCCTATGATAGACTAGCGATGGCGCGGCGTAAGCGATATACAGCAATCCTTCTTATACTGCTGGCAGCAATAGGCGTGCTGGTAGCATCACTCGTATTATATGCCCGCTACCGCGAACTTACAGACTTCAGCGATCGCCTTAGCAAACTCGTAACCGAAAAAACAAAAGGGCACTACCGCCTCCACATCGACAAAGAAGAAAAAGACTTCTTCAACCTTCGCGTCACATTTCACAACATCCTGCTCGAAGCCACCAGCCAAAAACCGGCAGGCAGCAGCATCGAATCCGTATCCATACCACGCATAGCCGTAAACATCGGATCGCTGCGCTCATGGCTACTCGACAAACAAATCGATGTACAGACATTCGTCGTCGACGAACCCATCGTTAAAGTCAGAACAAACGGCAAACGTAACCATAACGTCAACATCACCCGAAGCCTGCTCGACATATACCCGGCCGTCGAAGAAGTACTCAACAACTTTGTCATACATTCCTTCACCATACAACGCGGAAACCTTCGCGTAAATAACGCCGAAAAAGAAGTCGTAAACCTTGGACTCATCGACTTCCTCGTACAGGAGTGGAACATGCGCGAACTCGACGCCACAAGCCAACTTGCACTACACATCGGCAGACAGGACCTGCCCATCGAGAAATCCACACTCTCATTCTCCGCCATCGAATTCAAATACCCACAACACTACCTGCTGTTCAAAGACCTGTCTTTCACATCGCGCGACACACTCAGCAACTCGCAGATCAATGTAAAAGGTGCAAACATCCTGATTGAAGGACTCGACTACGACGAACTCTACCAGAACGAACGGTACAGACTCAAAAAAATCGAAGTCCAGCACCCGAGCATATCGGGGGTCCTGCGTCTCGCACACAACCGCAAAGGCCGGAGCAAAGACCTCCTCGCGAACATACTCCGCCAAACCTTTGGCGAAGCAACGCTTGATAGCGCCATACTCAAAAAAGCAAATATCGACATAACCTTTGCCAACGGTGCGGACTCCATCAACACACAACTCCCCGAAGTAGACATAAGCATCGTACACTTCGCCATCCCAAAAGAAAATGACGAACTGCAAATCGGAGGGCTACACATTAACCTCAACGAAACTGCACTTCGCCTCAACGACGACGTCGTACTCCAATGCGATGGCCTCGGCTTCGAACGTAACCAACACCTCGACATCGAAAACGCCCGACTCACACGCGCTGCCGGGGGCAAACCATTCATCGAATGCAAACGCATACACCTCAAATCATTTCAACTCATCGACTTCATCTTCGATAAACAACTTCACGCAGACTCCGTAGTGCTCGAAGATGCAAACGTAGCGTTAAGCCGAACAGACCTCGCGTTGTTTCCGCACACCTCACCAGACTCTGCTCGAACCAGACAAAAAGTAGCGATCAACCTCGGTGTACTCGCCCTCAAAAACGTAAACTTTCACTACCACGACTCCGCACAATCCATAACCGCCAAAGGCATACAGGCCCGCTTCCATGGCATACACGAACCCACCCTGCAAGCCATAAGTAAGCAACTGGCTCGTGCCGAAGCGAAATCATTACTATTTGAAAACCGTAGCCGCGAAATCAAAGCAAATGCATCACAGGTTATCTATGCCGCACGTAACATAACGGTAGGCCAACTAAGCGTAAACACAAACTCAATCTCCGTACGCGCTCGCTCAGTCAAAGCCAAACCTACCTTCATAACACCATCGCGGATAGACGCCGCTCACTGGCACGAAATAGCGGCAGTACAGCTTAGCGTATACGGAACACTACCAGAGCCAGCCACATCCAAAAACATCCAACAGGAAAACTTCCAGATCGACGCGCTAAACATTGCCAACCTCACCGCAGACCTGCGCACAAAAGAAACCACTATAACATGTACTGGTAAAGCGTTCCTGTTAAAAAACTTCTCGACACACAAAAAAATGCCGGCAGACTTTTCAGGAAAAGTATACAACCTCAATGTAGTAACAAATCAAACCCACATACAGGCGGACTCACTGGCGCTTAACCTGAACGGGCGCTCACGCGGGCACCAGCTGCGCATAGAGCACAATAACATCCGTCTTTTACTCCCATACGCAGCCATCGGTCGTATAACGCACAACGAGCAGGCAACACGCATCGACTACGTCAGCGCGCACCGCTTCACCGCTCAAAAACAAGACCGCGTCGTTGCCTCGGCCGATAGCGTCGCGCTCCGCACAATACGTCTCCCCGAAAACGGCACGCCACGACTCGACGAAATCATAGCCTACGGACTATTAATACCCGAAGGTGAACCTGAAAAAAAACGGCAGCCGCTCGAATGGCCTGAAGGCGTTGGAAAAATAACCGTATACAAAGGTAAAGTTATGTTGCCCAGCCAGAAAACATTCCGCTTCAACCACGCCGAACTCGAACACGACGACGGCCTGAAACTCGACAGCGGATGGTACAACGGTACAAACACAGCCGTATGCCTGGGCGAAGTAAACATGAGCACCGATGAACTCTCTATTGGACTTCTGCAAGCCCAACCAACCCGTGAATACATCCAGAGCATCCAAACCGAAACCGACATACTCGAAGGCACACTTAGAAACGTACAATTCACAGACTTCAGCCCCCGCAAATTCCTCAACGGAGGGCACCTCGTTGCCGACGACATGACGGTCGGCCACCTGAGACTTACCGTGCAACGCGATAAGCGCCTACCCGATCCGCCACCAACCGAAAAGCCATTCTTCCTCCACGAGCTGCTGCCCGCCCACCTTCGCGTGAATAACATTACCGTAGCCGATGGCACCATTACCTACTCCGAAACATCCGAAAAAACAGGCAAGACCGGCGAGATCGCAATACAAAGCCTTCGCGCCACAATAGACGGCATCAACGGCCGCAAAATCTCCGACGGCATTGTATTGAAAGCTCAAGCCTCCCTATACGGACAGGCTCCGTTCACACTCGACTACCGCATGCTCAATGCTAACCAGTTCCAGTTCAAACTAAACGTTGAGCCATGCGACCTTACCGCATTAAACCGCATAATGGTCCCGTTGCAATCCATCGAGATTAGATCAGGCCGTCTCCTGTCATATACCGCCGAAGTAACTGCCGGCCGCGATGTAGCAACAGGATTTGCCACCATGAGCTACCGCGATCTGCACCTCGAAATACAAAAAACAGGAGACCCTGCGAAACGAAACGTCGGCAAAAACATCAGTAACACACTCCTAACATTCGTAGCCGACGGGCTCATACTCCGAAACAACAAGACCCGTGCAAAAGCCAACATCCGACAGAACCGCATAGCCGAGAAATCAGCCTTCAACTACTGGATCAAAATCACAACACGCGGAGCACTCAGCGTCATCCGTCACGGAAAACAGGACAAACAAGACCTCCTCGAAAGCGAAACCGGCAAGTAACTCACCACAGGAGTACCATCACGCAGAAGAGTATATCCAGGATAGAAAACAAGGAAACTATTTTGATAGTTTTTTGATACTTTTAAGAAAACCTGTAGTATACAGGAACACTGACAACATTATGAGAAACATAGCTATATTTTCGCTTCTTGTCATTAGCAGCGTAGCCCATGCACAGAAGACAGACAAATACATCGTGGCTGACGATGTAACCCGCATCATTCGAACACTCTCGGCCGACTCTATGATGGGACGATCAGCCATGCAGCCTCAATACATTAACCGGGCAGCGGCCTTCATCGAAAACGAATTCAAATCTATAGGCCTCACACCCCTCGATGGCAGCACATCGTTCCGTCAGGAATTCCCAAAAGACCGCATCCGTCCCGATCGTCTCGAAGTATTTATTAACGATCAACGCGTTCCCGAAAGCGAAGCATTTGTCGTATCCGAGCTGGCAAGCATCAGCGTCAGTAAAGGCCTGGCAATACGCCACATCGGTATTGACTCTGCGGGCTCCGACCCCGGTCAGTACTTTATGGAACAAGCCTTCACCTTGCTGCGCGACACAACATCAATGCTCATCATAGCATCTCCAGAATTTAATGAACGCTTCCAGATCCTCAGGCAGCACTTCGGCTCGCGTTTCACCAACAGCTGGAAATTCACAAAAGTATTCGTACTCGCCAAGGCCTCGGTTAACACATACAGTATCCGGGCAACACAAATCAAGGACCCGCTCATACTCGCCAACGTGGTCGGTGTACTCAAGGGCAAGAAACGCGCAAAAGAGATCGTAGTCTTCTCAGGCCATTACGATCACCTCGGCTTTCTGCAACCCAACGCAGAGGGCGACTCCATTGCTAACGGCGCTGACGATGACGCCTCTGGAACCACGGCCGTCATTGCTCTTGCACGCTACTTCAAGAAAATCAAGAAGAATAAACGCACCCTTATCTTCGTTGCCTTCACCGCGGAAGAAATCGGTGGCTATGGCTCACAACAATTCTCAAAACAACTCAACCCCGACGATGTAACGGCAATGTTCAATATCGAAATGATTGGCAAACCATCAAAGTGGGGGAAGAACAGCGCCTTCATCACAGGCTTTGAACGGTCAGACTTCGGGACCATCCTCCAAAAGAACCTCGAAAAATCAGCGTTCCGATTCTATCCTGATCCATACATCGAACAAAATCTTTTCTACCGATCTGACAATGCCACACTGGCGCGACTCGGTGTACCCGCACACACCATCTCAACAGACCAGATCGACATCGATAAATTGTACCACACTGTTGACGATGAATTTGGGTCGATGGACATCGAAAATATTACCAACGCAATACGTGCCATCGCAATCAGCTCCCAGACCATCGTTTCCGGAAAAGATACCCCAAAACGGATCGATAAAACCAAAGTGCGGTAACCAAAACAACGCTCTCTGAATCTGGTACTTAGAAATCATTTCCGGCGATAGCCGCGACCAGTCGGTAAACGGCTGAAAAAAAATCGCGGCTATCGTATATTTGCAGACAGTACCGAATTTTTACTGCATGCTTTTCCCGGACGAGAAAGAAGAAAGAAAACGCGCTGAAAGACCTACCCTGCCCCCGGGCTATGTAATAGATTACGAAATAGGCTTTTTATTCAATTTTGTATCGGCCAAATCAACACGGTTCGACCTTGAGCCCGTATTGATCTTTCGTAAAGACGGTGAAGTCGAATACAAGCGCATCTCACTGCAGGCCGAACGTGGCCTGGCATACTTACAGCCACTCGAAGAATCATTCTATAAAGACCTCCTTGCTTTTTCAGATAATCACCTGCTGGAATGGATGACACGTACCGGAAACCGGTTCATCCGAAACCATTCCGGAACATGGTCCCACGTATCGGTAAAAGAACTGGTCAATCTTCGAAAGCACTATATTGAAATACTTCACAAGATTTGGCCAACCATACAAGCATGGCCAAGCCTGTTCATCTTAAAGACAGGACGCTTCCTTCCGCACGGCCCGGGCCAAAGACCGGTGAAGCTCGGCAAAGAACCAGCATCGTTTACATTCCATGCCGATAGCGATGGTCGCTTCGTCATCATCAAAATGAAACTCTTCCTCGGTGGCGAAGAATCGGACCTCGTGCTCCGTGGTGGCTTCATGTTCGAGAAAGGCGATACCATTTACTTACCGCCCGATGCTGCGGCACTCAAACTCATCGATCTCTTTAAAAACGGACCGCTCACCTTCCCGCTATCCGAAAAGAAAGAAGTCGTTAAACGGTTCATAACACCGTGGATGGAAAAATACGAAGTCACCATAAGCCCACGGCTTAAAGTAGACATCACCATGCCCGAACCACAACCACGCGTACTTCTGAGTGAGCTAAACGAAAGCAACCTCATGATTCGCCCGCAGTTTGCGTACAATGAAGTTGTGGTTGATTACAGCGAAGAGAAGAACCATGTAGAAGGGAACGCCGAGATCGTACAGATCATACAGCGTAACGGCTCCGAAGAAAAGAGACTCTACGAATACCTCCGCACACTCCACCCCTCGTTTACAAACCAGCGTAACAATCAGTACTATTACCTGCCCTTCGCAGACGTAATGAAAAACGGTTGGTTCATCACAATGATGCGCAACGTACAGAACGAAGGTTACGCAGTGGCCGGACTCCAGGAACTAAAGAAATTCCGATACACGACAGCGGTCCCTAAGTTCTCCATACAGGCAACAGCCACTACCGACTGGTTCGACCTTAAAGTAACCATTACGTGGGGTGAGCACACCGTAATGCTCAAAGACATTCGCCGCGCCATCCTCAACCACCAGGACACGATCATGCTGGAAGATGGTACACTCGGCCATATCCCCGGAGAGTGGATCAGTCAGTATAGCCTGCTGCTTCGTACCGGTGCTGAAGAGAACGGATCTCTGCGCGTAAGCAAGCTGCACTACACCCTGCTCGAAGACATCCTCGACCAGGTAGAAGGCGAAACAGTACAGCACGACATCGAAGCACGTAAACAAAAATTGCTGCAATACGATGCCATCCAGAAAGTACCACTCTCTGGCGAAATCAAAGCAACACTCCGTCCATACCAGCAGTCTGGCTTCAACTGGCTGCAATCCCTCGACGAACTCGGCTGGGGCGGTTGTCTTGCTGACGACATGGGACTTGGCAAAACGCTCCAAACCATATCGTTCCTCCAGTTCCTTAAAGAGAAGTATCCCGGCAGCACGCAAATGGTGGTGTGCCCCACATCGCTTATCTTCAACTGGGAAAGTGAAATACAGAAGTTCTGTCCTACACTCAAATTCCACACACACTACGGCCTTCAGCGCGAATTCACTGAAACACATTTCAATGAATACGATGTAGTACTCACATCATACGGTGTAGTGCGTAATGACCTGGAGTTCCTTAACGGATTTCTCTGGCAATACATCATACTGGATGAAAGCCAGGCAATCAAAAACCCTGATGCCCGCATTACACGCGCCGTACAACAACTGCGCTCTGTAAACCGGGTCATCATCAGCGGTACGCCAGTACAGAACAATACCGGTGATCTATACGCGCAGTTCAACTTCCTAAACCCCGGCCTCCTTGGATCGCGTGAATTCTTTAACCGTGAATTCGCACACCCCATTGACAAGCTAGGCAGTAAAGAGAAGACCAAACACCTGCAGCGGCTTATCCATCCTTTCACCCTGCGCCGGACAAAAGAACAGGTAGCGAAAGACCTTCCGGATAAAACCATCACGGTACTCTGGTGCACGATGGATGCCGAACAACGTAGACTTTACAACACATACCGTGACAACTACCGTAACAGACTGCTCAAACGTATCGACGAAGAAGGAATGGAGAAATCCGGTATTTACGTACTGGAAGGTCTGCTGCGCCTGCGGCAGATTTGCGACCATCCAGCACTCCTGAAAGAGCAGGAAGGTGGCGACCTCAAATGCTCAGCCAAGATAGAAGAGCTCACCCGTGAAGTACAGGAGAATGCCGGCAATCACAAGCTGCTCATCTTCTCTCAGTTCACCGAAATGCTACACGTCATCCGTGACCAGTTCACGGAAGCAGGTATCAGCTATTGTTACCTGGACGGAAGCACCTCGCTCGACAAACGCCGTGAAGAAGTAACTCGCTTCCAGGAAGACGAAAGCGTTACCGCATTCCTCATCTCCCTTAAGGCAGGTGGCGTAGGTTTGAACCTTACCGTAGCTGATTACGTCTACCTCGTAGATCCATGGTGGAATCCTGCCGCAGAAGCACAGGCAATAGACCGGGCACACCGCATCGGCCAGAAGCGGAAAGTGTTTGCCTATAAAATGATCTGTAAAGACACCGTAGAAGAGAAGATCCTCCAGATGCAGGAGCGCAAGAAAATGCTTGCCGACGACCTCATCCATGAAGACGCTGGTTTTGTAAAGAACCTGTCTCGCGACGACATAGAATTTTTATTCGGATAAACCGGTGGCCTTTGTGCTGCCGGCATACCGGTTACCCGTACTGCTTTGAACCTGTTTAAAGAATTTGCTTACAAGAAGTTCGGCCTGCTCCAGTTTGATGCCGCCAATGCTGCACTGAGTTACGACGCGGCCTATCAGCCATTCATCAAGATCCTCTTTTTAAAAGCAGGATCGGCACTGCACATAGACTTCCAGCAGCATGCGCTCGAACACGATGCACTCTTCTTCATTACACCACGGCAATGGTACCAACTCAACGATAACCCTGCTAACCAGGGTTCACTGATCTATTACAACCGCGACTTCTACTGCATTGAGATTCACGACAAAGAAGTAGCCTGCGATGGGATATTATACAACAACATCTTCCAGGCCTCTTGCGTACTGCTGCAGCCCAACGAAAGTCAGATCATCTCAGACATTATCGAAGAGCTTGCCGTTGAAATCCGCCAGGACGATTCGTCGCTTGAAGAGATGCTCCGGCTGCTGCTCAAAAAGATCATCATAAAATCGGTCCGTGTCTGGAAGGCCGCCCATACCCCGGGCGCAGACGACCATGAGGAAAAACAGGAAGATGTAGAGTTTATGCGCAAATTCAGTCAACTGGTTGAACTCAACTACAAGCAGCGCCACGCTGTTGCGGACTACGCCGACCTCTTAAACATTACGCCCAAAGCGCTCACCAAGCGCGTGAGCAAATACAGCAAATCCACGCCGAACGACGTCATTAAAGACCGCATCATTCTCGAAGCCAAGCGCCTCCTCGCCCACTCTGACCTGCAGGTCAAAGAGATCAGTTATGCTCTGGGCTACGAAGACCCGGCTTACTTTAACCGCCTCTTCACCAAACTTACCGATACTTCTCCCGCAGAGTTCCGCCGTCTTTACAAATAGTCCAGCTACGTTTCTGGTTGATCTGATTTTAGTTTACCGTACCGATGCTCATCCCAAAGCTGGTCATTCTTCAAAATGTTTTTTCTGAAGACTCCTTCTTTTACGAAGCCATTCTTTTCTAACACCCGCATAGACGCCGGGTTATACTCAAAGATACCGGCATGAATCCGTGCCAGCCCGAGCTGATTGAAACCATACGCTGTGATCAACTGAACGGCTTTCGTGGCGATTCCTTTGCCCCAATACGGCTCCCCCAGCCAGTAGCCGACCTCCGCCGTTTTCCGATATACGTCGTGTTGTGGACCAAGGCCGATTACACCACAAAACTCATTACGGTATAGAATAGCAAAATCGAGCGTTGGCCGTTGGTGGCTTGTGAATGAAATAAAGAACTGGGCATCCTCTTCGGTGTAAGGATGGGGCATCAGGTCACGAAGGTTATCCCACACCTTTTTGTTGTTCGCGAGCCGGGCCATGACAGACTTGTCGGCATCGGTAAGCTGGCGCAATTCGATTTCCTGGTACTGAAGCAAGTTGTTACGCGTTTACGTCAGGTTTCGTAATCCGAAGGAACACGAATATAACAATTATAGGTTACAGTAGCGATCTGTGAGGCGTTTAATAAGCGCTACACGATCCTGGATAGAGCGTGGGGTAAACGATGGATTCGAGAAGTCGTCGAAATGCAGGTAGTGATATTCGAGAAAGTATACGAACCACGTAAAACACAGGTATGGAACGGCACGCAGCTCTTCATCGGAGAATGGGCGTATTGTGCGGTAAGCGTGTAGAAACACGGCAAACTGCCGCTCTGCTTCGTCTTCGGTTAATCGTTTAAAGTCTGCCTGCCATGCAAAGTGTACCCAGAACGACATTATATCATATGCTATAAAACTGCGGCCTGTAAAATCAAAGTCGAAGAATGTTACGTTTCCGGCGTCATCGAAGTGAAAGTTCTTCGGCAGGAAATCGAAGTGGCAATAGCCGTAGCTGAACTTCGACAAATTGAACGATTCCAGTTTCCGAACAACTGCCTCTCCGGTCTTGCACAGGTAATCATACTCTGCCGTTAACCCGGCGAATGCTGTGGCCACTGTTTTGAGTGGCTTGCGTACAGTAACATCAAATGAGAACACAGGCCGGGTGTGTTGGAGTGTGATGGCGGTGGTTACCTGGTGTAGCATGGCCATCTCGCGGCCTACGGTGCGTAACTGTGTATCGTTCAGCTGTTGTATGCTGGTGCCTTTGGCAAATTCGAACAACACACCATAACGTATTCCCTCGGCCGCCTGAAAGGATTGCAGATATGCGCCATCGCGGTCTGGCAGCGGAGCCGCTACACGTCCGCCTTCGTTTTTCAGTGCGTTGAGTAACTCCACTTCCCCAAGAATCTCCTCATGGGAACGGTGCATCTCACGATATATTTTAAGAATGTAGCGCGTTGCTCCCCGCTCAAGCCGATACGTATCGCTGACTCCTCGCAGCAGGTATTTGCAGGCCGTGAAGGCAATCTCATACCGTTGTGCCAGCACATCGCGAAGTGCTGAGGAGGACAATGTAGAGTATTGCGTAGGAAACAGTGTCATACAAAGGTCAGGTTATATTCTATGAAAGGGGCGTTCATTATACATCTCCGGCACGGTCTATACGGTGTTACGGTTGGCCCGTTTCCTTAAGCCGTTTCCAGTTCCCCTTTTCCAGCCGGCGTACATCTTTTAAAGGCATGAGGTAACTTAACAGCAGAGTAAGTTCGTCGTCTTCGGGGGCTCCGGTAAACGGTGTGATGTAGATGGCATTGCCGTATACACGAAGTAATTGTCCCATTTAAATTTGGGGGCTACGCCAGGAAGGGCGTTCTCTGTTACGTGAACCAACGTCTCATCCAGATCCAGCACAACCAACATCTCTGACGTTTTGAAAACACTCTCTTCCATAAACATTCTAGTGGCACCTTTAAAGCAACCGTGGACAGAGCTATACGCAATCTCTTCTGTTCAGGTTACAAATGGGCTCTTCCTTTGAGGAAGGGGGAAAATTCTATGATGGCTAACAGATTCTTTTACTGAGCTTTACAGAACATACGGGTATAAACAAAAAAAAGCCCTGTATTTCTACAGGGCTTGATTTGATAAAGAAAGGCGACGACTTACTCTCCCAGGTGTTATCCCAGTACCATCAGCGCAGGTGGTCTTAACTTCTCTGTTCGGAATGG
>Ga0065165_1001854_pt1 | contig 20603 bp, 14 predicted proteins | sample AraplaMF_Cvi_mMF_FD_63813 | JGI IMG/M metagenome (GOLD analysis project Ga0065165, IMG submission 63813) | Arabidopsis root microbial communities from the University of North Carolina, USA - plate scrape MF_Cvi_mMF (version 2) (version 3) | ecosystem: Host-associated > Plants > Roots >... | reverse complement strand
GACGGCAAAAGGCTGAAGTTGCTCAAGCGCCACCTGATGACGAAGTACAAGATGACGCCGGAGCAATATCGCGCCAGGTGGAACCTCCCGTTCGACTATCCGATGATCGCCCCGAATTACGCCGAGCAGCGACGCAGTCTTGCCAGGAAGAGCGGTCTCGGCACCAAACGTGGCGCGGGGCGCGCAAGGAAGGGCTGATCCGGTGGCTGCAACCGGGGCAACAGTCATCTGATTTCGTCGTCGACCAGGTCTCCTGCACTTCTGGCAGCCATTGCGCCGCCGCGGAGCCGGCCAGCCGTGGTCGGGGCCTTGCGGCCCGCTCGCCGGTTCGGGTGGCGATGTGACCGCAGCTGCAGCAGGAACGATCATCCCGGACCCGGTTTGCCGACGCCTGCCTCAGGCAAAATGTCGGCGAGAACGCCACCTGGCACGATAAGTCGGTGGTCGTGGAATTTCGCAGGCTCTGGTCGTCAGGATCGTCGCGGCGGGCCTCAGGTTCGAGTGCAATTCGTTGCCCGGCTGTGACGCGTGAGTAACAAACCTATTTGGTTATAATTTGCTTGTAATGTTGGAATGAAAAGTGAACATGCAGGAGCCGGAAGGAGCCTGACATGACGATCATCGATACAAATCTGCTCTTCGGTCTCGCCGCGCTGGTGAGCAGCGTGGCGACACTGGTGTGGGCGTTACGCCGTCGGAGCTGACAGTTCCGGATTCTGCGCTCACGCAGCGGGAAGACGAATCTGCGTTTTGGTCTGACGCCTCGCCTTGGGCGACCGCATGGGGTTATCCTCCGTACCGGGGAGCGAGTCGCCATGCTTCGGGACTGGAGTGATCGAGCGGAGCCGCGCCGGGAGCGCGGCGCATCGCCGTCGACGGAATATCTGCCGGGCGCGCTGGCCGCGCTTCCCGGCCTTGCCATCATTGCGGGAGTGGTCGCGTGGTTTCGCGGCTAGCCCGGCCGCCGCGGCGCGCCGGATTCGGGATCGCGCCGGCCCTGGGGATGCGGGCGTGACGAACGGGGGCCTTGCCCGGCTGACGCCGCGCCACCGGCAGTGTCTCCGGCTGTTCGCGCAATTCCGTAGCGCCAAGGAGATCGCCGCCGATCTCGACATCAGCGTGAACACCGTCAACAGCTACCTCGCAGAGGCGCGCAAATTGCTGGGAGCGTCGAGCACGCGGCTGGCCGCACGGATGCTTCTCGAAGCAGAGAGTACCGCCCCTGAAAACATGGGGGGTGCGTTTACGCGGGTTGTGGAGCCCCCCGGGGAACCGGCAATCCTCGCGGCACCGGATCGGCACGATAGCCCGCCTTCCCGGGTTCGCGATTCCGGCACGCTGCGCTGGGAGAGCGCTTCCCGGCCACGGCCCAGGTTCTCGCTGCCGGGATTCCGGGTGGAAGGGCCGGGCGTCGAGCTTGGCTGGATGGCGCGACTGCGGTTCATGGTGCGCGGGGCACTGGCGATCATGGCGATCGTGCTCCTCGCGGTCGCCGGCGCAGAAGCGCTGGTCCGGATCGGGCACGGATTGCTCGGCTGACTTCCGGTAACGACAGAAGCAACACGCGCCGGCGTTGCCGCGCGCGAGGAGGGAATCGCATGGCCACGAAAACACGTCTCGAAGTCGCACGGGACATCGCCTCGCACCTCAAGCCGACCGAGGCAGCGATCGACGATGTCCTTATCCATGTCGGCGGCCTCATCACCGCGATGGGGGAGGCGCCGCGCGCGGCAAATCTGCCGATCTTCGCCGGCCAGAAGGCACTCGATGAAGTGATCGAGGCGGCTCGCCTGGCGGCCGGGACGCGGCGCGCGATGGCGCGCGCGCATCTGCAATTCGCGGCGACCAAGCGTCGCATCGGGCTCGGCGAGACCTCGATCGGCGACGTCTATGACACGCCCGCAATGGGCGCGACGGAGACTGTGGCGCCCGCGCCGCCAGCGCTCAAGGTGGTCGGCTAGACCCGGGTGCTTGACCGGATCGCGCATGCGTGATCCGGTCCCGTCATGACCTGGATGCTCTACGTTGCCCTGCTCGTGATCACGGTCGCCTGCGCCATGTGGCGCGGCGGCCCGCCCGAGCGCTGGGGGGCGGGGATCATCGCGACCGGCTCGATCGTGACCGCGATCATCGCGGCATCACGCTACAGCACGGGGTTCAGGGGCTTCGAATGGGGAATTTTCGCGGTCGACGCACTTACGCTGGTAGCCATGGTCGTGCTCGCGCTGCGCGCCGAGCGGATCTGGCCGCTGTGGATGGCCGCCCTGCAGCTGGTAGCGGTCTGCTGTCACGCGGCGCGGCTGAGCGATCCGCAGGGAGTGATTCCCTGGGCTTATGCCATCATCCTGGCTGTCTGGAGCTACCCGATGTTGATCCTGGTGCTTTTCGGGACACGCCGGCACCAGCAGCGGCTGAGGAAATACGGGACCGACAGATCCTGGAGCAGATCCTTGAATCCTGCCCGGTCGATGCCGCTTCATCCGCCGAAAAGCTGATCCGCACATTCGGCTCGGTGCGCGGTGTGCTGACGGCGCGGGGTCGCGAACTGCGCCGTGCCGACGGGGGAGGGGTCGACGTCGCGTACCGCGTGATTTTCATCCAGCAGGTAATGATTCGGGTGCTGCGCCAGGGACTGGAGGACCGGCCGCTGATCGAAAGCACCGGGGCACTGCGCGATTATGCGATGATGCGCCAGGGCTTTCTCGCGCATGAGGAGGTACGCGCCTTCTATCTCGACGCCGGCAATCATCTCATCCGCGAGGAGTTGATGAACCGGGGCACCGTCGACGAATCCTCGATCTATGTGCGCGAGATGCTGGCCCGCGGGCTCGAGCTCGGCGCTGCGGGCCTGGTACTGCTGCACAATCATCCATCCGGCGATCCGGTGCCGAGCAGCACTGACCGGGAAATCACGCGATCGCTGTCCCAGGCGGGCAAGTTCATGGGACTGCGTCTCCTCGATCATCTCATCGTGGCGCGCGGCAGATATTACAGCTTCCACGAGGCCGGCCTGCTGTGAGGGTTCCGATACGCGAGGGTGGCTGCGGTGGGGTGTGGCACGAAGCGCGCCCGGGATCGAACCCGACGGCCGAATTTCCGATCCTGCCTGACCGGCGACGACTGGGGAGAATCCGGTGACGACAGGCGAGGCAACAGCTGACTCCGACGTGATGCGCTACTGCCGGAGGACTACCGCGTTCCTGATTGCCGATCGGCGGTGCGACGCCGGTCCCGCAATGGCCGCCCTGATATTGCAGGGGGTGCGGCTTCTTGCGCGATCCAGCCTCGAAAATGGTCGACTGGCGCTGCGGGAATGTGCGCTTCCCGATCTCTTGATTGTAGTGCTGGGCGACGATGCCGAAACCGGGGCCATACCCGTGCTCGATCTTCTTGCCGGCCTACTTGCCGAGCATCGGCTGGAGGTCCTGGTCGGCTGTCCGCCGGACCAGATCGACCTGGTCTGCTCTTTCCTGCTTGGCGGAAGCGTTCAGGTCCTGAGCGATCCGGGCGCGGCGGACTGGGAAGCCGCGGTGGCAGCGGCCGTGAACCGGCGCTCCGGAAACCTTCACGATCCCGCCGGCGAGGAGGAGCGCAAGCGGCTGCGCGAGTTGCAGGACCGGATTGGCTCGATCGCGGATAATCTCGCCGACCTCGTCAGTCGGGTCAAAGCTGCAGGACCTGGCGCGAACGGGGAACTACCGCTCGCGAAGGAGCCCGATGCGCTGACAGAGGCAGCCGGTATCCGGCGCATGTCGCGGGGGCGGCAATTGCGCAGCCAGTTTTTCTCCGGCGGCCTGTTCGCTGACCCGGCCTGGGATATCCTGCTCGAGCTCTATGCATCGCGTCTGGAGGATGTGAAGGTGTCGGTGTCGAAGCTGTGCGCGGCGTCCGGCGTCCCTGCCACGACCGCCCTGCGCTGGATCGGGCTGCTGCAATACAATGGGCTTATCGAGCGCCATCCGGACACGCTGGACAGGCGGCGCTGCTCCGTCCGTCTCGCGGACGGGGCACACGCCATGATGTGGGAGTATTTCCGGGCGGTCCGGGGTCGCGGCTACCTGACCAACTGACTTGCGCCTTTGCAGGCCAGGCTTCCCATCAACCTCGTCAGCCCGATTCGCGAAGCGGACGACAGGCCGGATCGGCGGCCAGTTCCCACCAGCGTTACCGCACCTGGCCTCGCACGCTCCCGGAAGCTTGTTATGCAGGTCGACGGTTGCGCACCGGTTCGGATCAGCAGGCATTTCTGGCCGGGCAAGGAGGCGGCCGGAACGAAGCTCCGGCCGCCTGTGGCTCCCCGGGATCGTGTTCCGAGCGCTATTTGCCCAGCTGCCCGCGGATCGCGCCCTTTGGGAAAGCCGCGTTGTGGACGTTGACATAATAGTCGCCCGGGCTCGCGGCGATCGCGGCGGAGACCTCGGCCGTTACCGGCTTGCAGCCCTCGGAGCTTCCGTTGGTCGGGGGATCGAACGGCACGACCACCGGTCCGGAGGCTCCCGCCGCACCTTTGTGGATATGCGCCATCGTCGCGGGGTCGATGCCGGATACGGTGAGTTTGTAGCAAACCTCGTTCTTCGTCGTATCGACCGTCACGCTCGCGGTGCCGGTCCCATCGGGATCGGTATCGGCGCTGCCGGCCAGCGTCGTCTTGAGCGAGACGGGATCGGCGGCGAGCAGTGGCGCAGCCGCCACAGCCGCTGCGAGAGTGAACAGGATCATGCGCATCGCGTTCCTCCTATGTCGTGCGGGGAACCTGAGCGGACCCGGCCGCCGCTATTGCGGCTCCGTTGTGGCCTTGGCCCATAGGCCGGTCAATGCCGGAAGGCGCGTGCCGGTGTCGGCTCGTCTCAACCATTGCGGAATGCCCGATCTCCCAAAGGCTGCATCCACACCATACGCGACAGGTCGTAGTCACGCAGAAACGCCGTTCCAGCCGAGAAGGCAACGTCTGCTCGGGCACCCTTTAACGGAAGCAGTCGTCCGAGCCGCCGGGCCTGGTCGAAAAATCGCACCCGTCGCAAAAATGACAGATTGCGGCCGGGGGGCAGACCAAAGCTACCTTTCGGCTCGCGCCCACAAGCTGCTGGGCGGGTTCCGGCATGAGCTGCGTGTCGGGAATGCGCCCGCATTTCGGTCGTCTGGCGATTTCGGGAGGGCGCCCGGAAGCGGACCTTCGTTTATCGTCAGGTCGAAACGCGGCAAAACGCCGAAAGTCGGGCATAGGCTGGAGGTGTCCCGGCCCGAAGGGCTGCCTTTGGCAAATCTCCCCCACCCGGTTGCATGGGTTTCGATCCGTACCGCACACGGGGTGAGCCCGATAGCCGTGGAAAGCCGGGTCGTTGCAAACGGGAGCCTCCGTCCGGCAACGGAGGGGCGCCCGGTCGGGCGCCGCACGCCCTTTTTGACCAGGCCCTCGGGTCGAGCCTTCGTCGACAACCCGCAAAACCACCCGGAACACGCTGACAATACAGGATCGCGCGCGGACTTTTCGGAGGTGAGCCCGATGTCCCGGGTTCAGACCGCCGCGGCGTTCGCAAGATAGGGGCCCTGCCCGGGCGGACCCCGACGCAACCGGTGCGGCTCAGCGCATTGATGCAAGCTCCCAGAACAAGGCGCCCTGCTGGCGCGCCACGTCGCGCGAGCGCTCGAGCAGGGTGCTTGCGTCGCAAGGGGGCAGCAAGGCCCGGATACGCAGCAGCTCGGATTCGCACCAGCGCGTGCCGGTAAGCTCCATTCCGATGCTTGCCGTTTCGATGGTTTCGCGTGCGTCGAGGCCGTGGCCACCTCGGTCAAGTGCGCTCGCGATTCTTCCCAAAGCCAGGACATGGGATGGGCCAAAAGGCGACGCGCGGAGCGTGCCGACCGTTGCCAGGAGTTCGCCATGGCTCGCGTCGCCCCGCTCCGCCGCCAACCAGCCGGCGAGGCCGCGCGCGATCGCTTGCCACACCGGGATCGCGATACGGTCGGCGAGTGCGACCAGTTTTGCGATCATCCTCTCCGCAAGCTCGTGCCGCTCGAGCAAAATCGCGATGGGGCAATAGCTTGCGGCGAGCGTGAAGATCATACTCAGCGGATGGCGGATGTCCTCGGCTTCCGCCAGGGCGGCAGCAGCCATGCGCAACGCCGCGTCGGCCTCGCCGAGCAGCAGGGTGACCCGCGCACGATAGGCGAGCACCAGGATGCGCTGGTCATATTGATAAGGCAGGTTGGTGGCGTTTCGCTCAGGCCATGCGAAATGGGCGAGCGCACGATCGAGGCGCGCCAGCGCCGCCTTCTGGTCGCCGAGCAGATGGAGCGTGACGCCCATCAGACGATCCGCGGTCGCGGCGGGGCCGTGATCCGGCATGGTGACCGCGACGGCCTCGAACTGCTCGGCAAAGATCAGCGCGCCGCGCGGATCGCCCCGATGGATCCTGTCGACCCACAGCGCCCAGAAGCCACGCAGGAGTTCGCGCGGGGACCCCAGCCCGGTCGCCGCCACCACCAAAGCCTGCGCCGTCGTCACCAGTTCCTCGCCGGGTCCGATGCTCGCGGCGAGCGCTCCGACCAGCTCGAAGAGCAATGCCATGCGCAGCGGGGGCGTGAGCGTCGTCGTCCCGCTCAGGGCGCGACGGATATCCCCGGCGGATTGTCCGACCAGTCCCTGCGCCGTCCGGTAGGGCGCCGCCGCCAACAGGAGCGCGATCTGCAGCTCGTGCAGCCGGGGATCGGCGTGCGCCCAGGCGATGGCCCTGGAGATCTCCGCCGGCTCGACGAAGGGTAGGGGCGCCTCGCTTGTCAAGGCGGCGAGAACCAGCTCTGCGTGGCGCCGGGCCGCGTCGATTTCCTCGCCCGCATCGGCGAGCGCGTCTGCGGCGAAACAGCGCAACGGGCCGGGGAGCCAGAGCCAGTATTCCGCTCCTTCCTCCGCCCTCAACAGCGACTTGCTCACGAGACTGGCGACGAGCGCAGCCATCGACGGCGCGCCGGAGGCCATCGCTCGCGCCGCGGCGAGGCTGAAGCGCCCGGTGAAGCGGCCCAACTGGCGGAGCATCCATTGCTCGTGTGGAGGAAGCAACGCATAGCTCCGGGCGATCGTGGCATGGAGCGAATGGCCGCCGCCGTACGCTGGCGCCATGCCAAGGATGAACCTGTCGTCGAGCAGGGCCGCGAGGCCCTGTATGCCGAGCGCCCGGGCATTGCCGGCGGCAAGCGCGATCGCGAGCGGGTGCCCCTCCAGCCGGCGGCAGATGGCCGCGGCCGCCGACGGCTGCACCGGATAATCGGAGGGCAGCAGGTCGAGAAACAGTTCGACCGCCGCGAAGCTGCCGAAGTCGGTCGGAGAGCCATCCTCTGGCGGAACGTCGAGCGGCTCGAGGCGCAGCAATTTCTCGCCGATTATCGCCAGCGGGATTTGCGTGGTCGCAAGGATCGTGGGCCCCTTCTCCTCGCTGGCCAGCACCGCCGTCATTTCGGCGACCGGCGCGACCAGATGCTCGCAGCCATCGAACAGCAGCAGAATCGCGCATCCGCGCAATGCGGCGGCGAGCGCGTGCACGCTTTCGCCCGCGGGTGGTGGCAGGCCGAGCGCGTCGGCAACCCGCGACGCGACCTGAGTCGGGCTGGAAATGGCGGTGAAGTCGACAAAGGCGACGCCATCGGCGAACCGGGGCGCCATCACCTGCGCGGCCGAGATCGCGAGCAATGTCTTGCCGATCCCGCCCGGGCCGGTGATAGTCGTCAGGCGGTGGTGCGCGAGCGCGTGGCTGACCCGCGCAACTTCGGTGTCGCGCCCGATCAGGCGCGGGGCGACGGACGGTAAGGGCTGGAACGCGACGGGTGCTGGCACCGCCGGCTTGTGCACGGGTGAGGACACACCCTCGTGGCGGCGCACCGGGCAGACGAAGCGATAGCCGCGGCCGGATACCGTCATGATGTAGCGGCGCGCCCTGTTGCAGCGCAGCCGCCGGCGCAGCGATGCGACCTGCCAGCGCAGGTTGCACTCGGCGACGGTGCGGTCCGGCCACATGCGGGCAGTGAGTTCCTCCCGCGAGACGATCTCGCCCGGGCGCTCGATAAGCGCGAGCAGCAGGGCAGTCTCGGGGCCGCCCAGCGGGACAATTTGCTTGCCGTCAGATAGCGCGTTGCGGCCGGGGAAATAGCGGAACGTCCCGAAGCCGAGCCAGGCTTCATCGGGAGATGCCGCCTCGCTCACGCCTTGTCCCCGAATTGTCCGGTCATTTCGCTCCTGCAAGCCGAAGTTGGTCTCTTGTGACCTTTGACGCCGCCACCCGGCAATTTCCTTCCCGCCGCCGCGCCGTCGCCGTCCGTGCAGGAGAAGCGCCGGGAACCACCTGAAAGACGAGGATTTCCGCGGCCCCGGCGGCTCACATCTTCCAACAATCTCACACTGGCCTTCGGGCACCTCCAGCGGGTCTGTTGTGCGCTGAGGAAAAGGATCGGCGTCGCGACATGCGGCGCGGGGAAGTCCGTCAGGCAGCGGATCGCGATGTCCGCGAGCGCGGCTTTGCGTGCGCGGAATGCGGCCGCCGATCCCGCTCCAGACAGGTTCGAGGCGCATGTCCGGCAGGGCGTGTGCCCCGGTTCGACATCGTGAAAGGCGCTAGCGCGGGATCTTTTCGCTTTTGTTTCAAGCGCGTGGCCGATCGAAAATAAAGGGGGATTCCTCAGTGCCGCATCTGGTTCGTACCCATTCCACCACTTCGTCCCGGCGGGGATTTCGCTGCAACCTGCGGATCGGCACTTGCGCTTCCGCGGTTGCCGCCGCGCTGCTGCTCATGCCCGGCACCGCGCTCGCGCAGGACGAATGCGGGACGCAGCTGCTCGGCCATGTCACTTGCCGGCTCGCCGACCTGCCCTTCCCGGGGGGCATCCATTATGCGATCCCGGCGGAGGCGGCCCCGCTGGACCTGACGGTGCACCTCGAGGACGGTTTGCCGCTCGCGATGAACGGCGATCATCAGGCAGGCATCACTGTCACCAGCTGGGCGGGCGCAGTCACCATCGACGGTGCGGGCGCGTCGGTGTCCACGCAAGGCGCGGGCTCGACCGGGGTGCTCGGCATCACCGATGCGGGCGACCTCACGATCGCGATCAGCGACGTGCGCACCGGCGGCAGCGGAGCGCGCGGCGTGGATGCCCTGAGCTATTCGGGCGGCAATATCGACGTCCAGGTCGGTACTGTCGCGACCAGCGGGGACTATTCCCACGGCATCAGCACCAGGACCAGCGGCGACACCAGCATCACCGTGGGCAGCGCCACGACCCAGGGCAGCCATTCGGATGCGATCCACGCCATCGGCTACGGGAATGGCGACGTCACCATCCATGCCGGCTCGGTCGCGGCGAGCGGCTACCGCTCGAGCGGCATCTATGCTTCGACCAACTGGCCGTTCGCCTATGACGACGCCGGCAATGTCGATGTGCATTTTGACTCGGTCACGACCACCGGCTGGGCGGGGTCGGGCGTGGTCGCCGCCGCGAATTTCGGCAATGTCGCGGTGAGCGGCGGCAGCGTCAGCACCAGCGGCTACGGCGCCGACGGTGTCGCTGTCTCCACCTGGAACGGCGATGCGACGATCGACCTCAGCCAGGTCCGGACCTCCGGCGATGCCGGACGCGGCGTGGTGGCCTATTCGGGCGGCACGACCAATGTGACGGTCGGCAGCGTCACCACGACCGGCCAGGGCTTCGGCACCGATTCCGATGCCGGGGGCATCAAGGCGGTCGGCGCGGCGGTTAACGTCACGGCCGGCAGCGTCTCGACCAGCGGCGACTGGTCGACCGGCATCTATGCCAATTCGAACTTCCAGCACGACAACGGACAGGACAATCACGACGTCAACGTGACCGCGGGCGAGGTGCACACCAGTGGCTATGCCTCGCACGGCGTCATCGCGGTCAATATCGAGGGCACCAGCCATGTCGATGTCGGCCAGGTGACGACGAGCGGCGATGCGGCGATCGGCGTCTATGGTTATACGATCGCCGGCGACACCCGGATCCAGGCGGGCAGCGTCACCACCTCGGGCGAAGGCGCGATGGGTGTCGGCGGTCGCGCGATCTATGGCGGCAATGTCGCGATCGACGTGGGCACCGTGACAACCACCGGCAACGGGGCCAGGGGCGTCTATGGCGCCACCGGGTCGCCTCTCACGCCCGATCGGCACGGCAGCGTCGACATCACCGTCGAGGACGGCGTCAGCACCAGCGGCATCGGCTCCTATGGCGTGATGGGCTATGCGCTATTCGGCGACGTGAACATCACCAACCACGGCACGGTGACCACCTCGGGCGTCGGGGGGTATGGCATCATCGGCGTCGCCTATGCCGGCGACATCGCCATCCATGCCGGCGACGTCCACACGACCGGCTATTACGGCAAGGGCGTGTTCGCCTACGGCTATAACAGCGACATCACCATTGACGCGGGCACCGTGACCACCACCGGCGACCAGGCCGGCGGCATCAATGTCAGCAACGTTTTCAGCAGCGAAGCCCACAACGTCATCATCAATGCGGGCACCGTGACGACCAGCGGCGACGGGCCGCAGGGCTCGGCGATCAGCGTGTTCAACGGGACGCACAACGGCCTGACCGTGGTCAATGCGGGTACCGTTGCGACCGGACATGACTGGCAGTCCGGTGTCTTCGTGAATGCCTTTGACGGCACCGCAGTGGTGACCGTTGGCAACGCGACGACCCAGGGCGACAATGCATCTGCGCTGTGGGTGCTCGCCAACCAGGGTGCCGTGACCGCGACCGGATCGGTGAGCACGAGCGGCGCCTTCTCGGACGGCATCCAGGGCCGCAGCTTCGTCAACGGGCTGTCGCTGACAAATGTGGGCAGCATCGTCACCAGCGGCGATCACAGCAGCGGCGTCCATGGCATGGGCTATGGCGCGATGGTCGCCACCAATGCCGGCAGCATCACCACTTCGGGCGCCTATTCACACGGCATTGCCGTCACCGGTTACGGCGAGTCCTCGCAGGGCGGCGCGCCGGGCGGCATCACGATCAACAATATCGGTACGATCCAGACCAGCGGCTATGCCGCCAACGGCATCCAGGCGGTCAGCTTCGATGGCGCCATCGAGGTCAACAGCAGCGGCCCGGTAATGGTCGGCGGCGACTATGCCGCGGCAATCGTCGCGCAGCAGGCGAGCGGCGACGGCGCGATCACGATCCATGCCGGCTCGGTCGCGGCTTTTGGCAAAAATGGCGCGGGGGTCGTCGCGCTGGGCGGCGCCGGCGACGTCAACATCGACGTCGGCTCGGTGTTCGTCTCCGGCGACTATTCCTATGGCGTGGTCGGCGAGGGCGCGGGCAATGTCACCGTCAATGCCGGGAGTGTGACCACCGCCGGCATGTTCGGCACCGGCATCCTTGCGAATGCCGGAGGCGACGCGAAGGTCACGGTCGACAGCGTCAGCACCTATGGTCCCGCATCGACCGCGATCCTGGCGCGCGGGACCAATACCGAGGTCACGATCAACGGCAGCATCAACACGCTGGGGGATTATTCGCGCGGCGTGCGCACGCTTGCCTATGGCGGCACGGCGGCGATCCACAACAATGGCAGCGTCGAGACGGGGGGCGCGATGGCGTCCGGCCTCTATGCGCTCGGAACGGCGGGCGTGACGATCGACGGCGGCGGCGACGTCACGACCAGTGGCTATCTCGCCGCCGCCGTCGTCGGCGCGAGCGGCGGCGGTGGCGCCGTCACCATCGCGCAGGGCAATGTTTCGACGAGCGGCGACAAGTCGACCGGCATCTACGCGGTCAATCGCGACTTCTATGCGACCGGCATGACCGGCGACATCGCTATCGCGGCCGACAATGTCAGCACGCGCGGCGCCAGTTCGCGCGCCATCATGGCGGTCAACCAGGTGGGTGGAAATGTCGACATCTCGGTCACCGGCGATGTCAGCACGCGCAAGGAGGATTCGGCGGGGATCTTCGCTTACGCCTCGGCCGGCGCGATCAAGGTCGATGTCGGCGGCTCCGTCAGCACGCGCGGCCCGGACTCCTACGGCATCGTCGCGATCGGCGGCTCGGCGGACATCCATGTCGGCGGGACGGTGTCGACCCAGGGCGACGACTCGATCGCGGTCTATGCCTATGGCGCGGCCGGCAATGTCGGCGTGAAGACGGGCGGCGTCACCACCACCGGCGACGGGGCGCTCGGCGTCGTGGCGATCACCGGACCCGGTGCGGGGGACGTGGCGATCGACGCGGGCGATGTCGCCACCAGCGGCGCCGGCGCCACCGCCATCTACGCCAGGGCCGGGAGCACTTATGCCGGCACCCCGGACAATATCGACATCACCTTCGGCAATGTCGCGACCCAGGGTGATGGAGCCGACGCGATCAAGGCGGTCGCGGCAGGCGAGGTCTCGATCCATGGCGGCGACGTGACCGTCGGTGGCGCCGACGCAATGGGCATCAACGCCTTCTCCTCGGGCGGCGCGGTCGATGTAAGCGCTGGCCTGGTCAAGACCGCCGACGGCAGCGGCGTCCTGGCCTTCGCTACCACCGGGGCGAACGTCACGATCCATGGCGCGGATATCGGTGGCGACAGCAACTACGGCATCGTCGCCAGCACCTATCAGGGAGCCGCCGTGGTCACTGCGACGGGCGATGTCGCGACGCACGGCCAGTCGAGCTACGCGCTGATCGCGCGCAGCTGGGCAGGCACGGCGAGTGTCCATACCACCAACGTCACGACCGACGGCGACTATTCCAACGCGATCCTCGCCAACGGCGCCTCGGCGGAGATCACGGTGAGCGGCGACATCCAGGTCGCCGGTCGTAGCGGCTTCCCCGGGCAGAACGGCGCAGTCTCGGCCTTTGCCCGCACCGGCACCGCCGCGATCGACATCTCAGGCTCGGTCGGCACCAGCGGCTACGGCATGACCGGCGTGTTCGCGACTTCCTATGCGGGAACCTCGATCAAGGTCGGCGACGTTGCCACCCACGGCGACTATGCCGCCGGCGTCGTCGGCCTCTCCTGGGGCGGCGTCTCGGTCGAGGCAGGCAATGTCGAGACCGACGGCATCGGCTCGGCGGGTATCTTCGCGCTCGGCGGTAGCCCCTATGTCGCCGGCGCGCAGGTCAGCGTGAAGGCGCAGAGCGTCACCACGCACGGTTATGGCGCAACAGCGATCAACGCCCAGTCGCTCACCGGTGGTACCGTGGTCGAAGCGGACACGGTCGCCACCGATGGTGACTATGCGCTCGGCATCGTGGCCTCGGGCGCCGGGGACGCGGTCAAGATCGACGCCGGCAAGGTCAGCACGGCCGGCTACAAGGCGATCGGCGTCTATGCCGGCACCTCGGGCGGCGGCGCGCTGACCATCACGGCAGGCGAAGTGAAGACCCAGGGCGACTTCGCCGCCGGCATCCGAACCGTCACCGTGGGCGGAACCCAAACGGTCACCATCGAGAAGGTGACGACCGGTGGATTGTTCGCGCAGGGCCTTTTCCTGACGACGACCGGTGCGGACACGCACGTCGCCGCAGGTTCGGTCACGACCACCGGGAGCTACAGCGAGGGCATCCGCATCAACAGCCTCAACGGCGCGGTCGATGTCAGCGCCAGCACGATCCAGACCACCGGCGACCGGTCGGTCGGCGTGCACGTTTTCTCGGTCGGCGACATGGGCAAGTCGGCGTCGGTGGATGTCGACAGCATCGTCACCTCCGGCACGCTCGCCCATGGCATCTGGCTGGAGAATCCCGATGACGGCGTGATCGGCTACAGCCTCGGGAAGACTGCCAGCATTGCCGGCGAACCGTCGCGCGACTTCACCATCAATGCCGGCTCGGTCAAGGTCGGCGGCGCGGGCGCGATCGGCATTTATGCCATTGGCACCGGCGCCATCGACGCCAGGGTCGGCACCGTCGCCGCCGCGGATGCGCAGGCGATCAAGCTGATCGCCCGCAACGCGGCAACGCTCTCGATCAGCGGCACGGTCGCCTCGGGCCACAGCGATGCGGTGGAGATCACCGGCAGCGACGTGACCGTCACGATCGCGCAGGGCGGCTCCGTGTCGGGCACGGTCGGGCTCGTCGCCAATGCGGTCGGTCCGTGGCAGGGCAGCGGCATCGGGTTGCCGGGCGATCGCGGGATCAGCTTCGGCGCGGCCGCCGCGCCGGGCGTGGTGCATGTCGACAACCAGGGCATGCTCGCCGGCACCGATCAGGCACTGCAGGTCAATTCGGGCCAGGCCGTGATCACTAATAGCGGCACGCTGCAAGGCGCGGTGCGCACGCTGTTCTACGACGACAGCCTGACCAATAGCGGCACCTGGATCTTCGGCAGCGACAGCGATTTCGGTGGCGGCACCGACACGCTGATCAACAGCGGCACGATCCGCTTCCTCGCCTCCGCCACGCCCAGGACGATCAGCCTGACCGGGCTCGACAGCTTCTCCAATAGCGGGCTGGTCGATCTCCGCAACGGCGTGGCGGGCGACACGCTCAGCTACGGCGGGGCCTGGCAGGGCAGCGGCAATTCGCGGCTGGCCCTTGAAATCGGAGGCGGCAAGGCCGACAGGCTGGCGATCGGCGGAGCGGCGACCGGGACGACGCAGATCTCGCTCGGCAATCTCGACGCGGCAAACGCGACGTTGCTTTCGGCGCCGCTCACTTTGGTGATCGTGGGGGCGGGCAGCTCGGCGAATGCGTTCGCGTTGGCCGACAGCGCCGTCGGCTTCATCCGGTACGGCCTGACCTTCGATGCCGGCAGCAACAGCTTCGGCCTCACCAGCCAGGCCGGCGCGCCGGTCTACCGCCTGGCGATGCTCGGCGACGGCGCGCAGGCGGTGTGGCTGAAGTCGGCGGAGAGCTGGTCCAGCCATATGGCCGAGCTCCGCGATACCAGGGGCGCAGGCGACCACCTGTGGGGCCAGATGTTCGGCGGCGTCGATACGCGCGATGCCAGCCAGGCGGGCTATGATCTTGGCTATCGCCAGGATTATTTCGGCGCCGAGCTGGGCTATGACGCGGTGCGCACCGACGGGGTCACCGCCGGCGTGATGGCGGGCTATCTGAGCTCGAAGCAGCGCTTCACCGCGGGTGGCGACCGCCTGAACTATGGTGCCTTAAATATCGGCGGCTATGCGGGGCTGAACGCAGGAGCGTTCTTCGCCAGCGCGCTGATCAAATACGACCATCTCGCCATCGATGCGAGCAGTCGGGCGCTGCGCTGGTCGACCGATCTTGGCGGCGACAGCTTCGGCGCGGCGATCGAGGCCGGGGCTCGCCTGGGCGGCGAAAAATTCTTCGTCGAACCGGCCGCAAGCCTCGCCTGGAACGGCACTGCGATCGGCGATCTCTCCGCGCTGGGCCAGACCCTCGACTATGACAGGGCCGGGGGGGTGCGCGGCAAGATCGGCGCCCGCTTCGGCGGCACGCTCCGCTCGGGCGGTACGGCGGTCATGCTCTATGCCGCGGGCAATTATGTCCACGAGTTCGCCGGAGAGAACGACGTGACGCTGCTGAGCGGCGGCACCAGCGCCCGCGCCACCGGTGCTCGCCTGGGCGATTACGGCCAGGCCACGCTGGGCATCAACATCCTGTCGCAGGGCCCGGTATCGGGCTTCATCGAAGGCAATGCGAATATCGGCAGCTCCTATTCGGGTGGCGGCGGCCGCGCCGGCATTCGCGTGAAGTTCTAGGCGGAAACCCCAACTCCGCCGGAGCTGGAAGCGCCCCCGGCTCCGGCGGCATTTCGCGTAACTACCGCTCGGGCGCAATTCGCTGCCCGGGCGGGACAAATATGTCGCGAGCCGATTTGGTTATAATTAGCCCGATGATTCGTCCCCGGGCGGAACTGATACGTTCGTACCATCGACGGAACCTGCAACTTTTCCTAATGGCGCGACTGGCTGCGTAGAGACAGAACTGCCCTCAGCCGTATATCCCCGGGGAATAGCCTTCGCAGAGGACCAATGGCATGGACGTCCGAAGTCTGAGCCAGGTGCTGGCGATCCGGAAATATGGCAGCTTTGCGAAGGCGGCTGAATCACTCGACGTGTCCCAGCCTAACCTGTCCAGAAGCGTCGCCCGACTCGAGGATGAGTTGAAGCTCAAGCTCTTCGACCGCACGGCTAAAGGATCGCGCTTGACGCCGGTCGGCGAATTGATCGTCGAGCGGGCAGACGCGGTGATCAGCGAGACGCGTAATCTGGAACGCGACGCGGCCTTGCTGGCCGGCGGCGAGACCGGAATAGTACGGATCGGCTTTTCATCCTCGGTCTGGACGGCCTTCGCCACGCCGCTGCTGCAATGGGTGGTAGATCGGCACCCCGATCTGAGGATTCACGCCGAAGTTGCGCCGGCTGCGCGGCTGGTGCCACTTCTGGACTCGCGGGACCTGGACGTTGCGCTCGTCGCGCAGCCGCCGGGCAACGCGGCGACCGCCTATGTCGTTGACGCCGTTCTCGAGGCGGAATCAACCTTCGTGGTCAGTCCCTCGCACCCGCTTGCGAAGGAACGGAACATCGTCGTCGAGCGTCTCGCGCAGTTCAAGTGCGGGGGAGCCCTGTCGCCCGATTCCAGCAACGCGGCGCGTGTGGGCTTCGAAAGCGAGAATCTCGGAATCTATACGGCCAGCCACTACGATCTGCTGTTGCCCCTCGTGGTGCGGGGCGATCTGGTCCTCTTCGCGCCCTCGTTCGTCGTGCGGCCCTATCTGCAGAGGGGCGAGGTGGTGGTACTGGATCTCGATTGGCATTACCATCAGACGTACCACGTCGTGGCCACACGCGGGGCGAGCTACTCGCCCATCGTCAGGGAAATACGGGAGCAAGCCCGCGTGATCGGCGGCCGTCTTCACGACGAATGGGGCGCAGTCACCGGTCGGCCTGACGATCGGCGCCGGACGGAAACTGGCCGTCAGGCCACCAGCCCCTCCAGATCATGATCCAGGACGAGCGCATCAAGGCGCCGTATGGTGCAGTCATAAAGCGCCTCGATTCGCGCCTGACTCAGGTCGTTCGCGCTGCCCGACTGGATCGCGTAGAAGAAGCCGATGAGGAGCCCGCGCCGATAGTCGGCGAAAAATTCGTCGTAGCTGTAGTCGACCACGCCGTTGGTGACGAGCCGGGCGTGATAGCCACGCAGCAGCACCATCTCATGGGCGCGGCGCAAGTCGGTCGTGACGCTGATCGAGAGCAGCTGGCTGACGTCGACCGCACCACGCGCCTGGAGTGAGAGCTGCCAGTCGATCGTGGCGAGCGCATCGCGTCCGCCAGCCTTCGCGAACATCAGATTGTCGGCGCGGAAATCGCCATGGCAGAGCGTCCTCGGCATCCGGGCGAGGTCCCGCATCTGGCGTTCGATGGTCGCGGCCATCCGGTCACCGACGCGAAGAAGGGCTGGCGACGCCCGGGCGTCCACGAACGACTTGAACAGGGGCCAGGCAGCGGCGAGCCGCTCGCCGGTCCCTGCCCAGGGACCTTCGCCAAACGGCTGGATAATGGTCTCCAGGGCCGCAAGCGCGGGCCGGTTCCACCAGCGTGCGTGCAGATCGGCCAGTGCGTCGAGGGCCAGTCGCGCGTGCTCAAGCGGCAAGCCGGCGACCTGATCGCCGTCAACCGCCGGCGCCAGATCCTCCATGACAAGGGCGAAGTGGTGGGTATGCGGATCGAATTGCGTCACGTACGCCTTCGGCACGCGCAGACCGACGTCGCCGGAAATGTCGCGGTAGAACAGCGCCTCGCGTTCGTAGAGACCCCAGCCGCGGGCGATCTGCAAGATCTCGGGACTGGCCGACGGGAGCTTGGCGACCAGTGTCGGAGGTCCTGCTGCCGCGTCGGGCGCGTAATCGAGATGGAGCCGGTAGAGGTTGGTCAGCATGCCGGCATTTTGCCCAACGCGCTCGGTGCGGATGGAGGTCAGGCTCGAAAAGCTGGCCGCATCGGAAGGCCCGACAGCGGCCCGCAGCCAGTCGGGGCTGATCTCCTCCACGCCATTCGGGATTGCCCCGGCAATCGTTTCCCCAGTCGGCCCCAATTATTCTCTCCCGAGGTCGTGCGTAGTCGAAACCGGCCGCTCCTGGCAGCATGACTATTCAACAAATCGCCTTTAGCTGGGCGTATGGACATTCGCCACCTTCGTCAGATCCTCGCAATTCGGGACCACGGCAGCTTCGCCAGAGCGGCGGAGGCGCTGAACATGAGCCAGCCGGCGCTTTCCAAAAGCATGGCCAATCTGGAAGAGAAGCTCCGGCTGACGATATTCACACGCACCTCCATCGGTTCCGAGCTTACCCCGATGGGCGAGATGATCGCCGAGCGCGCGGAGCGAGTGATGGCTGCGACCCGAAACCTGGCGCGCGACGCGGCGTTGATCGCCGGCGGCGACGAAGGCGTGGTGCGCCTGGGTGCCAGTTCGCTGCTGAGGGATACGCTGTTGCCGCAATTGCTGCTGCGGCTGGTGGAGGCGCACCCACGGTTGCGCCTGGCGATCGAATTCGGAACGTCGAACCGGCTGCTTCCGCTGGTGCAGAGCCGCGAGATCGACCTGGTCGTCTGCTCGGCCTCGCCGGACAGCTCGCTGACCTATGTCGAGGCGATGCAGTCGGCGGTGATCTTCGCCAGTGTGCCGACACATCCGTTGGCGGCCGAGCGGCGGATCTCGATCGACCGGCTGGCGATGTTTCCCTGCGCCGGTCCGATCATGTCGCGCTACACCGCTTCGACCTTGCTCGGTCGCCCCGAGGCCGTCGATACGCTCGATGCCTATCTCACCGACGACTACGGGGCGGTCATGCCCCTGGTCCAGGCGGGCCTCGCCACATTGATGGTACCGTCGTTCTTCGTCCAGGGCGCGCTCGCCGCAGGGGACCTGGTCCGCCTGAATGTGGATTGGGCGGGCTCGATCTCGTTCGGCTGCCACATGACCCAGGCCGCCAGCTTCTCGCCGGTGTTGGCGGAGATCGCACGGCACTGCACGGAGCTGGGCGCGGCAATCCAGGTTTCGGGACAAGATTTTGCACTTGCGGGCGAGGTCAGCTGAGCGGGAGTTTCGCGACGATCCGCGTGCCGGTCCGGTCGCTGGAGATCGCCAGGTCTCCGAGGAACTCCTGCGCGCGGGCTCGCATCCCGACAATGCCGACGCCGAGACGAGCGTCGCCGTGCATCGAGCGCATGCCTCGCCCATCATCCGCGACAGAAATGGTGAGCAGGCCATCGGCCGCCGCGAGCAAGACCATGACACGACGTGCGTGAGCATGGCGGTCCGCGTTCAGCAACGCTTCCTGAACGATCCGCAGCGCAGCATGCTGAAGTGGTGGAGCCAGGTCTTCCAGCGGTCCGCTCGTCTCCAATGAAACCTCGAGATCGGTCCGCCGCGCGAAGCCTTCAAGAAACTGGCGCACTGATGTCAGCAAATCGTGCCCGTCCAGGTCGCGCGGCATCATCAGATAGGAAAGAAGGCGCGTCTCCCGGATCGCCTCGTCCAGTGACGAGATGATCTCGTCCAGAACGGTCTCGTCGACGCCGGCCCGGCGCAGCCGCGAGACGCCGAACCGGATTGCCAACAGATGCTGTCCGGTTGAGTCGTGCAGTTCCAGGGCGATGCGCTGGCGTTCATCGTCCCTGACGCTCATAATCCGTGCCGCGGCGTCCTTCAATGCCTGGCGCGCTGTCGCGATCTCTGTCTGGTCTGTGTGGACCGCGACGAACCTGCCGATCTCGCCATGGGCCAAAGGCGTGACGTGAAGCTGGCGCGAAATGGTGCCACGCGGCGTTTGTACGACGCAGGCGAGGCGAAAATCCGCTGTTCTCCCGGACAACAGTCGCCTGACGCCCTCTTCAAGAGCAGAACGGTCGAGACCCGGAAAGATCTGCGCCACCATATCGACATAGTTACTTTTTGTGCGCGCGCCCTCGGCCGGGCACGCCTGTATGACGATTTCGCGCCAGGCTTCGTTGACTCCCACAATCCGACCGTCGGCATCCAGGACAGCAACCTCGGGAGACCCTGTCGTCGGATGGCAAAAGTGATGCGAAAACGGCTCCGGGAGCGGGGGCTCCGGAAAGGAGCGGGTGCGCGCACGCCGGTTGCGGTTTGCCGGATACGGCGCCGGGCCGCTTTCGCTTTTGGGATCCGCTATCGAGCTACCCCGCGTGAACCTTGTGTTAACCACGACCATCCCACCGCTCCATTCCGGCCTTGCCCATCTGCAGGGATCATGATGCGACCTTGCCGACGTTTGTGTGATCTTTGAATTTCCGCCGTTATGTTGCGGCTATTCCTGCCGGTTATGACTGAACCGCATCGCTCGGCAGGTCTCGCCCAGGTGAGCAATTGCGGAGATCCTGCCATCTCGCGAAGCGGATCCTTCCTCCCGGACATTTGCCTTTGCTCGTGGATATTGCGCCAGCACTGCGGCGGTGCATTCGCCCGTCGACAGGCGTATCGACCTCAACCTGGTCGGAGGGCGGCTTCGATCCTGAGCGAATAGAGGCGAGGGAAAAGGCCCGAGTCCGGGCGCCCAGGCCTTTTTTCGTGCCCTCGGCTTAAGGGCGCACAAATGCCGATGCGCGCAGACTTCGCTAAGTGACCTCCCGAATTCGTTTCGGGAAAGCATCACG
>Ga0065165_1001853_pt1 | contig 20605 bp, 18 predicted proteins | sample AraplaMF_Cvi_mMF_FD_63813 | JGI IMG/M metagenome (GOLD analysis project Ga0065165, IMG submission 63813) | Arabidopsis root microbial communities from the University of North Carolina, USA - plate scrape MF_Cvi_mMF (version 2) (version 3) | ecosystem: Host-associated > Plants > Roots >... | reverse complement strand
GATCGCCGCCTCGGCCTCGGCATCGAGCGTCACCCCGGCAAAGCCCTCGAGCACCCCCGCCAGCCGATCCTCGCGCGCCGCCCGGCCCTCGCCGCCGCCACCGTCCGCCGCGCCCGTCACCACGGTCCGCACCGTGGTCGCGCTCGCCTGCGCCGCGGCACCCGCCGCCGCGCCCGCGCCCGGCGCACCGTCCCCCGCCGAAGCCCCCGCCGCAGCCGAAGCCCCGGCGCTCGCCCGGCTCGAGAAATAGTTGATCGTGGTCCGCCGCCCCGAAGCGTCCTGGCCGTAATGGCGCAGGATGAACATCAGCAGCGCGTCGTTGGTCTTGCGCCGAGCGCCGGGTCGGCCCGTCCCCCGGACGGGCCTAAATCATGCGGGGCATGATTTACCCGGCACTCCCATCAGCTTGCCCGCGACGAACACCGGCACGAGTTGCCCCTCGATCGCGCGCTCGAAGGCTAGGTCCTTGATCCGCGCCAGCCCGAAGTCCAATGCCGCGTCCCAAGCCCGCCGGAACCCTTCCGCCCCCGGCGCGCGGCGCAGCGCATAGCAATTGGCCTGCGCCATATTGACCATCCGCGCCGAGCGCGTGACGCAGCCGGTATCGGCGAGCGCCTCGATGAACGCCTTCTGCCGCTCGGGCGTCCACCCGTCATGACGATTGGTCTTGCGCGGCACCGGCGCAAACGCCGGCAACACCGGCCGCTCCTCGCGCGGCACGGGGGTACGGTCCTGCATGAGATCCCTCCTGTCGATTTGCCCAAACCGATCAGGGTGTACGGATTTCGAGACGTGTAGGAAAGGATTGTGTTTCTGGTTTGTTCTTGCGTGCGGTTGTCTGCGTTCGGGCCGGATCCGGACAGGCAGCTTTCAGCGCCTATGACAGTGAAAGCGGTCATCGGATCGGAAACCCTCTCGGTGTAAACGAGACGCTCTAGCTGCGGCTAGGACCGGGCTGCCAGGCGAGCGACAGGTTCCGGATATGCGCCTCTCCAAGGCGGACACCGATCAGTGTTTGCGCGGTGAAGATCAGTAACGATTGCCCGAATGAGATCGGCACTTCAGCTCAGCCCTGTGCACGCAGAGTCACCGCTTCCCGCCAGGCGATCACTGCGAAGGCGCCGTACATCCCGCACATCGACACTGCATATGCGAGCGCAGCGCCGGTCGCGCCGAAGGGTGGGACAAGGATGACGAGCAGCGTAAGTTGCGCCAGCGCGGCGATGGCAACGATCGTATAGGTCGTCTGATCGTGGCGGCGGGCCTTTAGCCAGGTTGGGGCGAGTGCGAACAGGATGGTGAAGCCGGTGGCGACGGCGACAAGGCGAAGAGCCGGCACGCCTTCCTCGGCGAAAGTCGGTCCGTAGGGCGCGAGAATCTGGCGTGAGAAGGCGAAGGTCAGGATCAGGCAGATCAGGACCACCGGCACGAGCCAGCGCAGCCGTGCGCGCCTCGCCACGAGCAGACCGTCGAAATCGCGTGCCTCGATCAGCAGCGCCAGCTCACGGCCATAGACGCGGTTGGTCGACGTCGCGAGCACAGCGACTACCCCGGCCGTCCCCGCCGCGGCGGCATAGGCGCCTACTGCCACTGGCGAAGGCTGGAGCAGGTCGAGCGCGATCACGCCTGTCTGGCCGAGCAGCGCCATCGCCACGCGATAGACGAAGAAGGGTCGCGTCGCTGCGCGCCAATTTTCCGTGTCTTGCAGCGCGCGCGCGCGAAAGAGCGGGGTGGGAAGGGCGCGACGGAGAGCCCGCGCGGTCAGGCCGAGCGCCACCACCCAGGCGATGCCCCAGCACGCGATCGCCCCCGCGCCACGCATCGGCAGTGGCGACAGCAGCATCATTGCGACCAGCAGCAGAGCCGTGGCAGGGACGAACAGCTTGAAGATCGCCAGCGCCTGTAGCGGGCGGCCTGCAGCGCTCAGCGCTTCGACGCCATAATGCATCAATGCGCCGGCGGGCAGCGAAAGACAGGTGGCGAACAGCGCGAGCCGAACCTCGTCACCGGGATCGCGGGTCCACCAGTTCCAGGCTGCCAGCGCCAGTGCACTGACCAGCGCGGTGCATAAGGTCCGACGGATGCCAAAGACGATGAGTCCGCGTGCGAAGGTCCAGTCGCCGCGCTGCAACAGCGTCGGAAGGTGCAGCAGCGCGTATTTCTCCGAACCGCGGGCGGCAAAGGTCGCGAGCAGGATGAACGCAGCGGAAGCAACGACATAGGCCTCGAATCCGGCGAGGCCGAGCCGTCGCGCCAGCACCACCGAGAGCAGATAGCCGAGCACCTGCCCGGCGACCGCGATGCCGATCAATCGTGGGGCCTGCACCTCACTCCTCGAAGCTTTTCTCTTCGACATTCCGTGAATGTCCCGATTGTCGCGTTCCAGCACTGGCCTATTCCTTGCCGGATATCCGGCCCCGGCGCTCAATTCCGACAATAATTCGTCACTCTGCAAATAATATCAGTAATAACAGGGAGTTGCTTCCAGTGGGGTTCACAAGAAGCGAGCGTGCGACTACTGCCTGCAGACCCCGCCTAGCCCAGGCAAACTGCCAATCGTTGCTCGATAATTGTAACCGGGAAAAGCGATTATTATCATGTGCTTTGACGATACCGGCATTGTTTGCCGGAGCGCTGTGGGCGTGCCCGGCAGCCGCGCAGGATAGCGCCGCGACGCCGCCGCCCGCCGAGGCGCCGCTCGCCGCGCCGAAGACGATCGATCTGCCTGACCAGGGCTATCCCGACCTGCTCGAGACGACGATGTCGGTCGAGGGCGATATCGACGAGACCGCCGCAGAGGGGCAGCGCGGCTCGCTGCTTCGGCGCGAAACGCTGCTCGGGGGTTATTTCGAGTGGAAGCAGCGGCTGCGCGAGCGCACGGGCTTTAGCTTCAGCGGCTCGTGGGGACTGCTCTACCAGCATTATTCGGAGACTTTGCTGGCCGATCAGGACGCCGTGGGCAGCAAGTTCACGCTCAACATGTCCTTGCAGCTTGCCAATCGCGGCAAGCCCAACGCGCTGAGTTTCGATGTGGCGGTCGAGGACCGGCGCCCGCTCTTCACCGATCGCGCGCCGTTACAGGCGGGCCTGCTCAACGGATCGGGCATTCCCACGGCGGCGACCTGGGGAGAGTTCGATCTGGGGATCACGCAGGCCTATATCCACCAGAATCTCGCCGATAACCGCTATCAGTACACCATCGGCAAGATCTTCGCGCCGAACTTCGTCGATGCCTATCCCTTTTTCGACGACAATCGCCAGTTCCTGAGCCTAGCCTTCTCGACCAGCCCGACCATCGCGGTGCCGTTACGGGGTTTCGGCTTTGTCGGCGCGGCCTATCCCACCTCTGGCAGCCTCTATGTGAAGGCCGGCATGTTCACCGCGCACAGCGACGACACGGGTTTCACGGTCGACGACTTCTTCACCAAGAGCGAGCATTTCTATTTCTTCGAGGTGGGGTCGACCACGGTCGGCGGCAGCCCCGGCGTGCCGATCTTTGCGCGCGGGCCGATGGACCGCAACAATTTCCACATCACGACCTGGTATCGCGATCCGATGGAGGGCGGCGTTCCGCGCGCCTATGGCATCGCCGGCAACGCCAATTTCATGGTCAATGACCGGCTGATGTGGTTTCTGCGCGGCGGCTGGTCCGACGGCTGGGTGGCCGATACGGCGATGAGCACGGGTATCGGCTGGCGTCCTGCGGGCGCTCCGTCCGACTTGCTCGGAGTCGCCGCGGGCTGGGCGCACCCCTCGAACCGCGCGCTGAACACGCAATATGTGATCGAGGCTTTCTACCGCTTTCACGTGACGCCGCACCTCGCGTTCACACCCGACATCCAGTTCATCGCCAACCCCACGCTGCACCCCACTGCGGACAATATGGTCGTGTTCAGCTTCCGGGGTCGCATCGCGTTCTAGGCCGCACTCACAGGAGGGATCCCCATGCTCACGACCCGTCGCGAAGTGATCCAGGGCGCCGGCGCGCTCGCCCTGGGCAGCGCGTTGCTCCCCTCCGCAATCGCGGCACCGGCGCAGGGCGATTTCGACATCGACCAGACCTTCGCCGCCTTCATGCGCGATATCGGCGGCACCGCGGCCGACGGCGGCGGCAAGGTGACCTTCACCGGCGCGGACCCGATCATCCGCAGCCATTTCCGTGTCGGCTCCTGCATGGCGATCGCCGCGATGGGCGCGGCGGTCGGTGCCGCCGCCATCTGGCGCGAGCGCACCGGACAGGGCCAGGACCTGAAGGTTGACCTGCGCGAGTCGGTCTACAATGTGAACCCGCTGATCGGCGCGATCCTGCTCATGGCGCAGCGCGAGGGCACCATCCCCGCCGCCGACCCGATCCCGCGCGATTTCGTGATCCCCACCGTCAACGGGCTGATGCTGCAGGCGCCAGTCGGTCTCGGCAACCCGATGACCTTCGTGCCCTTCGAGACGAAGGACGGGCGCTTCTTCAACGTCACCGGCGCCTACCCGCATCTCAATGCGCGCGCGCTGGAGACGCTCAAATGCCCGCCCGGCCGCGACAATATCGTCCGCGCCTTCAAGCAGGTGAATGCCTTAGAATTCGAGGAAGAGCTGAGCGCAAAGGGCGGCGTCGGCGTCGTGCATCGCACGCGTGACGAATGGCTGGCGCATCCCGAAGGCAAGGTGCTGGCAGGCACGCCGCTGATCGAGATTGTCAAGATCGCCGATGGCCCGCCCGTGCCCTGGTCGCCCAGTCCCGCGCAGCCGCTTTCCGGGCTACGGGTGATGTCGAACACGCATGTGATCGCAGGCACCTGCTCGTCGCGGACGCTGGCCGAATATGGCGCGCAGGTGCTCCACATCGCCCGCGACCAGGCGTTCGAGCATGAAGCGTTGGTGATCGACGTGAATGTCGGGATGCGCTCCACCTTCGTCGACCTGCGCAATCCCGATCAGAACAAGCGGATGAAGGGGCTGATCCCGCAGACGGATGTGTTCGTGGAGAATTTCCGCGTGGGCACGCTCGATCGCCTCGGTTTCGGGCCGAAGGAACTCGCCGACGGGCACCGTGGTCTCGTCTATCTCTCGTGCAACGCCAACAGCATGACCGGCCCCTGGGCCCAGCGCGGCGGGTTCGACATGGAGGGTCTCTCCACCTCGGGCTTCACGCTCGAGGAGGGCGCGGGCGGCCCGCCGCGCTTCCCGCCGACTTTGGTGATGAACGACTATATCGCGGGCTATCTGGGCGCGTGCGGCGTGCTCGCGGCGCTGCGACGGCGGGCGAAGGAAGGCGGCAGCTATCATGTCCGCGTGAGCCTGACGCGCGCGGCGATGTGGTATGCCAGCCTCGGCCGCTTCCCGAACCGGGAGTTCGACCTCACCGGTCCCGACAACCGGCTGATCCCGCCCGAGATCCTCGTTGCGCAGACGCCCTATGGTGAAGTTCGGCGGCTCGGCCCGCAGGTGAAGCTGGCGAAGACGCCCGGCCGCTGGCGGACGCCGCTGGTTGCGGTGCGCGGAAGCGATACCGTTTCCTGGGCCTAGACAGCTGTCGCGGGTCGCCAGCCTTCTTCGCGAGAAGATTGACCGGCATCGGCCAGTACCTTGCCGGACATATCGGATGGCGGCTTTCGGGGGTGCTGCGCCCGAGCTGAACGACCGGGTGAGGGCGCAAAACGGCTCTCCCGCACAGTCCGAAATAAAAAAGCGCCGGGCTCTCACCCGGCGCTTTCCTTATTCCACCCTAACCGAAGTCCGCAGCGTTACGCCGCAGCCTTCGCCCGGCTCTGGCGCTTGCGCTCGTGCGGATCGAGGAAGCGCTTGCGCAGGCGGATCGTCTTGGGGGTCACCTCGACCATCTCGTCGTCGTCGATATAGGCGATCGCCTGCTCGAGCGTCATCTTCTTCGGCGGGGTCAGGCGGATCGCGTCGTCCTTGCCGCCCGAGGCGCGGAAGTTGGTCAGCTGCTTCGCCTTCATCGGATTGACCTCGAGGTCGTCCGTCTTGGCGTTCTCGCCGATGATCATGCCCTCATAGAGCGCCTCGCCGTGGCCGACGAACAGGACGCCGCGCTCCTCGAGCGGTCCGAGGGCATAGCCCTGCGCCTCGCCCGCGCCGTTCGAGATGAGCACGCCGTTCTTGCGGCCCTCGATATTGCCCTTGTGGGGGCCGTATTTCTCGAACAGCCGGTTCATGATGCCGGTGCCGCGCGTGTCCGACAGGAACTCACCGTGATAGCCGATCAGGCCGCGCGAGGGCGCCGAGAAGGTGATGCGGGTCTTGCCGCCGCCCGAGGGACGCATGTCGGTCATCTCGGCCTTGCGCTGGTTCATCTTGTCGACGACCGTGCCCGAATATTCGTCGTCCACGTCGATCACGACGGTCTCGTACGGCTCGGTCTTCTTGCCGTTCTCGTCCTCGCGGAACAGCACGCGCGGGCGGCTGATGCCGAGCTCGAAGCCTTCGCGGCGCATCGTCTCGATGAGCACGCCGAGCTGGAGCTCGCCGCGGCCGGCGACCTCGAAGCTGTCCTTGTCCTCGCTCTCGGTGACCTTGATCGCGACGTTCGATTCGGCCTCGCGCTCGAGGCGGTCGCGGATCATGCGGCTGGTGACCTTGCTGCCCTCGCGGCCGGCCATCGGCGAATCGTTGACGGCGAAGCGCATCGACAGCGTCGGCGGGTCGATCGGCTGCGCCTGGATCGGCTCGCTGACCGTGGTGTCGGCGATGGTGTTGGCAACGGTCGCCACCGCGAGGCCCGCGAGGCTGATGATGTCGCCGGCCTTCGCCTCGTCGACGGGGACACGCTCGAGCCCGCGGAACGACATCAGCTTCGAGGCGCGGCCGGCCTCGATGATGTTGCCGTTCTGGTCGAGCGCGTGGATCGGCTGATTGACCTTGACCGTGCCCGACTGGACGCGGCCGGTGAGGATGCGGCCGAGGAAATTGTCGCGGTCGAGCAGGGTGACGAGGAAGCTGAACGGCGCGTCCTGGTCGAGGTTCGGCGCGGGGACGTGCTCGACGATCTTGTTGAACAGCGGGCCCAGCGTGCCTTCGCGGAGGCTCGGATCCTCATTGGCATAGCCGTTGCGGCCCGAGGCGTAGAGCACGGGGAAGTCGAGCTGCTCGTCGGTCGCCTCGAGGCTCACGAACAGGTCGAACACCTCGTCGAGCACTTCCTGGATGCGCTCGTCGGGGCGGTCGATCTTGTTGACCACGACGATCGGACGCAGGCCGAGCTTGAGCGCCTTGCCGGTGACGAACTTGGTCTGCGGCATCGCGCCCTCGGAGGAGTCGACGAGCAGGATGACGCCGTCGACCATGCTGAGGATGCGCTCCACCTCGCCGCCGAAATCGGCGTGGCCGGGGGTGTCGACGATGTTGATGCGCGTGCCTTCCCACTCGACCGAGGTCGCCTTGGCAAGGATGGTGATCCCGCGCTCCTTTTCCAGGTCATTGGAATCCATGGCTCTTTCCTCGACACGCTGGTTGTCGCGGAAGGTGCCCGACTGGCGGAAGAGCTGGTCGACGAGCGTGGTCTTGCCGTGGTCGACGTGGGCGATGATCGCCACGTTGCGGAGGTTCATGACTATTCCTGAATGTCGCGGAAGCGCGGATTGCGCGCGCCCATAGCGGGTTTTGTGCGTTGCGGGAAGAGCCGTGCGATTTGTCATCCGAAAGCATGGCTTTGCGGGGGCGGCCGGACGGAGCTAGGCGGCTGCGAAAGGGAGACAGAAATTGGCCGATCCGCTCAACATCCTCGTCATCGTCGGCAGCGTGCGCGAGGGGCGGCTGGCCTTGCCGGTGGCGCATTGGGTGACGGAGGCGGCGGCGGCGCGCGCGGATCTGGCCTGCGAGCTCGTCGATCTGGCCGAGTGGAACCTGCCTTTCTATCCGCACCCGAGGCCGCCTGCGGCGGGCGACTATCGCGATCCGGTGCAGATCGCATGGGCGAAGAAGGTCGCCTCGGCGGACGGCTATATCCTGATCGCCCCCGAATATAACCACTCACCCAGCGCCGTGCTCAAGAACGCGCTCGACACGGTCTATGCCGAGTGGGCACGCAAGCCGGTGACCTTCGTTTCTTATGGCGGGATGGGCGGCGCACGCTCCGTCGAGCAATTGCGGCTGACCGCAGTCGCGCTGCAGATGGCGCCGCTCGAGAGCGCGGTGCAACTGGTCGGCCCGTGGATCAAGCGCGAGGGCGAGCGCTGGAACGGCGATGCCAACGATCTGCGCCGGCTCGGCCATCTGTTCGACGATCTCGCCTGGTGGGGCAATGCATTGCGCGCCGCGCGCGGCTGAATGCTCTATACTCGACATGTGTATTAGTTTGATGATACACTTGATGCTCGCTCGGTTCCCCGCCATCTAGGCGAGGACAGCGTGGAGGGTTGGATGGCGACGCAGGTTGATACGGCCGAACAGCAATTGGTGCTCACGCCCCCGGAGCCGGTTCCGGCGGTTGCGCCCGAAAAAGCGGTGGGCCTGGTTCCCGTCGACGACACCAAGCGGAGCGAGTTGCAAAAGCGGGTCGACGGCTTCATCGACGATCTCGTCGCGCAGGACGTGAATTCGCCCGAATTCGGCAAGCGCGTCGATGCGATCACCGCGATGGGCCAGAAGGAGATCCGCGAGGCCGCGGGCCAGTCGAACCGCTTCCTCGATCGGCCCGTGCGCGCGATGGATCAGGAGTCCGGTGTCGGCAAGGATCTGGCCGAGCTGCGCCGTACGATCGAGGATCTCGATCCCGGCAAGCAGGGCATGACCGCGCCGAAGAAGCTGTTCGGGATCATCCCGTTCGGCAATTCGATGCGCAATTATTTCGACAGCTACAAATCCTCGCAGACACACATCGCCAGCATCCTCAAGAGCCTGACCTCGGGCCGCGACGAGTTGCTGATGGACAATGCCGCGATCGACACCGAGCGCGCCAATCTGTGGAGCGCGATGGGGCGGCTCGAACAGATGATCTATCTCGCCAAAGAGATGGACCAGAAGCTCGAGGACAAAGCCAACGATCTCGATCACACCGACCCCGCCAAGGCCAAGGCGATCCGCGAGACCGCGCTCTTCTATGTCCGCCAGCGCGTGCAGGATCTGCTGACGCAGATGGCGGTGACGGTGCAGGGCTATCTCGCGCTCGATCTGGTCAAGAAGAACAATGTCGAGCTGGTGAAGGGCGTCGACCGCGCCTCGACTACCACCGTCTCGGCGCTGCGGACGGCCGTGACCGTGGCGCAGGCGCTGGTCGGGCAGAAGCTGGTGCTCGAGCAGATCACCCAGCTCAACACCACCACCGCCAACATCATCGATTCGACCGGCAAGCTGCTCAAGAGCCAGACCGCCGCGATCCACGAGCAGGCCGCCGCTTCGACCATCCCGGTCGAGACGCTCAAGGCAGCGTTCCAGAATATCTATGACACGATGGATGCGATCGATGCGTTCAAGCTGAAAGCGCTCGATTCGATGAAGACCACGGTCAACACGCTGTCCGGCGAGGTCGAGAAGTCGAAGGGCTATATCGCCCGCGCCGAGGGCGCCGCACAGGCGCAGCTCGCCGGCCCGCAGGAAAAGTTCAAGCTGGAGGCACTGTAAGCCCGCCATGCCCACTGATGTCGACGACCAGATCGCGCGTGCCGGCGAACTGCTCAACCGCACGAGATCGACTTATGACCCCGCCGGGCAGCGCGCGCGGCGGCAGCGCGAGATCGAGGTCGCGCGGCGGATCGGACGGATCGCGGCCGCAGACGCGCTGATCATCGTCGCGGCGATCGCGATCGGCTGGTTCGTACCGCTCGGCATGGGCGGCGCACTGCTGGTGATGGGCCTGCTGATAGCAACGACCCTGTTTTTCGCACTGATGCCCGGCGCGCCCGAACCGAAGGTCGAGCAGCTCGCAGCGACGCCGATCAAGGCGCTCCCGTCGCAGACCGGGCGGTGGCTCGAGAGCCAGCGCCTTGCCCTGCCCGCACCGGCGCGCACCCTGGTCGATTCGATCGGCGTGAAGCTCGAGACGCTGGCACCGCAGCTCGCCACGCTCAACGAGGCCGAGCCAGCCGCCGCCGAGGTGCGGAAACTTGTAGGCGAGCAATTGCCCGAATTGGTCAAGGGCTATGGCCGCGTTCCGGAGCCGCTGCGCAAGGTCGAGCGCAACGGCGCGACGCCCGACCAGCAACTGGTCGACGCGCTGGGCGTGATCGATTCGGAAATCTCCGAGATGACCGCCAAGCTCGCCGCGGGTGACCTCGACAATCTCGCGACGCGCGGGCGCTATCTGCAGATCCGCTATCGAGACGACGAGATCAGCGGGGCCTAGCTTCCCACCACCGCCTGCGCCCGCTCGCGCAGGCGTTCGACTGCTGCGGCGTGAATGCCCGGCACGGTCGCCAGCACGCCGAAGGCCTCGGCCGACGGGGTATTGAACGCCAGCGGCTGGCCCAGGGCGTCGGTGACCGTCGCGCCCGCCTCCTCCGCGATCAGCACCGCTGCGGCGATGTCCCATTCATGCCCCCAGCGAAGTGTCGCGACGAGATCGGCCTCGCCCGCCGCGACCAGCGCCATGCGCAGCGCGATCGAATTGGGCTTGGCGACCAACACGAGATCGCGGTCGACCTTCTGCAGCGAATCCGCCGGTACGCGTGCGCCGGCCAACTGGTCGCGCGCGGCGACGTGGAGCCTCTCACCGTTGCGCCAGGCGCCGCGGCCGGCCTCGGCGCGCCAATGCTCGTGGCGGGCGGGGGCGTCGAGCACACCGATCATCGGGCGCCCATCCTCGATCAGCGCGATCGAGATCGCCCAGCCGGCGCGTTCACGCAGGAAGTCGCGCGTGCCGTCGATCGGGTCGACCACCCACACACGGCGGGTCTTGAGCCGAGCGCGATCGTCGACCGTTTCCTCGGACAGCCAGCCGGCATCGGGCAGCAGATAAGAGAGCTTTTCGCGCAGCAATGCGTCGATCTCGAGATCGACCTCGCACACAGGGTTGCCGGGCGCCTTCTCCCAGCGGCGATAATCCGAGCCGAAGCGGCCGAGCGCGAGCCGCCCGGCATCCGCGGCGATCGCCGCGACCGCGTCGGCGAGGCTCTCAGTCACCGGCGACCATCATGCCCTCGACGCGCAGCGAGGGGGCGTTGATGCCATAGCGGAATTCGAGGTCATCGGCTGGTGTAAGCGCGAGGAACATGTCCTTGAGATTGCTAGCGATGGTGATCTCGGCGACGGGCCGGGTGATCTCGCCCTTCTCGATCAGGAACCCGGCGGCGCCGCGGCTATAGTCGCCGGTGGTGCCGTTCACTCCCTGCCCGATCAATTCGGTGACGAGCACGCCCTGCGCGATATCGGCGATCAGTTCGGCGCGGCTGACACTACCCGGCAGCATGTAGAAATTGCTCGAGGCGACGCCCGGCGCGCCGCCGACACCCCGCGCGGCATGGCCCGTGGGCTCCAGCCCGAGCTGGCGCGCCGAGGCGCTTTCGAGCAGCCAGCTCGTCAGCACGCCATCCTCGACCACGTCGAGCGGCCCGACTGGCAGCCCCTCGCCATCGAACGGGCGCGAGCGCAGGCCGCGCGGGCGCAGCGGATCGTCGCGCAGCGTGATCCCCGGCGCGAAGATACGCGTGCCGAGCGCGTCGCGCAGGAAGCTGGTCTTGCGCGCGATCGCCTGGCCGTTGATCGCGCCGAGCAGGTGGCCGAGCAGGCTCGACGAGACGCGCGGATCGAACACTACCGGCATCGTGCCGCTGGGAACGCGCACCGGATCGAGCCGAGACACCGCGCGCTCGCCGGCGCGGCGGCCGATCGCCTCGGGGCTCTCGAGATCACCGGCATGGCGTGCCGAATGATGCCCGTAATCGCGCTCCATCGCGCCTGGCGGGCCGGCGAGCACGCTCGCGGACAGACCGTGGCTCGACGTGGCATAGGCGCCGGCAAACCCGTTGCTCGCCGCGAGTGCCAGCACCGAGCGCGTCGCGCCGGCGCTGCCGCCCTCGCTGTTGGTGACGCCGGGCACCGCGCGCGCTGCGTCTTCAGCGGCCAGCGCGAGCGCCTTGAGCGTCTGCGGTTCGGCCTCGCCGCCGTCGTCGAGGTCCAGCGCGGGCGCCGTGTCGCGCAGCAATCGTTCGGCCGGCGCCAGCCCGGCCCAGCGATCCTCGGGCGCCTCACGCGCCATCGCGATCGCGCGCTCGACGAGTTGGTCCATCGCTTCGGGGGAGAGATCGGTGGAGGAGACCGAGGCGGAGCGCTGGCCCACGAATACGCGCAGGCCCAATTCCTCGCTCTCGGAACGCTCGACATCCTCGAGCGCGCCCATGCGCACCGAGACCGAGACCGATTGATCGGCGGCGAACACCGCGTCGGCGGCGTCAGCGCCCGCCCGGCGCGCGCGCGCCACTACATCCTGGGTCCGATCGCGCGCCTGTTCCGTCGTCAGCATCGCCGGGACCTAGGTATGCGAAACGCCCGCGTCAAATGCGTGCGAGCATCCCGAGCGTGAGAAAAGCGAGAAATACGGTCAGCCCGGCGAACCGGTTCGAGCGGAAGCGCGCGAGCGCATTGGCGCCGTCGGCCGGATCGAGCGTGACCACCTGCCACAGGAAATGGAGCGCGGCGGGCAGCAACAGCGCAAAGAGCAGTGGATCCGGCCCGATCACCGGCGCGAATATCAGCAGCGCGCCCGACCACAGAAACAATGCCGTGAAATAGCAGAAGGCCACGCCGCCGCGGATGCGTGCCCCGAGCGCGCGGGCGGAGGAGCGGACGCCGACCAGCGCATCATCCTCTATGTCCTGGATCGCGTAGATCGTGTCGTAGCCGATCACCCAGAAGATGCTGCCGGCATAGAGGAACAGTCCGGGCAGCCAGCCGAAATTCTCCGCCCCCGCCTCGGCCCAGCCGACCAGCCCCGCCCAGGAGAAAACGAGCCCGAGCCAGGCCTGCGGCCACCAGGTGATGCGCTTCATGAAGGGATAGGCCGCGACCAGCACAAGACTGGCGAGCGCGACGATCTGCGCGGTGCGATGGAGCTGGAGCAGCACCACCAGCCCAACGAGGCAAAGAGCGAGCAACCAGGCCCAGGCCGCCTTGAGCGACACAGCACCCCTCGCCACCGGCCGCGAGCGGGTGCGCGCCACCTGCCGGTCGAGGTCGCGATCGACGATGTCGTTATAGACGCAGCCCGCGCCGCGCATCGCGATGCTGCCGACCAGCAGCCACAGGATCAGGTCCCAGCGATGGAGCGCCTGTCCCGAGAACGCCACCGCCCAGGCACCCGGCCAGAAGAGCAGCCACCAGCCGATCGGCCGGTCGAACCGCGCGAGCAAGGCATAGGGTCGCCACGCTGCGGGCAGCACGCCGAGCAGGCCGCGATGCTCGGTATCGGGGACGATTTCGGGAGCGGGAGTCATGCGGCGAGCGAACCGAAGTTGAGAAAGTTGAGACGCTGGAGCGATTCAGCCTGGTCCGCGCCGAACCCCGGGATGCGGAGCGAGAAAGAGTCGCGCGACGAGGTCATGCGAATCCTGCTGCCACAAAGCGGGTGCTGTAGGAAAATGGTTTGTGCGCCCGTTGGATTGCCGAGCGTCGCCCAACCGTGGAATAAGCATGCCAGGAGGGGCCATGCACGATATCGGTGAACCATTGATGCTATGGTTACTTGGTGGAGCGGTGTTCGGCATCACTTGGGAATGGCAGCGGCGGCCGAAACCATTCCGATTTGCTTCGCTTGTCTGCGGCCTTGCCCTGCTAGCGCTCGGGGTCTCCCGGCGGATCTGGAGCGTTAAGATCCTCGTGCCGTTTGGTTCGACAACGACGGAGATATTCGAAGACGCGGGTTTATTATTTATGCTGTCCGCCCTGCTGTACTTTTGGCGTATGAGCCGGCGGGCCCAGGCCGAAGCGGCCTGAGCCACGACCCAGGCCTATTCCCGATAGAGCACCGGCACGTCGAAGCCATTAGCGTCCGAGCCTCGCCAAGCCTCCGCCGCCGCGCTATCGCTCCACGATGCCCGCAACCCCCGCCTGGCCGCCGCAATCCACGCCCCGCATGTATGTCGCCGAGCCGCTCGCCGAGGGCGCGGAGGTGCGGATCGAGGGCGGGCAGGCGCATTATCTGATCTCGGTGATGCGGACCAAGGTCGGCGACCCTGTGAAGCTGTTCGACAACAAGACCGGCGAATGGCTGGGCGTGGCGCGCCATGTGGGCAAGCGCGACCTGGTGCTCGGCGTGGAGGCGCAGCTGCGCGAGCGCGAGGCGGTGCCGGACCTGTGGCTGTGCGCCGCGCCGATCAAGAAGGGGCGGATCGACTGGGTCGCCGAGAAGGCCTGCGAGCTGGGCGTCGACCGGCTGGTGCCGGTGCTCACGCGGCGCACGGTGGTGGACCGGCTCAATCTCGAGCGGCTCGAGGCGCATATGATCGAGGCCGCCGAGCAATGCGGTCGCACCGCCCTCCCCGCTTTGGTCGAGCCGGTGAAACTGACGGCGCTACTGCGCGACTGGCCGGCCGAGCGCGCGCTGTTCTTCGCCGACGAGGCGGGCGGCGTGCCCGCGGCCGAGGCAATGGCCGCACGCCCCGGCCCGGCGGCGATCCTGATCGGGCCCGAGGGCGGGTTCGACGACGCCGAGCGCGAGGCGATTCGCGCGCTGCCGCAGGCGGTTGGAGTCGCACTCGGCCCGCGTATCCTGCGCGCCGAGACTGCGGCGGCCGCGGCAGTGACCTTGTGGATGGCAGCGGCCGGGGATTGGCGGTGAGCAACGGGTCCGATTCCCTTCCACCCACGCGCCGGCTGGGCAAGGGCTGGGAACCACATGTCGCCGAGATTGACGGCCGCCTCGTCTACTCGATCCCTGTCGCGTCCGGGCACATGGACTTCGATTTCGAATTCGGGATCGAAGCCTCCGACCTTACCGTGCTGAAGGAACAGCCTTACCGCCGCACCGTGCTGTTCATGCTGTTGCACACGGTCCTTCAACGTTCGACGCTACCGGGCAACCCGAAGGTCTCGCAGGCGGATTTCCGTACTCTGGCGGATACGATCCTGTTCGAATCCGCTGATGCAGTCGCGGGTCTGATCGAGAAAGTGAATGCCGAACACAATATCCGGCTGCAATTCTATATCGGCGAGGAGTTGGAGCGCTTGACCGCACGGGAAGGCTAATCGCCGGCCCCATTCCGGCATTCTGTACCGGTCGGGCAAAAAATCCCACTGGCGCTAGTCGTTGCGCCCGAGTAAGGGCCGGAAATGAGCACGAAGACAGTTTCAAACAGCAACTCACCTGTCATCGAGCAGCGTGCTCAGTTGACGGAGTTTTTCGCGCGCGGCGAGAAGCCGAAGGATCGGTGGCGGATCGGCACCGAGCACGAGAAATTCGTCTATTCGACGCGCGACCATCATGCCCCGAGCTATGACGAGCAGGGCGGCATCCGTGACCTGTTGATGGCGCTGACCGAGTTCGGCTGGAAGCCGGTTGAGGAGAATGGCAAAGTCATCGCGCTTTCGGGCAGCGACGGCACGATCAGCCTCGAGCCCGCCGGCCAGTTCGAGCTGTCGGGCGCGCCGCTCGACAATCTCCACCAGACCTGCGCCGAGACCGGCCGTCACCTCCAACAGGTGAAGGCGGTCGGCGAGAAGCTGGGAATCGGATTCCTCGGCCTCGGCATGTGGCCCGACAAGACGCGCGACGCGCTGCCGATCATGCCCAAGGGTCGCTACAAGATCATGCTCGCGCACATGCCGCGGGTAGGCTCGCTCGGGCTCGACATGATGCTCCGGACCTGCACGATCCAGGTCAATCTGGACTATGCCTCCGAAGCCGACATGGCGAAGAAGTTCCGCGTCGGGCTGGCGCTCCAGCCGCTCGCGACCGCGCTCTTCGCCAACTCGCCGTTCACGGAAGGCAAGCCCAACGGCATGCTCTCCTATCGCAGCCATATCTGGTCGGACACCGATCCGGCGCGCACCGGCATGCTGCCCTTCGTGTTCGACGAGAGCTTCGGATACGAGCGCTACGCCGAGTACGCGCTCGATGTGCCGATGTACTTCGTCTACCGCGCCGGGAAATATATCGACGCCGCGGGGCAGAGCTTCCGCGACTTTCTCGCGGGCAAGCTGCCGGCACTGCCGGGCGAGCTGCCGACCATCGACGACTGGTCGGACCATCTCTCGACCGCTTTCCCCGAGGTGCGGCTCAAGACCTTCCTCGAGATGCGCGGCGCCGATGGCGGGCCGTGGAGCCGGATCTGCGCGCTGCCGGCTTTGTGGGTGGGACTGCTCTACGACCAGGGCGCGCTCGACGCGGCTTGGGACCTCGTCAAGGACTGGGACATGGCCGAGCGCCAGGCATTGCGCGACTCGGTGCCGAAGCTCGCGCTCGATGCGCCGCTGCCGGGCGGCGGCAAGCTGCGCGACATCGCCGGCGAGGTGCTCGACATCGCCGGCGCGGGGCTAACGGCGCGGGCGCGGCTCAATGCGTCGGGCGACAATGAGAGCGGCTTCCTCGATCCGCTGCGCGAGATCGTACGCAGCGGCAAGGTGCCGGCGGAGTTGCTGCTCGAGCGGTTCCACGGCGAGTGGGGCGGCGGCGTTTCGAAGATCTACGGCGAAGCGAGCTTCTGACGGAATTCAGGCCCCCCGCCCCGTCACCCACCCGAAGAACCGCGGCACCAGCCCGTTCCGCGCCATCCACTCGCTATACGCCACATAATCCGGATCGAGCCGCAAATGCCGCTCCTCGGTGCGCGCGCGGATATAATAGACCCCGCTCACCGCGGCCATGATCGCGGTGTTGCGCAGGCCGTCCGACCAGCTTCCCGTGGTGGCGAGGAAGGGGATGGTCGAGATCCACCAGAACAGGTTCTTCGAGAGATAGGCCGGGTGGCGGCTGAACGCATAGGGCCCGTGCGTCAGGATGCCGCGATGCGTCAGGTTCGAGAAGCGGAAGCCGAACGCCACCGTCGCCCAGGCATAGATGGCGGTGAGCGTCACCAGCACCGCGCCGATCAACGCCAGCAGCAGCGGGTGGCCGGCGAACCAGTGCGTCCAGTCGGCGGTGCCCGGATGATAGTCGAGCGGGCCGCCGTCGCTCATCAGGATGAAGGGCGGATAGCAGATCAGCGCCGCCGCCCAGGCGCCCGCATAGGGATTGGCGGTGCGGATATGCGAGTCGAGCGGGCGGAAGGTGAGGATGTACCCCGCGGTCGCGAAGGCGACGTCGACGGTGAACATCAAGGTGATCAGCCAGTTCGAGAGCGCCACCGGGTCGCCGAACAGCTGCGAGGTATCGGCACGCACGAATTCGGCGAAACCCGGCGGTACGATCGCGAGCATGAAGGCGAGGAAGAAGCCCTTCACCGCCCAGCTGCGCAGATGGTTGGCGATCGCGGTTTTGTCGACGGGCGCGTCGAGCCCCATCAGCCACGCGCCGAGCGACCAGCAGCCGTCCTTCGGCTCGACCAGCCGCCGGTCGACCCACAGCATATAGGGGATCGAGAGCAGGAACAGCGCCGGCGCGGCAGTCTCGAAGCAGGCCATGGCGAAGGCGAAATTGCCCTCCCAGTAGAAGCGGAGCACCGCGTAGATAGCGGCGATCCCGCCCCAGGTGAGCCACAGCCCGGCGAGCTTGGTCAGGCTGATGTCGAACGTCTCGCGCCATGGGCGGACATTGGTCCAGTCGATCCCGGTCGAGGCGTTGCGATGCACCTTGTCGACCAGCCAGGACCACAGAACCATCGGCAGCGCGGTTGCTGCAACGTTGACGAGCGCGGCATAGGGGCCGTCGAGCCCATAGAAGCGCGCCACGCTGATCCAGGCGATCATGCCGACCAGCCCGGCCAGCCCCACCGCCCCGCTCACCGCCGAGCGCGGGCGCGGATCGGCCTTGACCTGCTGGGCTAGCGCGGCGTCGTGGTACATGGCCGGCAGCACTAAAGCAGCAATGGTAAGCAAGCCGTGAAGCCTGATCCGACCCTCGAAAGGCCGGATACAAAACTGTCGCAAAATGTCGCGGGAAATGGTCGCAATCTTTACGATCGGTGCGGCAGCGGCCTAAGACACGGCATCACGCCTTACCTAACGGGGTCTCAAAAATATGCGTCGCACCCTCGGCCTCACGGCCCTGCTGCTTGCCACCACCGCTCCCGCCTTTGCCCAGAATTCCGCGCCCCAGCCGATCGCGATCGTCGACTCGATCCCGGCGGCGAAGGACGTCGCCTATCCGGGCGGAACGATCCAGCTGAAGGTCGACACGACCGACATCGATCGCGCGATCTTCCGCGTCGAGGAGACCATCCCGGTGGCGCAGGCCGGGCATATGGTGCTGCTGATGCCGAAGTGGCTGCCGGGCAATCACGGCCCGCGCGGCGCGATCGAGAAGCTCGCCGGGCTCAAGATCTACGCCAACGGCAAGATCGTGCCGTGGCAGCGCGACACGGTCGACGTCTGGGCCTTCCACATCGACGTGCCCGAGGGCGCGAAGGAGCTGCAGCTCCAGTTCCAGTTCCTCACCCCTACCGCGAAGGACCAGGGCCGCATCCAGGTCACCCCGAACCTGCTCAGCCTGCAATGGGAGGGCGTGAGCCTCTATCCCGCCGGCTATTTCACCCGCCGTATCCCGATCCAGGCGACCGTGAAATATCCCGAGGGCTGGACCGCCGCCTCGGCGCTCAAGGCGACCAAGTCGGGTTCGACCTATAGCTACGAGCCGACCAGCTACGACGTGCTGGTCGATTCACCCGCGGTCGCCGGCCGCTATTACAAGGCGTTCGAACTCTCGCCACGCGTGACGCTCGACACCTTCGCCGACAAGCCCGAGGAGCTCGCCGCCACGCCCGAGCAGATCGACAAGCACAAGGCGCTGGTCGATCAGGCGGTGAAGCTGTTCGGCGCGCAGCATTACGACCATTACCATTTCCTCTTCTCGATCAGCGAGGAGCTGGGCGGGATCGGTCTCGAGCATCATCGCAGCTCGGAGGACGGCACGCGGCCGGGCTATTTCACCAAGTGGGACGAGAATATCGGCTCGCGCAACCTGCTGCCGCACGAATATACCCACAGCTGGGACGGCAAGTTCCGCCGCGGCGCCGACCTCTGGACGCCGGACTATCGCACGCCGATGCAGAACAGCCTGCTCTGGGTCTATGAGGGCCAGACGCAGTTCTGGGGCTATGTCCTCCAGGCGCGCTCGGGGCTGGTAAGCAAGCAGGACACGCTCGACCAGTACGCCATGATCATGGCCTCGTACGACAATCTGCCGGCGCGGACCTGGCGCAACCTCGTCGACACGACCAACGATCCGATCATCAGCGCGCGCCGCCCCAAAGGCTGGACCAGCTGGCAGCGTTCGGAGGATTATTACAACGAGGGCCTGCTGGTGTGGATGGAGGTCGATTCGATCATCCGCGCCAAGACCCAGGGCAAGAAGTCGATCGACGATTTCGCGCGCGCCTTCTTCGGCATCAACGACGGCGACTGGGGCGAGGTGACCTACACGTTCGACGACGTGGTGAAGACGCTCAACGACGTGGTGCCGAACGACTGGGCGAGCTTCCTCACCGAACGGCTGACCGCGACGACCGAGCATGCCCCGCTGAACGGCTTCACCAATGGCGGCTATCGCCTGATCTATACCGACGAGCCGACCGCGGCGTTCAAGAACGCCGAAAAGGCGCGCGAGGCGACCGACTTCACCTATTCGCTGGGCCTGCGCCTCGCCAAGGACGGCAGCATCGGCAGCGTCAACTGGGACAGCCCGGCGTTCAATGCGGGGCTCGACGTGGCCGACACCGTCGTCGCGGTGAACGGCACGGCCTATTCGGGCGATGGGCTCAAGGATGCGGTCAAGGCGGCCAAGGGCAATACGGCCCCGATCCGCCTGCTGGTGAAGAGCGGCAATCGCTACCGCGACATCACCATCGACTATCATGGCGGTCTGCGCTATCCGCGCCTCGAAAAGATCGGCACCGGAGAGGGTGGCCTGGATCGCTTGCTGAAGCCGCGCTGAGCCGCGGCAGCAAGGCAATTTGAGAGGCTGGCCGCCGCGCCGCCCGGGGCAGCCGGGTGGCGCGGCGTTGCCACATGACTTGGAATGAGGATTTAGACGTGCGTATCGACATGATCCCCGTTGGCGACAACCCGCCGCACAGCCTGAACGTCATCATCGAGGTTCCGACCGGCGGCGAGCCGGTGAAGTACGAGTTCGACAAGAAGTCGGGCGCGCTGTTCGTCGACCGCATCCTGCACACGCCGATGCGCTACCCGGCGAACTATGGCTTCGTGCCGCACACGCTCTCGCCGGACGGCGACCCGCTCGACGCGCTGGTGATCTCGCGCTCGCCTTTCGTGCCGGGCTGCGTCGTCCGCGCGCGTCCGATCGGCGTGCTCAAGCTCGAGGACGAGGCCGGCGGCGACGAGAAGCTGATCTGCGTGCCCGTCGACACCACCTTCCCTTATTATTCGGACGTCGGCGAGCGGCAGGATCTGCCCTCGATCGTGCTCCAGCAGATCGAGCATTTCTTCAAACACTATAAGGACCTCGAGTCCGAGAAGTGGGTCCGCATCGGCGAATGGGGCGATGCCGAGGAAGCCCAGCGCATCGTGCTCGAGGCGATCGAGCGCGCGAAGGAAGCCAAAGCGGCGG